>Ga0134122_10002660_pt1 | contig 13145 bp, 14 predicted proteins | sample KB302_FD_96461 | JGI IMG/M metagenome (GOLD analysis project Ga0134122, IMG submission 96461) | Terrestrial soil microbial communities without Nitrogen fertilizer from Kellogg Biological Station, Michigan, USA - KB3-0-2 | ecosystem: Environmental > Terrestrial > Soil > Unclassified ...
AAGCACGGCAATATTCCCTTATGATGGGCCGCCAAGGCCGGAAGTCCCCTGTTTTTCTTGACATCCGGGCGGTGCGTGCGGCAAGCTGACACCTCCCGCAAGCGCCGAAGCATGGGATCGGGAGGGACAGGGATGAGGTCGTCCAAGGAGAGGACATGAGAGAGAAAGATCGAGAGCTGAAGCGCCGGCGACATCGCCGGTTGAAGCGATTGAAGAAGCGGAGCCACGAGGAGGCGCAGCTCCGGACCGACCGGCCGTCGGGCTCGAAGCGCACCGTGAAGAAAGCTCCGCCCGCCGGGGCCGAAGCTCAGGGGAACGCGGCCGCGGCCGCTGCCGAAGCTCCTCCCGCCGCGGCAAGCGCCAAGAGAAAGCCGGCCGAGAAGAAGCCCGCCGCCGAAAAGAAAGCCGTGGAGAAAAAACCCGCCGCCGAAAAGAAGCCCGTAGAGAAGAAGCCGGCCGAGGTGAAGCCCGCCGCCGAAAAGAAGGCTCCGGCGAAGAAGGCTCCGGCGAAGAAGGCCCCGGCAAAGAAGGCCGCCGCCGGCGAGGGAGAACCGGAGCCGGAGGAGCCGCAGAGCGCCTGAGCCGCGCCGGTCCGCGCCCTCTCCCCCTTGTCCAGACCTCTCCAGCGACCGCCGGAAGCCGCGCCTTCCGGCACCCTCGTCTCCCCTGACAGGAGCCTGTGATGTCCGACTACCGTTCGCTGAAAGCCGTCGATCCGGAGGTCTACCAGGCCATCGCCGACGAGCGCGCGCGCCAGAACTTCGGCCTCGAGCTGATCGCCTCGGAGAACTTCGTCAGCCGCGCCGTGCTGGAGGCGGCGGGCAGCGTGATGACCAACAAGTACGCCGAGGGCTATCCCGGCCGGCGCTACTACGGCGGCTGCGAATTCGTGGACGTCGTCGAGCGGCTGGCCATCGAGCGGGCGAAGCAGCTCTTTGGCGCCGAGCACGTCAACGTGCAGCCTCACAGCGGCACCTCGGCCAACATGGCGGTCTACTTCGGCTTCCTCAAGCCGGGCGACAAGCTGATGGGCATGGACCTCTCCTGCGGCGGCCACCTCACCCACGGCCACCGCCTCTCCTACTCCGGCCGCGACTTTCACGTCGTGGCCTACGGCGTCGACCGCGAGAGGGAGACCATCGACTACGCCGAGGTCGAACGCCTGGCCGTCGAGGAGAGGCCGCGGCTCATCATCTGCGGCGCCTCCGCCTACAGCCGCGTCATCGACTTCGAGCGCTTCCGCGCCATCGCCGACAAGGTGGGCGCCCTGCTCATGGCCGACATCGCCCACATCGCCGGCCTGGTGGCGGCGGGCCTCCACCCATCGCCCATCCCCCACTGCCACTTCGTGACCACCACCACGCACAAGACGCTGCGCGGTCCACGGGCCGGCATGGTGATGTGCAAGGAGGAGTTCGCGAAGGATCTCGACCGCGCCATCTTTCCCGGCATCCAGGGCGGGCCGCTGATGCACGTCGTCGCCGCCAAGGCGGTGGCCCTGAAGGAGGCGCTCGCCGCGGGGTTCCGGGATTATCAACGGCAGATCAAGACGAACGCGAAGGCCCTCGCGGCGCGGCTCGCCGGTCACGGCCTGCGCATCGTCTCCGGCGGCACGGACAACCACGTCTTTCTCGTCGACGTCGCGCGCGCAGGCGTGACCGGCAAAGTGGCCGAGAAGACGCTCGAAGCCTCCGGCATCACGGTCAACAAGAACACCATCCCCTACGATCCCAATCCGCCGCTGGTCGCCTCGGGCATCCGCATCGGCACTCCCGCGGTCACCACGCGCAGCATGAAGGAGCCCGAGATGGAATCCATCGGCGACTTCATCGCCGAGGTGCTGCGCGCTCCCGACGACGCGCAGGTCCACACCGAGGTGCGGCGCAAGGTGCGGGAGCTCTGCGAGCGGTTCCCGCTCTACGATCCGCTGATGTAGGTCTGTTCAGAACACTGGGCGGGTCGCATTCTTAGCCGAGCGGGCTCGTTTCGCTGCGGTCTGGACCGTTCCGAGCTGGACGTGCAGATCACTGCCGAGGGCACGGGCCAACCGCACCATCGTGGCGAGAGTGAAGTTCACCTTCCCTCGCAGGATCTTGGTCACGTATGCCGGGGTGGCTCCGAGCCTCCGAGCCAGCTCCGTACGGGTTATTCCCTGGCGCTCCATCTCCTGCACCAGGCTCTCGGTGAACTCGACGATCGCACCCGCCACCCAGTAGTCCTCATGCTGCTCGGCCTGCTGGAACAGTTCGGAGAAGGTGCTCGGCTTCATAGGCTAGTCTTCCATCACCCTTAGGGTCCTGGTCCACTTCGCGGCCCGATACTCGCGGTAGGCGGTCTGAGCGCGGTCGATCTCATTTGTCGGAGTCTTTCTCGTGCGTTTCACGAATCCGTGACTGCAGACGGGCCAGCTCTTCCCGAAGCTGGGCGATTTCGGCCTCGGCAGCCTGTCTCCGGGCTTCCTCTTCATCGGAATACAAGAGTGGCTGGCCCGTCCGGTCGTCGATGGCGCGGACGCGGTCACCCTTGATGAAGAAGCGGAGACGGGTCGCTTTGCACAGCAGGTGGCCCCGATCATCCGGTTCGATTGGGGAGTACTTTCCTGCGGCATTCAGCCGGTAGCCCTTCAATCCTAGCTGGTATCGGTTTCCATGTCGGGGTAGGTCGACGAGGAGATATTCCGGAATGCCGGCCCTACTGTAGATCTCCACCTTGTCCACTTCGTCCACCCGCCGGATGGCCTTGCTGCTTGGGGAGAGGATCTCGATGATCAGGCCGGGCCGGACACCTTCATTGGTCACGGAGAAGCTCGACCGCAGTCCGGGCCGGGCTCCAGGAATGACCGAGACGTCCGGAGAGGGCGCCGGAAGACCGGGACCGAGCTGGTGGATCACGTCCCCCAGAATCAGCGCGGTCGTCTTGAAGTGGCGCTTCAGCAGGTCCGCGAGCTGCATTCTGAGAGTGAAGTGCGGCTCTCCCTCTGTCATTGTGTCCTCGGGCTGCGGATTGAGAAACTCCTCCGGGGTGAGAGGCCTTACCAGCAGCTCGAGACGTCCGCCGGGGTGCTCGATCCACCTCTGGAGGAGCGGGAAGCCGGGTTCGGCCTCATCCTCGCGAGGGATCGGCAGGGTCTTGGCAGGCTCGGCCATGCTCGGAGTATAGAGAGTCTCCCGGAGTGGGGTCAAAAATACTCCCGTGGCCCTCGCCGGCACCGGGCTTTGGTAGAATCACCGCCTTGGAACCCAGACCTCGGGGCGTCTCCGGACGGATACCAGAATTGGACGGCCTTCGGGGCCTGGCGATCCTGCTGGTAATCCTCTGGCACTACGCCGCTGTTCCGCTCTCGACATCCACAGCCTCACCAGGGATCTACGTCGCACGGCTGCTGCGGCTCTCGTGGAGCGGCGTCGACCTGTTCTTTGTCCTCTCCGGCTTCTTGATTGGCGGCATCCTTCTGGACCACCGCGAGGCGCCGCGCTATTTCCGCGTCTTCTACCTGCGGCGGTCGTGCCGGATCCTTCCCCTCTATGCCGCCTGGCTGCTCCTGTTCTGCTTGCTTCCTCGACTGATTCCATCGCTGACTCAGGCACCCGGCATTGGCGACCTCTTCGCTCGGCCGCTTCCGAGCTGGTCGTACCTCACTCTCACCCAGAACTTCGCGATGGCCGAGCGCGGCGATTTCGGCGCGGCCTGGTTGGCGCCAACGTGGTCGCTCGCCATCGAAGAGCATTTCTACCTGGTGCTTCCGATTGCGATCCGCTTTCTACCGTCGAGGGCCATTCCTCCAGTCCTCATCGGCGCCGGTCTGGCCGGTCTCCTGGCACGTCTCGCGGCGGGGCCCGAGCACTACTTCGCCGTGTACGTGCTGACGCCACTCCACTTCGACTCCCTCATCGGCGGCATGCTCTGCGCCTTCGCGTTGCGCGAGCCAAGGTACCAGCGTCACTTGCTCCGGGCGCGACGGCCGCTCTATGGCCTTGTACTGGTCCTTCTCGCCATCCTTCTCTCGCTATCACTGTTTCGCCACTACGGCTTCGAGGGCAGCCCGTATTTGTTCTCGATTCTTGCCGTGTTCTATAGCGCGGTTCTAATTCTCGCCGTCACGGAGGGCCGGGGACCCGTAACATGGCTCACCCGGCGCCGCTGGCTGCGCGAGCTCGGGATCGTGGCCTATGGCATCTACCTCAGCCATCTCGCGATTCTCCGCCTGGCGCATGGGCTCATCCTCGGCAAATCCCCGTCGCTCGCAACGCGAGCCGAGGTCATGACGACTTTCGCGGCGGGAATCGCGTGCTTTGCCCTGGCTTTTTTCTCGTGGCGAGCCCTCGAGAGGCCCTTCGTTTCCTGGGCGCGCCGATTGGACTATGGTGACGCTGGCGCAGCGGTTACTGAGTGAATCGTGCGCAAACGCCGGCTGAGGCTGGCTTCCGCGATCGTCAGGTCGAAGCGGGCCTGGAGGTTGAGCCAATACTGGGGCGACTGGTCGAAGGCCCGGCCGAGGAGCAGAGCTAGCTCGGCGGTCACCGGACGCGTGCCCTTGACAACGTGCGAGACGCGGCGTTGGCGGGCAAGGTCATCGCTTGAGGCGCAAAGACCAGGCGCTGAGCCCGAGCGCCGCGGGTATGGAAACTACGGTGACGAGCCCGGCGGTGTGATCCTTCGTGTATGCCCAGATCACCCCGGCGAAGATCGCGACCGCCAGCGCCACGGTCGTCACGAAGTGAAAAAAGGCTTTCGGATCACGCCGGATCTCAAAGAAGCTGGCGACGAGCAGGACGACTCCGAGGAAGCCACCGAGCTTCAGGAAGTCCGAGGAGACCTCGTCCTGCGAGATCATCAACGCCCCGATAATCCCCAGCATGGCCACGCAAGCAAAGAGCAGATGATAGATCGTCACTCCGCCTTCCTGGTGGGAGCCTTTCATGGGATCTGGCGCTGATCAGGTGACTTCGAGCGCCGCCACGATCCGGTATCCGCGCGGCAGCACGTTACCGGGAACGTTCTCATAGGAGACTTGCAAGCGCAAGATTCTTTCTTGGACGAGCGGCAAATCCCGGATGCGGCGTTCACGCCGCGGGCCGATAGGGTATTGTCCGGTTCTAGCGAAATCTCCGGAGGACCTGATGAACCCCTGGGGTAAACCGGTCGCCATCTTGGCTCTGATCCTCTCCCTCGTCCTGGCGCTGGGGCGTCACGTTGGAGGATCTCTATGGTGGGCCGATGTGGAATTTCCTCTTCGGGCAGGCCTCCCTTCGCAACCGGGTCGGGATCTACAGCTTCGCGCGTTTCGATGCACGCTTCTATGGCGAGGAACCTCCGAAAGACTGGCGCCGCATCGTGCTTCTGCGGAGCTGCAAGGTCCTGGCCCATGAGACAGGTCATATGTTCGGGATCCATCACTGCACTTTCTATCGCTGTGTGATGAACGGCTCGAACCACGAGCTCGAGCTCGATGCCCAGCCGCTCCATCTTTGCCCGATTGACCTCCGGAAGCTCTATTACAGCACCGGCTTCGACGTGATCGAGCACCACCGGCGGCTGTTGGAGTTCAGCAAGACCCATGGCTTTGACAAGGAAGCGCGCTGGCTCGAGGCGCGAGTCCAGCACGTGACGGCGCCATGATCGAGCTGCCCCAAGCCATGCCTGAGTTGAGCCGGCTTAGTAGGCGCCCCCGCCACTCAGTTTAGGGAGGAGCCGCATGTCGAAGGCAAAAGGTTCCGGTGGCGAGACCTTCAGGGCTCCGAAATCAGGGTGTTCGGGATTCAGCAAGTAGTTGTGCTGGCGGGGTACCACGGTACTGGGTACCCGCAGCGCCAAGGACGACGATGCCTTGGCCCACGCATCGCCAAGCATCTGGAGCTCTGGTGGAGCCGGATGAGATTGCCAATGTGCCGGCAGCTTTGCCAAGTCAATCTCGGTCACCAGAGCATCGGGTAAGTCGGCAGGTATCACGACGAAGTTGGGCAGGTGGGTTGCATCGTTGAGCCGAGTAAGAAGCTCGAGAGCGGCAAGAGCGAGTGAATCCGAAGTGTAGATCATCCTCACGCCTGGGGAGTTCCACCGGCCGCCATTCAGGCGTGCGCCTTCTCCATCAAATGCCTGACTCGCATAGACAGCTTTGACGATCCGCCAGACGACGGGCACTAGGAGAAGACCCCGTGCTCGATTCTACCGATCACGGCCTCGACCTCGCGGGCGCCCACCTCGGTCTCGGCAAGCTCGAGGGGAACAGCCCCGCCTAGAGCAGGCTGCGGATTCGACAACCATCGGCGGGCAGCCTTCGTATCGCCGTCGAAGAGCTCCAGCGCACGTCCGAAGACGCGGCCGGCCCGCAGCAGCCGGTCGGATTCATCCGGACGGAATCGTCCTTCCTCGCGCCGGCGGGTCAGCGTTCTGCTGGCAATCTGCATGAGATTCGATACCTGAGCCTGCGACAGGCCGGCGTTCCGCTGGAAGCGCTCAAAGGCTCGAAATGACAGGCCCCTTCGCACGGACCGCAGGAGCTTGGTGGAGTCGAATTCGTTGATGCCCAAGAGAACTACGTAGGAGTACGGGCCTGGAGCCCCGGCGTGCACGAACTTCACGAATTTGGCGACGTCCCGGGGGAGGTCCTGCTTCTCCTTTTCAGTTGGGGTATTTGGCATGCGCGCCTCCTTTTGGCCGATCATACAGGCCAATTGGCCGATCGGCAAGAACATCGAGAGCGGCCAGGCTTTGTCGTATACTCACGCCCATGCGATCCGTGGCTGACGACCTTCGCGAAGAGCTTCAGGAAGAGGTGCTCCGTCTTCCCTTCGAGGAGCGGATGGCGCTGGCCTTGCGGCTTGGAGAGCGAGGGCTGGAGATGTTCTGCCAGGCGAGCGGCCTCGACCGGGAGACTGCGATCCGTGAGCTCCAGCGCCAGCGCCAGGCCAGCCGTACCCCTTCCAAGTGCATGTCCGAGCTGATCGGATGAGCCTGGTCGACGGTCAGCACCGCTGGAATGCCTGACCACACGTTGTGAAACGCGACGATGATCGAGCCGAAGATGGGCGAGCCCGCGCGGCGGCGAGGCACCGCATAAGGGTTGTAATAGTCCATGCCTCGGCTGGGATGATCCGCACAGGCGCTGTAACCCGATATCTTGCGGCATCAAAATGACGTCAAGGGGCTGTGATGGCCCGCGTCCCGGCTGGGAGACTCCGTGCAAGGGTTGTGATATGCCATCCCGTAGCATCGCAATAATGTCTTAGGGTTGCGATAGACTGCGCCTCGGCTGGGATCTCCTGCATAAGAGTTGTGATACGACGCGCACCGGCTGCGAGAGGCCGCACTGGCAGCGGCGAGCTGGGCGCCGAGCAGCCATTGGCAGTCCCCCTGGCAGTCAGGCCTTGGCGTACAGCGTCTCGTGGTGGGGCTGTCCCTCTCGGGTCACGCGGAGCTTGCCGGCGTCGCACATCCTGCGGAGGGCGATGGCGACCAGCTTCTTCGTGGCGCGCCTGGGCAGCCGATGGCCATAGTGCTGATTGACCTCCCGCGTGATGGCGGTCTGTCCGAAAACGTCGCCTGGGGCCTTGATCTCCACGATCCGCTTCACCATCCTGGTCAGAGTGGGTTTCTCGCCGAGGTCCTGACTCGGCACCGGCGGCTCGGGCGGCGGGGCGATCTCCCTCCGCGCCAGCTCCATCGCCGTGGCGGCGGCGGCTTTGTAGGCGGCGAGACTCGCGGTCAGCGTCTCGAGCTCGGCGGCGTGGACGGTCCGCTGCTCGCGATGGTGGGCTTCCTTCTCAGCATGAAAGGCCTCCCGTTCGCGATGGAGCTCGATCTGCGCTTCAAGCCTCTCGACGATCGCGGCCATGGAGAGCTCCGTCATGACCCTATCTCCTCTCCCACCGTGCCCTTCTCCGTCACCTCCAGCCCCGCGACGATACGATATCCCCGCGGCAGCACGTTGCCCCGCTGCGCCCGTTTGCCCGCGAAGACCTGCCACTCGGATGGCTTGAGATTGAGATAGCGCTTGCCCGAATAGACGATCAGGTGAGCGTCGTCGGAGAAGACGGCGCAATGGATCAGCGACTCTTTCTCTCCTCTCGACGGCAGGCTGATGATCTTCACCCCCTTGCCCTTGGAGAGGAGAGGCAGGTCTCCGACCGGGAAGACCAGCAGCCGGCCGGCGTCGGTGACGGCGGCGAGCCAGTCGTTGTCCGCATCCTCGACGCGGATCGGTGCCAAAACCTTGCCTCCCGGCGGCACCGTGACCACGGCCTTGCCGGCCCGCTGCCGCGTCTGGAGATCTTCCAGGACGGCGAGAAAGCCGTAGCCGGAGCTGGTGGCCAGCAGGTAGAGGTCCTTGTCGCCGCCGATCATTACGCCGGTGAAGGTGGCGCCCGCCGGCGGCGCGACGTGGCTGGAGAGGGGCTCGCCCTGGCCGCGCGCCGAGGGCAGGGCGTGCGCGGCGAGAGAGTAGCTGCGGCCCGTCGAGTCGAGGAAGACGGCGGACTGGTTGCTCCTTCCCTTGGCCGCCATCAGGAAGGCGTCGCCGGCCTTGTAGGAGAGCTCCTTGGGATCGAGATCGTGCCCCTTGCCGGCGCGCACCCAGCCTTTTTCGGAGAGCACGACGGTGACCGGCTCAGTGGGGATGAGCGCCGTCTCGTCCATAGCCTTGGCGGCCTCGCGCTCGACGATCGGCGAGCGGCGGGCGTCGCCGAACTTCTCGGCGTCGGCGGCGAGCTCCTCCTTGACCTTGCGGCGGAGGCGGGTCTCGGAGCTCAGGATCTTCGCGAGAGCGTCCCGCTCCTCCAGCAGGCCGCGCTGCTCCGCGCGGATCTCGATCTCCTCCAGCCTGGCGAGGTGGCGCAGCTTGAGCTCGAGGATCGCCTCGGCTTGCGCGTCGGTCAACCGGAAGCGCTCCATCAGCTTCGGCTTGGGATGATCCTCGGTGCGGATGATGCGGATCACCTCGTCGATGTTGAGGAAGGCGATCAGGTAGCCGTCGAGGATGTGGAGACGGGTGAGGACCTTGTCATAGCGGAACTGCAGGCGCCGGCGGACGGTCTCGACGCGGAACTCGAGCCATTGGCCGAGCAGCTCGCGGAGGTTGAATTGCCGCGGCCGGCCGTCGAGGCCGATCATCGTCAGGTTCACCCGGTAGGTGCGCTCGAGGTCCGTGGTGGCGAAGAGGTGGGGCATCAGGCCTTCGATGTCCACGCGGTTGGAGCGCGGGGTGATGACGATGCGCGTCGGGTTCTCGTGGTCCGACTCGTCGCGCAGGTCCTCGACCATGGGGAGCTTCTTCGCCTGCATCTGCGCGGCGATCTGCGCCTGCACCTTGGTGCCCGAGACCTGGTAGGGCAGAGCGGTGACGACGACGTCGCCGTCCTCCACCTCCCAGGCGGCGCGCAGGCGCAGCGATCCCGAGCCGGTCTCGTAAATCTTTCGCATCTCGGCGCGCGGGGTGATGAGCTCGGCCGCGGTGGGAAAGTCGGGGCCGAGAATGGCCGCATAGAGATCGTCGTCTGAAAGCTTTTTGTTTTCGAGAAGCTGGATGCAGGCGCCGACGACCTCGCGCACGTTGTGCGGCGGGATGTCCGTCGCCATGCCGACGGCGATGCCGGAAGCGCCGTTGAGCAGCACGTGCGGCAGCCGCGCCGGCAGGAGCTTCGGCTCCTGGAGCGTGCCGTCGAAGTTGGGGCCCCAGGCGACGGTGCCCTGCTCCAGCTCGGAGAGCAAGGACTGTGCGAAGAGCGTCAGCCGCGACTCGGTGTAGCGCATGGCGGCGAACGACTTGGGATCGTCCTGCGAGCCCCAGTTGCCCTGGCCGTCGATCAATGGATAGCGCAGGGAAAACGGCTGCGCCATGAGCACCATCGCTTCATAGCAAGCGAGGTCGCCGTGCGGATGGTACTTGCCGAGCACGTCGCCGACGGTGCGCGCCGACTTCTTGAACTTCGCGGTGGCCGAGAGGCCCAGCTCGGACATGGCGTAGATGATCCGCCGCTGCACGGGCTTCAAGCCGTCGGCGAGGTGAGGCAGGGCGCGGTCGAGGATGACGTACATCGAGTAGTCGAGGTACGCCTTCTGCGTGAACTCGGCGAGCGATTGCTTCTCGACCTCGGCGTAGGGCGCGCGGAACAGCGGCCCATCGCCGTTGGCGGATTTTCTGCGGGAGGTGCGGGGCATGTTCTAAGAGGACCTGGAAAATTTCTTTTTCTTGGCGTCGTATAGATAATAGTCGTGTCTCTCGGATAAGTCCGAAGGGACAGGGCCGTCATAGACAACCACATCTTTGAAAAGAGGGTCCTCGCTCCGGGGAAGTTTGGAAAGCCTCTCCCGCTCCTCGTCGACTTTCTTGGCGAATTCCTGAGCCTCGCGAAAGACCGCTTCGAAGGGGTGCTCATCTCCTGGAGGTAATTCTGGTTTACGCTTCATATACTTTCCTCTCGCGCCACAATTGTAAAGGCGCAGCTGCCGCCCGGCGCTTCCGCACCGGGCTAACGAGACGTCGCCCAGAGGGCGATGACCGGAGCCTCGCGTCGCTTCGGAGAAGCGACGTTTCGATAGCCCGGTGCGGAAGCGCCGGGCGGAGCGCCGTCACACCTCCACCTCCGCTCGATTCCCCTCCTCCATCAGCCACTCCTTGCGGTCGCCGGAGCGGGCTTTCGCGAGGAGCATGTCGATGGTGGTCTCGGCGTCGACCTGGCCGTCTTCGAGGACGAGCTGGACGAGGCGGCGGGTCTCGCGCGCCATGGTGGTCTCGCGGAGCTGCAGGGGGTTCATCTCGCCGAGGCCCTTGAAGCGCTGCACGTTGGGCTTGCCTTTCTTGCCTTCGGCCTCGATGCGGTCGAGGATGCCCTTCTTCTCGCGGTCGTCGAGGGCGTAGTAGACCTCCTTGCCGACGTCGATGCGGTAGAGCGGCGGCATGGCGACGTGGACGCGACCGTCCTCGACGAGCTTGCGGAAGTGGCGCAGGAAGAGGGCGCAGAGCAGGGTCGCGATGTGCGCGCCGTCGGAGTCGGCGTCGGCCAGGATGCAGACCTTGCCGTAGCGCAGGCCGTCGACCTTGTTGGTGCCGGGATCCACCCCCATGGCCACCGCAATGTCGTGCACCTCCTGCGAGCCGAGCACCTCGGCGGAGTCCACCTCCCAGGTGTTGAGGATCTTGCCGCGCAGGGGGAGGATCGCCTGGTACTCCTTGCTGCGGGCCTGCTTGGCCGAGCCGCCGGCCGAGTCGCCCTCGACGAGGAAGAGCTCGGTCAGGTTGAGGTCCTGGCTGGTGCAGTCGGCGAGCTTGCCGGGCAGGGCCGGACCGGAGGTCACGGTCTTCCGCTTCACCTGCTTGCCGGTGCGCAGCCGCGACTGGGCGCTGTCGATGGCCAGGCGGGCGATGCGCTCGGCCTCGGCGGTGTGGTGGTTGAGCCAGAGAGCGAAGGCGTCCTTGGCGACGCCGGAGACGAAGGCCGCCGCCTCGCGGGAGGACAAGCGCTCCTTGGTCTGGCCGGTGAACTGCGGGTCCTTCATGCGCACCGAGAGCACGTGGCAGCAGCGGCCCCAGACGTCCTCCGGAGCGAGCTTGACACCGCGCGGCAGCAGGTCGCGGAACTCGCAGAACTCGCGGATGGCATCCGTCAGGCCGGCGCGAAAGCCGTTGACGTGGGTGCCGCCCTGATTGGTGGGGATGAGGTTGACGTAGCTTTCGGCCACCACGTCCGCGGACTCCTCCTCCTCTCCGAGCCAGGCCACCGCCCAGTCCACCTCTTCGTCCGGGCCGCGGAAATGGCCGATGAAGGGCTCGGCCGGCACGATCTGGCAGCCGGCGAGCTCGTCCGTCAGGTAATCCTTGAGCCCATCCTCGTAGTACCAGGTTTCATCGTCCTCGGCATGCCCTTCGTGGACGAAGCGGATGCGGAGCTTCGGGCAGAGCACCGCCTTGGCGCGCAGCACGTGCTTGAGCTTCGGGATGCTGAACTTCGGCGAGTCGAAGAACTTCGGGTCCGGCCAGAAGCGAACGGTGGTGCCGGTGTTGCGCTGGCCGACCGTGCCCACCACCTTCAGGCTCGACCGCTTCTGGCCGTCGGCGAAGGCCATGTGGTGCTCCTTGCCGTCGCGCTTGACCCACACCTCCAGCTTCGACGACAGGGCGTTGACCACCGAGACGCCGACGCCGTGCAGGCCGCCGGAGAAGCGGTAGTTCTTGTCCGAGAACTTGGCGCCGGAGTGCAGCCGGGTGAGGATCACCTCGACTCCCGGCAGCTTCTCGCCCTTGTGGAGATCCACCGGCATGCCGCGGCCGTTGTCGGCCGCCGAGAGGGAGCCGTCCGCGTGCACGGTGACGAGAATCTCGGTGCAGTAGCCGGCGATGGCCTCGTCGACGGCGTTGTCGATCACCTCCTGGGCGAGGTGGTCCGGCCGCTCGGTGGCCGTATACATGCCGGGGCGCTTGCGCACCGGCTCGAGCCCGGTGAGGACTTCGATGGATGAGGCGTCGTAGACCATGGCGTCTGCTCGGGTCGGAGGCGATCCATGATACAGGAGGGCTTTCTCCCTATCCGGTGAAGGCCCTCTCCGTCGCGCCTTGACGCGACCCGGACCAGGTGATACTCTATGCGGTAACTAGGCGTAATTCAAGTGCCTGGAGCGGCAGGGTCGAGAGCTCCGGGTAAAAAAACCGCGCCGTCTTACTTCCAACGTCCGGATCGCAAGAAGGAGGAGAAGGATGAAGATTCGATCGACCGCCGTCACCCTTTCGCTGCTCGCGCTGCTGTTTGCTCTCGCCGTTCCTCTGCTGGCCCAGGACAAGGCGCAGGAGGGCGCTCCCGACATGGAGGCCATGATGAAGGCCATGACCCCGGGCGCGGAGCAAAAGCAATTGGCCGACCTGGCCGGCGACTGGACCTACACGAGCAAGATGTGGATGGCGCCCGGCCAGCCGCCGGAGTCCGCCGGCGGCACCATTCACGGCAGCGTGCTGCTGGGCGGCCGCTACGTCGAGCAGCGCTGGCAGGGAACTTTCATGGGGATGCCCTTCGAGGGACGGGGAATCTACGCTTACGACAACGTCGCCAAACAGTATTTCAGCTCCTGGATCGACAACCTGGGAACCGGCATCCTGAACCAGTCCGGGACCTGCGACGCCAGCAAGACCTGCACCTACACCGGCGACATGTGGGACC
>Ga0134122_10002661_pt1 | contig 13143 bp, 5 predicted proteins | sample KB302_FD_96461 | JGI IMG/M metagenome (GOLD analysis project Ga0134122, IMG submission 96461) | Terrestrial soil microbial communities without Nitrogen fertilizer from Kellogg Biological Station, Michigan, USA - KB3-0-2 | ecosystem: Environmental > Terrestrial > Soil > Unclassified ...
CCGCGCCGGCCGCCGAGCCGGAGAGCGAAGAGATCGAGCTCAACCTCGACGAGGTTTTCGTGCTCGACATGGAGGACGATCAGGAGCCTTCGAGCCTCGTCAAGCCGCCGCCGGACATGGCGAGCGCGGACCGGCTCGGCACGGCGTGGATCGAGGGTGAGGAAGCGAGCGCGGCGGAGGCGGTCGTCGAGGAGCCGCTTCCTCCCCTCGAAGCGGAGCTCGAGGCTTTCCCGGAGGTGGAGCTCGAGCCCGCCGAGGAGCCGGCGCCAAGGATTGTGGACGCGTTCGAGTCTGTCGCGCTTCCTGCGCTGGACGCCAGCAGCGAGGTCTTCCTCGATCTGACGGCGCCGGAGCTGCCGAATCTCGATTCCGCCGCCTGGAGGATCGAGGCGGAGCCCGAGCCGGCGCCCCGCGAGATCGATACCGAGATGCTCGAGCGGACGGCGGCGGAGCTGCATCCCAAGCCGGCCGAGCGCGGCGAAGACCTGGTGAGCGAGGCGGAGGTGCTGGCCAAGTACGGGCTGGAGGAGAAGGCCCTGGAGCGCCTGCGCGAAGCGCTGCGCATCCAGCCGCGCAACCTCGCCGCCTACAGCGTCATGATCCAGATCCACCTGGGGAAGGGTCGCCACGAGCGGGTGGTGCAGCTCGCCAGCGCCATGGCAGGCGCCGCCGCGGAGACCCGCGACGACGCGCAGGTCTGGCCCAAGACGCGGAAGCAGCTCCTCGCGGCGGGCTACCGCTTCGATGGCGACCGCGTCGTGGCGGACCCCCACGCCATCGTGGTGGAGCCCGGGCTCTCGCCGCCGCCCGAGGCACCGCCCCAGGCCGCAGCGCCGCCGGCCCCCGAGCCTGCCCCTCCGGCGAGCATGCCGGCGTCGCCGGCGCGGCGCAAGCGCTCGGCGGAGATCGATCAGATGCTGCGCGGGTTGCTCGACAGCAAGCCCAAGCGCCGCACCGCCGCACCGCCGCCGCCGGCGAAGGCCGCTCCCGAGCCGCCGCCTGCCCTCGCCGCGTCCGAGCCGCCGGCTCCCCTGGCTCCCGCCGCGCCGGCGGCGTCTCCACCGGTGATGTTCAATCCGCTCGAGATCGGCGAGATGATCGAGCGGGAGGAGATCGACTGGGAGCCGGCGGGGACCGGCTACAGCCCCGCGCCGCCCTCGCCGTTCGAGATTCCGGAGCCCGTGACGCAGGGTCCGCCCGCGACCGGCGAGCGCCGCGCCTACCCCGGTCTCGACGACACCGGCGGCTTGAGCTGGCTCGACGAGGCGGACCGCAGCCGGCTGGCCGGGAGCGGCGGCGCCGAGAGACTGTTCGACGAGGAGGATGACTTCTTCGACCTCGCTGCCGAGCTGGAGCAGGAGCTCTCACAGGAGGACGTCTTTCAGGGCGGCGAGGGGTTGCTGGTGCCGCCGGTGGAGCAATCGCTCGAAGAGATCGTCGAAGGGTTCAAGAAAGGCGTCGCCGAGCACCTCTCCCCCACCGACTACGACACCCACTTCAACCTGGGGATCGCCTACCGCGAGATGGGCCTCCTCGACGAGGCCATCGGCGAGTTCCAGATCGCCGCCAAGGACCCGCGGCACCTCGTGCTCTGCTGCTCCATGCTGGGGCTCTGCTTCCTCGACAAGGGCCTGCCGGAGCTGGCCGTCAAGTGGTACCGCCGCGGCCTCGAGGCTCCCGACGTAAGCGAAGAGGACACCCTGGGCCTCCTCTACGACCTCGGCTGCGCCCATCTGGCCGTGGGCGACCGCGCAGCCGCCTACAAGGTGTTCGTCGATCTCTACGGGATCAACACCAACTACCGCGACGTGGTGGCCCGCATCGAGGAGCTGGGAAGGTCATAAGACTCAGTCCCGAGGGAGGCCCTCCCCCCTGCGCGTTCACTTCACCAATCTCGGCTGCAAGCTGAACCAGGCGGAGATCGAGCGCCTGGCGCGCGAGTTCGCCGCCGCCGGCCATGAGGTGGTGGGCTCGCTCGCCGAGGCGGACCTGCACGTCGTCAACTCCTGCACGGTCACCCACCTCGCGGCCCACGACTCGCGCAAGACGGCCGGCCGGGCGCGCCGGCGGGGCCTCCCGGCACGCACCGTGCTGACCGGCTGCCACGTCTCCGCGCGGCCGGAGGAAGCGGCGCGCATCGCCGGCGTCGATCTCATCGTGCCCAACGCCGAGAAGGACCGCCTCCTCGCCCGCGTCCACGCGGCCTTTCCCGAGGCCATCCCCGGCGTGGGAAATCCGGAGCCGATCCCCTGCGCGCCGCTGCCGTTCGCCAACACCCGGGCTCTGGTCAAGGTGGAGGACGGCTGCAACATGCGCTGCGCCTTCTGCGTCATCCCCTTCACCCGCGGGCCGCAGCACAGCCGGCCGCTGCCTGAGGTCGTGGCGGAGGTCCGGGATCTGGTACGGCGAGGCCATCGGGAGGTCGTAGTCACGGGCGTCCAGATCTCCGCCTATCGCTGGGGGGCGGCGCGCCTCGGCGGGCTTGTACGGGCGATCCTGACCGAGACGGACGTCCCCCGCCTGCGCCTGACCTCGATCGCCCCGTGGGAGCTGGACGACCGGCTCCTCGAGCTCTGGACCGACCGCCGCCTCTGCCGCCATCTCCACCTCTCGCTGCAGAGCGGCTCGACGGCCACCCTGCGTCGCATGCGCCGGCCCTACACGGCCGAAGGCTACCTCGACCTCCTCGACGGGATCCGCGCCGCCGTCCCCGGCGTCGCCGTCACCACGGACGTGATCGTGGGCTTTCCCGGCGAGACGGAGGAAGAGGCCGCGGAGAGCCTCGCCACCGTCGCGGCCGCCGGCTTCGCCAAGGTCCACGTCTTTCCCTACTCGCCCCGCCCGGGCACCGAGGCCGAGCGGCTGCCCGGCCCGGTTGATCCGGGAGAGAAGAAGGAGCGGATGGAGCGGATGCTCGCCGCCGCCGCCCGCGCCGAGCGCGGCTTCCAGCGTTCTCATCTGGGAAAGCGGGAGACGGTGCTCTGGGAGAGGCCGAAGGACGGCATGGGCCAGGGCCTGACGGACAACTACCTCCGCGTGATCTGCGCGGCCGGCGCGGCGCTGCGGAACCGCTTCAGCGAGGTGGAGCTGATGGAGATCGCGGAAGGCGGCATCGCGGGCAGGATCGTCGCGTAAACGACGCGTGAAGACATGCCGATCGACAACCGGCTCTACGACGCGATGGCCGACTCGTGGTGGGACGAGTCGGGGTTCCTCCACGTCCTGCGGGCGCTCAACCCGGCCCGTTTCGGCTACATGCGGCGGGTGCTCCTCGAAGAGCTCCGGATCGACCCCCGCGGCAAGAAGACCCTCGACGTGGGATGCGGCGGCGGGCTGCTCGCCGAGGAATTCGCGCGGCTCGGCTGTGACGTGACGGGGATCGACCCTTCGGAGCGGTCCCTGGAGGCCGCCCGAGCCCACGCGCGGACGGCGGGCCTCGCTATCGACTACCTCCAGGCGACGGGCGAGCACATCCCGTTCCCGGACGCCACCTTCGACGTCGTCTACTGCTGCGACGTCCTCGAGCACGTGCAGGACCTGGACAAGGTCATCGCCGGGATCTCCCGCGTGCTGCAGCCGGGCGGGGCCTTCCTCTTCGACACCATCAACCGTACGCTCAAGAGCAAGCTCGTCATGATCAAGCTCTTCCAGGAATGGGACTGGACGAGCCTGATGCCGCCCGATCTCCACGACTGGCGCATGTTCATCAAGCCGGCAGAGCTGGTCTCCCTGATGGCCAGGCACGGCCTCGAAAGCCGGGGACAGACCGGCCTCGCGCCCTCTGCGAGCCCGATCCGCGCGCTACGCGTCCTCCGCGCCCGCAAGCGCGGTGAGATCAGCTACCTGGAAGCCGCGCGAAGGCTCGATCTCCGGGAGAGCCGCGACCTGACGGTGCTTTACGCCGGATACGCGACCAAGGTGGCCTGAGGGTCTCTTCGGGTTGAAACGACCGCCGCTGCTTGTGCGGTACAATCGACGAAACGAAAGAACGGCGGAGCAGTCTCTCTCAGGCTCGTCTCTGGGGGATTGTCCGTGAGGCTAAAGTGGAGCATGCCTATGGATGAGTCGCAGATCCTTCCTCGCCTGAATGCGATCGGGGCCGCCTTGGCCGCCGGCCAGGCTCCGAGGGCCGTCTTCGACTCGATCGTCGAGGCGGTTCAAGCCTTGGGCTTCGATCGCGTCCGGATCGACCTTGTCTCCCAAGACGGGAGCTCCGTCGCTCCCGCAGCATTGTGCGGTTTCGACGGAGATGGGCAGGGCGGCGGTGCGGTCCCGGTGAGTGAGGACCACGATCTCATGAGGCTCTTCGCGAATCCCTGCCCGCAGGTCCTCGGCACGGATGGTTCCGAGGCGGACGGCGCCGAAACGGGCGAGCGAGGCTACGCTCCCCTCCTCCTGAGAGGAAGGATCATCGGCAAGCTCACGGTAGACAATGCTGCAAGAGGACTCCCCGTGTCACGCGCGGAGCTCGACAGGGTGGTCCTCTTTGCCCACCAGGCGGCCATCGCTCAGGCCATGCTATGGGCAGGCTCCCTGGAAACCTTGCAGGAAACGACGCTCGCCATCACCTCGATGCGCGACCGCCGCACTCTCCTCAACACGATCATCGAGCAAGCGGTGAAACTCCTCGACGCGAAGAGCGGCGGCCTCTATGAGTACCGGCCCCAGTTGGGTGAGCTGACGGTCATCGCCGATTACAACCGGCCGGAGCACATCGGCAAGACCCTGAGAGTCGGCGAAGGGATGGCCGGCCGGATCGTCCAGGATCGCCTGTCTCAATCGGTGGTGGCCGACTACAACAACTGGGAGGGGCGGGCCGCAATCTATGGCGGCGAACGCCTCTTCGGAGCTGTTTTGGAGGTGCCCCTGCGTTGGGAGGAACGATATATCGGCGTCCTCTATGTCGACGACGAGTTGGGGCGATCGTTCTCCGATACCGACGTCCGCCTCCTGCAGCTCTTCGCGGATCAGGCGGCCATCTCTTTGACCAACTCCAACCTCCTGCAGGATGACGAGAAGAAGCTGCTGAGGCTCGAGCGGCTCGCCCAGGCAACCCGGGAAATGATGGGCAACCTGGACGCGATGTCGCTTCAGGACCGGCTGATGTTGATCGCTCGGTACACGGTCGAGATCCTCGACGCGGAGACCGCGGGAGTTTTCCGGGCCCACGATGGAGAGATCGTGCTGGAGGCCAGCTTCGGCCAGCAGGGGGAGTTCGAGCCGGGCAAGGTGAAGCTGCGGATTCATGACGAGCCGGGCGGGGGTCTGACGGGTTACATCGCCTTCCACGGGAAGCTGTTCACGGCCAAGGGTGAGGAATTGCTCTCTCATCCAGCGGTCGCCGGCTCGCCGCCGCACTCGCAATCGGGGCACTGCCATTCCCTGCTCGCCATACCCCTCAAGAAACGAACGGTCGAGGGGGAGAGATTGATCGGGTTGATCCGCGCCGACAACAAGAAAGGAGAGGGCGGCGAAGCCCTCGCCACCTTGGGGTTCACCACCGAAGACAAATCGATCCTCACCATCTTTGCCGAAGCGGCCGCGGTCGCCCTCGAAAGCGCCGAGCTGGTCGACCGCCTCAGAGAGCAGAAGGATTTTCAGGAGCGTCTCATCGCCAGCTCGCCGGACGGGATCATCGCCGCCGATCGGGAGGGTCGAGTCACGGAGTTCAACAAGATGGCGGAGGAGATCCTCGGCTATACACGGCAAGAAGTCTTGGACGCGCCGGTGTTTCCGCTTTACGTTGACCCCAAGGAGCCGCACCGCATCGGCGGGCTGCTGAAGGCTGCCAAAGACAGCCCGGTCCGCAATCACGAGACTGCGGTCCGGAGCAAGAGCGGGGAGCGCATTCCTATCCGCCAGGCCTCCACCTGGCTGTTCGACTCGAAAGGCGAGCGCGTGGGAAGTGTGGGCTACTTCGCGGACCTCAGGCCTCAAAAGGCTCTGGAGCGTCGTGAAAGCCTGTTGTTGAAGGCAAGCAATGTTGTGGCCCAAGCCGATTCCTTGGATGAGGGTCTGCAGAGCCTCGCCGGCATGATGGTGTCGCTCCTGGGGCGTTCTTTCTGCTGCATTCTGGTGATGGATGAGGATGGCGGCTCCCTGACGCTGCGGGCCGCGAGCCGGAGCGGAGAGCCGCATTGGAATCCGGGGCGGCAGCGGATCGTCCTGTCGAATTGGCCAGGTCTTCAAGAGCTGCAAGCAGCAGGATCGCCGGCGGTACGGGAGTGGAGCGACGAGCGGGCAGGTACCAATCTGCAAAAACTGTCATTGCTGTTGGGGCTGAGCGAAGACATTCGGTCCCTTTTGGTCGTCCCCTTGAAAATGGGTTCCCGGGTGGTTGGACAGCTCGATCTGGGAGACCTCGAGAGGGACGCCCAGGCCGCGTTCCCTCCGCAGGAGATCGAGCTCGTCTCCGCCATCGCAGCTCAGATCACCGTGCTCGTCGACCGCATGGAGGTGCTCGAGAAGAGAAATCGGAGGGAGGCACTCCTCGGCGCGCTCGTCGATTCTTCCGTCCATATCCGGGGCGAGATCGAAATGCCGAAGCTCCTCCAGACCATCGTTCGGCTCGCCGCCGGGCTGGCAGGATGCAGATCGGGTGGCCTCTTCCTCAATCACCCCAACCTGAGCCAGCTCGAGCTGGCTGCGGTCTTCGGTCTGTCACAAGACCTGGTGGGACAGCGGCTGTCGCACGACGACGGCCTCATCGGCCGTGTGGCACGGGGAGGGGAGATGGCGGTCCACACCGGCCCGCGTGCCGAGGAGCTCTTTCGCGGCGTGAGCTTGCAGACGATCGCCGCGGTTCCCCTGCGCGGCGCAAACGGCGAGGTCGAGGCCATCCTGTTCGTGGGCGACGCGACCGCGCAAGTGCAGCTCGGCAGGGCCGACCGCAAAGTGCTCGAAGATTTTGCGGCCCAAGCCTCCATCGCCTTACACACCTCGCGCATGATCGGGCAAGAGCAGCGGTTTTTCAGCCAGTTCGCGATTCTCCACCGCATCAGCGACTATATCCAGGCCTCGGACAAGCTGGAATGGATCCTCCTCACCGTGCTGACCGGCGTTACCGCGAATTTTGGCCTGGGCTTCAACCGGGCCGTGCTGATGCTGGTCGACGAGACAGGCGATCATCTGGTGGGGGAGATGGGCGTCGGCGAGCTTGAGGAGAGGAAAGCTCATCGCGCTTGGGAAACCGACACTGAAAAGGGTCTCAATGACTTCGAGCGCTTCCGGCAGCGGCTGGAAACAGGAGAGATTGGACCGACCACCACGGGTGTCGGTAGGAGGGTGCGAGGGCTGCGTCTGCCGGCGCGCGGTGAGGATCTATTCTCGGAGGTGGTCTCTTCCAAGACACTCAGGCGGATCGGGATCGAGGAATTCGCCCGGGTTCCCCGGCTCTTCCTCGACACATTCCGGGTGACTACGCCCATCGCCGTGGCGCCGCTTATCGCCAAGGCCCAGGTGATCGGTATTCTCATCGTAGACAACAAGTTCACACAAGCACCTATCGGCGACGATGGCAGCAATACCCTGATGACCTTCGCGTCCACGGCCGCAGTGGCGATTGACAATAAAAGGCTCTTCGATCAGGTGCGTAGCGGCGCCGAGAAACTGCTCTCTTTCTATGAAATGAATGGAGAGTTGGTTTCAATTCAAGACCCCCGGCAGATTCTCGACCGGATCGTCCAGCAGACAGTGATTGCAGCCGAAGCTTCCTGGGTGAGCATACTGCTCATCGACGAAAAGGATCGCTTTCTCAATCCCATCATCTCCGACCCTCACTTTTCATTGGACCCGAAGGATCCCGAGGCGGTCCGGCCCCATGGAATCTCTATCGAGGTCATGCGGACCGGCAAGGTCTTTCCCATCGAGAACATTGATAAGCTGCGCCATCGGGTCAATCCCACTCTGATCAAGAATTTCGTCAAGGCGGCAATCTGCTTGCCATTCTCCTTGCCCGGGAAGCGAATTGGCGTCATGTGGATCCACTATAACGCGCCGCGTCGATTCCCCGATTCCGAGGTCGCGGCGCTTCAGCTCTATGTGAACCAGGCCGCCATTGCCTACGACGGCGCCCGGCAGATGGAGAGGCTCGAGGCATTGCGCGCGATTTCCACCGATCTGGCCGAGGTCAACGATACGAAAGACGTAGTGCTGAGGATCCTCGACGGCGCACGGCGAGCGCTGAAGGCGGATGAGACCGTGCTCTGGCTGTATGACGCCCAGACCGACAACTTCCTCCCCGAAAGCTCGGCCTACTCCGGGAGCCATCCTGAAGCTTGGCGCGAGCTGCAAAAGAACGGCCCCCAGAAGCGCGGGACTGCCTTCAAGATCATGCTGCGAGGATGGATCTCCGTCGAGGACGTTCTGGAATCCGATCAGGAGAGCGGAGTAGGACCCACGACGTATCATTTCCTCGAAGAGGTCGGCGGCCGTGGATTTCAGGGAGTTGCTCTGAAGGTAGGTAAAGAAAAGCTCGGAGTTCTCTATGCCATCTACGGCAAAGCATGCCGGTTCACCGCCGAAGATCAGGAGACAGGGCTAGCCTTTGCCAGCCGTGCGGCCATTGCTCTGAAGAAGGCGAAGCTCTTTGATCAGGTGCAGCGCGCCCGAGAGGCCGCAGAGGTGGTGGCGAGGGTGACCCTGATCGAGGATCAGGGAAGCACCTTGATATCGATCGCCCGTGAGATACGCGAGGCTCTCGATTGTGGCGCCGTGGTCCTCTTCGAGTTCATTCAGGAGACCGGGGACTTGATTCTCCCGCCTGCCATGACCGGTGTCTTACTCCCCAAAGAGGAAACCGCAGACTATTCCCTGGTTCTTACGATGGTGGAGCGCGGAGGCCCCTACATCGTTCCCGACGTCTCTCGTGACGAAATATTCAAAGACAGCGTATTTGCCATAGCGCAAGGCATTAAATCTTGTGCAGTATTCCCCTTGAAAGCCGCAGGGCGCAAGGTTGGTGTCATGTTCGTCAACTACCGGAACCCTCGGCGATTCACGGCCGACGAGCTGACGAATATGGAGCTCTTCGCCAATCAGGCGGCGGTGGCGATCCGCAATGCTCAGCTCTTCGACGAAGGCGCGACCAAACTGGCCCAGCAGGAGGCCCTCGCAGGTCTGTCCAGGGAGTTGCTCGCCGCTTCCTCTGTCCAGGAGACGATGGAAAGAGCCGTGGAGTTTGCGGCGAGGGCCCTCAGCGCCGATTTCAGCAACATCGTGCTCCCCGACCGGGAGGGGAGCCTCATTTTCAGCGCTGCATTCGGCTGGGAGCAGGAGATGGTAGGGAACTTCGTCCTGGAGCACGGCGAAGGCTCTCAAACTGGCTACACCATCCACAAGCGGGAATCGGTGGCTGTATACGACTTCACGAAGGAGCAGAGATTCAGAGTTCCAGAGGTGGTCTTCACCCATGGGATCCACTCCGGGTTGAGTGCTCCGATGTTCCGGGAAGGGGAGATCGTGGGGGCAATGCTGGTCCATACGACGCGACCCCGCCATTTCACGGAGAACGACGAAAATCTTTTGAGCCTGATCGCGAATCAGACAGCTATCGCCTTGAAAGGTGCGCAGCAATACGAAACGAGCCTGCGCCAGAGCTCCTATCTCTCCGCCCTTTACGAAGCGAGCAGAACCATCACAGCTCAGTTTGGGCTAGAGCGACATCAGATTCTGGAACAGATCATCCAGCCGGCGATGAAGGGAATCGTGGACCTTCAGGGACCTAAAGCTATATTGGGTACGATCCAGCTCTATGACCCTGAACGGGACGAGTTGGTGCTGGCGAGCGTATACCCGCCAGATCATGTCGACTTGGTCGCCCGCATCGGCGAGCGCCGTCCTCTGAAGGTTTCCAAACGCCATGCGGATCGAGTCGGAATCACAGGGCGTGCGGTTCTCACCGGTCAACCGCAGCTCGTCAAGGACGTCCGAAGAGACCGTGACTACGTAGAATTCATCCATGTGACACTCTCCGAGCTGACCGTGCCCTTGCTCGATCGCGGGAAGGTGATCGGCGTGCTGAACGCAGAGAGTGACCGCATTGGCGCCTTCGACGACGAGGATCTGGAGACTCTTCAGACTCTCGCGGAATTAGCTGTGATGGCTATCCAAAACGCTCGTCAAGTCGAGGAGCTCAAAGAGACCAAGCGACTTTTGAGCACGCGAACCACTTTGGCGTGGATGGGTATCGGCAATGCCGTTGGACGTCACGAGCTGGGTGGCCACGTGGGTATCTTGCTCGCCAAAATCTACACCTTGATCAAGGCGCTCGACGATTCGGATCTCAACACCTTGGCTCCTGTATTCAGAGAATCACTTATGGAGATTGAGCGCAAGCTACAGGCACTAAACGTGGACAGGCCTGCGAGCTTTGAGGACGCCGGGGTCTCTCTGGTTCAAGTCAATAAGGCGTTGATAGAAACATTTAAGCCGGGTGACTCACTGCCGCAGATCGGGATCCAGTGCAAGCTCCCGGACTCCGTGCAGATACGAGCGAATGTTCAGTGGCTGCACCGGGTTCTGGATATCTTGATCAAGAATGCCGTCGACGCAACGGAAGGTCAATCCGAGCAGATGATCACCTTGGGCAGTCGCCTTAGGGAGTCGCAGGCCGAGATTTTTGTTTCGGACAATGGCAAAGGTATCTCGGGAGAGCTTCGCGATCGGCTGCTTCGCGTACCTATCGAGAATCATGACGGACCCAGAGGGCTGGGGATCGGCCTGCTGATTGCGCAGGCCATCGTCCAAATTTACGGAGGGTCCATCTACTGGGAAGACGAGAAACCATGTGGCACGACTATGGTACTCTCCTTTCCTCTCCAGGGCTAGGCGAAGAGGGTGGCAAGTCCGGTGACCTGTTGAGCGGCCACCAGGAGGTTTAGGATGGCGAAAATCCTTTTGGCGGACAACGTACCGGAGGAGCTCCGGGAATGGGCGGCGGTTCTGCGAGGGGAAGGTTATGAGGTGGTCGAGGCCTCTTCTGTCCAGGCTGCCAAGGACATCCTGGATCAAAGAGAGGTCGATTTGGCAGTTCTTGACCTCCACCTCGAGCGGGTGGACGACTCATCGGACGAAAGCGGTCTCAGGCTGGCTCAAGCCTATCGCGCTTCGAGACCGATCATCATGCTCACCGGTTTGCCGACCATTGACGCCGCCATCGAAGCGCTCCAGCGAGATGGACGATCGGCTCCCGCCGTTGCCTTCGTGCGCAAGCAGCAGGATGGGCCGAGAGCTCTGCTCAGGGCTGTACGCCAGGCCATTGTGCCCAAAGTGTTCGTGTCCCATGGACAAGACGATCGTGCCACAGCGGAGGTCGTCAAGTTTCTCGAGGATGGCGGCGCCCACGCAGTGGTGTTGCGGGAGCAGGCTGTAGCCAGTCAGACGATTCTCGAAGTCTTCGAAAAGCATGCCCACGTTCAGTTTGCGGTCATCCTTGTGACGCCTGATGACGAGGGGGCGAGGAAGGGTGAAAAACTTCAGCCCCGCGCGCGACAGAACGTTATCTTCGAGCTGGGGTTCTTCCTCGCGAAACTTGGCCGTAACCGGGTGGTAGCGCTTTGCAAACGGGAGGGCGAGCCGATCGAGTTGCCCTCCAACTACCATGGCGTTCTATATAGGGAAATGGACCCTGGTGGAGGTTGGTGCCTCAAGATCGCCCGGGACATGAAGGAAGCCGGAATCGAGCTGAATCTGGTCTAACCTTCAAAAATTCGATCTTGTTACCCGCTCCAGAATCTGATACAGCCCGAACTTCGGCATCCGCAGAAACCCGTACCACGCCGCGGCGGCGAGGGTTCCCTCGTTGAGCCACTCACGCAGCCAGTACTCGGCGTGGTATGGGTCGCGCTGCTTCAGGCCCGGACCGTTCTCGATGGCCCAGCGGCGGTTGTAACTCTCGTGGACTCCCACGGGCGCGGAGAGGATGAGCGGCAGCCCCAGGGCGGAGAAGAAGGTCATCTCGCTCGGCTTGGTCCAGAGGATGTCCGTCTCGGCCAGGATCGCGTTGAACAGAGGGAAGTACTCGTCGATGCTAGGGGCGAGGAAGACCTCCACGCCGGAGCCGAGGCGATGCTCGAGCCCGGCCTCCCTCACCCACTGGTGGAACCTCGCGGCGATCTCCGACCGCACTCCCGCCGCCAGACAGAGGCGCAGCCGTTCCTCCTCGATCAAGGACCGCACTCCCGCGAGGAGCGGACGGGCCAGATCCGCCTGCGCGCCGGCTCCGCCGACGGAGAAGGTGAGGAGCGGCGGCCGGCCTTCCTGGTCGACGGGGAGGTCGCCGAGGAAGTGATGGATCTCCCCCCGGGCCTGATCGCGGAAGACCCGCTTGCGGTCGAGGCGCACGAGGCGGGCTGCGAGGTTCTTGCGCAGGACGGCGAGGTCCGTCCCGCCGACCAGCTCGTCAGGCAGGGGGAAGCCGGTGAACTCGATCCGCTCGCGCGCGATGCCGTAGGCGCGCAGGCGGTGGATCGCGCGGCGGCTCGGAGTCAGGTAGACGATCCGCGAGCGCTCCGGATGGAGAGGCACCCAGGAGCGGTTGATGTCCACGTCGGTGACCACGCAGTAGATCCGCTCGCAGCCGCAATGGTCGGCGCAGAGGGCCGGCGTGAAGAAAGTGGCGAGGAGCGGGGTGCCCGTCGATTTGATGGCGTCGGCGAGCCCGCGTCCCAGCCCTTTCTCGATCAGCCGGTGGAGCGAGCGCACCTGGAAGGTTGGAGCGGAGAGGTCGCGCTGCGGGTGGAGATGGGGGATCGAGGTGAGCGACTCGAGCAGCGAGCGCAGGGGCGCGCCGACGACGGGGAGCTGCGACGCCCGCGAGGTGATCTCGTAGAAGCGGCGCGACGTCCGCCAGAGCCGCAGCTCCTCGGGAGCGACGAGCGGCGGCCGGTCCACGTGCAGGACCTCCGTGCCGAGCGCCGAGGCCAGCGCGTGCGCGGCGCGCAGGTGGCCGTAGCCCATCTCGACGGAGGCGACGACAGGGACCTCGTTTTTCTGAGCCTGGGGATCTATCAGCGGTGTGCCCTTGCGCCCGATCCGGCGACCGAAGCCAGCGTAGCGTATCCAGCGAGCTTGAGAAGCGGGAACTGGCCGGCGACCAGCTTGGCGACGGTGCCCCCGAGCGAGCCCACCAGCATGCCGGCGGCC
>Ga0134122_10002662_pt1 | contig 13141 bp, 8 predicted proteins | sample KB302_FD_96461 | JGI IMG/M metagenome (GOLD analysis project Ga0134122, IMG submission 96461) | Terrestrial soil microbial communities without Nitrogen fertilizer from Kellogg Biological Station, Michigan, USA - KB3-0-2 | ecosystem: Environmental > Terrestrial > Soil > Unclassified ...
GGAATGCTGCTGGCCTGCTCCTCCCAGGAGGACGCACTTCGCGCCCAGTTGCTCGCCGCGCTGGCCAAGCGCGACTTTGCGGCTTACGCGAAGCTCGGCCCGCAGATCATTTCCACATACGATCAGGCCAAGGCCGGCGCATTGTTTCTGCAACTGACCAAGAGCAGCATCTGGCAGGTTCCGACGCTGGTGTGGACGCAGGCCAACAGCCACATCGATGATGCGCAGCTGGAATCCGATCCCCGGCTCAAATATGTGCCTGCCTCAGTGCGCACGCAATGGGATCCGGCCAAGCTTCGCCAAAATACTTCGCCCGAAGAGCTGGTGCTGCTGAAGGCTGAAGCTACCCGCGACTTGGAACTGGTCAAAGCGATGCACGAAGCCGGAGTGCCGTTCATGGCTGGCAGCGACGGTCCCGACCCTTATGTTTTTCCCGGTTTCAGTTTGCATGATGAGCTGGAGTGGCTGGTAAAAAGCGGTTTCACTCCCTTGCAGGCCTTGCAGTCCGCCACGATCAATCCCGCGCTGTTCCTGGGCAAAATTGCGACGCACGGGCTGATCGAGCCGAAGCACGGGGCTGATCTGGTGCTGCTGGACGCGAATCCGCTCGAAGACATCCGCAACTCACGCAAAATTTTTGGAGTGGTTGCAAACGGCAAATATTACTCACGCAAAGACCTGGACACGATGCTGCAGCAGGTCGAGAAGCTGGCGGCTCAGGAGTAAATTAGAAAGACATCCCATGACCCAGCACATCGGCATTGTCGCGTGCAGCGCGGAGGGGGCGGCGCTGTGCTACCGCACGATCGCTCTTGCAGGCGCCCATCTGCTCGGGACGCATGATCATCCCGAAGTCTCGATGCATACGCATCCCCTGGCTCGATACATGAGTTGCATTTACGCCGACGATTGGGCCGGGGTTGCCGACTTGATGCTCTCCTCGGCGGACAAGCTGGCCCAAGCCGGTGCGGATTTTCTGATCTGCCCGGACAACACCGTCCATCAAGCCTTTGGCCTGGTCGAGCAGAGGTCTCCGCGCCCCTGGCTGCATATCGCACAGGAGGTCGCGAACGAGGCACGCCGAAGCCACTTCAAGCGGTTGGGCGTGCTCGGCACTCGATACCTGATGGAAGGTCCGGTCTATCCGGAGAAGTTGCAAGCATCCGGTGTCGAATACCGCACGCCGGACCAGCCGGCGCGCGAACGAATCAACCAGATCATCATGGACGAACTCGTAAACGCCCAGTTCACTCCACGCTCGCTGGCATATTTTCAGGAAATCATTCGGACATTGGCAGAGCAGGGCTGCGACGCGGTCGTTCTGGGCTGCACTGAAATCCCGCTTCTGGTCACGCCCGATTCCTCGCCACTGCCAACGCTCGATTCAACCCGGCTGCTGGCCAAAGCAGCGGTCAAAAAAGCCGTAGGCACCCCTTGAAACTGGGGACGGACGGCTCTCCGACCCGTCCAGGCCCAGTAAAGCTCGGCTAGGTTTTGCTTCTAGAGATCACCGTCATGCATCTTAAATTCCGATGCCTCCCGATCGCCTTCGCAGTCTGCCGCATGCCCCCGGATGCTCCCATGCCCGCGTTAGCCGCGACCCTACCCTTCACCTCAATCACGCGCACCGCCGAAGAACTCTCCATCGTCTGCCCCGCTGATCAGGCTCCGCAAAGCGCAAACTGTGAATCGCCGTGGATATGCTTCAAGCTGGAAGGCCCCTTCGCATTTTCCCTGACCGGAGTCCTGGCTTCATTCCTCAATCCCCTGGCTGAAGGTGGTGTCCCCATATTTGCCGCCTCCACGTTCGATACCGACTACATCCTGGTCAAGGAAGAGCATGCCGCTGCTGCGCTCAAGACTCTGCAGGATGCCGGCCACGAACTAGTTCCTGACTAGCGTTGCGGACGCCCTGCGGAACTGGTCAAGGCCTGAGTCGCTGGAGGCCCTGGCGGCATCGGAATACCAGGTTCTAGTTGGGAGTTCTGGCTTCTCAGTGAAAGAGTGTTTCGCTTCCAACATTCTCCATTCACTCCGCAAATCCTGCCAAATGCTGCGGAATCGGTGTACTCTGCCGATCCCTATGCTCTAATAAAGTGGTAACTATGCCATCTACCGGAACTACAGTGCGCCGCCGTTTGAAGGCGCTCCGCCGCAATTTGCGGGGGGCTCGCATGATCGCGGGTGCATTCGCCTCTACCGACCATCCCCTGTTGGCGCACATCATCCCGACGCGACGGTGCAATCTGGCGTGCGAGTACTGCAACGAGTACGACGATTTTTCCAAACCAGTTCCTACCGAGGCCATGTTCCAGCGTGTGGACAAGCTGGCTGCGCTGGGGACAGCCGTCATCACCATCAGCGGCGGCGAGCCCCTGCTTCATCCCAAACTGGACGAGATCATCCACCGCATTCGTAAATGTGGCATGATTGCCGGGCTGATCACGAACGGCTACCTTCTGGTGGCGGAGCGCATCGAACGGCTGAACCGCGCCGGACTTGAGTGGCTGCAAATTTCAATCGACAACGTGAATCCGGACGAGGTCTCAAAGAAGAGCCTGAAGGTGCTAGACAAGAAGCTGGAGCTCCTGGCTGAGCATGCCGACTTCCACGTGAACATCAATTCCGTGGTGGGCGGCGGCGTAAAAAATCCGCAAGACGCGCTGACCGTCGGCAAGCGCGCCCTGGGACTGGGGTTCAGCTCCACCATCGGCATCATTCACGACGGCTCCGGCCAGTTACAGCCGCTGAATGACGAAGAGCGCCGCATCTACAACGAGATGAAGGCGATGGAGAAGAGCAGCTTCACTCGCGTCAACGGCTTCCAGGACAACATTGCGCAAGGGCGCCCCAATCAATGGCGCTGCCGCGCGGGCGCGCGCTACCTCTACATCTGCGAAGATGGCCTGGTGCATTACTGTTCGCAGCAGCGCGGCTATCCTGGCATTCCGCTCGAGAAGTACACAACCGCAGACATTCGCCGCGAATATCTGTCGGAAAAGGGCTGCGCTCCCAACTGCACCGTCTCCTGCGTGCACCAGGTGTCCGTCTTCGACTCGTGGCGTGCGCCGCAGTTTGCGCCGCCGGCCGCCGTGGCCCCGGGGAGCGGCGACCTTATTCAAATCAGGTGAACTAGTCAGGGCAGGCTTGCCCCGCTTCCGTCTCCGCCAGAATCTCTTGCTTTGCACACTCCAAATCTCTATATATTGTTGCGATCTGCATTGGACAATTATGAACAAGAGACAATTCCTGAAGACTTCTGGCGCCCTTATCACCGGCAGCGTGTTGTCACGTTTCGTTTCCGCAGAGGAACAACCCGCGGCACGGACAAATTGGGCGGGCAATTATCAATACAGTACCGACCGGTTGCTGCTTCCGAAATCGGTCGAAGAAGTGCAACAAGCGGTGAAGAGCGGCGCCAAGATGAGGGCGCTGGGCGCGCGCCATTCTTTCAACGGGATCGCCGACAGCAAAGACACGCAAATCTCGTTAAAGCTTCTCGATCAGATGGCGTTGGATCCGAAGTTGCGCACTGTCACCGTGGGAGCGGGGGTCACGTACGGCCGACTGGCGCCGTACATCGATGAACAAGGTTTTGCAGTGCACAACCTGGCCTCACTGCCGCATGTCTCTGTGGCAGGCGCTTGCGCCACCGCTACGCATGGTTCGGGAAGCAAGAACGGCAACCTATCGACGGCCGTGTCGGCTCTGGAAATTGTCACCGCGGACGGGGAGATTGTAACTTTGTCGCGGCAAAAAGATGGGGAGCGCTTTCCCGGGGCCGGAGTAGCTCTTGGCGGACTTGGCGTGGTCACCAAGGTCACGCTCGACGTGCAGCCCACGTTTCAGGTGAGGCAAGTTGTCTACGAGAACCTGTCGCTGGTGCAACTGGAAAACCATCTCGAGGACATTTTCTCGAGCGCCTACAGCGTCAGTCTCTTCACCGATTGGCAAAGCCACCGGGCCACGCAGGTATGGATAAAGCGCCGCGTCGAGCCCGGGACAACGTTCGAATTCGCGCCTGAGTTTTATGGGGCAAAGCTGGCAACCCGGAAGCTCCATCCTCTGGCTGACCACTCGGCGGAAAATTGCACCGAACAGATGGGCATCCCCGGCCCGTGGTATGAACGCCTGCCGCACTTTCGAATGAACTTCACGCCCAGCAGCGGCGCCGAGCTGCAGACTGAATACTTTCTCCCGCGCAACCGGGGGTATGAAGCCATCCTTGCGGTGGAAAAGCTTCGCGACAAAGTCGGCCCCCACCTTTTCATTTCAGAGTTACGCACGATCGAGGCGGACAATCTTTGGATGAGCCCCTGTTACCAACGGCCATCCCTGGCAATCCACTTTACGTGGAAGCCGGAATGGCCGGCGGTCAAGCAGTTGTTGCCAGTGATTGAAGAGCGATTGGCGCCCTTTGATGCGCGGCCGCATTGGGCCAAGCTTTTCACGATGCCACCGTCGCGCTTGAAGCCGCTCTACGCCCGATTGCCGGATTATCAGGAACTACTGAAGCACTACGATCCGCGTGGCAAATTCCGCAACGAGTTTCTGGACACGAATATTTACGGGGGATGATTTCAGTATTTGCTGCTCAGGTACTTGCCTACTTCGGTCTGCAGCTGTCCGTAGTCATCGTGGATGGTGGCCCGCAATGCTGCTTCAGTGGAATTTCCTTGGGCCAGGCGTTGCAGGATGCGCTGCAAATCGCTTGCGCCCTGAGTGTCGATAATGAATTGCACGGCTGCCAGAGACTCGTCGTAGGCCAGAATTGCTTCCATCGGCGAGAAGCGCATGAAGCTGCCTTCGAGAGCGTTGAACGGGATTTCCTGTTGCGCTTTGAAAAGTTCGGCCAGGCGCCGGCCGCGCGACGACAATGATTTCGGTTCCATCGCCTGGGCGATACCCTCATTCAGCCACTGGGGACAGCGTCCACCCGACAGTTGGTTGATGAACGAATGCGCCAGTTCATGTTTCAGTACGCGTGACAGCTCGGACGTAACCGAACTCATTCCATTTACCGGGATGCGCAGTTTGCCGTCATTTACCGCGCCCGCCCAGGAAGGCGACTGGGTAACGTCGAAGAAAGCCTGGTCGGTGTAGAGGACCACCGCGATGCTGCCGCGCGGCGCCACGCCGAGGTCCCGTACCAGGTCGCCATAGTGTGACTCCAGGGTGGACAGCAGATCGCGGCGCAATGACTCCGGCGTCTGCCGACCCTCGTATTTCAGAATGAAGTGGCTGCTTTGGTTCTGCGTGTAGTCGGATTCCGCAGTCGCGTCGCGCTCCGCCTTTTCCAGATATTTCTGCACCTGGGCATCGGGGCGAAGCTGCAAAGACCGCCTCCAGCTGCGGATCGCATCCTTATTTCGGTCACTGGCATACTGGGCATAACCCAGGACGGCCAGCGTGTCAGGTGAATCCGGCACAATTCGCACCGCGCGTTCGGCCAGGGGCAGGGCATCAATCGCGTTGCCGGTGCGCAGCAGCAGCGCGACGTAATAGTTCAGAATGGTGGCGTTCTGGCCTTCGAAGCGCAGCGCGGTTTCAAAATATGTCCGGGCCTTGCTGAAGTTTGTCTGCTCCATCTCGTGTTTGCCGGCGATGAAATACCCGGCCGCGGTCATGCGCGCGTTTCCTTGCTGTTCGATCGCGGCCAGCGCATCAGCGTCTACCTTACCGTCGTGGATAATCTTGTCGCTGACCTCGGGCTCGCCTTTCAGCTCATCGGCTGGAGTAAATGAAGGGACGTCCCTCGACTCTTTGCCGTCCCCAGTCGAAGCTCGCTCGGGACGAATTCCTCCGGCCTCTACTCGGTCAACCGACGACTTCGGAATCGCGTAAGAATCCTCCCCGACTTCATACTCAAGGTGGGGGCCATTTTCGTGGACCTGGTCGGCATAGATGGTACGACCATTTTTCAGATGGATCACTTCCGCAGAAGCGCAGTCTGCGGCCGCGATTAGACCCGACCATAAGAGGAAGATGACAGATGCCCGCACTATGGCGCATTCTAGCAACAGGGGTGAAGCCGAGCCTACGTGACCAAGGTAATCAGAATTATTTCCGATACATCGCTGTTCCTGCTTGCATTCGCATTGCTTGCGGCGCCGCTCAGCGCTGCACAGGCTGCGGCGGCTGCACCGCCGCTGGCTTCCGCCGTCACGAGCTCAGTTCCGCCGGAGCACTCGGCGGAAGCTTTGTATGCGAAGTTGCAAAGTGTGGGCCTCGACAAATCACGGGTCTACAACATCCGCGAAGTCACGCTTGAGCGCGCCGCATTCCATATCACGTTCGACGATGGCATCATCGCGTTTACCGAAGACGTGGCCGGCCACGTCACCGGGGCCTTTTTTGAGGGCGAGGGTGAAGTACTGCTGATCCCCAACGACCAGGCAGAGCGGGCATCCATGATGCTGTTCACCGGCGCCGCCATTCTAGAAGAGAAATTCGTTACCGCATATTTTCGCTTCAACGACGATACCTTTGCCGAATTGCAGCCTGCGCTCCGGGCCACCGCAAACTCTCAGGAGTTTGTTTCCCAGTGGGACTCGACCGCTCGCAATCTGGCCCAGTTCGACGCATTGCGGCTGCTTCTGAGTTTCAGCAATTCTCTGCCTACGTCAGGCCAGCCGGAGACCGCGAGTCCGGCCTCCAAAGGCCGGGCAGACGACGATCGCATGCTGCATGCACGACTTCAGGGACGAAATCTCGGGACCTTCGATCTCTACTTTGATTCGCTCGCCGCCGAGCAAATCTGGGCGGGTCAGCAGAAGACAGTCGAAGGAGAAACCTATTACGACGTGTGGAGCGCCTTCACCCAGGGCAAGCCGGGCGGCCGCTCCGGTGATGCAGCCGGAGTGATGGGAGAAGAAGCCAAGCCCGAGGCAGTCAGCGTTTCACAGTACAAGATCCAGGCAAAAGTGGCGCCGCCAACCCGGCTTGATGCCGAGGCAAGCCTGCAGGTTGATGTTCGACAGGCGGGCCAGCGAGCCGTGCTCTTCGAATTGTCCCGATTCCTCCAGGTCAGCAAAGTGGAATCAGACGGCGTTCCGGTGGAATTTATTCACAATCAATCGCTCGAGGGCACGCAACTGGCACGGCGAGGCAACGATCTGGTTGCTGTCGTTTTCCCCCAGCCGCTGCGCGCCGGACAGCAAATCAATCTGCACTTCGTCTACGGTGGCGAAGTGCTCTCCGAAGCCGGAGCCGGATTGCTCTATGTGGGGGCGCGCGGGACCTGGTATCCCAACCGCGGGCTGGAGATGGCCCGCTTCGATCTGCAATTTCGTTATCCCCCGGATTGGACGCTACTCGCGACCGGCAAGCGAATTGACGGCGCCAGCGCCGATTTGCCGCCGGGTGAACAATCCAGCCATTGGGTTTCTGATCGTCCCATGCCGGTTGCCGGATTCAATCTGGGCAAATACTTGCGGGTGGCCGCCAAGGCCGGCGACGTTCCTGTGGAAGCGTATGCCAGTTCCGGCGTGGAACGCACCTTCCCCCAAGGCTCATCGCAGGCTTTGGCCCCCTCTCCTACGATTCCCTTTCCACTGCACCGGCGCCCCGAGCAGATCACTGTGGCCGCGCCACCACCTTCTCCCTCGCGCAACGCGCAAGCAGTGGCAAATTCGTCGGCGCGCGCGGTGGAGTTCTTCGCCCACCGCTTTGGGCCCTACCCCTACACCAGCCTGGCACTAACGCAGATCCCCGGCGAAGTCAGTCAGGGTTGGCCGTCGCTCGTTTTCCTCTCCAGCTTTTCTTTTCTGACGCCCGCAGAAAAGGACCGATTGCACATGAGCGCAGTGGCGACAATCCTGAGCGAAAGCGTGATTGCGCACGAGACGGCCCACCAGTGGTGGGGCGATCTGCTGTCCTGGAAAAGCTACCGCGATCAATGGCTCTTCGAAGCCCTGGCGAACTACAGCGCCTTGCTGCTGATGGAATCGGAAAATCCGCAGCAGTTTCGCGTAGTCATGGAGAAATACCGCCAGGAACTGCTGGCGAAAAACAAGGAGGGCTCACCGCTGGCGGACGCCGGGCCGGTCACCTTCGGCACCAGGCTCAATTGTTCTCATTTCCCCGACGGATACGATGCCATCAGCTATGGCCGCGGTACTTGGCTTTTCCATATGCTGCGAACCATGCTGCGTGATGCTGAACGGAACCGCAGCGGGCGAGGCGCAAACCTGTCAGATACTCAGGCGGATGCACCTTTTCTACACGCGCTCAGCAAGGCACGGGAGCGCTTTCAGGAACGAGCCATCAATACCCGGGAGTTTCTTCAGGTTTTCGAAGAAGAGTTGTCCCCGTCTCTTCGCTACGAAGGACACAAATCGCTGGACTGGTTCTATGAAGGATGGGTCAACGGCACAGCCATTCCCCATCTGGAATTGCAGTCCGTGAAATATGTAGCGAAAGCTGGGGCCTCAACAGTCAGTGGAACCATTGTTCAAAAGGACGCACCTCAAGAGCTGGTAACTGTCGTTCCGGTCTACGCCGTATTAGCCGGCAAGAATGTCCTCTTAGGCCAGGTATTCGCCGATGGTCCAGAAACCATCTTCCACTTCTCCGCACCGCCTGGCACCCGAAAAGTCGTACTCGACCCCTATCAGACGCTACTGACTCGACCGTGAAAAGTAGGCGCGAGCGTCCACGCTCGTGCGGGCTCCGTCTCGAACTTGTTCCCGAAAACGGCCAACCCGTCCCGAAACAAGTTCCGCGCTTTTCATTTCGTCGTCTTCGGCGACTAGAATTCGCATAAGATCAATCTAATTTGGACTATTCTGACCCTTGGCCAGGAACCGGTTGGGGGCAAGAGATTCAGTACCAATCGAAGATCTCGGTTTCCGCAAACAGAACCCAGTATAGAAACGGAACCTCAGCTCCGCTGGCGCCTGCGACCGCCTTTTTCTGGAATCTGTACGGTCACTGACGTGGTTGTGCTGCTTCGGAGATAATTAAGCGAACCACCACAAACAGTGTTCTCGGAAAGGATTCGGTCGGAGTGAATTTCTGGAGCCCAAAAACGTTCAAATCCCTGGTCCTGCCGGGAGCCCTGTTTCTGGTGGCCGCCTGCATAGTCTTTCAGGGTGCGTTTGGTTTCATTCCTTCGGCCGCGGTCCACTTTTATTTTTATTCCATCTTTGCCGCTGGAATTCTACTGGCCTGGCGTTTCCAGTCCAGCCGCATCCTGTTCGCGCTTTGTACTGTGTTTCTGGCCCAGCGCGCCCTGGAATTCTTTTCTTTAGGCCGCGCCACGTCTGCCGGGCCCGGACGGATCGCCCTCGAAGCCGTGGCTTTTCTTCTTCCGTTGAACTTTATTGCCTTCTCGGTGTTTCGCGAGCGAGGATTGGTCTTCCCCGCCATCCTTCCCCGAATGGCACTTCTGTTTTTCGAATCGGTATTTGTCGCCATCATCTGCCGGCCTGGGGAAGTCGTCGGTCCCGCGCTTCTCCATTCCCGCTTTCTTGGAAGCATGGCCTGGACGCCCGTGCCGTCTCTCGCCCTGTTGGCCTTCGGGGCAGCTCTGGGAGTCCTGTTTGTGCGCCTGGTGCTCTATCGCAAGCCTACGGAGAGCGGATTGCTATGGGCCCTGCTGGCGACTTTTCTGGCCTTCCAGGTCGGGGCGGTGGGCCCGGCAGCTACTGCCTATATGGCGACGGCAGGCCTGATCCTGATCAGTTCCATCATTGAGAATTCGTACTTTCTGGCTTACCACGACGAACTGACTTCCCTTCCCGCGCGCCGCGCTTTCAATGATGCGCTGTTGCGTCTCGAAGCGCCCTACACCGTTGCCGTGGTGGACATCGATCATTTCAAGAACTTCAACGACACCTACGGCCACGAGACCGGCGACCAGGTTTTGCGCCTGGTGGCGGGCAAACTCGCCGGCGTGACCGGCGGTGGCCGCGCCTATCGCGTGGGCGGAGAAGAATTCTCCATCCTGTTTCCCGGGAAATCAGCCAAAGACGTGATGCCGCACCTGGACTTGCTGCGCACCGTGATCGAGGTCGCCACCTTCCGCGTCCGTGGCGGCGAGGAGCGCCGGGGCACGGCTCGCGCCCAGAAGTCGCGGCCTCCGGATTCCAGAGCTGGGGATTCTAAAGCTGAGGATTCCAGTCATCAGGATTCTCCGAGTCAGAATTCCCGTAGTCGGGACGCCCAGGCCCAGGATTTTCGCAATCACGACCGGCGAAGCTCCGAACGCCGGGCCCGGTCTCGCCGGCCTCCTTCCCGGCGAAGGAGGGCCCGCCCCATCACATCCGAAACGGGAGATCAGCAGATCTCGGTCACGGTAAGCATAGGCGCCGCTGAACCGGCCGGCAGGCACCGCTCAGTCGAACAGGTGCTTCAGGCCGCCGATCAGGCCTTGTACCGGGCCAAGCAGTCCGGACGCAATCGGGTAGAGTTTTCATCTGCGCCGCGCACTCCTCGTCTCAAGCGAAATATCGCTTGAGACGGCCCGGCTCACGGACGCGCCTGCTGCGCGCTGATCCAGCTTTCAACCTGGGAATGCAGGACACCCAACGGCAGCGGGCCGCTGCCGACGACCTCGTCGTGAAATGCGCGCAAGTCAAATTTGGCGCCCAGCTTCTGTCGTGCCTCTTCGCGTAGTCTTAAAATTTCCAACTGGCCCAGCTTGTAAGCCAAAGCCTGTCCCGGCCAGGCGATGTAGCGGTCCACCTCGCTCTGGACGTTAGGCTCATCCATCGCGGTGTAGCGATGGAAATATTCCACCATCTGATCCCGCGACCAGTGTTTTTCGTGCACACCGGTGTCGATGACCAGGCGGATGGCTCGCCACATTTCGTTTTCCAGCCTGCCGTAGTCGCTGTAAGGGTCCTCGTAGAAGCCAATCTCTTTGCCCAGCCGCTCCGAGTAGAGCGCCCAGCCCTCGACGAAGGCGGTGTACTCGCCGTTCTTGCGGAAGGCGGGCAAGTCTTTCAATTCCTGCCCGATGGATATTTGCAGATGATGCCCCGGCACGCCTTCGTGGTAGGCGATGGCCTCGATGTTCAACGTCAGCCGATGCTCCGGTTCCCATTCATTTACATTGATGTGCCCAGGGCGCGAACCATCCTGCGCTCCGGAATTGTAGTCAGCCGGGACCGCATTCTTGGCGCGAAACGGATCCATGGGGATGACCTCGAGCTTGTTCTGCGGCAGCCGTCCAAACAATTTGGGCAGTTGCGCCTCCATCTGCCGCGTGTATTTGGTGTACAAGTCGAGCACTTGCTGACCCGAAGTCGCATAGAACTTGCGATCGTTCTTGATGTGTTCATTCAGGCTGGCCAGGTCTTTGAAGCCAAGCTTGTGCGCCAGCGCCAGCATTTCTGCTTCGGTCTCAGCCAGCTGCTTGAGCCCTATCTGATGGATTTCCTCCGGGGTCAGGTCGGTCGTGGTCATGCGCCGGATTTGAAAGCGATACCGCTCCGCGCCATCAGGCAGCGCCCACACTCCGGGCTCGGTGCGGCCGTGAGGAGCGTAATCGTCCCGCACGAATGCGGCAAAGAGTTTATACGCGGGAAGGACCTCGCCATTGATTGCGGCCAGCACGGCTGATCGCAATCGCTTCTGATCGGCGTCGGAAATTCCGGCGGGAAATTTGTTGACGGGCTGGGCAAACGGGCTCGTGCCAGCGTCTGTTTCCGCGATCTCCTTCGTCTGTGCGGCTACCTTTTCCAGCAGATAGCGCGGCGGCATCAGCCCGTCTTTCATTCCCTGCCGCATGTTGCCGGTCACTTGATCGAGCATCCTAGAGACTTGATGCAGCCGTGACAGATAGTCCTCGTAATCCTTCACGCTGTTGAAAGGTGTGAGACTCAGGGTCTCGATCAATCCGAGGTGAGGGCCGTCCATCTGGTTCACCGGCATTTCCCAGGGCTTGAAACGGGCTTCTTCAATATCCTGGCGGAGGTTTCGGATCATCAACTCCCGGCTGAGGGCGTCCTGCGCGGACAGACCGTCGAGACTTACTGCTTCGAAACGCCCTAGAAGTTTGCGCCTCGCTTCGAGATCGGACTGATAGAACTCCGGCGAGCGATCGCTGAGACGATCGTTGTAACGCTTGTCCCCAATTGACGTTGCCATTTCGGGGTTGGAACGCAGCTCGTACTGCCATTCTTCGTCGAACACCGAAAGTAGCTGAGTTCGCCGGCTCTCGATATTTGCAGCCGGCCCGGCGGTTTGCGTCTTCTGGGCAGTCAGCGCAGGCGGGAAAAAACAGATCGTGCTGGAGATTAGGACCGCGATGCCACAGGTTCGTGCGAAGCCTACATTCATCAAAGTCTCCTGATTTTTTCAGAGTGACCAGATCGTCTGGCGGCAAACTTTCTCTCGTAATTCGATACTCTATATAGTAGCGCCGGATTGATGGTGACCTTGATGGCGGCGGGCAAGAAAGGTGATGTGCAGGCCCAGCCGATATACTGTTAGACGCTGACCAACCAACACCGAGCCCTACTGGAGGAAGAGCTTTTGAAGATATCGGGACAGTCAATTGTCGGATTCGGTTCCGCAGCCAACACTGGGCCATCCTTTCGCGCCAGCAACCCGCGCACCGGCGAGCACCTGCCGCCGGAGTTCTTCTCGGCCGGACCCGAGGAGGTAAATCGGGCGGCAAGTCTGGCGCATGACGCGTTCGCCACCTACAGCCAGGTCTCGGGAGGCGAAAAAGCAAGGTTTCTACGTACCATCGCAGCCAAGATTGACGGCGCGGTGGATGAACTCGTCGAGCGTGCCGAGCAGGAGACTGCTCTCCCGAAACCTCGCTTGCAAAGTGAAACGGCGCGTACCAGCGGCCAGCTTCGCCTTTTCGCGAAAGTGGTGGAAGAAGGTTCGTGGGTGATGGCGCGGATCGACCGGGCTGACGCCGGCACCAAACCCCCCAAACCCGATCTGCGTTCGATGCTGCATGCGCTGGGCCCGGTGGTGGTTTTCGGCGCAAGCAACTTTCCGCTGGCCTTCTCGGTGGCGGGCGGAGACACCGCCTCCGCGCTGGCAGCGGGAAATTCTGTCCTCGTCAAAGCGCATCCCGCCCACCCAGGCACCAGTGAACTGGTGGGGCAGTTGATGCAGGAAAGCGTTCAGGAATGCGGTTTGCCTGAGGGAGTTTTTTCTCTCCTGCTGGATTCCGGCA
>Ga0134122_10002666_pt1 | contig 13135 bp, 11 predicted proteins | sample KB302_FD_96461 | JGI IMG/M metagenome (GOLD analysis project Ga0134122, IMG submission 96461) | Terrestrial soil microbial communities without Nitrogen fertilizer from Kellogg Biological Station, Michigan, USA - KB3-0-2 | ecosystem: Environmental > Terrestrial > Soil > Unclassified ...
GGCCCGGCGCGGGGCAAGAAATCTGTGGAGATCCTGTGGAAAAGACGGCGATCAGGCGAGCTCCGCCAAATTTTTGGCAACGGTCTCGCGTCCGAGCGTCGCCAGCACGGTGGCGACAATGCCCGAGGCGTTGAGCCCGGCCCGCTCGTACATCTTCTCCGGCTTGTCGTGATCGATGAACGCGTCCGGCAGCACCATCGAGCGCACCTTGAGGCCGCGATCGAAGGCGCCTTCGTTGGCCAGGTACTGCAGGACAAAGCAGCCAAAACCGCCGACCGAGCCCTCCTCGATGGTGATCAGCACCTCGTGGTTGCGGGCCAGGCGGTTGATCAGATCGGTGTCGAGCGGCTTGGCAAAACGGGCATCCGCCACCGTCGTTGACAAACCGAGGGCGGCCAGCTGATCGGCGGCGATGACGCATTCGGCGAGCCGGGCGCCGAAGGAGACGAGCGCCACGGTCGATCCCTCGCTGATGATCCGGCCCCGGCCGATCTCGAGCGGCTGGCCGCTGGCGGGCAGCTCCAGGCCGACGCCCTCGCCGCGCGGGTAGCGCAGCGCTGAGGGGCGGTCGTCGATGGCAACCGCGGTGGCCACCATGTGCTTGAGTTCGGCCTCGTCGGCGGCCGCCATCAGCACGAAACCAGGCAGACAGCCGAGGTAGGCCGTATCGAAGGAGCCGGCGTGGGTGGGCCCGTCGGCACCGACCAGGCCGGCGCGATCGAGCGCAAAGCGCACGGGCAGGCGCTGGATGGCGACGTCGTGCACCACTTGATCATAGGCGCGTTGCAGGAAGGTCGAGTAGATGGCCGCGAACGGCTTGAAGCCCTCGGCCGCCAAACCCGCGGCAAAGGTGACCCCGTGCTGCTCGGCAATCCCCACGTCGAAGGTGCGGTCGGGAAATTCCTTGGCGAACAGGTCGAGCCCCGTTCCCGCCGGCATGGCGGCCGTGATCGCTACAATCCTGTCGTCCTTGCGGGCCTCTTCGATCAGGCTGTCGGCGAACACGCGCGTATAGCTCGGCGCATTGGGCTTGGGCTTTACCTGCGCGCCGGTGATGACGTTGAACCTGTTGACGCCGTGATACTTGTCGGCGGAGGCCTCGGCCGGCGGATAGCCCTTGCCCTTCTTGGTGACGACATGGACCAGGATCGGGCCGTGCGCGGCATCGCGCACGTTTTTCAGCACCGGGATCAGCACGCCAAGGTCATGCCCGTCGATCGGGCCCAAGTAGTAAAAGCCCAGCTCCTCAAACAGCGTGCCGCCGGTCCAGTAGGTGCGCGTCATCTCCTCGGCCAGAGCCGCGCGGCGCTCCCAGTATTTCGGCAGCTTCTTGGCCAGTTGCTTGGCGATGTCGCGCAAATGCAGGTAGGTGCCGCTCGAGGTGATACGCGCCAGATAGGTCGAGATTGCGCCAACCGGTGGGGCGATCGACATGTCGTTGTCGTTGAGGATGACGATCAGGCGCTCGTTGCGTGCACCGGCGTTGTTCATGGCCTCGTAGGCCATGCCGGCGCTCATGGCGCCGTCGCCGATCACGCAGACGACGTTGTGGCTGCCGCCGCCGAGATCGCGGGCCACGGCCATGCCGAGACCGGCGGAGAGCGAGGTCGAGGAATGCGCCGCCCCGAACGGATCATAGACGCTCTCGGCCCGCTTGGTGAAACCCGACAGCCCGCCGCCCTGGCGCAAGGTGCGGATGCGGTCGCGCCGACCGGTGAGGATTTTGTGCGGATAGGCCTGATGGCCGACGTCCCAGATCAACCGATCGCGCGGGGTGTCGAAAATCCAATGCAGCGCCACGGTCAGCTCGACGACGCCAAGGCCGGCGCCGAGATGGCCTCCGGTCACGGCCACCGCGTCGATGGTTTCCTGGCGCAATTCATCGGCCAGCTGGCGCAGCTGCTTTTCCGGCAAACGGCGCAGGTCATCGGGGGTGACGACCTGGTCCAGAAGGGGGGTCTTGGAGAGAGGGTCCACGCCTACTCAGCCCTTTCGATAGCCCTTTGTTGGCCCTACGTTGGCCGTGCCGCCGCGCCCGGCCTTTGCGGTCGGGCCAGACGACGGGGCCGGACGTTCGCCCGCGCCCTGCGACCAGCCTATCTGCTCGGCCAGTGCGCTGGGCCAGTACGCTAGGCCAGTACGCTGGGCCCGTGCGCTGGGCCTGTGCGTTGGGCCCGTGCGCGAGGCCTGTGCGCTGGGCCAGCACGCTGAGCCTGTGCGCTGTGCACTCGGCTTTGGCGCACAATATAGGAGAAAGTAAGCCGTTTCGAGCAAAGAGGTGGGGCCCCTGAGGCCGTTCGGCTACTCGCGCGGTTCAAAGGGCTCCGTGCCCGCAGGCGTGCCCGTCTCCGAAAAGGTCAGCCGTTCGACCTTGGCCTCCGCCTGCTTCAAGAGGCGGTCGCAATGGTCTTTCAGCGCCTCACCCCGCTCGTAAATGGTGATGCTTTCCTCGAGTTCGACGTCGCCGCGTTCGAGCCGGCCGACAATGCTTTCGAGTTCCTTGAGCGCCTTTTCGAAGCTCATGGTGGCAATGTCGAGGTGCTTTGCGGCAGGCTTGCTGGTCTGCATGTCTCTAGCGTTTCCCAAATATGGCAGCGGCAACGCGACTTTAAGCCCCAGCCTCCATGAGCGTCTTGACGTGCACGCCGACCGACTTGGCGAGCGCGGCCAGGTTGTAGCCGCCTTCGAGCATCGAAACCAGACGCCCATGCGCGTACTTGTCGGCGATTTCGGCGATCTTGGCCGTCGCCCAGGCAAAGTCGGGTTCGACCAGGCGCAAATTGGCGAGCGGATCGTCCTTGTGAGCATCAAAACCCGCCGAGATCAGCACCAGGTCGGGAGCGAGGTTATGCAGCGCCGGTAACAGCCGTGATTGGAACGCTTCCTTGAAGCGGTCGCCGTCGTCGCCGGGGCGCAGCGGCGCATTCCAGATGTTGCCGACGCCGGTTTCGCTGACCGCCCCGGTTCCGGGATAAAGCGGCATCTGGTGGGTCGAGGCGAACAGCAGGTCCTTGTTAGACCAGAAGATGTCCTGCGTGCCGTTGCCGTGATGCACGTCGAAATCGACCACAGCCACGCGCTCGGCGCCGTGGGTCTTGCGGGCATAGAGCGCTGCAATAGCAACGTTGGAGAAAATGCAAAAGCCCATGGCGCGCTCGCGCTCGGCATGATGGCCGCAGGGCCGTACCTGACAAAAGACGTTGCCGATGCCCGAGGCCCGATCCATGACGCGGTCGACGGCGGCCAACCCGGCGCCGACCGCGCGCAGCGCCGGCTCCCACGACTTGGCCGAAAGCACCGTATCGGGATCGAGCCGCACCGGTTCCCCACCCTCGCCGGGCCGCACGCTCTTTACCCAATCGATGTAGGCGGCGGGATGCGCAAGCGCGATCGCCGCCTCGACGTCGTCGCGCAGCGGCGCCTCCTCGCGCACCAGGCCGTTGAAGGTTTCGTGCGCCAGCGCCTTGTCGATGGCGCGCATACGGTCGGGCCGCTCGGGATGGCCCGGCCCCGTGTCATGCTCAACAAAGCTCGGGTGTGTGATCAGGAGGGTGGTCATCGCGGGGCTCGTAACGGACAAGTAACGGACAAGGGGGGATCAAAGTCACGAAAGGCTAGCCCCGCCGGCGTCATCCCACAACGCGCCGATGCTTGATCCAGCCGTCTTTTTTCGCCCGTCAGGGGCGTGGGTTGTCCCGGAGCCAGGCCAGAACGTCACCGGCATTGCGGTCCGGCGGAAACACCGGGTAGAACACCTTGGTTATGCGGCCCTCGTCGATGATCATGGCCAGGCGCTTCAGCAAGGTGACGTCTGCCACCTGCATGGTCGGCAGGCCGACGGCGGTGGCAAGCGCTCCCTTCTCGTCGGACAGAATGGCAAACGGCAAGTGGAGGCGCGCGACGGCCTCGGCCTGGTAGGCGGTGTCCTGCGTCGACAGACCGAAGACTTGGCTGGCCCCGGCGGCGCTTAGCTCCGTGAAATGGTCGCGGAAGGCACACGACTGCGGGGTGCAGCCGCGGGCGCCGGGGATCTCGTCCCAACCATCGATCAGGGCGATCTGCCCGGGCTTGCCCATGCGGGGATAGGCATAGACCACCGTGCGGCCTTGGCACCGGGCCAGCGAAACCGAGCGCCCATCGGTGGCGGCGAGCGCGATATCGGGGAGGCGGAGGCCTTCCAGGTGCCGCGCCGCCCCATCGTCGTGCGGGGCGGGAATCTTCGACCAGTCCACTTGCATCAGGTTGGGTTGGTTTGACGTTGGCATGGCGATCCTCAGCGATCCAGCACGCGGTAATGATAGCCGCCCACCGGGCGATAATCGAGCTTGGCGTAAAGCGCCTGCGCCGGCGCGTTGGCGGCCACGACCTGCAGCGCGGCCACCCTGGCGCCGTGCGCGACACCCCAGGCCTCCAGCGCGCGCATGATCTGCTCGCTGGCTCCCTTGCGGCGATGCTCAGGGTGCGTTGCCACGCATTCGGCGATGACGACGCCGGCATGGGCAACCGCCAGCGCCACGCTGATTGGCACCCCGTCCTGGCGCCGCAGCAGAAAGGCCGCGGGCGCCGGCACGCGCGACAAGATTGAGGGCGCGGCGGCGCGGCGGCTGGGCGTGACGCCCGTCGAGTAGACGCCCAACCAATCCTCCCCCGCCCGGTCGCCGACCTCGATGCCCCGTGGCATGCTTGCAGCGACGGTGAGCGCCTTGGCGAGACAGGTGCAGGGCTCTTGCAGGCGATAGCCGCGGCGCGCCAGACGCTGATCGAGATCGGCCGGCGCGACCACGTCGCAGACTTGGAACATCGGCGCGGCCCCGCGGGCGCCATAGAGGCGCTCGGCCTCGGCGATGCCAGCCTCCACGTCGGCACCGGTAAAATCGAGCGGCGCGACGGAATTGGCGCGCTGCGAGCCCCCGCCGGTATAGCGCCACAGCCAACCCGCAAGGTTGGCCGTTTCCAGCGCCGGCCAGGCGCGCACGGCGACGCGCTCAATCCCCATGCGGTCTTGCGAACTGATCGGCACCGGCGTCCTCGTTGGGCGCCGCCTCAGCCCTTGTCGCGCAACAGGCGCGCCTTCTGGCGCTGCCAGTCGCGCTTGGCTTCGTCGGCGCGCTTGTCGTGCAGCTTTTTGCCCTGCGCCAAGGCCAGCCTGAGCTTCGCCCGGCCGCGCGCATTGAAATAGAGCTCCAACGGCACCATGGTCATTCCCTGCCGGTCGACGGCGATGGCGAGCTTGTGGATCTCGCGCTTGTGCAAAAGCAGCCGACGCGGTCGCCGCGGATCATGCTGGAAAAAGTCGCCAGCCGCCTTGTATTCGGGAATATAGGCGTTGATCAGAAAGATGCCGCCCTTTTCGGCGCTGGCGTAGCTTTCGGCGATGTTGGCCTGACCGCCACGCAGCGACTTCACCTCGGTACCCGTGAGCTCGATGCCGGCCTCGTAGGTATCAGACAGGTGGTACTCGTACCGCGCCTTGCGGTTTTCGGCGATGCGCTTGCGGCCGTCATCCTTGTTGGCCGCCGCCATCGCCGACCACCCGCCCGTTCGAGCCTACTCGGCAGCCTTGGCGAGGCTCTCAAGACCGACGGAGGCGAGCGCCGCGTCGACCCGGCGCTTGGACTCCTCGGCAATCGGCACCATAGGCAGCCTGAGTTCCGCCGAACACAGCCCCAGCCTGGAGGCTGCGTACTTCACCGGCCCCGGTGAGGTCTCGCAAAACAGCGCCTCGTGCAGGGCCATCAAGCGGTCGTTGAGCTCGCCAGCCTTCCCCCACTCGCCCTTGCGGCAGGCGGTCTGGAATTCGGCGCACAGCCGCGGGGCGATATTGGAGGTCACGGAGATGCAGCCCTGGCCGCCGTGGGCGTTAAAGCCAAGCGCGGTGCTGTCCTCACCGGAGAGCTGAATGAACGCCTTGCCGCAGGCCAGGCGCTGGGCGGTGACGCGCTCCACCTTGGCGGTGGCGTCCTTGATGCCGATCACGTTCTTGAGCTTGGCGCAGCGCGCAATCGTCGCCACGGAGATGTCGACGATCGTGCGTACGGGCACGTTGTAGAGGAAGATCGGGATATCGGCCTCGTCGCTGATCGCCTTGAAATGCTGGTAGAGACCCTCCTGGGTCGGCTTGTTGTAGTAGCCAGTCACGTGCAGGACGGCATCGGCCCCGGCCTTTTTGGCGTGCCGCGTGAAATCGATCGCTTCGCGCGTCGAATTCGAGCCGGCGCCCGCGATCACCGGCACGCGCTTCTTGGCCACCTTGATGCACAACTCGACGACGTGTTTGTGCTCCTCGTGGCTGAGCGTCGGGGACTCCCCGGTCGTCCCGACGGGAACAAGACCGTGCGTGCCCTCCTCGATTTGCCACTCCACCATACGTTCGAACGCCTTGTCGTCGACCTCACCACCCTTGAGCGGGGTGATCAGCGCTGTGAATGAACCCTGGAACATGGGTCGCTCCCAAAAATCGGGGGCCGCAGCTTGCTCCGCGCCCCTCTCACTATGCACAGTCGGCCTGCAGGTGCGCAGTCCGTCTGCTTGTCGGCAGTTCTCTGCCTTGATAGCCTCTTGCCGCTCGAGCGCAACGAAAAACCGGCTCGAGGCGACCGGATTCATTATGCCGGCGCGGGAAAACTCGGGCAAGCTGCGCCTGCCGCTGGCGACCGGCCATGTTAGCGCCTTGTTTGCCCTGTGAAAGGCCTGCACAGTTCGTTTGCACGCCCGGGAGACAAACCGCAAAGACGAATCGGGGTGTGATGCGGAGCCTAGCCAAGACCTTATTCACCATGCTGGTGACGGCAACGCTCGCCAGCGGCGCCAGCGCGCTCGCGCGAGCCAACACGGAAAAGGGCGAGCCCGGCGGCACCAGCGCGCCGCGACGCGGGGCCGACGCGACGCTGATGGCGGCGACGCCGGCGGCCAAGGCCAGCAAGGCGCCGACCGCTTCCAAGGTCGCGCCCGCCGGGCGCCCAAACGCTCCCGTGGTGGTGGCCGAGCCGGCCGCCGGGGCTTCGCTGCCACCCGTTGCCCGGCCAACGCCGCTGCCCGGCGAGAGCGAGCACATCGCCCGCTACGACACGGCCATCGCACCGCTGCGCAACTTGACCCTTGCGGAGGAGGATGCCGCCTTGCTGCGCGAGGCCATTTCCACGGGGGCCAACGGCAAGCTTGCCGAAGCCAAGGTCGTGCGCGACCGCATCAAGGACCAGGCGACGCGCAAGCTCGTCGACTGGTTCATCTTTCGCGCTGGCTACGGCACCGCCACGGAGATCAAGGCGTTTCTGGAGGCCAATCCGGCCTGGCCGGACCGCAACCTCCTGACCCAGCGCGCCGAGGAGGCCCTGTTCAATAGTCCTTCGGCAAGCTCGCGCGATATCAAGGCCTTCTTTGCCGGCGCGGAGCCCAAGACCGGGGTTGGCCAGGCCGCGCTCGCGACGGCGTTCCTCGCCGACAAGGACACCGATCGCGCCAAGGCGCTCGCGGTCAAGGCGTGGACGGACTACGACGTCCCCGCCAGCCTGGAGGCGGCCTTCCTCAAGCGCATCGGGCCGCTGCTGAGCGAGGCCGACCACAAACGCCGGCTCAATCGCCTCCTGCTCAACGACAGTCGTTGGACCAACGAGCGCAACGAACGCGCCGCCATCATCCGGCGCATGTTGCCGTTGCTGTCGGAGCCCGAAAAGAAAGCGGCGGAGGCCCGCCTCGCCGTGTTCTTGCGCGCCAAGAATTCGCAAGCGCTGATCGCCAAGCTGCCCACCACGACGGCGCCCGATTGGGGCCTCGCCGTGCAGAAGGCGCAGGCGCTGCGCCGGCAGAACAAGGAGGAGGAGGCCTGGAAGATCCTGCTGACCGAGCCGGAAGCGCCGGGCACCACCAAGCCCGACGGCTGGTGGGAGGAGCGGCGTGCCAACGCCTACGCCGCGCTCCGGCTGGGCAAACCCAAAATGGCCTACGAGCTGATCCGCGAACCGGGGCCGCTCTCGATCAATGCCGCCAAGGACGCTGCCTTTCTGGCGGGCTGGTTGAGCTTGCGCTACCTCGATGATCCCAAGCAGGCCTTGGCCCATTTCCAGGCCCTCGCGAGCCTGGCCGACGGCCCCTTGAGCCGGGCGCGTTCCAGCTATTGGCTCGGCCGCACCTTTGAAGTGCTGGGCGACAAGGGCAAGGCGCTCGAACAGTATCGCGCCGGCGCCGTCTATTTCGACACCTTCCACGGTCAGCTCGCCCGCCTCAAGGTCGATCCCAGCGCCAGCCGGCTGAGCCTTGCCCTGCCGGCGGCGCCCAGCGCGGAGGAAATCGCCCGCTTCAATAGCTCCGATGCGGTTCGGGCCATCGTCGTGGCGCGCAAGGCCGGGCTCGACTCGGCGCTGCCCCGCGCCTTCCTGCGGCATTTGCCCGGCTACCTGAAAAGCGAGGCCGAGGTGGCGATGTTGGCCCACCTCGCCGACGCGCTCGGCGATACGCAAATGTCGGTCCGCGTTGGCAAGGCCGCCGTCGCGCGCGGCATGAACCTCGCCTACTACGCCTACCCCGTGCGGGCGCTGCCGCAATACACCCCGCTGCGCAAACCGCCCGAACCCGCCGTCATCTTAGGGATCGCCCGGCAGGAAAGTGAGTTCAACACCTTAACCCTGTCGGGCGCCGGCGCCCGCGGGATCCTGCAAGTCATGCCGGTCACCGCTCACCACGTCTGCCGCGACTACAAGATCAAGTGCGACATACCCCGGCTGATGAAGGATCCCGTCTACAACACCATGATGGGCAGCGCCTACATTTCCGATCGCATGGACGAGTTCAGCGGCTCCTACGTCTTGACGCTCGCCGGCTACAATGCCGGCCCCGGGCGGGCGCGCGAGTGGATCAAGGAATTCGGCGATCCGCGCGATCAAAAGGTCGACCCGATCGACTGGATCCACCGCATTCCCTTCGAAGAGACGCGCGAATACGTGCAAAAAGTATTGTCCAATATCCAGATCTATCGGGCGCGCCTCGGCGATGAGGCCAACGCCATGCGCCTCAATGGTGACCTGCGGCGCTCCTCGGCAGCCGCCGGCGGGACCGACAAGGCGACGGCGGCCCAATAGGCGGCCTCGCCGGTACCACCGGTGCCGGCGGCAATCGCCGCAGCGGTGCTGCGATGGCGGCCAGAGAGATGGGACCAGAGAGATGGGACCAGAGACGGTGAAAGGGCACGGGCGATGCAGGGCTACGGCGAGATCCATTTCACCTCGCGGGACGGCTTGCGGCTCTACGCCCGCCACTATCCGGTTGCTGGCGCGCGCCGCCGGCCGCTTGTGTGTCTCGCCGGGCTCACCCGTAATAGCCGCGACTTCCATGATCTGGCGCGCGCATTAGCGACGCCCGATGCCGACGGGCGCAACGTCTACGCCCTCGACTATCGCGGCCGCGGTCGCTCGCAACACGACCCCAACTGGCGCAACTACTCGATCCTGATCGAGCTCAACGACGTCCTCGATTTTATGATCGTGAAGGGTCTGCAGCACGCCGCGGTGATCGGCACCTCGCGCGGCGGTATCCTCGCCATGCTGATGGCGGTGATCCGGCCGGCAGCGGTGGGCGCAGTCATCCTGAACGACATCGGCCCGGTGATCGAGCCCGATGGCCTCGCCCGCATCGCAGCCTACGTCGGCCGCGTGCCGCTGCCCGCCGACTGGGAGGAGGCAACCCGCATGGTGCGCGACATCAACCGGCGGCAATTTCCCGCTGTTCCCGAGGGCCAGTGGGCCGAACTTGCCCGTCAGTATTTCAACGACGACAACGGCTTGCCAACCCCCGCCTATGATCCCGCCCTCGCCAAGGCACTGGCCCAGATGACGGCGATCCCGGGGCTGTGGCCGCAGTTTGCCGCCCTCGCCAACGTGCCCATGCTGGTGCTGCGGGGCGAACATTCCGACATCTTGAGCGCGGCAACGCTTCAGGACATGCACCAGCGCCACCCCCGCCTGGAAGCCGTCACCGTCTCCGGCGAGGGCCACGCGCCGCTGTTGAAGGACGCCCACAGCATCCGCACCATCGCCGACTTCCTACAGCGCACCGACGCGGAGGCCGCATACCCCGCGGCGGCAGCCTGACGCAGCGGGTTCCCGAAGCCGCGGAGCAAGCGATCAGGTTTTGGTGCGCTTGCGGCCCGACCGCCTTGCACGAAGCGGCAAGACGGCGCACATTAGCCCCGTTCCAGGGGGGCCGGCGGGAGCCGGCTGAGACGGTGCTGACGGTCTTGGGGTTGAGGAGGCAACTCGCAACCCAAGACCACCCCGCACCGCCACCCTTAGAACCTGATCCGGGTCATGCCGGCGAAGGGACGGACGAGTTTTCCCCTCACCGATTTCCCCTCACCGATCATGGCCCGCCTGAAGGTGGAGCCGTGATGTGCCGCGCCTCACGGCAACGCACCTACTCCCGCCCGGGAGGGGAGCAGGGGAGTGCGCGCCGGCGCCGTTGAGAGGAGACCTCCATGAACAAGATCACCCGCAGCAAAGACCTGATGATACCCAAGGTCACGACCGGGCCGATCAGCGCCAGCAGCAAGGTCTATTCTTCACCGGTGGGCCACGCCGACATCAAGGTACCGTTCCGCGATATCGCGCTGACCGGCGGCGAGCCGGCCTTTCGCGCCTACGACCCATCGGGGCCCTACACCGACACGGCCGCCAGCATCGATGTGGAACAGGGCCTGCCGCGGCTGCGCGGCGATTGGGTGAGGGAGCGCGGCGGGGCTGAGCCGTATGCCGGCCGCGACATCAAGCCGGAGGACAACGGCAACGTCAGCGGCAAGCACCTCGCCCGTGATTTCCCAAACAAGCCCGCGCCCCTGCGCGGCCTGGCGGGCAAACCCGTGACGCAATTGGAGCTCGCCCGCGCCGGCCTCATCAGCAAGGAAATGATCTACGTTGCCCACCGCGAGAACCTCGGCCGCAGCGCCGCGCTCGCGCGCGCCAAGGCGGCGGTCGCCGCCGGTGAAAGCTTCGGCGCGGAAATCCCGGAACACATCACGCCCGAGTTCGTGCGCGATGAAATCGCCCGCGGTCGTGCCATCATTCCCGCCAACATCAACCATGGCGAACTCGAGCCGATGATCATCGGCCGCAACTTCCTGGTGAAGATCAACGCCAACATCGGCAACTCCGCGGTCACCTCCTCGGTCGAGGAGGAGGTCGAAAAGATGGTGTGGGCGATCCGCTGGGGCGCCGACACCGTCATGGATCTCTCCACCGGTCGCAACATCCACAACACGCGCGAGTGGATCTTGCGCAATTCCCCGGTGCCGATCGGCACGGTGCCGATCTACCAGGCGCTGGAGAAGTGCGGCGGGGATCCCGTCCAGCTCACCTGGGAGCTTTATCGCGACACGCTGATCGAGCAGTGCGAACAGGGCGTCGACTATTTCACCATCCACGCGGGCGTGCGCCTGCCTTACGTGCCGCTCACCGCCAACCGCGTCACCGGCATCGTCAGCCGCGGCGGCTCCATCATGGCCAAGTGGTGCCTGGCGCACCACAAGGAGAGTTTCCTCTACGAACGTTTCGAGGACATCTGCGATATCATGCGGGCCTACGACGTCTCCTTCTCGCTCGGTGACGGCTTGCGCCCCGGCTCGATCGCCGATGCCAACGACCGCGCTCAGTTCGCCGAGCTGGAAACGCTGGGCGAACTCACCAAGATCGCCTGGGCGAAAGGCTGCCAAGTGATGATCGAGGGCCCCGGCCATGTGCCGATGCAGAAGATCAAAATCAATATGGATAAGCAGCTGAAAGAATGCGGCGAGGCGCCCTTCTATACGCTGGGACCGCTCACCACCGACATTGCTCCGGGCTACGACCACATCACGTCGGGCATCGGCGCCGCCATGATTGGTTGGTTCGGCACCGCCATGCTCTGCTACGTGACGCCGAAGGAGCACTTGGGCCTACCCAATCGCGACGACGTCAAGGTGGGCGTCATCACCTATCGCATCGCTGCCCACGCGGCCGACCTGGCCAAGGGGCACCCGGCGGCGCAGCTGCGCGATGACGCCATCAGCAAGGCGCGCTTCGAGTTCCGCTGGGAGGACCAATTCAATCTGGCGCTCGATCCCGACACCGCGCGCAGCTACCACGACGAGACCCTGCCCAAGGAGGCCCACAAGGTCGCCCACTTCTGCTCCATGTGCGGACCCAAGTTCTGCTCCATGAAGATCACCCAGGACGTGCGCGACTACGCGGCAACGCTGAACGAGGCCGGCGTCGAGGTGGCGCAGGAAACGACGGTGGTCGATCCGGAGGCCGGTATGGCCGCCATGAGCGCGAAATTCCGGGCGCTCGGCGCGGAGGTCTACGTCGATGCCGAAACGGTAGCCAAAAGCAATCAGGCGTTGAAATAAGCATCGAGATCGGCGGTCGAGGTGGGCGCACCGCGCCCCCCGCCCGGCGGCCAGAGGCGAGGCAACACGAGGAGCCCCATGCAGCATGCCACCCCCACGCGCTCAAGCGCGGCCTTAGGTGCCTTGAGCTTGTGGGCCTTGACCACGTGTGCTGTAGCCTTGTGGGCCTGGTGTAGCCTGGCCCTGACGAGCCCCTTGGCGAGCACTCTATCGAGCACTCTATCGAGCACTTGGGCCGTGGGCTCGGCGCGCGCCGAAGAGCCGGCCAGACCCGCCCCCGCCTGGGCGCACGACTACAAAGCGAGCGATACTTTCGGGCCTCAGCTCTTCGCCGTGCGCGAACTCAGCGCGGAGTGCAAGACGCGCCTGGGTTTCCACCTGACCTCGCGACGCTTGTTCACCCCCTGGTACGCCCGATCGCGCAACAGCAACTGTCGCTGACCGCCGCGGCGGCAGCGCCTGGGCTGCGGCCGGTGGCTGTTGCGACCTCGATGCTGGCCAAAGCCTGGCGAACCCCTCAAAACCGCAAGACCCTGGGACCATCGGCTCCCGGCGTGATTCGACCCCGAGCGGCCGGCGCCGGCCGGTGCGCACCTTGTCGCGGGGGCCTGACGCGGGGGCCTGACGCGGGGGCCTGAGGCGGGGGGCCTGTGGCGCAGGCCTGTCGGGCAGACTTGTCGCGGCCTGGCCCGAGACCGCATACTTGTGGGGGCAGGTGCACCACACTTCCAAGACGCGTGGCACCTGCCGCGAACGGGGAAACGA
>Ga0134122_10002668_pt1 | contig 13125 bp, 13 predicted proteins | sample KB302_FD_96461 | JGI IMG/M metagenome (GOLD analysis project Ga0134122, IMG submission 96461) | Terrestrial soil microbial communities without Nitrogen fertilizer from Kellogg Biological Station, Michigan, USA - KB3-0-2 | ecosystem: Environmental > Terrestrial > Soil > Unclassified ...
CGACGTCGGCGACCGCCAAGTGGTCGCGGCGATGAAAACGGAGGGGATCGTCCTCGGGGGCGAGCAGTCGGGGCACATCGTCCATCTGGGGCTTGCCAGCACCGGAGACGGCCTGCTCACCGCCCTCCACATGGCCATGCTACGCGGGCGATCGGGCGAGCCGCTATCCCAAATGCTCGCAGGCTTCCGCCGCTATCCGCAGATCCTCAGCAACATCCCGGTGCGCGAGAAGCGCGCTTTCGCCGACCTCCCCGGAGTCGCCGCCGCCGCCGCCCGCGTCGAAGAAAAGCTCGGCGACGACGGCCGCCTCGTCCTCCGCTACAGCGGCACCGAGCCGCTCGCCCGCATCATGATCGAAGGCACTGACCAGAACGAGATCACCGCCCTCGCGGGAGAGATCGCGACGGAGATCCGCGGCGCGATCGGGGCGTAGGGGGCGTTTCGCACCAGCACAAGGGCTCAACGCTTGAAAAGGATCGGGATCTCTCTTCGCTCACTCTCGTCCCCGTTCCCCCATCGAACCTCCACCACGAAGCGAAACAAACCCTGAGGATCGGGGCGGATGCTCGCTCTCTTAAGTGGCGCGTCGATCCTCGCTTCTCCTCCGAAGCTCTTCGGCTGGGTCATGAGCCCCTTGAACTGATAACGCGCTTGCGGTAGCGGCTTGCCGGAGGGATCTTCGGCGACCAAGCGAATAGTGACGTCACTATGGGAGTCGATCGTCTCGTCGCTGTCGGCCGAACCGCAGACATACGGTGCCTTGGCGCGATCGGTGAGGACTTCGTCGAAGAGCTGCCGGACCGGAGGAGAACTCCAGATCAAGCTGTGGTGGAACGGAACTCCGTTCGACGGATAGATCCCGACCGGTACAAAGAACGTTCGCACACCTGAACCCCGCAGCCACGAGACCGACGCGACCGGAACCGTGCCGTCACCTTGCTTGGACTCTTCAAAGGCCAAGCCGCCATTGGCGCTGAGCACGGCGGTAGTTTCCATCGTGACTCCCCAGCCGGCGATGTTGGTGATTGGTGGAACTGGCAAGGAGTCAGAGAGGGTAATCTCGCTGGGGCGGATACCAAGTCGGCCATCAGCATCCGTTGCCATCGCGGCGACTTGAGGGTCGGCCGGGCGCACCCACCTGAGATCAACCAGGGGACTCAGCATCTTACGGGGATTCGGGCCCTCGCCAACGAAGAGATTGAGCGGTCGGCCCGCCGAGTCGCGCAGATCGGCCTTTCCCGGTGCCGGATCGGGAGGGAAGAGGTCATAGGCAGCCTGGCTCCTGCGCAAAGCTTCGCGAACGTTCGCTGCGCTCAGGCTCACCGGTCCGAATCCGAACTTTTCGCCCTTGGCGATCAACTTTACCGCCGCCAACGTTCCAGCCCAGGGTACACCGAGCGCCAGGATCTGTTCGATTTTCTCTACGAGGCGCGGCTGCTGTTCCAGCAGTCGGCGCAAGACTAAACCACCGGTCGAGTGGACCAACATGACGACCCGGGCTCCATCATTGGCCGCCGAAAGAGTATCGATGGCGGCGACGATGTCCGCCTGCACCTCAGGTGCGTCGATCGCCTTACGCCAGTCCCAACCGATGGCGCGGAAGTTGTTACCACCATCGATCGTGTAGTGATAAGAATTTCGCAACAGGTCGTAAAGCGCCTCGGCCCTTTTGCCGAGCTCGATCTTTCCGAGCCGTAGCGAGCGAATCGGCTGGCCAGCCACGATGTCCCCCGGTGGAACGTCGGGGCCACTGAGCAAGCGCACCAACTTCTTCTTCTTGGTTTCGCTGATCAGGTCACTGGGGCTTGGCGGAAAGAAGGTCTTACCTGTCGAGACCTGACGCAACTCACTGCCGGGAAGACCTGGAATAAAGACGAGCGGCTTGATCGCCATACTGACTCCTGATGTGCGCCGCGCGGCTTCAAATAGCAGCGAGGATCGATATTAATAAAGACGGACGCAGCCTCGCCTGTCCAGTCCGATGACTTGGACCCCCGACCTGCGGCAGGTTGTAAGGCGGCTGCCCTGCTCCTAGGCCAGCTATGTCTTCACGAAGGCGAGCACTGGCGGCTCCGCCACCTGCCGGAATCCCTCGCCAAGCGGTCGGCTGACTTCCACCACCGCGCGGACCGTCGCGCTGGAGATGGGGACGGCGAAGGTTTCAAATGGACGGAAGAGGCGGAAGGGCTCTCCACATGGCCCTGATACGAGCGAAATCCGGCGAACCGCTCTCCCACATGCTTGCCGGCTTCCGCCGCTACCCCCAGATTCTCAGCAACATCCCGGTGCGCGAAAAGCGAGCCTTCGCCGATCTCCCTGGAGTCGCCGCCGCCGCCCGGATCGAACAAAAGCTGGGAGACGACGGCCGCCTCGTCCTCCGCTACAGCGGCACCGAGCCGCTCGCCCGCATCATGATCGAAGGCGCCGACCAGACCGAGATCACCGCTCTCGCGGGCGAGATCGCGGCGGAGATTCGCGGCGCGATCGGAGTGTAGGGAGAAAAGGTCTACTCCTCCACGATCTCCCGGCCCCTCTCCCCCACCCTTCGCAGCAGGAAGCGCACCGCTCCCGAGACTTCGAAGGGGAGGCGTTCGCTCCACTCGATCACCTTGAGGCCGGGGCCGACGAGGAGCTCTTCCAAGCCGATGGCTTCGGCTTCTTCGGGCTTCAAGCGGTAGAGATCGGCGTGGATCAGCCGCCCCCCCGGTCCGGAGTGCTCGCGGACGAGCGTGAAGGTGGGCGACTGGATCTCGTTCGGATCGATGCCGAGGTGGAGTGCGACGCCTCTCGTGAGAACGGTCTTGCCGGCTCCGAGGTCGCCGTCGAGGAGAAGAGCGGCATTCGCGGGAAGCGATGCCGCGATCTGGCGGCCGATGGCGACCGTTTCGTCTTCGCTCGCCGAGAGGTAGCGCCGGGTGGCCATGGCTCACTCCTCGGCGAGACGGCGGGCGGCGGCCGCGAGATGGTCGATCAGGTCGGAGGCGGTGAGTTTGGCCAGCTCAGGATCTTGGGCCCCCGTTGGATCCAGCGCGAGATCGCCCGCGAGACCGTGGAGGTAGACGCCGAGGCGCGCGGCATCGAGCGGTTCGAGCCCCTGGGCGAGCAGGGCGGCGAGCAGGCCGGTGAGGACGTCTCCCGCGCCACCGGTCGCCATGCCGGGGTTGCCGGTCGGATTGATCCAAACTCCGGCTTCGCTCGCGATCAGGGTTCGGTGCCCTTTGAGGACGACCACCGCACCGGTTTCCACGGCGGCGCGACGGGCGGCGCCCAGGCGATCGGCTTGGACGTCCGTACTGGAGATGCCAAGCAGGCGGCCCAGCTCTCCGGGATGGGGAGTGAGGATCGCCGGGGCGCGGCGGGCGGCGAGATCGGCGGCGGAACCCTCGAAGGCGTTCAAGCCGTCGGCGTCGAGAACGAACGGGATCTCCGTTTCGAGGGCGATTCGGCGAATCTCGGCTTGGGCCACAGCGCTTTGGCCTAGACCGGGTCCGAGCGCGAGCGCGTTCTTGCCCTTCGAAGCGCCAAGCGCCGCGTCGGCGGCTCCGGGTCCCAGCTCCCCTTCCGGACCGGCCGGCAGCGCAAGCGTCATCGATTCGAGCGAGCCGAGATCGACGGTCGGCAGAATCGGCTCCGACACAGCGACGGTGACCAGACCGGCGCCGCCGCGCACCGCGGCACGGGCGGCGAGGATCGCTGCGCCCGATTTGCCGGGCGAGCCCGCAACCAGCAGCGCGTGGCCGGCGCTTCCTTTGTGCGCGTCGGCCGCGCGGCGCGGCAGGAGCGAGGCGAGATCTTCCGGGGTCATCAGGAAGAGATCCCCCTCCGCCTCATCGATCAGCCAGGAAGGAAAACCCAGCTCGGCGATGGCGAGCGCACCGCAGGCTTCCGCCGCGGGCGACAGAACGTGCGGTATTTTCGGCGCGGCGAACGTGACGGTGAGGTCGGCGGTGACATGCGGCCCGAAGAGATCGGCGCGGCTGCCGGATAGGCCGCTCGGCACATCGACCGCGACGACCGGCAGCGCCAACCTTCCGATCGCTTCGACCACCCGCGCGGGAAAACCTTGGAGCGGCCGATCGAGGCCGGTGCCGAACAGCGCGTCCATCGCCAGATCGCTGGCCTTCGAACGATCGAGCGCGGCGGCGAGGTCGACATCGTTCGCCAGATCTTCGATCGCGAGCCCGAGTTGGCGGCAGATCGCAAGTTGCGTCGCGGCATCCCCCGTCAGCTCCCGCCCTCCAAGGACGAGGAAGATCAGCACCTGACAGCCGCGCGCGTCGAGCCGGCGCGCGATTGCAAGGCCATCGCCGCCGTTGTTGCCCGGGCCACAAAAGATCGCCGCCGAGGAGGCTTCCGGGTAGCTCTCGAAGATCGCTTCGACCACGCCGACCGCCGCGTTTTCCATCAGCACCAGGCCGGGAATGCCGATCTCGCGGATCGCCCGCTGATCGAGCGCGCGCATCGTCTCGGCGGTGAGGACTTTCATCGGGCGGCTCCCAAGGGAACCGGCGGCAACATTCCCCACGATTCGAGCAGCGCGCGCGTCCGGGGGCAGCCGAGATCGTCGTCGCGCAGGCTCCGGGCGAGGCGGGCGAGATCGGCGGGGGTATCGACGTCGGTGCCGGCCGCGAGCAGCTCGACGCGCAGGTTCAGCTCTGCCGCCCGGGCGAGCGTCGTGGCAAGCACTCGCTCAGTGCTCCATTCGATCTCGTCGAACAACCGGGGGGAAAGCGTGCGGCGCCTCACCGCGATCAGGTAGTAGCCGCCGTCATCCGCCGGGCCGAGGACGACGTCCGCTCCCCTTTCAATGCGTGCAAACGCCTCTTCAACCGCCGAGACCGGCAGCGTAGGGTGGTCCGAGCCGAGCGCGGCGACGATCGCTTCGGGGGAAGCCGTCCCGCCGGCCGTCGCCAGGGCGCCGTACAGGCGAGTGCCCAGATCGACGCCCTGTTGGCGGACGCCGGGGAAGCCGTACGGATCGGGGATCGGCTCCCCTTCCGGCAAATCATCGAGCGCCCAGGCGATGAGGGTCGAGAAGGCTCCACCGCGCAGCCGGTCGAGCAGGTCCTCGACGAACGCGGCGTGGATCTCCGCCGCCTGAATCGCCGAGAGCCCGTCGGGGGGCGATCCGATCAGGCGGGTTTTCACCCGTCCCGGCCGAGCGGGCTTGGTGAACAGGAACAGGCGGCGGTCGGATAGGCTCACGAAACCCATTCTACCTACCGCGACGACCCTTCGAGCCGAGCCCCTCCTCCATGCCCCCGATCCTCACCCTGCTCACCGACTTCGGGTCCCACGATTGGTATGTGGCGGCAGTCAAGGGGGTGGTCCTGGCGAACGCGCCGCAGGCGGCGATCGTCGATATCTCCCACGACGTGCCTCCCGGCGACGTCGAGACGGCGTCGTTCCTGCTCGCCGCCGCGGCCCAGAGCTTTCCACCCGGCACGGTCCATCTCGCGGTCGTCGATCCGGGGGTGGGCAGCAACCGGCGGATGCTCGCGGTCGAAGCTCCCGCCCAGGGCGGACCGTCCCACTTCCTGGCGCCGGACAACGGTCTGCTCGATCCGTTTTTGGGCGGAGCGCGCATCGTCTCGATCGAGCGAAGCGATCTGTTCCTGAACAATCCGGGCAACACGTTCCACGGACGCGACCGGTTCGCCCCCGTCGCGGCGTTCCTGGTGGCCGGCGGCGCGTTCGATTCGCTCGGTTCGGCCGTAGACGATCCGGTCCGGCTCGAAATCCCGCCGCCGCTGCGCACCGCGACGCGTCTGTCGGGCCGGGTCGCGCACGTCGATCGCTACGGCAACCTGGTCACCGATCTGCCGAGCGGCTGGTTGCCGCGCGACGCTGGGTTTCGGGCGACCGTTGGCGGCGCCGAAACGCGCTCGTGCGTAACGCGAAAAGTGGGCTGCTATGCGGAACTTGAGCCCGACGAAGCGGGTCTACTGGAAGGTTCTCTCGGCACGATCGAGCTGTCGCTACGCGGCGCGAGCCTTGCAGAAAAGTGGGGAGTGGCGCGTGGTGATCGAATCGCGATCGAGTTGGAGCTAAAATAGGCGAAGGTTCGGCCCCCAAGCGGCCGGTGCGTACGGGAGGGGCCGGGGAAAGAGGGGTGTGCGATGACTCAGTGGGAATACAAAATCATCAACATTCGAAGCGAGAACTACCGCCTGGACCCGAACGCCGCCGTGCAGATGAACCTGCTCGGCGAGGAGGGGTGGGAGCTGGTCTCGATCACCTCGGTGAACTTCAAGTCCGGCGCGACCGACAACATCGCGATGGTCTTCAAGAGGCCGCTCGCCGCAGGGACGACGGCCCCCGGCGCCTAGCGCTTCCCACGCGAGCGCTTCTTGCGCCAGCCCCAGGCGAGCGCGAAGCCGACGGCCCCGGCCGCCACCGCGAGCAGCAACGGCTGCTTCTTCGGCACGATGCCGAGATCACGCGACACCGCGTCGCGCACGGCGAGCGCTCGGCGCTCGGCTTCGCCCCGCGCTTCGGTGAGCAGCATCTCCGCCCTTTGGCGGCTCTCTTCAAGCGAGCTCAAGGCAATTCCTCCTCGAAATCATCGTACGGCAGTTCCGGCCGATCCTTCTTGAATCCCTTGGCGCCGCCGCGCGGCTCGGGATCGAGTTCAGCCGTCGTGGCGAGCAGACGGCTCTGCACCCAGTCCATGTGGTCTTCGAGACGACGGCGGGCGACGGAGATCGGGTTTTCGACTTTGGCGACCCTCTTGCTCCCAGACGCCGCGAGGCCGGCCGCGACCGCTGCGAAGACAAAGGCCACGATCAACGCCGCCCCCCAGAGCGGCAGCCAGACCGCGAGGCCGGCGATCGCCGCGACCACCAGCGCACCAATCGCCCAGAAGCCGAGCGCCACCGCGCCGCCGAACAGACCGACGCCGCGCTTCAAATGATGACCGGAGCGCGTAAAGTCGTCTTCCAGCGCCTGAAGCTCGGCGCGCAGCACGTCGAGCCACGATTGCCCAAGCTCGCGAACCAGCTTGCCCCAGCCGCCCATCCCCTAGCCCCCCACCCGCAAGCTGCGGGCGACGAAAGAGGTGGTATTGGCGATGTCGTCGCGCAGGCCGACGGCGACTTTCTGCTCGCCCGCCCGCATCAACAAGCTGAGCGTGTAGGTGTAGTACTTCTGGCCGATCGTCGCCACCTGGTCGTTGGGAATCCGGATCGGCACGGCCGCCTGCTGGACCTCCGAGACGCCGCCCTGGGTGTCCTGCGCCGCCACGAACACGCGCGCCGACGCTTCGTTTTCGGTCTCGCGCGGGATCATGACCAGCTTGCCCAGGGGGATGCGGACGTCCACCGGCACGACGAAGAAACCGTCGGAGCGCTTGGTCGGCGTGCCGAAATTGATGTCCACCCCCAGCGAATTGCTCTGGAACGGGAAGCTGAGCGCGGCGAGCGTGCCGTCGTTCATCTGCGTTTCCGCGGTCTTGTCGCGATAGCCCTCGCGGTTGCGCGCGACGAGGCCCTTCTTCTTCAGCTTGACCTTGATCTCATGGTACCGGCCATCGCCCGAATGCTGGGGCGAGTACCCGAGCGAGTAGTAGGTGCGGAAGTCTTCGGCGATCTTTTCGAGCCCGGGCAGGAAGCTGTTGGTGTTGAAGATCGTCTTGCCGCCGGTTTCGTCGGCCATCAGGCGAATCGAGCTCTGGACGTTCTGGATCTGGATCTGGTCGATGAAAACGCCCTGGCCGGGCGTCTGGTTTTCGGCCGAGATCGACGAATAGCCGCGCAGGCCCGCGGCGTCGATCGTGTAGAACGTGACGCGGTTGGCGTTGGCGGTCGCGGTCAGCTCGCGGAAACGGCGCGAGGTGTCGTAATCGAAAGACTGGGTGATGCCGGTCGTGTCCTTGAACTTCTCCTGCACCGCGTAATAGACGTCCTGGCCGACGATCAATTGCAGGCCGTCGCTCACGTAGATCACGGCTTTTCGGCCGGGCATACCGGCCAGGCCGTTCACGATGTCGCGCAGCGCGTCGATCGAGAAAGCCAGATCGTTGTATTGCGATTCGGCGTAGGAGCGGGCGTAGTTGAGCGCCTCGCTCGCATTCTGCGCCTCGTCGATGCGTTGCAGCGCGTCGCGCCGCTCGGAGTCGGCGTGGGTGCCTTGGGCCGAAATCTTTTCGAGCGCCACGAGCTGCGAGTTGATCAGGCTGGGATCGCTGGTCAATTGCTGGCGGACGTGAACCGACCGGTCGTAGGAGACGAGCATGACCAGGTCCTCGCGCCGCAGCTTGGTGTTTAAAAACACCCGCAGCTCCTTGAGCACCCGGTTGCGGTTGAAGGGTCGGAGGTTGACGTTGTCCACGTAGACGATCAGCACCAGCCGCTGGTCTTCCGGATTCGGCAGGTTCGCGGAGACCTCGGGCGCCGGAGCGGGGGTCTCCTGGTTGGGCACCACCTTCAGAGGCGCGCCCGTCGTCACCGGCTTGCCCTCGTCCATCGAGAAGAAGTTGGTGATCGCCATCGGCCGGCCGTCTTCGAACAGCTGGAAATCGTCGCGGGTCAGGCCCTTCACCCGATTGCCCTTCGAATCGGTGACGTAGACATCGACGTTGACCACGTTGACGTTCACGGTTTCGCCGATGAAACCGGCGGCGACGTCCGTCGCTTTCGACTTCTCGGCCGGTTTGGCCGCGGGCTTGGCCTGGGCGAACGCCGGGCTGAGGGCTAACGCCGCCAGGAAGGCGGCGGGGAGCAGGGCTTTTGTCATCGGGTCTCTTTTCTCGATTCTCTTAGGAGCCAGGGGCATTATATGGGCTTGCCCGGTCTCACTTCGGGGGCGTGATCTCGACCTGCGCCGCGAGCAGGCGTCCGCTTGCCGGATCGAAGATCGACAGCACCAGTTTCTGCCGGATCTTGCGCAGTTTGAGCTTCGTGTCGTAGCGCAGGAACCCTCCCGCCTGCGGCTGCTTGGCCGTGGTGACCTCGAGCGGCGTCACCGGCACGTCGGAGCGATAGCCTTTTTCGTCCACCGCCGCGGCGCGCAGCTCCAGCTGCGCTTTGTATTTTCCGTCGATCGGCAGGAGCGTGATCGCGTCCACCGGGATCGCGAGCGTGAGGGGCACCCCGATTTCTTTCTTGCCCTCGGGCTTGATCGGGCCCACCTGGACCGGCATCGATTCGCTGCCCGGCGGGTTGCCGAAGAACAGCGCGCTTTCGACCATCAGGGAGACTTCGGTCGATTTGGACAGGTCCTTGAACGAATCGCGGAAGCGCACGGTGAGACCCGGCTTGACCGATTCCACCTTGATCCGGTGCCGGATGTCGTCGCCCTGGCGGTTCGGGGTGAAGCCCAGCCAGTAGAACGAGCGGGTGTCGCTGGTCGCCTTTTCGAGCGCATGAAGCGCGTTGCCGTTCAGCAGCGGGGTGCCGCCGGTCTGACGGGCGATGAAATCGAGCGAATCGTGCAACTGGTTTTCGCGCAGGTTGAGCGCGCCGGTCGCGGGCGCCGGGCCTTCTTGGCTGGCGTCGGTGACGCTGCCTTCAAGACCCGGCACGTCGATCGGATAGACCGTGTAGCCGAGCAGGTTCGCGGTGTCCGAAAGCGGCGCGAACAGTTTCTCCCCCTCCGGCACGTCGCGCTCGGAGACCGGACGGTTCGGATCGTTGATCGCGTAGTCGGCCGGCGCGTAGGGCCAGCCGCCGGACAGGAGCAGCATGACCTTCCGGCCCGGCGGGGAGGCGAAACCGCGTAGCGTTGTCACCGCCGCCGAGACCGAGCGCTCTACTTTCTGCGCCAGCGACTGGGCGTACTGCAACTCGTCGATCTCCAGCCGGGTGTTGAGGCGCGTCCCGCGGTCGCCGAAGAAGCCGGTTACCTGCCGGCGCGTGGTCTCGAAGCTGCGCAGCTCGGCCACCCGTTCGAGGCCATGGGCGCGGCGCACCAGGGCCTGATCGAACGCGCGGGATAGGGTGTTGGCGGAGCTCGACCAGGTCGAAAGCATGTCCACGGTCTTGCCGTCGAACGCCACGATCGCCATGCGGTCCTGCGGCCCCAGCCGCGACAGGTTGTCCTTGAGCGTGCGGATCACCTTGTCGCGCTGGGCGGCGACCGAGAAAAGATCATCGATGAACACCAGGTAGCTGGTGCCTACGTCGCTGCCTGGCGCGAGACCCGCGAGGCCGGGCACCGGGGCACTGGTCGCGGCGGAAGCCTCCTCTGGCAAGATCGCCTGGCCGCCCCGTACCTCGGTGAAGTATTCGATCGGCACCACCTTGCCATCGACCTTGAGCCGGAAATCGCCGGTCTTCAGATCGGGGACCCGATTGCCTTTCTTGTCGGTGACGACGACTTCGACGTTGACTACTCGGACTTCGATCAGCTCGCCGAACACGGCGGGATCGGGCGTTTGTGCCCGCATCGGAGCGGACGAAAGGAGAACCGCGACTAGCGCGGAAAAGATCGGGCTTGAGACGGCAAATCGATGACGCATTCGAGAGATCCTCCGAGGAGTCCGGTCGCGGGCCATCACGGCACGAAAGAATCCCCTCCCATCCTTCCGCAAGAAGCGTACCCGCAAACCCTCCTCGGCGGACAGGCCGTTCGACCCGACAGACCGTCCCCGGCCGAGGACGGTCGTGGCTTCGTTCTCCGCTTCTTCAGCGCCCGAGCCGAGGCAAAAGGTGACCGACGATCCGCCCGCCATGGTCGCGCGAGTTCTCGATGAACACCCGATCGGTCGCGCGGCCGGCTTGGAGGGTACCCGCGACGTAGAGCCCCGGCACGTTGGATTCGCAAGTCGCGGGATCGAACGCCGGCACGAGGGTCTCCGGCTCGATCGCGATGCCGGAGCGGGCAAGCAGGTCCATCTCGGGGCGATAGCCGACCAGGACGTAGACGGCATCCGCCAACAAGACCTCCCGCGGGCCGTCTGGCTCGGCTCCGACTTTCGAGATCTCGACGCACCCCGGCCGGAAGGCGCGGACCTCCGATTCGAAGTACGCGGGGATCGATCCTTCGTCGATCCGGTTCTCGATGTCCGGCTTGAGCCAATACTTGACCCCCGGCTTAGTCGCCGCCCGGCGGTGGACGATCGAGACCTTCGCGCCGTTCCGCCATGGATCGAGAGCCGCTTCGACCGCGGTGTTGCCGCCGCCGACGATCACCACCTGCTCGCCGAAATGAGGGTACGGTTCGAGATAGCGGTTGTGAACGTGCGGCAGATCCTCGCCGGGAACCCCCAGACGCACCGGATTGCCGAAGTAGCCCGTGGCGAACACGACCGCCCGCGCCCGGCGGATCCGTGGCTCGCCCACCCGCGGCGAGGCCGCTTCGCAGACCACCCGAAAGCCTCCTTCGGCCTCGGCGGTCACCTCGGTTACCCGCTCGTGGAGCGCGTACGGAATCTTGTAGCGCTCGACCACGAAGCGGTAATAGGCGAGCGCCTGGCGACGGGTGGGCTTGTCCTCGGGAATAGAAAACGGGATGTCGGCGATCTCCAGCCGGTCCCGGGTGGTGAAAAACTCCATGAACGTCGGATACCCCTGGATCGCCGCGGTTAGCGCGCCGCGATCGACCAGCAGCACGGAGAGCCCGGCCTGGCGCGCCTCGGCCCCGATCGAGATGCCGGTCGGCCCGGCGCCGATCACCAAGAGGTCGAGAACGTCCTGATCTACATCTACGGCGGCGTCTGTGCTCAAGCAAAACCCTCCTTGCGGGCAAAACGATAGAGATGATCGACCGGGCCGACGCCATGGCCCAGCGATCCCAGCGATTCAACCGCCGCCAAAATCGCGCCACGCAGATAGTCGATCGCGCCGCCGACCGCTTCGGCCAACGCCTCGCCGCGCGCCAACCGCGCCGCGATCGCCGAGGAGAGCGTGCAGCCGGTGCCGTGCGTCGAGCGGGTGACGATCCGGCGATGGGCGAAGCGATGGACCGCGTCCGGGGTCCAGAGCAGATCGACCAGCTCGTCTCCTTCGCTCTCCTCCGCGTGGCCGCCCTTCACCAGAACCGCCGGGCCGAGCGCTCCTATTTCGGCCGCCGCCGCGAGACGCTCCGATTCGGTCGCGACCGGCCGGCCGGTCAATCGTGCCAATTCCGGCAGATTCGGCGTCACGATCGTCGCGATCGGCAAAAGTTCTTCCCGCAGAGCGGCCACCGCCTCTTCGGCGAGCAGCCGGGCGCCGCTCTTGGCGATCATCACCGGGTCGAGCACGATCGGCAGCGACGGTCCGGCATGGACGCGCAGGCGATCGGCCACCGTGCGGACCAGCTCCGGGGTGGCGAGCATGCCGATTTTGACCCCATCGACCCCCAGGTCCTCGAATACGGCATCGATCTGCTGCGCCACGAAATCGGCCGGCGCGCCATGGACCGCGCGCACCTCACGGGTGTTTTGGGCGGTGAGCGCGACGATCGCGCTCATGCCGTAGGCACCATGGGCGGCGAAGGTTTTCAAATCCGCCTGGATTCCCGCTCCACCGCCGGAATCGGACCCGGCGATGGTCAACAGGCGAGGAATCGCAGGCATTGAACCGCGGCGCCTCCTAGATCTCAGGCCGCGCGCCGGGCCGGAGCGCCGGGAACGACGGCCGACGCGGGCCGACGCATCCAAAGCAACGCGAGAACGATCAGGATGCCGAGGCTCAAACCCTGGGCGACCGTGAGCCCGCCCAGGAACCGATCGTCCTTGGCGCGTAGGAATTCGATGCCGAACCGTTCGAGCGCGAGCAGGGCGAGCACCACGACGGAGGTGGTGCCCGGACGGAAGTTCCGGCGCAGGACGCTCACCCCCACCCACCAGATCGCGATCCCGAGGACCGTCTCGTAAAGCTGGGTCGGATGGACCGGCACCAACTGCGAATCCGGCACCGACGCGGGTACCTGGTAATGGAAGATCTCGCGCAGATTTCCCGCCGTGGTTTCGGGCAGACCGTGGGGAAAGATCACCCCCAGCGGCCCATCGGTCGGCCGGCCGTAGTCGTCGCCGACCAGAAAACAGCCGATGCGGCCGACGCCATAGCCGAGCGCGAGCCCTGGCATCGCCGCGTCGCACACCGGCCAGGGGGGCAGGTGCCACCGCCTAAGGGAAAAGATCACCGCCGCCGCGCCGAGGAGGAAACCGCCGTACCAGACCAACCCCGAGCGATCGAACAGCAG
>Ga0134122_10002671_pt1 | contig 13113 bp, 6 predicted proteins | sample KB302_FD_96461 | JGI IMG/M metagenome (GOLD analysis project Ga0134122, IMG submission 96461) | Terrestrial soil microbial communities without Nitrogen fertilizer from Kellogg Biological Station, Michigan, USA - KB3-0-2 | ecosystem: Environmental > Terrestrial > Soil > Unclassified ...
CGAGCCCCAGCAAGGCGGCCGGCACCATGCCGAAGTCCGATAGTACCGAATAGCGCCCGCCGATGCTGGGCTTACCAAAGGCGACGCCACGGAAATGCTCGCGCGCGGCGACCTCCTCCAGCTTCGAGTGCGGGTCGGTGATGGCAAGCAAGCGGGAACCCGCCTGTTCCGGGCCCAGCGCCGAGGTTAGCCGCGCCAGGAAATAGGCCTTGAGGATGTTGGGCTCCAGCGTGGTGCCGGATTTACTGGAGACCAGAAACAGCGTCCGCGCCAGATCGAGCCTCGCTTCGACAGCGCGGATCTGAGCGGGGTCGGTGGAATCGAGCACCAGCAGCTCCGGCCGGCCGGCCTGCGGACCAAATGTCTGCGCCAAGACCTCGGGGCCGAGGCTCGAGCCGCCCATCCCAAGCAGCACGACGTGGCCGAACTGAGGTCGGCGGATGTCCGCGACCAAGGCGCCCAACGCCTCGGTCCGCATGAGCTGCTCGCCAACTATGTCGAGCCAACCAAGCCAGCGGCTCTCATCCTTGCCGGTCCATAGGCTGGCATCGCCACGCCAAAGCCGGCGGATAGTGCCCGCATGCCGCCAGGCCTCGAGTTCAGCGGCGACGGCAGTGTCAAGCTGCCTCGGCAAGCTAGCGGACTGGCCATTGAGCCGTGAGCCCATGAGGCGGTTGCGTTTGCGCGCGATGGCGCCCAGCAGCTTATCGAAGGCCTCGGCAAAGAGCGTCACGCCGTCCTCGACCAGGTCGCTCGTTACGCGCTCGAGCGAAATCTCGGAACGGGCCAGTACGGCGAGTTGCTCTGTCGCCTGATCGAGACCGGTTTCTAGGGTCGGTGCCACCTTGCCGTGGTCGCGGAACGCATCCAGCGTCGCCGGTGGCATGGTGTTGATCGTATCGGCTGCGATCAGCTCCTCAACGTAAAGCACGTCGCGGTAGTTCGGGTTCTTGACGCCCGTGCTGGCCCACAGCAGGCGCTGCACGCGTGCGCCCTTCGCTTGCAGCGCCTGCCAACGGCTGCCGGCGAATTGCCGTTTGTAGATCTGATAGGCAAGCTTGGCGTTGGCGATGGCGATCTTGCCGCGAAGCGGCGCCAAGCCCTGGCGCTGCGCTGCAGGCGCCGTTGCCAGAATCTCGTCGATCCGCTTGTCGACGGCCGCATCGATGCGGCTGACAAAGAAGCTCGCCACGCTGGCGATGCGGCTGAGGTCCTTGCCCTCAGAGGCTGCATGCTCGAGACCGGACAAATAGGCAGCAACGACGTCCGCGTAGGTCTGCTGCGAAAACAGCAGCGTGATGTTGACGTTGATCGCCTCGCCGGTGAGCTCGCGAATGGCAGGCAGCCCCGCCTTTGTGGCCGGCACCTTGATCATAAGGTTGGGACGGCCGACGGCGCGCCAGAGACGACGGGCCTCCGCGATGGTGGCCTTGGTGTCCATCGCCAGATAAGGCGACACCTCGAGGCTCACAAACCCGTCGCGCCCCTCGGTCCGATCGTAGAGGGGCCGCAGGCCGGCGGCGGCATGCTGGATGTCCTCGATTGCTAGCCGCTCGTAAAGCGCGTTGGCATCGCGATCACCGTCTGCCTCGGCGACCTGCAGCGAGCAATCGTAGTCCGTGCCGTGCCCGATGGCCTTTTCGAAAATTGAGGGGTTTGACGTCAGGCCGGCGAGGCCGTCGTTCTCAACCAGCCGCTCGAGATCTCCATTGCTGATCAAGTTCCGCGACAGAAAGTCGAGCCAGACCGCCTGCCCGAGGTCGCCAAGTTGAAGGAGGGGATTGTCCCGGTGCCGTGCCTGCCTCACTGCTGTCATAGCGCCGTCCGTGTTCTCGATTTGGCAAGCTGGTCTCTGGCTGCCGCGACAATGGCCTCGACCGTGAAGCCGAATTTGGGCAACAGATCTTTGAGGGGAGCCGACGCACCGAACGAACGCATGCCGATCCGCTGCCCGCTCGCGCCGACGTAGCGGTCCCAGCCGATCACCGAGCCCATCTCCACCGAGACGCGCGCGGCCACGTCTGGCGGGAGCACGCTATCGCGATAGGCCTGGTCCTGCTCTTCGAACAGCTCCCACGAGGGCAAACTGACGACACGGATCTTGATGCCCTCGTGCGCGAGCTGCGCATGGGCGGCGAGACAAAGCGCGACCTCGCTGCCGGTACCGATCAGGATCACCTCTGGCGCTGCGCCCTTGCTGTCGGCGAGAACATAGGCGCCGCGGGCGAGGCCAGAAGCCGGCGCGTAGCGCGAGCGATCGATGGTGGGCAGGACCTGCCGGCTCAGCGCCAGACAGGCCGGCCGGTTCGTGTGCTTGATGATCGTGCGCCAGGCTTCCACCACCTCGTTGGCGTCGGCGGGGCGCAGGGTGAGGAGTCCCGGGATCGAGCGCAGCCCAACGAGCTGCTCGATCGGCTGGTGCGTCGGCCCATCCTCGCCGACCCCGATGGAGTCGTGGGTGAACACATAGACCACCGGCAGCTCCATTAGGGCGGCGAGCCGAATCGATGACTTCATATAGTCCGAGAAAATTAGAAACGTCGCGGCAAAGGCACGCAGTCCCGACACCGCAAGCCCGTTGAGAATGGCACCCATGGCGTGCTCGCGCACACCGAAATGCAGATTGCGCCCACCCGGCGTCGCCGCCTCGAGCTCGCCGGCTTGATCGCCGGACAAATGGGTCTTCGTCGATGGCGCCAGGTCGGCGGAGCCGCCGATCAGCCAAGGATAATGCGCTGCAATCGCGTTCAGCACCTTGCCGGAGGATTCCCGGGTCGCCATGCCCTTGCGATCGGCGGCGAAGATCGGCAGGGCAGCCTCCCAGTCCTTGGCAAGATCACCATGCTCAATGCGTAGGATTTGGTCGGCGAGTTCGGGATACTGGCACCGATAGGTCGCCCATAGCCTGTCCCAGTCTTGGCGCTGCCGCCGGCCGCGCGCCCCACAACCGGCGTCGAAATGCTCGCGCACCCCTTCCGGCACCAGGAACTTGGCATCTTCGGGCCAACCGTAGCTGCGCTTGGCAAGCCGGACTTCCTCCTCGCCAAGCGGCTCGCCGTGCGCGGCACTCGTATCCTGCTTGTGCGGCGCGCCAAAGCCGATGTGGCTGTTGACGATAATCAGGCTTGGCGCACTTGTGTCGGCTTTCGCGCTGTCCAGCGCCTGCGTGAGCGCCTCGATGTCGTTCACGTCGGCGACGCGCGCGACCTGCCATCCATAGGCACGAAAGCGATCAGCCACGTCCTCACTGAAGGCGAGATCCGTGGAGCCCTCGATCGAGATGCGATTGCTATCATAGATCCAGCAGAGGTTGCCGAGCCTTTGGTGCCCGGCGAAGGACGCAGCTTCGCTCGCCACACCTTCCATCATGTCGCCATCGCTGCAGATCGCATACACCCGATAGTCGAAAATGGCGCCGGCCGGTCGGTTGTAGCGCTGCGCGAGCCAGCGTCCCGCCAAGGCCATGCCAACACTGTTGCCGCAGCCCTGGCCCAAGGGGCCAGTCGTGGTCTCGACCCCCGCCGTCAGACCATACTCGGGGTGGCCGGGACAAGCGCTTCCAATTTGGCGGAAGTGTTTGATGTCATCGAGAGAGACAGCCACGGGTTGGAGCCCATTGGCAAGCCTTGCCGCCTTCACGCCAGCAAGGTGCAGCACGGCATAAAGCAGCATCGAGGCGTGACCGTTCGAGAGCACAAAGCGGTCGCGATTGGGCCACTGCGGATTGTCGGGGTCGAAGCGAAGGGTGCGCTGCCATAGGGTATAGATGAGGGGCGCCAGGGCCATCGGCGTCCCGGGATGTCCCGACTTTGCCTGCTGGACCGCATCCATCGCCAGCGTGCGAATAGTGTCGATGCACCGCGCATCAATTTGTAGTGATGACGGATCAGGGTTCGGCTTTGCCGCCGTGGGTGGATGCGCCATGGGCTTGACCGCCAAGCGGTCCCTGTTTTCGGAGACACGAAGGGAACGGTTTTCGGGGACACGCCCAAGCAACGCGCTGTGCGCGACGAAAGTTGCTTCCAGCCGGGGGTGGCAAACCGTCCCATGAATAGGCCCGACCCAGCGATAACGGTCCCAGCGCGCCGTCACGCCGCGCCAAGGCAACAGGAGGCTTTCCCCATTGGTGAGGCGGAAGCTTCAAGGCAGCGGCTCTCAACCCGTCGAAACGACGCAATGCCGCCTGAGGGGCGAGAGGGGATCCCCCAGCGCGCGATCGGCCCGATCGTCATTCGGCGGCGGGCTGAGACCTAAGCTAAGGGATCAACCATTTGGCGGGTATCTCCAACCGGCAACGGGCGCCGTCGCCAGCAAGTTGGTACTCCACTTTGCCGCCGAGCTCATAGGGAATGAGATCACAGATCACGGACGTGCCATAGCCGCTGGCCTTGGGCGCCACGACGCTCGGGCCGCCGGTCTCCCGCCACTCGAGCACGAGCCTGCCTCTGGCGCGGCCTCGCGACGGCATGCGCCAGCGTACCGAAAGCCGTCCATGGCCATTGGACAGGGCACCGTATTTGGCCGCGTTGGTCGCCAGCTCATGCAGAACCATCGCCACCGGCTGCGTGGCCTCTGCGGCAAGTTCGACTTTCGGGCCTTCAATGAGCGTGCTCTCCTCCTTGCTGCAGAAGGCCAACTCGGTGCGCACGAGCTCATCCAGGCCGACACCCTCCCAACGGCTCCGGCTCAGCAAAGTGTGCGTATTTGCCATGGCATTAATGCGGCCATTGAGCACCTCGAGGAACTCTTCCGTTGACGTGCTGCGCTCTCGAGAATGTTGCGCAACCGCCGCCACGCAGGCCAGGATATTCTTCACCCGATGGTCGAGCTCGGCGACCAACAGGCTCTTGTGATCCTCGGCCTTTCGACGTTCGGTAACATCGATATAGACCCCCGTCATGCGCTTGGCCAATCCGGTGCTGTCATAGTCAATGAGGCTTCGCGCCTCCACCCATCTGACTTCGCCACCGGGTCTGACAAAGCGAAACTCGTTGACGAGCTCGTGCCGCCGTTCCTTGAATGCGCTTATGTGTTCGGCGCGCACGCGTTGCATATCGTCTCTGTGCACGCGCGCGAACCATTGTTCCGCACCAATTTCCATGGTGCTGTGAGACAGCCCGTAGATTGCTGCACTGGCGCGCGCAATCCGCATGGCTCTGGTCGGAATATCGAAAGTATAAGAGCCCACGCGCGCCGCCCTATGGGCAAGGTCGAGCTGCGCATTGCGTTCCGCGAGGCGGGCCTCGGCGCGCTTGCGCTCGCTAATGTCCTCAACGACGGACAGGAAATAGTCGACGCTGCCGTCAGCCTTGCGCACGCAGCCGACCGTGAGATTCGCCCAGACGATGCCGCCATCCTTGCGGAGGTAGCGCTTCTCGATGCAATAGCTGTTGGCCTCGCCGGCGAGCGTCCTCTTCAATACCGAGAGATTGGTTGCAAGATCCTCCGGGTGTGTAATGTCCTGAAAGGTCTTGGTCTTGAGTTCCTCGCCCGAAAACCCGAGCATGCGGGCGAAACGGTCGTTGACCCGCAACAGGGATCCGCTGGGATCGACCAGGACGACGCCCACCGCCGCATTTTCGAAGGTCGCGCGAAAGCGTGCCTCGCTCTCGGCTAGCGCCCGACGCGCCTCAGCCTGCTCCGTCCTGACTTCGGCAAACAAAAGCGTACCACCAACATCGCCGTTGGCTTCGCGCCAAGGCGCCATGGACCAGCGCACCCAGTCGGTGCCGCCGTCCGGATGCACGAATGGCTCCTCTTCATGTGACAACTCCTCGCCGGCCAGTACGCGTGCATGAATGTCGCGCCAGCGCTGCGAGGTGTCGGGAAAGAAGTCGAGGTGCGACCGGCCAATGAGCTGTGCGCCGGCAGGAAGACGGTGGTTGACAACAAATCGCCGGGAGACCGCAAGGTAGCGCATCTGCCGATCGAACATGGCTATCGCCGTCGGGGCGTGTTCGACAAACACCGCCAGCTGCGCCTCGCGTCCGGCGAACACCTTCTCGGCCGGCGGGCGTTCTTTGCTAGCGACAAGCATGTTGACGGCACCGGTCAACTGTCCGGCTGCGTCGAAAAGTGGGGTCGCATAGGAAAGGCAGGAAACGCGCGTGCCGTCCGGGCGCTCAGTGACCGCTTCCACCTCGCCGATTGGTCGTTTTGTTTGCAGCGCCATGGCCAGCGGCGAGGCCTCGTGCGGCAGCGGCGTGCCGTCCGGCCGGTAGAGCTTGCAAGAACCGCAGAATTTGCTTTGCCGCAACTCGGGGCGATAGCCCCAAACCCTCGCCGCAGCCTCGTTGTAGAAGATGAGGCGCCCCTGCGCATCGGTCATGTAGACGGCAGCGGCAAGGGCCTCCATGGCCGCCCGAGACAGCGCGATGCCATCACCCGCGTGGTCGGGGTGTGGCCCGCCGTTTGCCGTGGAGGTTTTCCTTGGCTGTGCCCCGACCCCACTCAGTGCTGGACTCCCACCCGTTGGCAATTGCTTGCGGCAAAATCGTTAGCGGCTACGACAGTGACCAAACAACGCGACGATACAATGCGACGAAGCCGCTGCTGAGCACATTTTGCAGATCTCAGCAAGCTAAGGCGCTGCAACCAGGTTAGCGTCGAGCGTCGAAGGACGATAGCTCAGATCTTGTTAACCAATTCTTCACCGATGCCGCCGGCACATCCGGGTTTGGCAGACCTCGCCAGCCTTGGAGCACTCGGTTAGCTCAACGCCGAGCGGTCCTGGCGAGCGCTGGGGCATTGTGAGGTCGCAGGATGTAGAGCAGCAACGATAGGGGGTTGCCTGCCTCAGCGAAGCCGGCAAATGCTCTAAAACGGACCGCGCGCAGGAAGGACAGCCCGGCGGGTCTGAAATTCGGGGAAGGTGGCGCCATGCAATTCCATCTCAACGGCTTCAGAACCGGCAATCCGGAAATCTCTGATCCGTCCGAGATGCACAAGCCCTCTCCCAACTCGGCCCCCCTTCCCGAGCAGGTCGATGTCCTTGTCGTCGGTTGCGGGCCGGCCGGTTTGACCCTGGCGGCGCAACTGGCAGCCTTTCCCGACATTAGAACCCGGATTGTCGAGCAGAAATCGGGCCCACTGCTGCTCGGCCAGGCCGACGGCATTGCCTGCCGGACCATGGAGATGTTCGCAGCCTTCGGCTTCAGCGAGCGCGTCGAAAAGGAGGCCTATTGGGTCAATGAGACAACGTTTTGGAGACCGGACGATGTTTGCAGACAAACCATCGTCCGGCACGGCCGGGTTCAGGATGTCGAAGACGGGCTCTCCGAATTCCCGCACGTTGTGCTCAACCAGGCGCGCGTACATGATTTCTATTTGGACGTCATGCGGAATTCGCCGAACCGACTGGAACCGAATTACTCTCGGCGCCTCCTCGATCTGACCATCGACACCCCCGCTGGAGGCAGCCCTCCACCATATCCGGTGACCGTCAGGCTCGAGCGCATTGATCCCGACCACAAGGGACAGACAGAGACGATACGGGCCCGCTACCTGATCGGTTGCGACGGCGCGCGCAGCGCGGTGCGCCGATGCCTGGGGCGGACGCTCACTGGAGATTCGGCCAATCATGCCTGGGGTGTGATGGATGTCCTGGCGGTCACGGACTTTCCCGATATTCGCCTGAAGTCATTGATACAGTCCGCCGACGAGGGCAACATCGTCCTCATCCCTCGGGAAGGCGGCTATCTGGTCCGCATCTATGTCGAGCTCGACAAGCTCAAAGAAAACGAACGGGTCTCGAGCCGGAATATTACCTTGGACCGTTTGGTCGCGGCAGCGCAGCGGATCCTGCAGCCCTATACGTTCCAGGTGAAGGAAGTTGCATGGTGGTCGGTCTACGACATCGGCCAGCGCCTTTGCGATAAGTTCGACGACGTCGCCGAAGGGGATGTCGCGACCCGCTTGCCCCACGTCTTCATCGCCGGTGACGCCTGCCATACCCACAGTCCGAAAGCGGGGCAGGGCATGAACGTATCCATGCAGGATGCCTTTAATCTGGGTTGGAAGCTGGCGTCCGTCCTCCAGGGGCGGTGCACGCCGCAAATTTTGCATACCTACTCGGCGGAACGCCACGCCGTCGCCAAGGAACTGATCGAGTTCGATCGTGAGTGGGCGAAAATGCTGAGCGTACCCCTAGCGGCAGCCGCTGATGTGACCGACGAAAGCGTTGATCCCGGCGCGGTCCAGACGTATTTCGTCAAGCACGCGCGCTATACCGCGGGAACGGCAACCAAGTATAAACCCTCAATGATCTCGGCCGAACCGGCCCATCAGCATTTGGCCAAAGGCCTGGTGATCGGCATGCGTTTCCATTCGGCGCCGGTTATTCGTCTGGCGGACGCCAAGGCGGTTTCCCTCGGGCACACGATTAAGTCGGACGGCCGCTGGCGGCTGTTCGCCTTTTCCGATCGGGCGGGTCCGGCTGCACCCTCCTCGCGTGTCAGAGCCCTGTGCGACTTTCTCGTCGCCTCGCCTGCCTCTCCGCTTCGAAAGTACACCCCGGCGGGTGCCGATATCGACACGGTGATCGATCTACGTGCCATTTTTCAGGAGGGCCATCGCGAGCTCACCTTGCAGACCATGCCGGCCTTGCTTCTGCCCCAGAAGGGTCGCTTCGGGCTGCGCGACTACGAGAAGCTATTCTGCCCGGACCTGAAAAACGGCAACGACGTATTCGAGATGCGGGGCATCGATCGGGACCGGGGCTGCCTGGTCGTCGTGCGACCTGACCAGTACGTTGCCCACATCCTGCCGCTCGAGGCGTTTTCGGAGCTTTCGACTTTCTTCGCTCGGTTCATGCTGCCAAAGGACTAAACATAACCGCGCGCGCCGGCCGCCGTGCTCGCCCCGCGAGCCCACCGCCGATCGACGCTGACGTCGTAGCCGCGGCTTATGATGGTAGCTGCTTGCCGGCTTGCTCCCTGACGACGTACTCGGCATACCAGTCCGGCCAGTTGGCATCGTGCTGGCCGCTCCGCTTCTCGTGCTCACCGTGCGCCGCCGCCGCACGTCGCAGTGCGGTCGCGAGCTCCGTCGACGAACTAAATATCGTGCCGTCCGCCTCCAGGCGTCCGGGCAATCGCACGGTAACCTCCTGCAACAGCCAGCCGTTGCCGTCCGGATCGCTGAAGGAGGCAAACGAGGCGTAACTGCGTCGCTTCGCATCCCGACCGCTGACGCGGCCTTCCCGGCCGGCATGGTGGAATACACCGCCGACATCGTGGAACAGTTCGCTCGCCTCGACGCCGCGATCCAGGAGCTCGGCACGCGCCGCTTCGATGTCGGAGACGATGAGATGAAGCCCCTGTGCGGAACCCGGCAGGGCCGACGTTACTCCCGTGCCGAAGATGATCGAACACGGCGAGCCTGGAGGCGTGAACTGTACGACGCGAAAGTCATCGCCCGTGACGACGTCGGCGTCGAGCCTCCAACCTAAGCCGTGGTAAAAGCGCTTGGCGCGATCGACATCCGAGACAGCAATGACGACCACCTCGAGCTTCATGTCGACCCCGCGCGCTCTCGCAGGCTTGGTTACAGTTTCGCGGCGCACCTTAGCGCTGCTCATGTCTAGCTCCTTAGGTTTGGGTGCTTGAGATTGTCGGCACAGGCCCGAGCGCGTGTCTCACGGCAACGGCACGCGGCGCACTGGCTTGCACGCATAGCAACGGCGCAGGTCGGGGTATCGCCTGCGTCGTCGGTTGTCGGCCGCAGTTGGCGATCGCGTCGAGTCGTTGGCCCACACCAACGGACTCGGCTCCCGCTGGCGATGCGACCTGCGAACGACATGGCTTCGTCGGCTTTAGACCGAAGCGATCGAAACGACGATTTCATCTGTGGTCACAATGGCGCTGGCGTAGTTCGGAATATTGATGTCGAGAGCGGCATGCATCTCCGCCTCCGAGTAATCCGCCGTCGCATCTTTTACCACCGTGACCTCGTAACCGAGCTCAGCGGCGAAGCGGACGGTCGCTTCGATGCAGGTATGTGCTATCAGCCCAATGACGATGAGCTGATGAATGCCGTGTTTCTTGAGCTGCAAATCCAAATCGGTGTTGGCAAAGCCACTGGAACACCAATGCTCCGTGGCGATAATCTCGCCTGGCTGGGGCGCGAACTCGGCACGGATCTCGCCACCCCAGGTGCCGTGTTCGAAGCTCCTGTTCACCCATGCGGCCTTCTGAATGGGCGCAAGGTACTTCCAAGCTTCGTAATCGCCCGGACGGTATCGATGATGCAGGGCATAAAAGATCCGAAGCCTGGCTTTCCGCGCGGCCTTCAGGACCTGCAGCATATGAGCAACGCAGTTATTTGCTTCCGCGACAGCCCGAATGCGGTGCCATATCTTGCCAGCCTCGGAAATGAAGTCGTTGTAGGGATCGATCACCACGAGCGCCGTGACCGCCTTGTCGTAGGTAACCTTGGCCATGTTCACTCCAGGCTATGCGGCTTACGCCCTCGAAGCCAAAATTGGACGCCAAGCGCGGGCAATTCGCCCTGCCGTTGACAAGCCGCCCGGAAGTTTGAGCCGGTCTGCGCCCCGATAAATCGGGCATTACCCTGATTCTGAGCGAGCGTGTCGGTCCAGCGACCGGGAACCTCACGCCCGTCGCAGCTGCGCCGCGATGCCGGTCCAAGCTCTCAGCCCCTGCGCGCGGGTCGGTGGCGCATGGGCAAACCGCGCCATGGCTCGGAGCGTCATAGGAAATCTCGGGGAATTGAGCGATCCCAGTCGCGATGACAGACTTCCTTTTCGCCTTCCAGCGCGCGCAAACCTGCCTTTAGCTGGAAGGCGTTGCGCCCACACGACAACCGCATCCAAGTCTCGATGCGGATTTGCCATGCGTCCCGGGCCATGGTTTGGGTCCGTCGCAAGTCAGCGACGGCGCTCAGGGGGTCATTCTCCTCGACGTGATACTCGGTTTTACCCGCGCTGCCCAATTCCAGACCAATGCGGTCGATGCGCTCGATGCGCACGTCACCGCGACGGAGGATTGTTGGCGTCTCAGGGAGCGCCGACTCTGGCCCGGGCAGCGGCGACAGCAGCGCGTCGGTGGCCTGGCGGCCGCGCACCGGCAAATCGAGCGTGCCGCGCAAAATCACCAGCGTCGCCTGCTCGCGGCTTGGCCAGATCATCGGCCAGTAGGCCGTCGATAGGGCAAGCCTCACCCGGTGACCGGCTGGGATCACCGAGCCCGCATCGTTGAGCTGGACGCGCACTTGGTAACGGTCTCCGATCACCAGGGGTGCGGGCCGTTCGTGTCCGTCGCGATGCGCAAGGTTGAGTACGCCATAGCTGACACGCAGCGATTGACCGCTCGGATGCACATCACATAGCCGGACCGCCAGGTTCGCAACCGGCCTGTCGGCTGTGACCTCGAGCGTAACGATTGCGGCGCCGAGGATCTCGATCGACATAGCAAGTGGCGGCGTCTCGAAAACCAACGAGCGCAGGTCGTCCTCTTGCTGGTCGCCTGCCTGGTCATGCCCACGGCCGAATGGAACCCAGTTTCCCGAACACTTACCAACGGTTTGCGGCGAGCACAGTGGGCGAGCCGTCAAAGTCGCCACCTCGGCTCGCAGCCCCTCATCGGTTAGGAACAGGCGCTGGCGGTTTATTCCCGGTGCTGGCCATGACGGTTCCGCGACCCATCGGCCCGGCAACGCCTCGTGGTGCGAGGAAGGTTTCACGCTTTCTGTCATCCAGGCCCGCAGCATGGGCTCATCCATCACGCCGGTATCGACACCCTTTAGCCAATGGTCCCACCACCGCAGCGTCTCTTGCAGAAAACCGATTTGCGGCCCGGGCAGGGCAAAGTGCGGATAGCCATGCGCCCATGGACCGATCAGACCCTTGCGGGGCACCTTCAGCCGCTCAAGGAGACGTGGAATTGCGTTCTTATAGGCGTCGGTCCAGCCACCGACGGCGTACACAGGACATTGAATTGCCTCGTAATCTTCGCATACCGAGCCATGCTTCCAATAGTCATCGCGTCGCTGATGTTGCAGCCAAGGCTCGAAGAAGAGCGGAACGTTCTGCAAGCGCTCCAACCACATTGCCCGCCAACTATCGCCGACGAGCAGCGGGTCGGGTGGTAGGCACATTGAGCCGAAAAAAAACGAGGCCCACTCAAGTCCCGCCGTAAGCAGCGTGCCGCCCATGTAGTGTGCATCGTCGGCGTACCGATCATCGGTCGAACAAAGGCTGACGATTGCCTTGAGTGCCGGCGGGCGGCGTGCCGCAATCTGAAGTGCATTGAACCCACCCCAGGAGATTCCCATCATCCCAACCACGCCATTGCACCAGGGCTGTGCCGCCAACCACTCTATCACCTCAACGCCATCGTCCTGCTCTTGCTTGGCGTACTCGTCGAACAACAACCCGCCCGACTCGCCGCTCCCCCGAAGGTCGACGCGAACGCCCGCATAACCATGGCCGGCCAGATACGGATGGGTCAGTGCGTCACGCTCGTAGGTCCCGTCGCGCTTGCGGTAGGGGAGATACTCCAGGATGGCGGGAACTGGTCTCTGTTCGGCATCGTCCGGCAACCAGATGCGGGCCGCGAGCGTCGTGCCGTCCTGCAACGGTATCAATGTATGCTCGATGACACGTACGGTGTTTGGAAAGGTCGTGACAATCACGGCAGCACTCCATTTCGCATGATTACGAAACCGGTCGTCGCGGTCAACTGACACGCCTCCCGCAACGGTCCCCGCCTCGTTGCAGCGCTAAGCAGTAACGAACCTTGCTAGAAATCGCGCTTTCTGGAAAGACACCGCTGCTGGTGTGTTGGCTGCGGCGTTGTTGCTGGTAATTTTGCCGTCTTCTAGGAACCAATGATCGTCGGCCAAAAGGCTGGTTGTGACGCCTATTTTCACGAGCCGTTCGCCAGCGTTTTCAATGGGGCTCGACGACCGCGGGCAGCCCAGGATCGCGACGGGTGTCGTCGATGATCTGCAGCACGCGCTGCCGAAACGGGGGGTACTCGTTGGCGAACTCGGAGAGAAGACGACTGTTGTCAAGTCGGTAGCAGCCGCCGCTTCCCGGATAAGTCGCTACTCGCCCTATGCGAGATCATCTGATAGTCTGGTCTCGTCATCTAC
>Ga0134122_10002674_pt1 | contig 13102 bp, 7 predicted proteins | sample KB302_FD_96461 | JGI IMG/M metagenome (GOLD analysis project Ga0134122, IMG submission 96461) | Terrestrial soil microbial communities without Nitrogen fertilizer from Kellogg Biological Station, Michigan, USA - KB3-0-2 | ecosystem: Environmental > Terrestrial > Soil > Unclassified ...
GGATCGCAATTGCCGCTAAAATGCCGATAATTGCGACGACGACCAATAACTCGATCAGTGTAAAACCGGATTCACTCTGCAATCGTAATCTATTCACTACGTATCTCCTTTCTATTTCTTGCCTTCGTTTAAAAACACAACGACTCTGTTATACTTCAACAACTGTATTTGCTCTTCCGCCTCACCTCCTGTGTCGCGCGAAATTAGTTTGAACGATTCCAGCGCAGTTCAGCAAAACGAGGACCATTATACTTAGCGCAGTTTAGACTAGGGCAACGTACAGCTACGGCGGGGTAAGCGGAACCTTGGCACGACAAAATGCCGGTTTTTCAATTAGTTTGGAAAGTCGCCGGCCACGGCTATCGGCTGTTGGTAAGGTCGCGTCCTGGATCGTTTTCCCTATTGCGGTATTTTGGAAGTCACAAGAGTGACAAAATTCGTTACTGCTGTTCTTCCGGCTGGTTTCCAAATTCGAAGCTTTTTGAATGGAGCAAATCATATTTTTCCAACCGGTGCCGAAGCGAGCGGTAATTTATTCCCAACAATTCCGCAGCCTTTTTTTGGACACCATTCGCACGCTTTAAGGCACCCAGCAGGATGCATTTTTCATGAGTTTCCAGTTCCACATCGAGTGAAAGACCCTTGCCGAAAAACATTTCTGCGCCAGCGGGAGCGGTGCGTTCGAAAAGATCTGATTCCTCTAGGATCGGCAGCCCTTGAAGGTGCTGTGGCAGATCGTCCTCCGTTATAACGTTCTTGCCGGCGACGGCAACAGCATGCTCCAAAATGTTTTCAAGCTCCCTAATGTTACCTGGGTACAAGTAGCTCATCAGTCGCATTAGCGCCCCGCTGGAAATTTCTTCCACCTTCTTGGCATGAGAAGTCGCAAATTTTTTCAGAAAGTAATGGGCTAGTGCCGGTATGTCCTCTCTTCTACTGCGCAGTGGCGGCATCACCATATGCACGACGTTCAGGCGATAGAAGAGATCTTCGCGGAATCGTCCTTCTTCGAGTTCCTTGCGCAAGTTCCGATTGGTCGCCGAAATGACCCGCACGTCGACCTTGATCGGTTTATTTCCTCCAACGGGGGTAAAACTTTTTTCTTGAAGCACTCTCAACAACTTCACCTGAAGATGGAGCGGCAACTCGCCGACTTCGTCCAAAAAAATCGTCCCCTGATCAGCTTGTTTGAAAAGACCAATATGATCAGACACTGCGCCCGTAAATGCGCCGCGAACGTGCCCGAACAGTTCGCTTTCAATTAAGTTCTCCGGAATTGCACCACAGTTGACGGCGACAAACGCTCGCTCTCTGCGCGCGCCATTAAGATGAATGGCTCGCGCGACTAGCTCTTTGCCGGTGCCACTCTCACCCGAGATAAGAATGTTGGTATTCGTGCTGGCTACTTTCTGAATCAGTTTGTGAATGTTCTCGATCCCTCCGCTCTTTCCGATCACGCCTTCGAAGTGAAAACTCGGATTGTCACTCGCTGACGAGTTGGCGGCCCATTCAACTTCCCTGGCGCGCCGGAGCTCTTCTTCGAGACGAACTTTTTCTTCAATCTCTTTTTGACGAGTGATATCCTCAAAGATGGATAAAAACCCTATGGGATCCCCATTTAAGCTGCAGAGCGGCGCCAGTGTTAACCGGATTTGTTTCACAGATCGTGGTGCTAGGGAATTCGTGAGAGGCAATTCAGCGCTGACGAGAGCCCCGGCATTACGGTGACTTTGGAAATCGTAGTTTAAGCCCGGAAAAATTTGTTCAAGTCGTTTTCCCTTTACCGCGTTTTCACTAAGGGATGTTAGGGCCTGTGCTTGTTGATTGAAATAATTGATTCGTCCGTCTCGGTCCGCGATAGCTACTCCGCTCCCGATTCCTTTCAGGAGAGCGTCTTTAAATGCGTCGAGTTCCTGGTAATCGATTTGTTTTTCCTTGAGGAGTTGCTCAGTTTCACTCAATTTGTTCGTCAGGAACCCGCTAAGCCACGCAATAACAAAAAAACTGCCGATACTTAGGAAAATAGGAATGAGCATCGACCAGGAAAGCGGGATTCCGGAGGCGGAACCGTAATATTGGCTCCACAAAAGTAATCCGACATAGGACAGGCTCGAACAGCCAGCGGTAAAAAACGCGCCCCGATAGAAGAGCAAGATTGCGCCGTTCAGAACTGCGAGATTGTAAAGAACCGAAAAGGGACTTCCGATATCTCCCGTGATGCGAATGATCCCAGTGATTAAAACGACGTCAAAGCAGACTTGGGCATGAGCAAACAGCCTGAGGCTTCGTACTCGTGGTAAGACGACGACGGAAATAATGGAGATCAGATAAGCAAAGATGAGCGGGACCGAGAGACTCAGTAAGTACGAAAGATCGCCCTCGGTTCCAAAAAAGTGAAAAAGCGCGGTGGCGCCAAGGAAAAACGACAGAATGACTACTCGCAAAAGTAGTAGCCAGCGAATTTTTTCTGTCAACTCTTTATAGTCGTCACTCAATGTTTGCGGTCGTCGTTCCTTCTGAGGATCATCCACCGACCAGTGATCCCATTTGGAAGATCGGCAGGTACATCGCGATGACAAGGCCCCCGAGAATTACTCCTAGAACTACCATAATCATAGGTTCCATCATGGCGGTAAGATTGTTCACAGCATCGTCAACTTCTTCCTCATAGAGTTCGGCCACTTTCTTGAGCATTCCATCGAGTCCGCCGGTGCTTTCACCGACCGCCACCATTTGACAGACCAACGGTGGAAAAATCTTGCTATCGCGCAGCGGTTCCGCGACGGTTTTGCCCTGACTGATGCTGATTCGACTGTCCAAAATCGCTTTTTCGACCACTTTGTTGCCGGCCGTTTTCCCAGTAATGGCCAAGCCGTCCAAAATCGGCACACCGGAGCTCAGAAGCAGCGCCATGTTTTGGGAAAACCGTGCGACGGCGACTTTTCTCAAAAGATCGCCGATGATCGGCATCCGTAGTAACAGCCGATCGATATTCATGTGACCCTGTGGAGTCTTATAGTATGCAGATATTCCAAAAAAAGTTCCCACCGCTGCTCCAACCAATACATACCAGTAGGCAACGAACCAATTGCTGATGTCGATACATACTTGCGTCGGTAGCGGAAGTGCCTTTCCCATACTGCCGTAAAGCTCTGCAAAAACTGGAATGACGAAGATCATCAACACCGCGACAACGATCACCGCTACGCCAACTATAGCACAAGGATAGATCATCGCGCCTTTAACTTTTTTCTTGAGTCGGTTGGCCTTTTCGATAAACAGAGCGATTCGGTTCAGTATCGTGTTTAAAATGCCGCCGGCTTCGCCGGCTTCGACCATATTTACATACAGGTCATCGAAAATTTTTGGGTGTTTTCGCAGAGCATCCGCAAATGTGCACCCGCCTTCAACGTCCTTTCGGACGGTTCCAATAGTATTGCGAAGAAGTTTGCTTTCGGATTGTTCCGCCAAAATATCCAAGCATTGCACAATCGGCAGGCCCGCGTCGATCATGGTCGCGAGCTGGCGGGTTGCCACGGATATGTCTTTGGTCGTGACCTTATCGCCAAAGCCTGGAATGGAAATTTCTTTGTCAAAACCCTTGCCCTTCTCTTTTACGCGGTTCGGGGTCGGGCGTATTCGCTGCTCCCGAAGGCGTGCGAGCGCAGCCTCCAAGCTCGGTGCCTCAAGATTATCCCCCTTAACGACCCTCCCTTGGGCAGTTCTACCTTCCCAAACAAATATCGCCATAGTTCGTGCCCGTTTATCCGATGTTTTTTGGGTCCATATGGTTGTTCCCTAGCTATTGCCGGTTCGCCGGTAGACCCAACCGCTAGAAGCCCAGTGAGAAAACCGAACCGAAACCTTTGTCGGTATCCGTCACTCGAAGAGTCTCGTCGACGGTCGTCAACCCTTCACGAACTTTCTGTAGAGCGCTCATCCGCAACGTGCTCAATCCGAGTTTAACGGCCGCGCGCTTGAGCTCCATTGCGGATACGCCTTTTAGAATCAATTCTCTAAGTTCGTCCCGCATCACCATCACTTCATAGACCGCCAATCGTCCGCGATAACCGGTATTGCCGCAATTGCTGCAACCACGTCCGTGAAACGTTGGAAACCCCGCGCCAAGATCGGCGGGATCGACCCCGAGGTTAATCAGGAGTTCGGACCTAAGTTGAACCGGCTCCTTGCACTGCTCACAGATACGACGGACCAATCTTTGGGCTAAAATCAAGTTGATCGACGAAGTTAGAAGAAACGGCTCGACCCCCATATTGATTAGACGATCAACCGTCGCCGGACAGTCGTTCGTGTGGAGCGTACTTAAGACTAAATGGCCCGTCAAAGCGGCTTTGATAGCAATCTGTGCGGTTTCTAGGTCACGAACCTCTCCCACCATTATAATGTCAGGATCCTGGCGCAGAAATGATCGGAGGCAAGCAGCAAAATCGAGCCCGATCTGATCTCTCACCTGAACCTGATTAATACCGACCAAATTGTATTCGACAGGATCCTCGGCAGTAGAAATGTTGACGTCAGGCTTATTGAGTTCGGAAAGCGCTGAGTAGAGAGTTGTTGACTTACCACTACCGGTAGGCCCGGTGATAAGAATCATTCCGTAAGGTTTATGAATTGCTTCTTGAAAGTCTTTCAAATTCTGCGGATCGAAACCGAGCCTAGACATATCGAGTTGAAGATTGGACTTGTCCAGCAAGCGCATGACCACTTTTTCGCCGAATAAGGTTGGCAGAATAGATACTCGGATATCCAATTCCCCACCCATGCCCATTTTTAGCTTAATGCGGCCGTCCTGCGTCAGTCGGCGCTCGGCAATATCCAAGCCTGCCATAACTTTGAGACGGGAGACGAGTGCATTCTTAAGCCGTAATGGTGGACTCATAATTTCCTGCAGCACGCCATCGATACGAAACCGAACCCGGAAAACTTTTTCATAGGGCTCAATATGAATGTCGCTGCAGCGCCGCTTCGCGGCATCAGCAAGAATGGCATTGACCAAGGTAACCACAGGCGCGTCCATGGTCGCTTGCTGCAGTTCCTGGAGATTGACGTCGTCACTTTCTTGAACGACCTCCATCTCACCATCGCCAAATTTCTTCAGGACATCATCGTAACTGACGCCGCCGAACCGCTGATCCAGGGTCTTCTTAATCGAGGAGGGTGTCGCCAAGACGACGCGCACACCGTATCCCGTCACGAACTTGACTTCGTTGATCGCTACAAGATCCGTCGGGTCGGACATAGCGACGGTGAGAGTCGAGCCCAACAATTTGTAGGGGACGAGTTGATGCTTCTGAAGAATCTGAGGAGGAACTAAGCTAAACACCGCGTCATCGATTTCGCCGGGTATGAGATCGACGGTTTCGATGCCAAATTGCTTAGCGAGGAATTCGCCCAGTATTTGCTCACTTGTATAGCCGAGGCGAACAATTTCCCTAGTAATACTAGATCCGTTTTCACGCTCCTTCTTCTGTGCCTCCGAGAGCTGGTCACGGGTGACGACACCGCCTCTGACCAATAGCTCAACAAACCGTGGTTCCATGGTGTGCTACTAAAAGGCCTAAATTATCGTGGATCACCAGCAGTCTGTCAACGAAATGTCCCGTCAGGCTGTCGATGCGCTCGTCTTTACGCACATCACGAGGATCTCTCTCCCAAAACGGCCTGCGCCGCCGCCAATCGGGCTATGGCCACTCGGTACGGTGAACAACTAACATAATCGAGTCCGATTTGGTGACAATACACAACCGATTTTGGGTCTCCTCCATGTTCTCCACAAATACCAATTTCCAGGGTCTTACGAGTTTTACGTCCCTTTTTAATAGCTATCTTCATAAGTGCGCCCACTCCATCTCGATCGATGCTCACAAAAGGATCTTCTGGCAGGATTCCATTCAGAACATAGCTCGGCAGGAATTTTCCCGCATCGTCTCGTGACAACCCGAGGCAAGTCTGGGTGAGATCATTGGTGCCGAAAGAGAAGAACTCGGCCTCCTCGGCGATTTCATCTGCAACCATGCATGCCCGCGGCAGCTCGATCATGGTACCGATAAGATAACGTACTTTGACTCCGTAAGCCTTCTGAGTGGCAAGCGCAACTCGCTCGACGATCTGTTTTTGTTCGTGAAGTTCGGGGCGCGAGCCGACCAACGGGATCATGACCTCGGGAAACGGATTTTTGCCGTCGCGACGTAGCTCGCAAGCCGCTTCGAAAATCGCCTGTGCTTGCATTTCAGTGATTTCCGGGAATGAAATACCCAGTCTACAGCCGCGATGTCCCAGCATCGGATTGAATTCCTGCAGCACATTCACCTTGTCGCGAAGAATCTCAACCGGGAGATCCATAACCTGAGCAAGCTCGCTGATCTCTTCATCGGTCTTCGGCAAGAACTCGTGCAATGGTGGATCGAGGGTGCGGATCGTTACAGGCAAACCTCCCATAATATCGAGAATCGCCTTAAAGTCCTCCTTCTGCATGGGCAACAGTTTAGCTAGCGCTCGCCGCCTGCCGGCTTCGTCCTCCGCAAGGATCATCTCGCGCACTGCCTGAATTCGCTCTCCTTGAAAAAACATGTGTTCAGTGCGGCAAAGGCCGATTCCTTCGCTGCCGAACGCCTTTGCGATAGCTGCTTGATCGGGTTGGTCGGCATTGGTGCGCACTCCCAACGTGCGCACCTCGTCGGCCCATTTCATAAGCTTTGCGAATTGTTGATAAACCCGCGAGCTTTTGGCCTCCAAAGTATGCGTCAGAAGCACCTGCAATACTTCGGAGGGCAAAGTTTGTATTTCGCCTCTGAATACTTCACCTGTGCTGCCGTCAATCGAGATCCACTCACCTTCTTTGAGCTCGCTGGCACCGACCCGCAACACCCGCCCGTTGTAATCAACGTGCAACACCTCGCATCCCGCAACGCAAACTTTTCCCATCTGCCGTGCTACGAGGGTTGCATGAGAGGTCATGCCGCCGCGAGCCGTTAAAATTCCTTGGGCTGCGTCCATGCCGCGAATGTCGTCGGGACTCGTCTCAATTCGGCAGAGCACGACACGTTCGCCGCGATTTTTCCATTCCACGGCATCTTCCGCGTTGAACACCACGCGCCCGCTCGCCGCCCCAGGTCCGGCAGCTAGCCCTTTCCCAAGGAACCGCCCTTCTTTTTCGGCAGTTTGTTTTCCTGCGCGATCGAACACCGGACGTAGAAGTTGGTTCAGTTGATCGGGTTGAATTCGTAGCAGTGCCTCTTTTTTGCCGATTATCCGCTCCTCGACCATATCCACTGCGATTCGTACTGCGGCGAAGCCCGTGCGTTTTCCGGCGCGTGTCTGAAGCATCCAAAGTTTGCCTCCTTCGATCGTGAATTCGATATCCTGCATCTCGCGATAATGCTTCTCGAGCAAGGCGCAAACCCGGCGCAACTCTTTTGCAGCACTCGGCATGAGCTGTTCCAATTCCGCGATCGGACGCGGCGTGCGGATACCGGCCACCACGTCTTCGCCCTGGGCATTGATTAGAAATTCGCCGTAAAAGCTTCTGTCCCCTGTTCCCGGGTCTCGCGTAAATGCGACGCCGGTAGCGCAATCGTCGCCGAGATTTCCAAACACCATGGCCTGTACATTGACGGCCGTCCCCCAGTCGTGGGGAATTTGATACAGCTCGCGATACGCAACCGCGCGATCGTTGTTCCACGAGCCGAAAACCGCGCCGATGGCGCCCCAGAGTTGCTCGATCGGATCCTCTGGAAAAACCTCGCCGTGATTTCGGATTTCGTTTTTATATTCTGCCACCAGCTCCTCCAAATCACTGGCGCTGAGATCTGTATCGAACCGCGCTTCCCGGAGCTTCTTTTTCCTTTCTAGAATAGCTTCCAGCGGATCGCCGTCGTTTTTCTTGCCTTTTATCCCTAACACCACGTCCGCATACATCTGAACAAAGCGCCTGTACGAATCGAAGGCGAATCTCCGATTGTTGCTCCGCCGAATTAGACCCTGGACGGTTCGGTCGTTCAGTCCGAGGTTCAACACGGTATCCATCATACCGGGCATCGACTCGCGTGCGCCGGAACGAACGGAGACGAGCAAAGGATTTTCTGAATTGCCAAACTGGCGCTTAAGAACTTTTTCCACGACCCTAAGACCGGCAGTGACTTGGTCCTTCAGTTCTTTGGGATAGCGCCGGTCATGTGAGTCATAATAGGTGCATACCTCCGTACTGATCGTGAAGCCCGGAGGGACGGGGATTCCGATACGCGTCATCTCATGAAGCCCTGCGCCCTTCCCTCCGAGTAAGTTGCGCATTTGAGCACGGCCTTCCGCTTTACCATCGCCGAAAGAGAAAACGTATTTTTGCTTCTTGCGCATGATTATCCTCGCCGTTGTTATTGTTTGTCCGCTCAAATAAATTTAGCAACCAGAAGAAAAGGTCGAGAGAAACGGCGCTGATTTGATTTCGCGGTCGACGTGATACTGAATGAAACCCAGTGTCGCCGAACGAATTTCTCGCACGACGGATGCGGGCAGAGATAGCTGAGCTGGAAGACTATTTTCGGCTTGGAGTGCAACCATGACGTCTATGGCAGCCGTGCTGAGCGGAATGGCTTCCTTGTGCACGCGCGCACAGTCTTCGCAAAGCAACCCACCATTTATAGGGCTAAACCGCCATTGGACGTGGCTACTCCGGAAGTGATCTAGGCGGCATTTTTTGCAAGCCTCCAAAATCGGTTGATAGCCCACCAAACGCAAAAGCTTCAATTCGAATGACGTCAGAAATCGCAGCGATGGCTGCCCTTCCTCAAGATACTTGAGCCCAGCTTGCAAATGATCGAAAACCGCTTGGTTCTCTTCTCGTTCGGGAACCAAGCCATCAGTAATTTCGATCACGTACGAGGCATAGGCAATACGCTCGAGACTGGTTTGCAAATGTCGATAACTGTTGACGAGATCCGCTGCTATAATAAAGGCGAGATTGCTGTGCGGCGGGTCTTGAAACCTCAAATTGACGAGAGAAAACGGCTCCAGTGAATTTACGAATCGCCTGCGCGAGCGTAGCGCGCCTTTTGCAATACCGGTAAGCTTTCCGAATTTGTCAGTAAGAAAGGAGACGATTTTATCAGATTCACCGTAAGGACGATTGCGCAGCACGATCGCCGCCGTGACGTGATTAGCTCGCATTCTAGCTAGTGCTGCATGGGCACCGGACTAGCTACCATATCATTAACTTTACACCGAGACAACTATTCAGAAAATCAGGAGAAAATAGCTAGGATAGCTTGACACCGACAGTCATCGTGATTACGTTTTTGGAAGTGTTGTGATGAGGAGATCTATAGCTATGAGCGTTGAAACAAAGAAGGATCTGGACGAGGAAACTGCTTTGGAGCAGCCGGAATCGACAGGCTCGGAATCCGAAATTGCTGCTCTCCGAGAACAGCTGGAAAACAAGGAAATCGAAGCGAAAAACAACTATGAGCGGTTTCTCCGGCAAGCGGCCGAATTCGACAATTACAAGAAACGCACGTCACGTGATCGTGATGACGCCATTCGTTTTGCCAAAGAGAGTGTCATTAAAGACCTATTGCCGATTGTCGACAATCTCGAACGAGCCATTACGCACGCATCGGGCGGTGGTAACGGCAAACCGCTGGTCGAAGGAGTGGAAATGGTCCTTCGATCGCTGGTCGATATGTTAGCAAAGCACGGCGTTACGCAGATATCTGCGGCGGGACAAGCGTTTGATCCTGCAAAGCACGAAGCAATGGCGCAGGTGGAAACTGACGCACATGAACCGAACTCAGTGGTGGAAGAACTGCACAAAGGCTACATGCTACATGAACGACTGCTTCGCCCAGCGCTGGTAACTGTCGCTAAGCCAGCCAAAATACAGGATAAAAAAAAGCCGGAAACTCAGGTTGAAAACGGGTCGAGCGATGATTAAATAACCTTCGTTCTCATGTTTTGGACAAAAGTTTCGAGGAGTTATTCAAAATGGCAAAAGTAATCGGGATCGATTTAGGAACAACCAATTCGTGCGTAGCAATAATGGAAGGCGGCGATCCCAATGTCCTGGCCAACGCGGAGGGGAGCCGTACAACGCCATCCGTAGTGGCCTTTACTGACAGCGGGGAGCGACTGGTCGGACAGATCGCCCGCAGGCAGGCAATTACAAATCCGGAAAACACAATTTCCGCGGTTAAACGTCTGATTGGGAGACGCAGTGACGACCCCATGGTGCAGAAAGCGTCCAGTCTTCTCCCTTATAAGATTGTTCGCAATGAGAATGGCGACGCTTGGGTGGAAATCCGCGGCAAGCGCTACAGCCCCGCGGAGATCTCGGCATTCATCCTGCAAAAGATGAAACAAACGGCCGAAGATTATCTCGGCGAAAAAGTAACTGAAGCGGTGATCACGGTCCCCGCTTACTTCAATGATAGCCAACGCCAGGCGACCAAAGACGCGGGCCGCATTGCAGGCCTGAACGTACTGCGCATCATTAACGAGCCTACGGCGGCATCGCTCGCATATGGGTTAGACAAAAAGAAAGACGAAAAGATCGCCGTCTTCGATCTTGGCGGCGGTACCTTCGATATCTCTATTTTAGAGCTCGGCGACGGTGTGTTTGAGGTAAAAGCCACCAATGGCGACACGTTCCTTGGCGGTGAAGATTTCGACCAGCGGGTTATCGATTATCTAGCCGACGAGTTCAAAAAAGACCAGGGTATCGATTTGCGCAAAGATCGCATGGCGCTGCAGCGACTGAAAGAGGCCGCGGAAAAGGCGAAGTGCGAATTGTCCTCCTCGATGGAGACCGACATCAACCTGCCTTTCATTACTGCCGACCAACAAGGGCCGAAGCATTTGAATATGAAATTGACTCGGTCAAAGCTCGAAGCGCTGTGCGCCGATTTGATCGATCGAACGGAGGGGCCATGCCGGCAAGCTTTGAAAGATGCGGGACTTAGCGCTGGTGATATTCATGAAGTCATTTTGGTGGGCGGCATGACCCGTATGCCGGCGGTTCAAGAGCGCGTTCGGAAGATTTTCGGCAAGGAGCCGCACAAGGGAGTCAATCCCGACGAAGTTGTGGCGGTGGGCGCGGCAATCCAAGGCGCGGTCCTAAAGGGAGAAGTTAAAGACGTATTGCTTCTGGACGTCACGCCACTTTCCCTTGGCATAGAAACCCTGGGTGGCGTTTTCACGAAGCTGATTGAGCGCAATACGACGATTCCGACGAAGAAGAGCCAGGTTTTTTCTACTGCGCAGGATAATCAATCTGCTGTTTCAATCCGAGTCTTCCAAGGAGAGCGGGAAATGGCAGCAGACAACAAACTGCTTGGCCAGTTTGATCTCGTCGGAATTCCGATGGCGCCCCGTGGCGTCCCGCAGGTCGAAGTCACGTTCGATATCGATGCCAATGGGATTGTTCATGTGGCGGCTAAGGATCTTGGCACCGGAAAGGAACAGTCGATAAAGATCACGGCGTCCAGCGGGCTTAGCGAAGATGAAATCAAGAAAATGGTCCACGACGCTGAGGCTCACGCTGCCGACGATAAGAAGCGCAAAGAGACGGTGGAAGCCCGTAACCATCTCGACACTCTGGTTTATTCTACGGAAAAGTCGTTGAAGGAACACGGCAGTGATCTCGAAGCCAGCGTCAAAGAAAATATCGAAGTGGAGCTCAAACACGCGAAAGAGGTATTAGAGGGGCAAGATGCGGAAGCGATGCGCAAAGCTGCAGAACAGCTCAGCCAAGCATCCCATAAACTAGCGGAAGCGATGTATGCGAAGGCTTCTGCGCAACAACAAACCGCACAGGAACAGACCACAAACAACTCGGCAACCGACGGCAGCGGCGGCGATGGCGGCAAGAAGAAAGACGACGTGGTTGACGCCGATTTTACTGAAGTCAAGGAATAATCGGCGAAAGAACACAGCGCTTTTTCCGACCTAAAGCCCCTCCTCCTGCTTCTCGGGAGAGGGGCTTTCTTGCTTGTACATAAAAAATATTTGGAACCAAAGGATCGTCGATCTTGAACGGCAAGAAGGACTATTACGAATTGCTCGGTATTAGCCGCAATACCGGGGAAGAAGACATCAAAAAGGCCTACCGCAAACTTGCGCTGCAATATCACCCAGACCGCAACCCCGGCGACAAGCAAGCAGAGGAAAAATTCAAGGAAGTATCGGAAGCGTATTCGGTGCTTTCCGATCCCCATAAGCGCGCGCAGTACGATCAGTTCGGTCATGCAGCATTTGGTGAGGGAGGCCCGGGTTTCGACTTCTCCGGTGGATTCGAAGACATTTTCGGCGATATTTTCGGCGAGTTTTTTGGCGGCGGAGGACGCCGACGGGGTCGCGCACGAGGCGAGGATCTACGTTACAATCTGACCCTTAAGTTCGAAGAGGCTGTTTCAGGGATTGAGAAGAAGATCAAAATTCCGCGTCACGGCGTGTGCGACAGCTGCCGCGGCACCGGGGCAAAAGCTGGGACAGCGCCTCAAACGTGCCCCACCTGCCGCGGTCGGGGCCAGGTCAGTTTTCAGCAAGGGTTTTTTAGCGTTTCCCGGACGTGCAGCCAATGTCACGGCCAAGGGACCGTCGTTAAGGAGCCTTGCGTCACCTGCGGAGGGGCCGGGCGCATCCGTAACATGCACACGCTGAGTGTCAGGATTCCTGCGGGAGTCGACACCGGGTCACGCCTAAAGCTGCGCGGCGAAGGCGAAGCCGGCCCTACAGGCGGCGTGCCCGGTGATCTCTACGTGGTCATTCACGTGGAGCCGCATCCGATTTTTGTGCGCGAGAATCTCGACATCATTTGTGACGTGCCGATCAGCTTCGTCCAGGCGGCCTTGGGTGCCGAGATCGATGTGCCGACACTCGAAGGCAAAGTCAAAATGAAAATTCCGTCCGGCACGCAATCGGGCAAAGTCTTTCGCATGAAGGGCAAAGGGGTAAAAGACGTTCAGGGTTTTCAGCAGGGTGACCAACATGTTCGCGTTACCGTCGAAATACCGACGCGACTGACGGCCAAGCAAAAAGAGTTGTTGAAGGAATTTGCCGCGCTCGGCGGCGAAGAATTCAATCCTCTGGCGAA
>Ga0134122_10002675_pt1 | contig 13097 bp, 8 predicted proteins | sample KB302_FD_96461 | JGI IMG/M metagenome (GOLD analysis project Ga0134122, IMG submission 96461) | Terrestrial soil microbial communities without Nitrogen fertilizer from Kellogg Biological Station, Michigan, USA - KB3-0-2 | ecosystem: Environmental > Terrestrial > Soil > Unclassified ...
ACATCGTCGAACAGGGCCATTTGCTCGCCGTCGAAATGCCCCGATCCGGCAACAAACAGGTCCGTTATTTGACGCAGGATTTCGGCCCGCGAACCTATATTCCGCTGCGAGATCGATGCTTCCAGTTCATCAATCAACGACTGGTGGTGTGCTGCGCCGTTTCTCTCGACGGTGCGATTGCGCCTGTCGTCAGCGCTGGAGTCGGGTGAGAAACTATGCGGCATCTTCGATCTCTGGCAGTTTATATGTGTGATCGAAGTCTAGTTGCGACGACGGACACGGCGGCTGGAATAGATAGCCCTGCAGAGATGTCACCCCCGCGAGACGCAAGAGACGATACTGTTCGGCGGTCTCGACGCCCTCTGCGGTGGTCGCGATATCAAGGCTGCGCGCCAAAGTGAGTGTCGCAGCAATGATCGCGGCGCACTCGGTCCGCTTGGTCAGGTTTTGAGTGAAGGATTTATCGACCTTGATCTTGTCGAAGGGGAACATCATCAGCTGACTCAGCGAAGAATAGCCAGTGCCAAAATCATCGAGGGCAATGCTGATGCCGAGGTTTTTGAATTGCCGCAGAATCGGCAAGCACTCGGTCGCCGACTCGATAAGGGCCGTCTCGGTAATTTCAAGCTCCAGGCGCTCCGGAGGAAGCCCTGATTGAGCGAGCGCACACATCACGACATCGACCAGATTGTTTTTTCTGAACTGAATCGCTGAAAGATTGACAGCAACCTTGATTTCTTTCGGCCATCGCGCGGCCTCACTGCAGGCGGTCTGCAGCAACCATTCGCCGAGCTGGGTGATCATGCCGGTCTCTTCGGCGAGCGGGATGAATTGATCGGGCAATATCATGCCCTTGGTGGGGTGCCTCCACCTGATCAGCGCCTCCGCACCGCAAACCGAAAGTGTCTTTGTCTCGATGATCGGTTGAAAGTGCATTTCGAGTTCATCCAGCTGAATTGCACGACGCAACTCATTTTCAAGAGCATGGCGCGCACTCGCCGCCATGCTCATTTCTGGATCAAAGAAGCAATAGCCGTTTCGTCCGGCTGCCTTTGCGCGATAGAGGGCCAGATCCGCCATCTTCATAAGGCTTTCGGAACTGGTTGCATGTTCAGGCGCGAGAGCAATGCCGATACTCGTGGCAATGTTGACCTCGTTGCCTTCGATATTGAACGGTTTGGAGATGATCTCGATAATGCGATCCGCAAGTGCGCGTGCATCTCCCCGCTGATCGTTTTCTCTGTCCTGGACAATCGCAAATTCGTCCCCACCCAGTCGCGCGAGTACGTCTGTTTCCCGAAGAGATGCCTTGAGCCGCGACGCAGTCTCCCGCAAAAGTGCGTCACCGACGGCATGTCCCAACGTATCATTAACGTGCTTGAAGCGATCGAGATCGAGCAAAAGCACTGCGAACTGGTCGCCGCGCCTGCGATGCCGCAAGATTGCATCCTCGATGCGATCCATGATCGACAAGCGGTTCGGCAGGCCCGTCAACACATCGTGGTGAGCCATAAACGCGATGCGCTGTTCGGACTTTTTCCTCTCGGTGACGTCGTCCATGACGATGATGAGATGTCGGGCCACACCTTGGCTATCGCGAGCGACGATACGGTTGGTGGCGAGGATACGCGTATCGCCATGCGGCATCTCGATTTCGTAATCGTTGGAATATGCGCCAAATTCGTTTGCGAGCGCCTCATTGTCTGATGCGTCGATCCGTTCAGCATCCTTTGCCCGATAGATTTCAAAAACTGTCTTTCCGAGCACTTCGCTCCGCGGAACCTTGAGCATCGCCTCAAATGCCCGATTGACGAGGACAAACTTGCGCGTATTGGCGTCCTTCACGACGACCGCAATCGGAATGTTCTCGATAATCGAGTTCAGAAACTGTTTGGTTTTTTCGAGTTCTTTTTCCGCGCGCAGGTGCGCGGTGATGTCCTGATGGACGGCGACGGAACCGCCGTCAGGCATTGGACGTCGACTGACTGCCAGGGTTCGACCGTCTTTCAGTTGGTCGACCAAGTATCCGGCGTCTGGGCGAAACGCCTCTGCCATGCGGCCAGTGATGTATTTTTGCGCGTCCTCCGGGGAGCATCCTGAGGCCACCCGCGCTTCGAGGATCTGCGGTAACGTCGTTCCAGGCGTTACTACTTTCGGGTCGAGGCCGTACATCGTGCTGTAAAGTTCGTTGGCCAGCACGAGTCTTTTATCAGCCCCAAACATGCAGACCCCGTGCGGCATGTTCGCCAGCGTGGCGTTCAATAGCATGTTGGCGCGTTCCAGGCGCTTTTTTGCGGCGTCGCGCAATACCTGACCTCTGACACTGAAGGCGGTAACGATCAGGATAAGCAGCGACAAGACCGCTGCAGCAAGAAAGCCCGTTCGCTGCTGTGCATCGAGTCGGGAGAAAATTTCGTCAGTCGCAAGGCCAACGGTGATGATAAGCGGATAATCCTTGACCGATCTGTATGCTATGAGCCGTCGAAGATGGTCGCTGAGAACGCTGTTCGTGTAGAACCATCCATCAGATACCATAGAGACTCTTTTGAGTAGATCGGCGCCAGAGAAATCCTTGCCAAGAAGGGAAAATGTTTGTCCGCTTGTCGCGCGAACTGCACCGTCTCTGCCGATGACCCTGATGTAGCCGTTCTGCCCTATACTGACCGAGTTGTAGATTCGTGTCAGGTAGATGGGGTCGACCGTGGCAACGATCACCCCGTCAAAGGAACCGTTGCTATTCTCGATCCGCCGTGAAAGTTGGAGTACCCATTGTTCGGTCGCTCCGTCTATTGTGGGCTTGCCGATAACGAGGTGGTCATTAGCCCCGTCTACATGGGCCATATAGTAGTCGCTTACCCGATAGTCCGGCAAAACAAGACTGTCACTGCTTGAGGTCGACAACTTTACACTTCCGTCGCGACCTACAATTGCGATCTGCAAGACGTCGTCAGTCAGAATTCGATTGGCTTTCAGCCAATCGACCAGAGCAAACTTGCCCGGATCTCGTACGTAGAGAGCCCGGATAATCTTGAGCGACCGGTCGATCTCGTTGAGCGAGCGAGAAAGATGTTCTTCGAACGCTCCCGCCAAATTTGTTGAGTTTTGAATTGCCGCACGTTCCGCGCTGTCGTGCTCGTTCTTCAAAAAGAAGAACACAGCCATCCACACTAGGCTTATGAGGACAGCGCCGAGCAGCACCGCTCGATGTCTGACGAGAGCGTGTAAAAATTTTTTTGAACCCGTCATCCGATAGACGCCAAAACAGCCTCGAAGCCACCATCGCCAATAATTTCAAATAATTAGCGCGGAGCCATTGATTTTCCGTTAGTTGAACCACCCTGTCTTTGCACGCGCCGAGAGCTTTACGACGATTAATGATTTATTTTTTGTTACGCCCAACTTTTCCGAAACGCAGCCCGCTTTCAAACGTTCGATCCGTCGTGCGAGGTTAAGCCGGGCTCGCGGTATTTACGTTGCGTTCATGATGCAAGAACAACAGGTTGTCGAAACAGATATTCCGGCGCGGCTTGACCGATTGCCTTGGGGTCGCTTCCACACGCTGGTCGTGGCGGCCTTGGGCATCACCTGGATTCTCGATGGGCTGGAAGTAACACTGGCCGGAAGTCTAGCCGGCGCATTAAAAGCAAGCCTGCACCTTTCCAATACCGATATTGGAATCGCCAGCAGCGCCTATCTTGCAGGTGCCGTGCTTGGAGCACTTTTTTTCGGTTGGCTGACTGATCGGCTTGGCCGTAAGAAGCTCTTCTTCATAACGATCTCCGTCTATCTCGTTGCAACCGCGGCGACGGCAACTTCATGGAGTATCGAGAGCTTCGCGTTGTTTCGGTTCATTACCGGCGCCGGGATCGGTGGCGAGTACGCAGCAATCAATTCAACGATTCAGGAACTTGTGCCGGCGCGGGTGCGCGGCTGGACCGATCTCGTGATCAACGGAACCTTCTGGATTGGTGCGGCTCTGGGCGCGCTCGGTTCGCTTGTGCTGCTTGATGCTCAGCTTATTGATCCGAATTTTGGCTGGCGGCTTGGATTTCTGATAGGCGCCGGTTTGGCTTGTTTCATTTTCTTCATGAGATTTTGGATTCCCGAAAGCCCACGCTGGCTGATGACGCATGGCCACGTCGAAGAAGCCGAGCGCATCGTCGCAGAAATCGAAAGCCAATTTGCGCCACTACCGACCGCACACCCCCTTGCCCGCGTACGCCTGCGCGCTCGCAAGTCGACGCCGCTTTGGCTGGTCAATCAGACGCTCTTCAAGCAACACCGTCGTCGGACCTTCGTCGGCCTGAGCCTCATGGCAGCGCAGGCATTTTTCTACAATGCGATTTTTTTCACTTATGCTCTTATTCTGATGGACTTTTACGGCGTCGCCTCAGAGCGCGTCGGTTTGTATCTCCTCCCGTTTGCTATAGGAAATTTCTTTGGCCCTTTGCTGATTGGGCGCCTGTTTGACACGCATGGCCGCCGAATGATGATCGCCTTCACCTACATTGCTTCGGGCATATTGCTGGCTCTGACGGGTTGGCTTTTCATGCAAAACCTTATCGATGCGACTGCACAGACTGCGTGCTGGACGATCATCTTTTTCTTCGCCTCTTGCGCGGCAAGCTCTGCCTATCTGACGGTAAGCGAAACTTTTCCGCTCGAAATCCGGGCGTTGGCGATTGCATTCTTCTATGCCGTGGGTACCGGAATTGGCGGCATTCTCGCGCCATTGCTGTTCGGCCTGCTCATCGATACCGGGTCGCGTGTAAGCGTATTCTGGGGCTACCTATTTGGATCAGCAATCATGATTTTCGCAGGCGGTGTTGGCTGGCGTTGGGGCATCAACGCCGAGCGAAAGCCCTTGGAAGACGTCGCGCGACCGCTGACATTCGTTTGAGCTTGGTTGCGCGCTTATTCCGAACCTTTCGACAGAAGGTCCTGCAACGCCTGCGGCGCAAAGATCACCACCCCGCCGCGCTCAAGCTTCAACCATTTCTTGCGCTGCCAGTCCTGCAGCTGTTTGTTCGCACTTTCGCGCGAGACCCCGATCATTTGGCTGATCTCACGCTGGGTTATGTTGATTTTGTTCGAAGGCGCCGCGGTGGCCGAAGGCCGATAAAGATGCAGGAGCACTTTGGCGAGACGATTCGGAAGGCCGAGGAAAACAATGTCTTCGACCTGCTCGCTCGTTTTCCGTATGCGCGCGCAGAGAATTTTGATCAACCTTTCGGCGACTTCGGGATTGTCCCGAATTAAAGGGGTGAAATCGCGGCGTTCAATGACCATCAACTCGCAATTATCGATGGCGACCGCGTCGGCGGTCCGTTGTCCTCCGTCAAGGAAGGCGATCTCTCCGAAAAGCTCGCCGGGAATCACCAAATTGAATATTGCGTCTTTGCCCTCTTCGGATGGCGCACTTATTCGCACCGCCCCGGCCCGCACCGCGTAAAGCTTCGACCCGATATCCCCTTTCCGGAATATCACTGAGCCTCTTCTGACTTTTGACGTTATGACTCTGGGAGCCAGGCGATCGATGACCGTATCACCCAGGTTCCTGAAAAACGGATGCGCCCGAAGCAGCGCATGCTTGTCGAGCGGTTGCGTTTGAGAATTTATACCCGGAGCCATCGCAATCCACCAACCTGCCTCAGTAAAGGTGAGCTTTCAAAGGATACCATATCGGGCAGGTCAATGCGCAAAACACGCACAGGCCCTGACGGGTCGGTTGGGTCTCACTGGCTCGAAATGCGACGGTAAGTGTGAGCTAGTTCACGGTCGTAGGCCTTGGCGCATGCTACCGCTCTCCATAGCGGAGACCGACCATGCAGCCACTCAGGAAAGCTGACCGGAGCACGCCCCAGCGGTGCTCGACTGAAAGTAATAGCCACCCGGAAAGGGCAATCGCAGGGATCTGGCTCGTCTTTTACGGCGTGGCCCTTGGCGCCGCAATCATTTCGCCTCTGATTGCAAGGGCACTAGAGCTGGCGAGTCGATAGAGAAATATGCCAGTGAAAATGCACCAGGTCTTCTACTTTGTCGCGCTTTGCGAGGAACAGAGTTTTACCCGGGCGGCAAATCGCTGCGGCGTCGCGCAGCCCTCTCTCACTCGTGCGATTCAGACACTGGAAGAGGAATTCGGTGGTTATTTGTTCGAGCGAAGCAGATCGAATGTCCGCCTCACTCAGCTCGGCCTTTTGGTCCGTGCTGATTTTGAGCGGATCTCCCAAGCCACGACCGCTCTGGCGCAGAAGATCACTGAGTTCAAGGCTGCGCCCTCTTTCAAACCCGAGCCCACTTCGACAAAGAAGCTTGAAAATCAAGCTGTTTGCTCATGAATGAATTCTTAAACTTCCTGCCTTAATTTGTCAGGACGTTCCGACTAACTAACGCGGGTCCTGCATGTCACCCACCGATGTAATCGCCACCGATGCGATTTGCCCGCAGTGCCGAACGGGCATGGTGCATGTGGCGGTGACACCGCACCCCGTCGTACGCAACATGCAGAGAAACACTTTCGTCTGCTATTCCTGCAAGCGCACCAGGACGTACATGCTTCCCGGCAAACCTGATGTCAACTTCCGGGAAGGTGAGGCCGCGCAGCCCGCCTAATCGGGCAAGGCGCGGCGTTCGTTTTTCCGCAGGTTCGCGATCATCCGATCTTCGGTGGCCTGCACATGCACAGGTTCATGCGAACATGACACCGATTTTTGTGTCAGTTCTCCAGACTGACCGACAATACCGACGCGTTCCCTCAATGATGACTTCGAAGTTTGTCGGTATTCCATAAGTAGTCGACACCTGAAGACATGCACCGGTGTCTGAAAGATTTCGAATCGAGCAATCGAGCTTCGGCGCTTTCTCGCCGAGAACGATTTGTGCCGTCTTAAGTACCCGTTTGCGTGAGATGGTTCTTTTTTCTTGCACAGCCCGACGTCCTGAGCCGATATGACAAGCCGACTCTTTGAAGTTAACTATTCGAAAATTGAATGCAACAATTATACGGAACTTTAATGCGTGGCGGCGCCATCGTCGCTAACGGTCAACTGTGAGTTCCGTCCGGACCCTTCAACCGTCTTTTCGATTTCGTTCATACCGGCTTGTGGCCGAGTTCCGCCAACGCTTCATTCTTGCGCACCAGTTCCTGCTCGAGGCGCGCGATATTGTCGAACAGACGTTCGGTCGTTAGCCGCAAAAAATAGAATCCGAATTGCGGGTTCTGGAAATAAAGCTCTTTGACCTGCTGGTAGCTTGCCGTAAGAACCTCACCGTCTTCTACGCACTCGATGGTCTGTGTACGGCGATTATCCGGTGCAAGAAGTCCCAGGTCTCCGAAAACCTGACCGGTCGGGAGCTCGATTCCCATTTCGCAGAGACGATACCGACCGCTTACGCTGTAATACATCGCATCGGCCAAATCCCCTTTGTGAAAGACAATGTCCCCTTTACGAAAACCGCGTCGCGCCATGAACGGCTTGAGCCAATCAATGGACGTTTCACCGTACGACGCTGCAGCCTCTACGTCGTGAATCAGCTTCCGCATCTGCTGCAGCCGCACCGTGTTCAGCGGGAGAAGGATCAGGTTGAGGATAAGCGTAGGGTAAATTCCAGAGAAAAATCCGTAGACAATGAATAGCGCGTTGCACGTCATGCTCACGACGCGCAGGGGAATCATTGTTTTCATTGCACACGTGATAATACTGGATGCTACGGCCGCGTACCCGAACCACATCGGCCATTCGGTGTGCTTAAGAAATTCCATGCTTTTCCCCTACGTCGGTCGGCTAGGTTTTCCTACTAATACAGCGGCGTCGAACCAGGATAAACGCCGGAATGCGACGTTCCTACGTATTGCCGGCAAGGATTTTTATCGTTTATTTCGTGGGAATTGACAAACGCCGCTGTTATCTGGTCGTCATTTCGGGCCGTCGAAAAATTTATGTCTTTGTGTTCCTTGTCCGCGGTACCCCTAAGGAGAACGCCATGAGCGCCGCCAATCATTCAGCAACCATTCCGTTTGGTCCTTCGGCTCCAGAGTTGACGGCAAAAAATCTTTGGGACCAGTTTTGGGCGGACGTCTACGGCAAGGAAGTCCAGACAACCGCAACCTATTCCTACACCTGGGTGGCGGATCAATTCGGGCACATTTGTCTTGGTCTCATCGGAAATTTTGCCGCCACCGCCCTTTGCGGCGTGGCGATGACACTTTTGGGGTGGTCTCCCGAATTTCATTACGACACAGGCAAGTGGCCTGGCCTTATCATCGTCGCCGTCGGCGCGGCTGTGTGGGAATGGTTCGCCTACAGCAAATCCGCCGACGAGGCGACCAAACTTTTTCCGCTCGACAAAGCCTTGTTGCTCGCAAACGCACAGGTCGCGGCTGCCTACATGATCCTGGGTGGTGTGCTTGGCTTTGCTTTTCACCTGCACCTTACATGGGCCCTAGTTGTCAGCGCTGGCGTGCTTGTCGTCGCGGTTCGGCTCGCACCGTGGTGGTTGCGACAGAAAATTATCTGGCAAAAGGCGGCACTTCCCTACCTGTTCCGCCTCGCAGATGTGTTGCCTACTGTCGACAAACCCGAAGCTGACACCTTGCATAACCTTATCCAGCGTGGTGCTCCGCCCGACATAGCCCCGTGCCAGATTGTGATCGGCGGCCCGATTGGAGCGGGGCGGACCTCGATGGCCGCCGGTATCGGCACCGAGTTCGCGTTCAAAAATCACAAAGTCCGCTATCTCAGCCTGGATTCGCTGCTTGAGTTTGCCGTGAATTCGACGGCAACCTCCTTTCGCGACGATTGCGGACCAACAACAATAACTTACTGGCGGTGGAGCGAGTCGCAGGTGGTTATCATAGACGGGATCGGGCCAATGCTCGCGGTCGATGATCCAGGTCGCCAACCGAACTTTTCCCGCTTCAAAGCGATGCTCGACACCAACTTGAGCAAGGTGGCCCAGGTACTCAAACAATGTCACACGGTGTGGGTGGTAGGGGACCTCTGTCCGCCACCTCCGAGCGACCAGCTTGGCAAAATACTTGAAGAATTCGCCAAGGCTGTAGCCGCGTATTGCCAGAGCAATTCGAAGCCGTTCGTAATTCAACTCGACGAGCCGCCGGAACCACCGACCTCCAAAGGCCCGATATTCCCATCCACCCGTGCCGCGCCCCGAGTAGCGAAGCTTAGAAGCATCTACCAGGTTAGCACCGGCACGACAGCTAAGCCTCCGGATAAGCGATGATCATCCGGTAACAGTCGAGGCTGCGGCTGAGAAATTCGTAGGCGGCGCCCCAAAGGTAAAGTCGGAAACGCCGATAGTTGAACTCACCAAATCTTTCTACGACAGCGTCGCGGTGCTCATCGAAATTGCGTGCCCACTGCTGAAACGTCAGGAAATAGCTGAAGCGATCGTCGAACATTTCATGCACGCGCAGTGGCGTCCTCGACATCTTGTCGAGAAGGTCGTGGAGAACGAGGAACGAGTGGTTTCCGCCATAGATATGTTTGACCATGAAAGATGAGAGCTCGTATTTTTGCGTACACGCGCTCGCATCAAGAAATATGCGTCGTCCGGGTTTGAGCAATTCCGTGAACTTGCCCAGCACACGGCTATAGTCCGGGAGATGCTCGATAACGCCCATAATGATGATCGCATCGTATTTTCGATCAGTGCGATACTGCAGGAAATCGTCCTTGATCAGTTCCCAGTCGAATCCGAGTTGTTTTGCGCGACCGGTGAGATAATCAACTGACGTCTGTGAATTGCTGATCCCGGTGCAGCGAACGCCACGTTTCGAAGCATATTCAAACCACGCGCCCCAGCCGGGACCGATTTCGAGCAGATGATCGCCACTCTTCAGGCCAAGCTTCTCGAAGCAATACTTGAACTTGCGTACAGTCGCGGTGCTAAGCGCTTCGCTTGGGTCGTCATACACGCCTTGTGTGTAACAGGGCGTTTCGGGATCGAGGAAACTTAAGAAGAACGTCGGATCGATATCATAGTGCGCACCAATGGCGCGCTTGTTCGTGTGGACCTGACCGAACAACAAGGGCTGGATGAACCGCCACGCGGCGACGAGCGGATGGAAATCTTTCATGGCGCCGCGCAGTTCGAACGGCCGCAGCATGTCGCCGTCGATATCGATATCCCCGTCGATATATGCATCGCCGATTTGGCCTTCGTCGATGCTTCGGATCGCACGCAACCCCTTGCTGTTTTTTATTGTCACGCGGAAGCTCGGTGCATCGGGCCCGAAATGCTGCGCGCTCTTGTCGGGCAAAACGACGTCGAACGATACCGGCGAAGCTGAAAAGTGGTCGGCAAATCGACCAAGCATACCCGCAGCTCCGATTCTGAAAATACGAATTAACGCGTCAATGCACGAAGATTGTAGCCCCGCGCCTTGATCGCAGCTTCAACACGACGATCAAGATTCTGCAAATGCGCCAGCTTTTTGAGCCGGGCTTCGATCTCTATATCTTTCCGCTTCGCACCGAGGAAATTCTGCAAACTGAGCAGGCCGCGAAGCTCGAAAATCGGAAATCCCAAATTTCGGGCGCATTCGATCGATTCGCGAAATTTTTTCTCTACGTTTTCCGCGCTTTCGACCTTCATATCAGCTTCGACAACGGCATCGACGCGTCGCACCTCGGCTTCAATCCAGCGATCGGTACCCTCGGATATCATTGTCAGGGCGCGTGCACAGGTCTTTTTTGCTTCGTCCAGTTTTCCCTGCAGGCGCTGGGCATCCGCCAAATTTGCGAGATGCCCGGGCAGCGACAGCCGAAATTCGATCGATTCCAGCCGGTCGATCGCCGCCTTTAACATCGGAACGCCATTTTCGAGATCGCCGTGCTGGCTTAGTGCCCAGCCCAGGAAGGCGGACCCGAAAAGACGGAATGGCCCGAGCCGGTGCTGTTCCGCAACGGCAATCAGTTGCCGCGCTTCACGCGTCAGTTCGTTCGTGGCGCCGCACAGTCCGAACAACCAGCCACCAACATAGCCTTGCGCTAGCGCCGTCGACTGCGGATGACGCAGCGCATCGGCTGCCTCGAGCGCATCAAGCCCGACCTGAAGGGCCTCATCGACCTGGCCAAGGCAAAGAAGCGCAATGCTCAACAACGATCGGCTATGCACCTGTGTGTTTTGGCCGAATAACTGAGTCGCAGCAGCGTCACGGTCGGCCGAGTACAGCTCTAGCGACTGCGCAAGCTGCTCTTTGGCCTTGTCGGCAGCGCCTGTGTTTATATGCGCCATTCCGCACATGCGGTGGCCTATGACGCGGCCCGAATCGTAAGATTTGTCGGTTGCCAGCGAGAGAAAAAGCTGCGCCAGTGGCGCCGCATCTTCATTTCGACCGCGGCACATGGCGAAGGTGAATTGTCCGAAGAGGAACGCGAACACCAGCGGCGACGCCTCCCCTTCCTTGCAGAGCGCGAGGCCGCGTTGACAACATTCCGACAAGGCTGGCGAGGTCGGTCCCTGAGTGGCGATCAGCGAGGGGATCAACGCGGCCTGAAGACCGAGCTCGAGCTTCGCGCGCAACTCGGCGGACGAAATCTCATTCAGCAGGCTGAGGCCTCGGCGTAGATCCTCGACAGCCTCAATATGGGCTGAGCGCCGGGCGGCGTTCGCGCCAGCATCCAACCAAGTCTTGATCGCCTCCTGGAACTGCCCGGATGCTGTCAGGTGGTAGGCGATCAGTTCCGGGACAAAAGGCCCGGCGGCACTGTCATGCTGCAGTTTTTTGACGATATTGGCGTGGGTCGCACGTCGCTCCGATTGCACCATCGATTCGTAGGCGGCGCGTTGGAGCAAGGCGTGCCGGAATTCGAAACGTGCCTCGCGATCTTCGTGGTTTGAACGCAGAATCTCCGCGTCGATCAAGGCCTCCAGCGGCTCAACAATGTTTTGCGCATTTTCCTCGAGTAACACCGCCAGGAAATCGGCAGTGAAAGGCCGCCCGATGCACGCAGCGGCCTGCACGACCCGCCTTCCATCGGCAACGCGATCGAGCCTTTCGGATATCATGGCGGCAAGCGTCAGCGGCAGATCGCCGCGCCGGCGCGGGGCATTGGCTGCCTGTTCCCTCTGATCGACGAGGGACAGGACAAGATATTCTACGAAAAGTGGAATGCCGTCGGCTGCTTCGACTGCGCGCTTGAGCTCTTCATCCGACAAGCCTTGCGCGCGCGGAATGGCGCGGGCCAGTTCGTAACATTCATCCAAACTGAGCTGACCGAGCTCGATGGCGTTGTCAGTACTGGGCAGGTTTGGGCTTTTGGGAAAAGACCGGCCGGTCAACGCTACCAGAACCGCCGTACCTGCCAGACGCTTCACAAGCTCCTGTAACAGCTCCGCTGACGACGGGTCGATCCAGTGAACGTCATCCACCCATATCAACGTCGGCTGTTTTCGCACCATTTGTTCGAAAATCGAGCCCAACAAGGCGAACTGCTTTCGCTTGAAAAGGAATGGTGTCGGCGCGCTCGCCTCGGTTGCCGATGTCAACGACGTGCCAATCAGACTGCTGATGATGTCCTCGTTTTCCGGATTTTTTAGTCCTAAGTTGTCGAGAAAATTCGCAATCTTCTGGGCACGAACGATTTTGTCATCATCGACGGTCAATCCTGCTTCTGCCCATACGAACATGCCGACCGAATAGAGTGGTGTGCTCGCAAATATGTCATGGCAGTGGATTTGCAGCACGTTCGCATCGGCAAACTCGGGATGCGTCACAATCTCGGTCGCAAGCCTTGTCTTGCCGACACCCGCCTCTCCCGTGATAAGAATGGTTTCGCATTGGGATTTTTCTTTTGCGCTGTTCCAACAGACAACCAGGCGCTCGACTGATTCCGCGCGACCGACAAAGTGCGGTGTGCCCCGGCGACCTCGATGGTATGTTCGCCCAATCCCGACGCGAGGTTTGGTGATTTTGTAAATCGGGATGCTGCGACTGATGCCTTTGAATCGCCTGGGCCCAAGCGACTCGTAATCGAACATCCCGGAGATCATTTCGAAGGTTTCGCCGCTCACGATGACCGAATTGGTCGGTGCATCGGACTGCAGTCGGGCGGCCAGGTTCGCCGCTTCACCCA
>Ga0134122_10002677_pt1 | contig 13096 bp, 11 predicted proteins | sample KB302_FD_96461 | JGI IMG/M metagenome (GOLD analysis project Ga0134122, IMG submission 96461) | Terrestrial soil microbial communities without Nitrogen fertilizer from Kellogg Biological Station, Michigan, USA - KB3-0-2 | ecosystem: Environmental > Terrestrial > Soil > Unclassified ...
CGCCAACTGCGGATGCCACGCGCTTTGCCGAGCCGTGTCGCACGTCGCCGGCTGCGAACACGCCCGGCATGCTCGTTTCGAGCAGAAACGGGCTGCGATCCAGCGGCCAAGAGTGGTCGTCATCAAGATCCGGCCCCGTGAGGATGAAGCCCCGCGAGTCCCTGTCGATCTCCGCCGGCAGCCAGTCAGTGTGCGGGCGCGCTCCGATCAAGACGAAGAGTCCGCTGGCCTCGACGGTCTCCTCGCTGCCCGTCGCGCAGTCACGAAGCACCAGGTGATCCAGCCACCCATCCCCCCCACCCCCGACGATCTCGGTCGCCAGACTGACCGTGAGCCTTGGCGCCGCCTCCACCTGGCGCACCAGGTAGTGCGACGCCCCTTCGCCGAGCGACGGACCACGAACGACGAGGGTCACGTGCTGCGCGTAACGAGAGAGGTTCAGCGCAGCCTGCGCAGCTGAGTTCGCGCCACCGAGAACGTAGACGTGCTTGCCCGCCATCGCGGGCGCCTCGGAAGCGGGAGCCCCGTAGAACACGCCGGCGCCGTTCAACGCTTCGAGTGCTGGAACGCCAAGGCGGCGATAGCTGGCGCCCGTGGCCAGGAGCACCGCGCGGGCGCGCACCGGGCCGCTGTCGGCGAGGGTGGCGAACACCCAGTCGTCATCGCGGCGCAGCCCGGTCACGCTCTGCATGAACGAGAACTTCGCCCCGAACACCCACGCCTGCTCGTAGGCCTGCTGAGCCAGGCGGCGGCCGCTCACACCGCGGGAGAAGCCCAGGTAATTGCGAATCAGCGCGCTGGAGGTCGCCTGACCCCCGACCCCGCCTTCGTCGACGACCAAGGTGCTGAAGCCCTCCGAGGCGCCGTAGACGGCCGCCGACAGTCCCGCCGGCCCCCCGCCGACGATCACGATGTCGAATTCCATCCGCTCCGGGTTCAGGGGCGACCCGGACGCGTTGGCGATCTCGGCGTTGGTCGGATCTATCAGGACCTTGCCGTCAGGAAAGACGACAATCGGGAGCGTCGACCCGTCGCCCGCCTCAGCGACGAGGGCGCGCCCGTCGCTCGAGTCGGCGAGGCAGAACGAATGTGGCATCGCGCAGCGCCCGAGCAGCTCCCTCAGCTCGAATGCCCTGCCGGACCAAGACTCGCCAACAACCCGGATTGCGTGCGGCGAGTCGCGCTGTGCCTCTGCCCACTCCAGCAGCAGGCTGGAGATCGCCTGGTGAAAGAGCTCGTCCGGCGACTCCGACGGCCTGATCAGGTAATGGTCGAAGCGACCGCGGGCAATCGAGTCGAAGATCACCTCGCCCGTCGCCGGATCCCCCCAGTCACCCCACTCGATCAGCAGCCCGCGCCTTGCGTGCGGGTGAAGGTGACGCGCCCGATCCAAGAGCTCGCTTCCGGTCATCCCGGAGAGCCACTGTCCCGCGAGGACGAGGGCGACCTGCTCGCCGGCGGCCGCAAGCTCCTCGAGAAAGGCGAGTGCTTCGTGCGAGGATCGCAGGCACGCGATCCGGTAGTGCCGCGCGTAGCGGTCGCGCAACTCCCGCTCGACATCCCGGAACGTCCCAGCATCCTCGGCAACGGCGACAAGCGCAGGGCCAGGCATGGATCGAACTCTAGTGCCCGGCACCGAGCGCTCTGCGGTGCCGCTAGCTAGCCGACTTGAGCGCCCGCGGGTGGGCCTTGAAGTAGACCTCCTTGATCCGCTCACCGGACAGGTGGGTGTAGAGCTGGGTGGTCGCGACGTCCGAGTGGCCCAGCATCTCCTGCACGGAGCGAAGGTCGCAGCCGCCCGACAGCAGGTGGGTTGCGAAGGAGTGCCGCAGCGTATGCGGGCTCATCTTGCCCTCCAGCCCCACCTCCCTCGCGTGACGCCGAATGATCTTGTAGAGGCCCTGGCGGGTCAGCGGGCCGCCGCGGAAGTTGACGAACAGCTTCGAGCGTGGGCGTGAGCCGATTAGCTCCGGGCGACCGGCGCGCAGATACCGCTTGACGGCCGCAGCCGCCTGCCGGCCGATGGGGACCGTGCGCTCCTTGTTGCCCTTGCCGTGAGGGCGCACGAAGCCGCGCCGCAGGTCCACGTCGTTGACCTCCAGACCCACGACCTCCGAGGCCCGCAGGCCGCATCCGTACATGACCTCGAGCAGGGCGCGATCGCGCAACGCGATCGCGTCGCCTCCGTCGACGCTCTCCAGGAGCCGCTTCACCTCGCCGTACGCCAGCACCCGTGGAAGCTTCCGGCTCTTGCTCGGCGGTGTCAGCGCCGCCGTTGGGTCGTCATCGACGAGCTCCTCGCGTCGCAGATGCCGATAGAAGGACCGCAGGCAGGCCGCCTTGCGGTTGATCGTCGCCGGCGAGCAGGGGTCATGGCCGTTGCCGGTCGCCAGGTCGGCAAGAAACTCGGCCACGTCGGTTCGCTCCGCGTCGGTTGCGCCGCGGTGACGCTTGGCCAGAAAGGCTCCGAACTGGAGCAGGTCGGTTCGATAGGCGGCGAGCGTGTTCTGGGAAAGGCCACGCTCGAACTCCAGGTGCGCGAGAAAGTCGAGCACCAGGGCCTCGAAGCGCGCCTCGACTGTGTCGCTGTGCTGCTTGCCGCTTCCGACTGCGACCGCCATGCCCGCTTGTTCTCTCCATCACCAGCCATCCCTTGCCGGTGCAACCGGGCATGCGAGCCCCCAACGGCCCGTGTCCGTGAGAAGCTCAGGCGCCTTCTTCGCGGCGCAGCTCGCGAAACAGAAGCAGGCCGATCAGCGACTTCGCGTCTGCGCACGCATCGATCGCCGCATCCAGCTCCTCCAGCGGCCAGACGACAACCTCCAGGCGCTCCTCCTCGTCGGACTGGGCGTGCGCCTCCTCGAGCCCGGTCGCCAAGTACACGATCACCTCTTCCTCGGCGAACCCGGGGCTGGTGTAGAAGCGCTTCAGCTCGCGCCACCCCGAAGCGGCCTTGCCGACCTCCTCGGCCAGCTCGCGCTTGGCGCAGTCGACCGGGCTCTCGCCGGGTACGTCGAGCTTGCCCGCCGGCAGCTCCAGCAGGGCGTCCTCCCCCACCGCCTCGCGTGGCTGCCGGACCAGGTACAGCGAGCGCTCGTCGTAGGCCACCACTGCCACCGCGCCCGGGTGGCCGACGACCTCGCGCCTCGAGGTCGAGCCATCGGGGTAGCGAAACTCGTCGATCCGTACGCGGGCCACCACGCCCTCCCAGATCGTCGTCGAGCCGATGCGCTCCATCATCGCGCGGCCGCTTCCTCGACGATCGCCTCGCAGACCGCGAGCATCTGCACGATCCGCTCCGCCGCAACGCTCTCCTGCGGGGTGTGGTTCGCCTCGGTCCCGTTCGCGATCAGCACGCACTCGAATCCGGCGGCGTTGAGGGCGTTTGCGTCGCTGCCGCCGCCGGTCGCGACCTCGAGCGCCTCCACGCCGCAGCGCTCCAACGCCGCCCGCGCAACTCCCACCGATGCGGCGCTCGACGGCAACCGGTAGCCGCGGAACATCTCGTTCAACTCGATGTCGACGTCGCACTCGTGCTCGCTGGCCGACCACGTGCACGCGTCCACCATCGCACCGATCGTCTTGCTCGCCCCCTGGTCGTCGAGGCTTCGCGCCTCCGCGTCGACACGGCAATGGCCCGGAACGACGTTCGACGCCGTGCCTCCGGAGATCACGCCAACGTTCGCAGTCGTCTCCGGGGTCAGACGCCCCAGGCTCATCGCGGCGATCGCGCCCGCTGCGGCGACGATCGCACTGCGCCCATCCTCCGGACGGATGCCGGAGTGGGCCTCCTTCCCCTGGAAGTCCGCCACGAGCCGCTTGTACGTGGGAGCCGCCGTGATCACCTCACCGATCGGGCTCGCGTGGTCGAGCACGAAGCCGAACGGCGAGCGCAGCGACCTGGCGTCGATCTGCTTGGCTCCCCGCAACCCATCCTCCTCGGCGACCGTGAACAGGATCTCGAGCCCGATCGGCGGCCGGCTGTGCGCGTGCCTGGCGGCGAGCTCGACCAGCACCGTGACCGCCGCCTTGTTGTCAGCTCCCAGGATCGTCTCGCCACGGCTTCTGTAGACGCCCTCGTCGAGAACTGCTTCGATCGGTTCGTCGTGCGGGACCGTGTCCAGATGGCAACCGAACATCACCCACTGGTCTCGCTCGCCCGGGACCCGAGCGATCAGGTTGCCGGCTCCGGCTCGCGCCGCGGCGGCCGCCGAGTCCTCGGTCGTCCCCACGTCCAGATCGCGAAGCTCGGCCAGCACCGCATCGGCCACGGCACGCTCCTCCCCGGTCGGGCTCGGGATCTGGCACAGCTGCACGAACCGATCGAGCATGCGCTGGTCGTCGGCCACCCCCGAAGGCTATGTGAGGACCGGCGCAGGCCGAGGCCGAGCGCCTTGACCATCTCCGCGAGCAGGAATAAAGTCGCGTTCGCAAGCTACGGAGAGGAGGCGACAGATGGCTTGGCGGATCGCGGGAACCTACGCGGCAAGCTGTTCGTGCAATCTCATCTGCCCCTGTCCGGTGGACGGCACGCCCACCGGGCCGGACGGCGAGTGCAAGGGGTTCCTGGTCTTCAGCATCAAGGACGGGAGCCTCGACGACACCGATCTCGCGGGTGTCAACTTTGCCCTCTACAACCTTTTCCCCTCGAATCTGACCTCCGGTAACTGGAAGATCGGGATCGTGGTCGATGACGGGGCCTCCGACCAGCAGGCGCAGGCCGTGGAGCGCATCTGCAAGGGCGAGGAGGGCGGCCCGTTCGGCGAGCTGTCGAATTTCTATGGCGAGTACCTGGGGATGGAGCGCGACTCGGTCACCTTCTCCGACGGCGACCGTCCCTCGGCGACCGTCGGCAGCTCCAGCGAGGTGACCTTCGAGCCCCACGAGGGCCCCGATGGCAGCCCCACCACTGTCAAGGGAACGATGTTCGGTTTCGCGCCCGAGTACAAGATCGGCAAGGGCCCCGGAAAGTCCGATCGGTTCGGCCTCGCCTATGAACCGATCTACGGCGAGTCCGCCGACTTCGAGTTCGCCAGCGAGATGGCAGAGGGCGCACCCACTGGTCGCATCTGATCCAGGGCCCAGCAGCTGATGGAATCGGCCACTCTACGCCGAGCTCCGCCCCTGCCCGGGCTGATCCAGCTCGGCTTGGTCGGGCTGCTGGTAGCCCTTGCCGGGATTGCATGGGCGCTGACCGACGACCGCATGACCGGCATGGACGCCGGTCCCGGTACGGACCCCGGGGCGCTGGGGTTCTTCCTCGGGGTCTGGGTGGTGATGATGGCCGCGATGATGTTCCCGTCGATCGCGCCGATGGTCCTGATGCACGTCCGGATCCAAGAGGGTCGGCGCGAGCGGGGCCAACCGGTGGCGATCGGAGCGACGTCGGTGTTCGTGGGCGGCTACCTGATCAGCTGGGCGGCGGCGGGACTGCTGGGATACGCGATCTTCCAGCTCGGAGCCGCCGTTTCGGGCGACGCCTTCTCCTGGGATAACGGTGGCCCGTACCTAGCCGGCGCCGTGATCGTCGGCGCTGCCCTTTACCAGCTCACCCCGCTGAAGGACGTCTGTCTGCGCCACTGCCGAAACCCGTTCATGTTCATCATGCAGCACTGGCGCCCGGGCCGGGTGGGCGCGCTGCGCATGGGAGTGCTCCACGGCGGCTGGTGCGTGGGCTGCTGCTGGATGCTGATGGCGGCTCTGTTCGCGCTCGGGGTGATGAGCCTCGGCTGGATGGCCTTCATCGCCGCCCTGATCGCGGTCGAGAAGCTCTTGCCCTGGAAGGCGCTCGCCAACCGCAGCATCGCCGTGCTGCTTCTGGTGCTCGGGCTCGCGGTTGCCTTTACCCCGGAGGACGTGCCAGGCCTGACGCTGCCCGACTCACCCGAGGCTCGACAGGCGATGGAGTCGATGGGCATGGAGGGCAAGTCCCAGGGCTCCGGTGCGATGGAAGACGGGTCGATGGGCTCGGGCGGCGGGGGAATGGACGACGAATCGATGGGCGGCGGGGGCATGCACGGCGACAAGATGCCGTAGCCGCGTCGGCCTGACTCAGCCGGGGCGGCGAACCTGGAGCTCGTCGTCGGCGAGCTGGTGCTCCGCCGCGGGCTCGACCGATTCCGCTGGACCGCGTTCGGCGGCCCGCTGCGCCGCGGCGCCCACGAACTCGCGGAAGAGGGGCTCCGGCCGGGTGGGGCGCGACTTGAACTCGGGATGAAACTGCGAGGCGACGAAGAAGGGGTGATCGGGCAGCTCGATCACCTCGACGAGTCGCTCGTCGGGCGAGGTGCCGCTTGCGACGAGGCCCTCGTCCTCCAGTCGCCGCCGCAGCATGTTGTTGACCTCATAACGGTGGCGATGGCGCTGGTAGATCACCGCCTCGCCGTAGATCTCGCGCACCCGCGTGCCGTCGTGCAGCTTGATCGGGTCCGCCCCAAGTCGCATGGTCCCGCCCATGTCCGTGACCTCTTTCTGCTCGGGGAGCAGGTCGATGACCGGATATGGCGTCTCGGGGTCGAACTCGGCCGAATTCGCCCCGTCCATGCCGGCAACGTGGCGCGCGAACTCCACCACGGCCATCTGCATGCCCAGGCAGATGCCCAAGAAGGGGATCCCCTGCTCGCGAGCAGCCTGTGCGGCCCGGATCTTGCCCTCGATTCCGCGCTCGCCAAACCCGCCGGGAATCAGCACGCCGTCGACGGCCTCGAGCGCCGGCTGATCGAGATCCTCCGAGTTGACCAGCTGCACCTCGACGTCGACCCCATGGTGATAGCCGCCGTGGCTGAGTGCCTCAGCCACGGACTTGTAGGCGTCGGCGAGCTGTACGTACTTGCCCACCAGGGCGATCCTGACCGTCCGCTCGCTGGCGTCAGCGCGGCGTACCAGCTCTTCCCACTCCCCGAGCTCGGGAGCCGGCGCGTCGAGACCGAAGTGGTCGAGCACCAGGTCGTCCATGCCCTCGGCTCGCAGGACGAGCGGCACCTTGTAGATGTTGTCCACGTCGCGGGCGGAGATCACGGCCTCCTCCGGCACGCTGCCAAACAGAGCGATCTTGCGGCGGATCTCGCGCTCCAACCCGCGCTCCGAACGGCAGACCAGGGCCTGCGGCTGGACCCCGATCCGTCGCAGCTCGTTGACGGAGTGCTGCGTGGGCTTGGTCTTCAGCTCCCCGGCGTGGCCGACGTATGGCACCAGCGTCAGGTGCACGAACATGCAGCGCTTCGGCCCGAGGTCGGTGTAGAGCTGGCGAATCGCCTCCAGGAAGGGCAGCGATTCGATGTCCCCCACCGTGCCGCCGATCTCCGAGATCACGAAGTCGACCGCCTGTGACTCGGCGAGAATCAGGATCCGCTGCTTGATCTCGTCGGTGATGTGGGGAATCACCTGGACCGTGGCGCCGAGGTAGTCGCCACGGCGCTCGCGCCTGATCACCGAGTTGTAGACGGCACCCGCGGTGACGTTGGATGCACGCGAGGTGTTCTCGTCCGTGAACCGCTCATAGTGGCCCAGATCGAGGTCCGTCTCCGCCCCGTCCTCGGTCACGAACACCTCGCCGTGCTGGAAGGGGCTCATGGTCCCCGGATCGACGTTCACGTAGGGGTCGAACTTCTGTAGCTGGACCCTGAAGCCGCGGCTGACGAGAAGCCGCCCGATCGAGGCCGCCGCTATCCCCTTGCCGAGTGAGGAGACGACGCCACCGGTGACGAAGATGAACCTGGTCTCGCCGGGCTTCAACGTCCGGGGTCTGCGTTCTGGGGCTCGGTCAACCTGCCCACCGAGTCTAGTGAGCGAGGCAGCGGAACCCGGTCCGGGGCTATGGCTCGCCGGAGTCGTCCTCCGGGGGGAGGTCCTCCAGCTCCTCCAGCTCCTCGATCTCCAGCTCCTCGACCTCCGGATCCTCCGTATCCAGTTCGTCGGGCAGCTCCTCGATGTCGGGCATCTCGGGGCTCTCGGTCTCCATCGCCCCTCCTTTCATCGGCGTTTGTTGGTCCATGGTCTCATGCGGCGGCCAGCAGCTCGCGCGCGTGGCGACTCGCGGCTTCGTCGCTTCGCTCGGCGCCGAGCATGCGGACGATCTCGGCCACCAGCTCTTCGCCGTCAACCCGATCTACGGTCGCTCGGGCCTGGCCGCTGTGTGCTCCCTTTTCGATCCGGAAGTGCGCCTCGGCCAGCGAGGCGACCTGCGGCAGGTGGGTGATGCAGATCACCTGCTGCTCGGCGCCAAGCCGTTGCAACCGCTCTCCTGCGGCGCGAGCCGCGCTGCCGCCGATTCCGGCATCGATCTCGTCGAACACGAGCGTTCCGGCACCCGCGCCGCGGCCAAGTCCCGTGAGCGCGAGCATGATTCGCGACAGCTCCCCGCCCGAGGCGGCGTCGCGAAGCGGCGAGGCCGGGATTCCCGGGTTGGTGGCAACGCGCAACTCAACCGCTTCCGAACCGTTCGGGCCGAAGCCGTCCGGGTGCGGAAGCAGCGACACCTCGAGCGACGCGCCCTCCATGCCGAGCTCGGCGAGCTCCGCCGCAACCCGCCTGGAGAGTTGAGTGGCAGCCCGTCGCCTGGCCTCGGCGAGCTGCGAGGCGCGTCGCGCGCGTCGCTTGGACGCCTCGTCCAGTCGACGCTCGAGCTCGCCGGTCACCTGAGCGGCGTTCTCCAGCCTGTCGATCTCAGCGCGGCACCTTTCGCGGTGCGAGAGAACGGCCTCGATCGAGCCCCCGTGCTTGCGCTTCAGGCGGTCAACCGCGTGCAGACGCTCCTCGACCAGCTCCAAGCGTCCGGGCTCGGCCTCGATTCCCTCCAGGTAGCCGCGAAGCGCGCTCGCGGCATCGCCGAGCTCGAGTGAGACCGCGCGGATTGTCTCGGCGATCGCGTCGAGTGAGGAGTCGACGCCATCCACGCCCGACAGTTCGCGCTCTGCCCCTCCGATGAGGCCGTCGGCCCCATCCAGATCATCGCCGGCACCGGCGATGGCCCCCAGGGCGCCGGATGCCGCTGTTCGCAGAGCCTCGGCATGACGAAGGCGATCGCGCTCGTCCTCGAGCGCGCGCTCCTCGTCGGCGTCCGGGGAAGCGGCCTCGATCTCCGCCAGCTCGAAACGAAGCAGGTCGAGGTCTCGCTCTCTGGCCCCCTCCCTCTCGGCCAGCTCCGCCAGCTCGCGTGACAGGGCCACGGCCTCGGCGTAGGCGTCGCGGTAGCGGCCTCGGCGTTCGAGGTGCTCGGGGCCTGCGAAGCCGTCGAGGATCTCGAGCTGCGCCGAGGACAGCACCAGCCTGCGGTGCTCGTGCTGGCCGTAGAAGGCAAGGAGGCGAGAGCCCAGTGCCCGCAGGTCAGCCGCCGACGCGGAACGCCCCTGGACGAAGGCGCTGGTACGACCGGAGGCGGCGATCCGGCGCCCCAGGACGAGCTCCCCGCTGTCGGCGGGCAGCCGCTCCCGCAGCTCTGCAAGCTCGGGATCGTCGAGTAGCCCGTCCACCGGCCCGAAGACCCCCTCCACGTAGGCCTCATCGGCGCCGGGGCGAACGATCTGCGGCCGTGCCTTCCCGCCCATCAGCAGGTCGAGGGAATGGGCCAGGATCGTCTTCCCCGCCCCGGTCTCACCCGTGATCGCGTTCAGCCCCTCAGCGAAGCGAAGCTCGGCGCGCTCGATCAGCAGCAGGTTCTCGATCCGCAGCTCGTGCAGCACCGGACGCTTAGTAGCAGTGGCCAGGGACGGATTCTCAAGCCGCCGCCGGCTCGGCCGCCGTCTCGCCGCCGTGCTCGCCAACGAAGTCACGCGACCGAACCAGAACGAAGCCGAGCACCGCCCCGACGATCGCTACCGCGGCCCCGACGAGCAGGATCTCGTTGAACCCGCTGATGAACGCCTGGTTCGCGGCGGTGGTGAGCTCGGCACGGCTTCCCGGCGGCGCCGCTTGAATTGCCGCCTGGGCGCCTCCCGAGGAGACGGCGTCCGCGAACCCGGGCGGCGCCGTGGGCGCCAACTCGGACAGCTTGGAGGAGATCTCGGACTGGAAGATCGCCCCCAGCGTGGCCACCCCGGTCGCGACTCCAACCTGACGGAAGGTGTTGTTGATGCCCGACGCCATACCGGCCTTCACGGGGGTGACCACCCCGATCGCGGTGGAAGCGATCCCCGGGTTCAGCAAGCCGATGCCCACCCCCGCGAAGAGGAAGCCCGCCAGGAGGGTCGTCCAGTCGTCGCCAAGCTCGATCCCGTGCATCAGCAGCAGGCCACCGCCAACCAGCCCCAGGCCCAAGCCGAGCAAAATCCGTACCGGGATCCGAGCCGAGAGCTTGCCGGCAACCGGGGCGACGAAGAAGGAGAGCAGGGTGATCGGCAGGAACCGCACCCCCGCCTCGAGCGGCGAGTATCCGAGCACGTCCTGGATGTAGAGGGTGATGTAGAGGAACATCGAGAACATCCCCGCAGAGAGCGCGAACGCGACGACCGAGACCCCGACGAAGGCCGGCTTGCGGAAGAGCGAGAGGTCGAACATCGCGTGAGCCTGCCGATGCTCGACGACGAAGAAGGCGATCAGCAGGACGGCTGCTCCACCCAGCGAGGCCACGATCTGGGGGCTTGACCACCCCTCCGGATTGCCGCGGATGAGGCCGAAGATCAGCGCGAACAAGCCCAGCGAGAAGGTCGCCAGGCCGGGCCAATCGATCGGCTCGGGATCGGGCGCCTTCAGGTTGGCTAGCTTCGTGGTGGTGAGGACGATCGCGCCGATGCCGATCGGCACGTTGACGAAGAAGATCCACTCCCAACCCAGGCCCTCGGTCAGCGCTCCGCCGACCAGCGGGCCCACGGCGATGGCGCCGCCGATCGTCGCACCCCAGGCGCCGATCGCGGTGCCTCGCTCCCGGCCCTGGAACTCCTGGGCGATCAGGGCCAGCGAGGTCGCGAACATCGCCGCTCCGCCCACACCCTGCAGCCCTCGCGCGAGGTTGAGCAGGGTGGCGTCGCCGGAGATCCCGCACAGGAACGAGGCGAGGGTGAAGACCGCGAACCCGATGTTGAAGATGCGGCGGCGCCCGATCCGGTCCGCCAGCGAGCCCGCCGTGAGCAGGAAGGCCGCCAGCGTCAGCGAGTAGGCGTCCACCACCCATTGGAGGCTGGAGAGGCTCGCATCGAGGTCCTTCTGGATGTCCGGCAAAGCCACGTTGACGACGGTGATGTCCAGCAGCAACATGAACGTCGCCAAGCAGACGGCAACCAGCGTCCACCACTTCCGCTCCACTCAGAGCCTCAGATCCATGCGGGTCGCCGGGGGTCTCAATGGGCGATGCGCCCGAACTTGTCGCGGATACGCCGGTAGAAGTTCGAGCCAGGGAGCTGCGCCAGCCGGCCGATGCCGTTATGGAAGCGGACCGCGATCTCGTGCCCGCTCCGAAGCTCTCCCACGTACTCGCCGTCCAGGACCACGTCCACGGCCTCTCGACCAGCCGCGTTGCCCACGTGCAATACATCGTCCGGCGCCACCACCAGGGCCCGGGCCGTCAGCGTGTGCGGCGCGATGAAGCTCACGACGTAGCCCTCGACCCCCCAGGCCAGAATTGGGCCCTGGTTGGCGAGGTTGTAGCCCGTGGAGCCGGCCGGAGTAGCGGCGACCAGGCCGTCGCAGCGCACATGGCCGACCTCCTTCCCCCCAAGCCGGTAGGAGAGCTCGGCCACCCGCCCGTGAGGCCGCCGGATGAACGACACGTCGTTGAGGGCGATCGGCCGGGCGGTGTCCACCTCAGCCTTCAATCCCGGGAGGTCCATGACCTCGAAGTCGCCGGCGAAGGCCCGCGCCAGCCCATCCGCAAGCTCCTCGCGCTCCACCGCGGCCAGGAAGCCGACGGTGCCGAAGTTGATTCCGAACACGGGCACACCGGTGCCCGCAAAACGGCGAAGCGCGGTGAGCATCGTCCCATCCCCACCGAGCACAAGGCAGAGGTCGGGCCGCTCCGGAAAATCCTCGTGGATCTCGATCCCACCGGCGGCCTGGCCGTGCTTCTCCTGCTCTTCAGGGGTCGCAGCGAGGGCACATGAGGCGCGCTCAGCTGCTGCGATCGCCTCGCGCAGCGCGCTCGAGGTCTGTTCCGGATGGGAGTGGGTGAGGATTACCGCCGTCCGCACGGCCGCGGCTGGCTCGACGCGTGCGCTCATGGCTCGACCGCCCGAGCCGCGGCCTCCAGCTCCTCGATTCCCGGGCCCTCGGTGGTGCACCAGACGAAGCTCTCGCGGTTGCCCTTCGGCCCCGCGAGACCGGACGAGGCGAAGCCTTTGATCGCGAGACCGAGTGCGCGGGCGGCCTCGCCGACGGACACCAACGCCTCGCGCCGCTCATCGGCCGAGCGCACAACGCCCCCCTTCACCCGGCCCCGTCCAAGCTCGAACTGGGGCTTGACCAGGGCGAGGATCTCCCCGTTCTCGGACAGGCACGCGGCCACCGCCGGCAGCACCTTGGCCAGCGAGATGAAGGAGACGTCGACCGTTGCCAGGCTCGGCTCGAATGGAAGCTCGGCCGGAATCAGCTCCCGCGCGTTCCTTCGCTCGATCACGTGGACCCGGGGATCGTTGCGGAGCCGCCACTCGAGTTGCCCATGGCCGACGTCGAGGGCGATGACCCGCTCCGCACCGCGCTGAAGCAGGCAGTCCGTGAAACCGCCCGTTGAGGCGCCGACGTCGAAGCAGGAACGGCCGTCCACGTCGATCTCGAGGGCGTCGAGGGCCCGCTCGAGCTTCAGTCCACCACGGGACACGAAGCGCGGACGCGGCTCGATCTCGAGCTCCGCGTCGGTCGCCACCAGCTGGCCGGGCTTCGTCGCTCGGCGACCGCCGCCGCCCACGCGCACCCTTCCGGCGCGCACCTCGGCGGCGGCGCTGGTGCGCGATCCGGCCAGGCCGCGCTCCGTGAGCAGGGTGTCGATCCTGCGCCGGTCCATGGCGCCAACGGTACATGGCCGCACCCGGGTTCGGGCGCCAATCGTGGCCGACGCGAAGAGAAGGCCCAAGTGTGACCGGCATCACACACGGATCGCACATACGTTCGTATCTTGAAGTTCGTCATGGGAGTCTCACGAGCAATCCCCCTCTCCGCGCATGCCGCGACC
>Ga0134122_10002678_pt1 | contig 13095 bp, 9 predicted proteins | sample KB302_FD_96461 | JGI IMG/M metagenome (GOLD analysis project Ga0134122, IMG submission 96461) | Terrestrial soil microbial communities without Nitrogen fertilizer from Kellogg Biological Station, Michigan, USA - KB3-0-2 | ecosystem: Environmental > Terrestrial > Soil > Unclassified ...
ACGCCTAAAGCTATCTATCTCCAATGATCTGATTTAGGGACAGAGGACGACTAGTTTTGCAGGCTAGAGTCTCGCGGGTTTAAGAATTAAAATTGTTTTGAGAGGGATGTGCGCAAAGAAGGGGCTATTTGAGTTACATAAAGTTTATATACCAATATTAAATAGAATTATAAAACAAGGAGTTATGTATTAAGTATTGAGCTAGCCAGAGTCGAAATTAGCCTACATCAACCTTGTGAAGTAAAATACTCGATCGATGGCGCCCCCAAGCAGGATACTCGATACGCCACAGCTTCACAGAAAGTTCACTCTCCTCAATGCGTAAAGAACCTGGTTGCCCACAAAGCCAACATGCCGAATTACGCTCCTGGCTTTTCTTCATTCCGAGAAATGTCCCAAACCATATCTCAATTAATTTCTCTTCACTAAATTCGGAGAATTTTACAACGTATTTAGTTATTTCACGAATTGCTTTCTCTCGATTTTCGATTTGTCGAACCCATGAACCTACGGCCCGCTGATTAAGCGTCCCGCCTGAGACCTATCCAACACCACGAACTGACGAGGGGGAAGCATGAAGTACCATGCTCCTGAATCATCCTGCATCATGGTTGTTTGGCACCAAGCAACCTACAACCATCACGGAATCCGCTGATAGTGTATCAGCGGGCCGAGGAAATCACTGTTCAATTTCAATGGCCTAGCCGGGCCATCTACTGAGCAGCTACCAAACTTCAGACGATGACGTAACAAATTCAGCACTAACGGCACACGGGTGTCCACAGTTACGCACCGCTCAGGCGCGGCCCGATTTTGAGTGTCGCCTGGAGCGGGGTGTTAGACGATTCAGTGTTGCTAGGTGTCTCCGAAGGACTGGACTATCGACAACAACTCTGCGTTACAGTGTGCGATGCGATCGACAATAGCTTGCATTGACATGCCACCATCCATGTATAGTCGCATTGTTTCAGTCAGATGCAGGGAACGGCCAACATCCTTCAACCTTTCCCTAATACCCTCGCCGAGTGAGTCAATGTTGTAATAGCTAAACTGGACGAGAATATGCCCGAGCTGCGAAGCCTCGGACTGCAATTCCTCGACGCGGCTGGAATTGATCATGGTCTCAGCTCGGGCAAGGAGTTCACTCAATTTCCTGGACGTGGTGACGACCTGGTTTCGGATCTGATCTAGCGAATCTTCATTGAGCGGCATCTGCGCGATCCGGGTTTCCATAATATCTCGTGCTTTTCTCGCGACGTTTTCTACTGCACTTCTTAATTCGGCTCCAGAACCGAGGTGGAGGCGAAGAGTAGCCACTTGGTCCAATGAATTAGCGAGGGCCTTGACATCGGATTCAAGGCTCTCGTCGATGGCGGTTTGGCTGGCAGCGAGCTCTCGAAGCGTAGAGGCGGCGTAGCTGAACTCTGAACGCCACATGTTAAGCCAAGGGTTAAATTCGCGGTCCGGGGCTTCGTCAGCGAACACCAATACTTCGACCAACGAACGTGCGAGGTTCGAGTAAAAGGCCGACTTCTCATCGGAGATTGAATCGGACAGTTCTGTTCTTGTTCGGCTAAGATGTTTCTCAACTTGTTCTATAACTTCATGCGGATCGGCTGGCCGTGCCTCGGTTAGGTGGCGGACATACGGTATGTTGCCAGTGTAGTAGACCGGTTGTGCACCTTTTGGGACTGTGATCACCAGAACGACGGAGTCGCCTTCCAGAGCAAACTTTGCGGTCGGTGTTACTGCGGGTTTTACCGTCCCCCTCGATATACCCTCCAGTCGGCGGATAATTTCATCCCGGCCTTCTGGCGTTTCGCACTACGAAAGACCAATCAGGTCTCCGGAGTTGGACACTCCTATTAGGATTGTGCCGGTATTCGTCGTAGCGAATGCGGCAATTTCTTTTGCCAGTTCACGAGTGTTGGTCGGAAAAGCCTCCATATATTCCAGCTCTTGACCCTCCCCTCGCGACCGCAAAACCGGCAGGTCACGGGACAGGGTTTCGTCTGCCCAGTCAGGTATTTTACTCAATCTCTTTCACTCAGCAGTATTGATTGCTGCAACGTTTTCTCTCTTGGTCCATTTTTAAGCTTGTACGCTAAGCGCATTGAGTTTCCGATGAAATGGGTGCTGGAAACATTCCTTTACACATTTCGGTTTTGCGGTGGCTTGAGTTCACGGATAAGGTAGCTTTCTAGTGCTGGAGCAAGATAGACATCCTCTGAGCGAAGGCCGATCGTATAGATAGCTGACACGTTCAACCAGTCTGGCTTGAGTGTCGACCAATCTTTACCACGGTTTTTGTCGGACGAGATTACATGGTCCATGAGGCGACGTGTAATTCCGTAACCGGGATAAGCGACATTACCTCTGCTTGCTCCCAGCCCGACATATATCAGAGCCTCTGACTCGAAAAGGGCGTAGCAACCGCCCAGACCATGGTTGGGTACAGTGCTGAATAGAAAGGGTGTCCATTCCTGCCATTCTGGAGGGGGTCCCGCCTCCTCATTCGATCGCCAATGACGCGCGAAGAACACTTTTGACGCTTCCTGTAAGTCGGACAGGGAGATCATAGGATTAACGAGAGGCTATCTGACTCCATGCCTGCCACGTGCCGCGAAATGTTCGAGTGTATTATCTGACTAAAATCCTTCGGCGGTTGGCATCAAGGATGGTCGCCTTCTGTTTGTCCAGCTTGAATTTTAATGTCTGAATACCAAGCCTCTTTAAGGCATCCTTCAAGTCAGCAGCGATTGGTTCCTTGTGAGGCAGAACAATTACTCTCCGGCAGTTTGCAGCAGTTCCGTGAACCAAGAGCTGACCTATAGCACCATAGAGTTCTGATCGTCCCGTAGCAGTCTTAACTTCAAAGACCTCATTCAGATCCTGTCCAACCGCAACTCCCATATCGATCAGGATACTTTTCACCAAGCGTCCTCCATTGGGGAGTACGCCAGAAGTGCGCCACGAATGCAAAGCATCAACGACGTCCCCGTGGCGAGATAGATAATCTATTTCCCGGGATCGCTGGCCTTTTCGTCTGCCGCGAGCCTCGGAGTAGAAATCGTCTAGCTCCTTTTCCTTGTGCTTGAACTCCTGCGTCTCCATTTTGCCGGCACGAACAGCTTGTTTAAAGCGGGCAATAGTATTGATGTATCGAATAGCAGACCGGATTGCTGCAACACCATCAATTGGCATGACCAACACACCATCTCGGATTCCACCGGATGAATCGACGACTTCAATAGGCCGCAGGTTACTCCATGCCAGAAAGGCGGATTTGCCAACGCCTTTGGTTCCACCACCGACACGCCCGGAGTGTAGGAGATAGATTGACCCAGTATCGATGTCGCGAGCAAAGAACCCTGCGACTTTGTCATTGCGCCCTTTATATGCAGTGTTTATCTCAACGGAAATCTGTAGGCCAGTGTCTGCTCTGAACAGACCGAACCAGTTCAAACGTCTTGGATTGGAAGCGTCAGCACCCTTGAAGTCGGATGACCAATACCAATAGGTTTCATCGGTAAGCACTGAAGCATTGCGTTCTGTCCCGCCAGGGTAGCCAATGTTTTTGACCACCAGTTTTTTGAAATCATGGCGAATGGTGGCTTCGAGCTTTCTCTGGACCTTGGAGATCTCTTCCTTGGATTCTATGAGCGTGAACATCAAAGTCTTCACTTGTGTCATATGTTAGGAGAGGTTACGTCACGAGGCGCAATTATTAAGTCTGCTGCAGCCATCCCATGCAACAAAGCAACGCAGCTTCGGTAATCTGTTGTGTGCAGTCTACTGCAAAGACATCGGCGTATCCATAACTCCATTTAGTCCCATCCCCATCGTGCGACAGCTACAGTCCTCTTCTCAATACGAAATAAGGGGTTCTAAGACGAATCAACCCATTTAAAGCAAGGGAACCGCCTTGTCTACAAAGGGTGTCAGATTGTGAGGCGTGAAATTGGTGTTAAATCAGCGGGTGAGGGGCGGCGCAGACATGATCATAAAGATGATTTGTAAAAGGGAAAGGCAGTTAATTATAAAGCGTTGATGTCGGCGACAATCGTTCCAGCCTCAGAAGGCGTAAGCCCTGTCGAACGGTTTATGCTACCGATATTCATCTCAGTTAGGAATTGGGTGCGCGGTAATCGTACGATCCGCCGTTGAGCAAGCACAGCAGCTGCAAGACCTGTGTGTTGCCCCGCATGTGAAATGATGCAACATACCATAGCTCGAGTAAGAGAAACGTAGAAGAGACGACGTTGCTCAATCAGTAATCCCGTTGCTTGCAATGCTTTCGCATTAGGCATAATGCCCTGTTCAGCACCGGGGATGAAAACGACTTTGCCACTTAACCCCTTTGCGCCGTGCATCGTAAGCAGACGTATTTTTTTTGGTGATGAGGTCGATGGGGTTGGGGATGCCGTGATGCGTTGATTAACAAGATCTATAATAGCCTGTTGTCCAGATTCGGTATCAGTTGCGAGAAAGTTTAACAATTCATCTAGGGTCATAAGTTGGGGTAACGCATTCGCAACACCATTCCATATAGCGGCGACGCCGGCACTTGCCCCATTGAACATGGTGGAAGTTATAAGGTTCTGAATATCAGCGACTCGAATGCTAATACTATCTGCCATGCTCCATGAAGAAACAGTTTCTATAATTGATTTAACACGCTGAGTCGCTGCTGCAGGCCTTTTTTTTAGCCAGGAAGGACATTGATCCAGGTAAAATAAATCCCTGAAATTCTGGTTGTTCGAAATGCACGCATCTGCGACAGCTTTTGCTGTCCCTAATCCTACGCCGTCTAAGACACCCAGAATGTCCCGATGCGCAGGATAATCCGGCTGGCCAGACTCATTATCTTTTACAATTCTCAATACCGCATAAACTCCCCTAATTACCTCTTCATTTATCAAACTATCAGCTCTCGGCGGCTCAAATGGAAGTCCGAGGTTGCCGAGTTCTTGACTGATTAGATCGAGTTGCACTCTGCGGTTTGAAAGCAAGATCACGATCTCGTTTTCATGACCAGACATTCCTGATGTTTGCAGTTGCTGGCAGGAGGTCGCAATGGCGTGCGCTTCTTCTTCTGCTGTTTTGAACGACCACACGAGAAGGCGACCCTGGATTGCTGGAGACGCAGACCCATAAAGGGCGGTAATTTGTTTCGCTACCCTGTTCGGATTAAATGCAATGAGTGCGCTTGCCGAATTGAGTATTGAGGGAGCACACCGGAAACAATCACTGAGAATGTGAGTAGACGATGATGGGTAAACAGTCGGGAAATGCACAATACCGTCTGGGTTTGCATGGCGGAACGCATAGATGCTTTGGTCATCATCGCCTGCGATAAACAACACAGCTCCCGTCGCTGTACATACTAAACGTATGAATTCCTGGTCACATGCGTTCAAATCTTGAAACTCATCAACGATCAGATGTTCAATCGGTGAAAGTTGCGCAGGCTGTAAGACGCCAAGTCTCATATTCTCCACGCATTTATAAATTACTTCGCCGGGAAGCACGCAGCTATAAAGATTGGTACGAGTAGCATGAAAGGCATTGAAAGCTTGAATCTCCATTGGCGTAATCTGGGCTTGACTCACAGACTGCGGATTTAGCGTTTGCCATTGCGCGTCATGGGCCAATCGTATTTCGCTTGCCCTAGTTGGACTGCACCCAATGCCACTAGCGAGTTCTTTGTCGTATATATTAGTCTGTTCCCAACTATCGAGCATGATCGGACTGGTTGGATAAGAGCTCAACAGATTAGCCTGTCGTAAAATTCGTAGAGCCAAGGCATGCATTGTGAAGACACGAACCTGAGATGCAGCTTCGGCACTGGGTAAGCTTCTACAATACCGCGCGAGTCTCTCTTTTAGTTCGATACATGTAGCGCGCGTGAAGGAGATCACATGCACTTTGGTTGGATCACATCCATTTGACAAAAGATGGTCTACCCTTAGCTCAATGCAATGAGATTTCCCGGTGCCTGGGCCTGCGATGAGTCGTACCTGCGGGGAGGGATCAATGGCGGCCGTACGTTGTTGTTGCTCCGCCGAATGCTTTTGAGCATCAGTAATCGACATTCGTCCAACTCACAGGCGCATAAAGCGATCTATCATCGGGCGTCAACAAGGATTGATATACGAAAGTCTATAACCAAATGCCATTAATCTGAGCGAGAAATGCGACGTGCAAACTCGGAAAGAAGGTTCTTCGCCCTTTCGACACATGGTCCCCACTCGGATCGATCAAGTTCGCCCAGTTCAACAAAAACGGCGTAGGCATATGGGCCCATGTCTCCACAATAAAATCCACGATACGAAACATTTGTGAACGCGGGATCAGGTCGCACAACATCAAACGCGATTGGACGTTCTGTAAGCATCAAGTACAACCGCTCCGGTAATTCTTCCATGCTGCTTCTGAATTCGCCCCACCATGTGTCGTTAAGAGGTTTACTCGGTTTTGTATATGCCGATGCGTTTTCGTACACAATCGACGTCGCCTCTGCATCCTCGTCGCTTGGCACTCCGACGTGAACAGTCTCATACCCTCTCGCGGAGTACTCGCCATCGATAGATACGTAACTTCGGCCCGTGAATACTTTACTCACCAAATTGTCTGCGACTAGATAAAATCTAGCTTGTGCTTCTGCGATTCCTGCTTCGTATTTCAGCGCAATTTCAATGCTCTTGAAGCCATGCTTGAACGCTTTTCTAAAATCAGCATAGAGAAGGCCTAATACCTCGGGCGGTAGGTCAACATCACCAATGACTGCTGGAATCACACGGCACTCACCCTTTACCATCCGTTCAGTAGCGACATTCAGCTCATATCTGAGCCATTTAGACTTAACTGACGATTCGGACACAACAACTAGGACGACTCGAGCTCGCCGGAGCGCTTCAGCGATTTTCGCTCCCAGTGGATCACCAGCGACCAGTTCATGCTCATCAAGCCAGATCGAATAGTTCGCCTTCTTTAGTCGCCGCGTAAGACGCCGCACGAACGGCTTATCGATGGATGCGTGCGAAATGAAAATTTTCCCAAGACCCTGGCTCGTCACAGTAAATCCGTCTCATCCTTTAGGTTTTTTGTGTTCAAATGAGTCTAAGCACCCTTTTGACTGCTAACCACTTCATTAATTACGCCAACTATCTCTTTGAGGTTTCCTCGGAAGAATTCTCGCCGCTTGTTTACCCGATGAGTCCTTAGCCGTTTATGGAGTTCTCGCTCTATTCCGGAACACTCTCCAACTTCCCAGCTCGCAAGGACTTCAAACCTGGTCGGTACGCCAGTGGCACTGCTCAGTTCGGTTGCACGCTCTTCGCTATTCCGTCTTGTAAGCCCGATTTTGTATATGTCATCGTGGTGAGATCCCGACCTCATGACATAGATCTCCCCCGGATCTGCTCCGACGGTTGTGCAATTACTCCGTGAAACTACGAATGAAGAGAGACTCCGTGTTGTCCAGACATCCGTTCGCTTAACCCAGGTTTGGCCGACGATCGGTGTACCATCTTTAGCTTCACCAATCTCCCCATTCGCGAGAGGCCGCCAATAGCCAGATGAGTTGAAATCCATGTCTGGAGGTTCGACCGTTAAAGTCTCCGCACTTGGAACTGGAGCATGGCCAGCGAGGCAGCGAATCGTCCTGAAATATGGAAGTTGGCCTGCCCCAAGAATCTTCACGGCTTTTCTAACCATGGAATTTTTGTTTTGTGCGTGAAGACTCGTAGCAAATTTGGTTTCAATAATTCGAGACCCCTGATCGGCGAAGAAAGCCGGTAGATAAAGTAAACTTGCTAAACCAGAGAAAAGGGCAGAGTAGCGCTCGAGTCTTTTTGTCAACTGGGATATTTCATCTTTTTTGTCTTGGCAATTCTCAAAAATTATTGGGTCATCAGTTAGAACAAGATAAGAGGTCCCCAGATCAAGATTCGCATACCTCACGTCATATTTGGAACTTTCAAGATCGAACCGAGCCAGCATGATTACGCGTGAATGGCCTGGCAGTTCGGGGACATATCTGTCCTTCAGTCCATAGGAAGGATGTACGTGAATATTTTCCTTGCCAGGGAGCGAGCTGGGGCCTCCCATTTGAGGAACTAGCTTGTTTGTGACTTCATCATCTGAAGGAAATGGAGGGTTCTCCCCAGCAACAATCATTGCGGACAACTCTTGGGCATGGCGGACCATTGCTACTCCCAAGATTCGAATACGTGAGTCCTCGGTTTCTATTGAAAAATCTTCCAGTGGAGCGATAGCGTTGTACGCGTAAACAATTCCCTCAGGCAGGATGTCGGTGAGAGCCAACGGCTTGTCGGGAAAGCTGCTGGCAGTGTACCAGTCGATATATTCGTAAAACCGAAGCAGGTGTTCTCGTTCTTCGCGGAGGTCGAATGCTAGGACGTTTTCAGAATACGAAAGAAAGCTTTGAACAACATTGAAAGACGTTGGTAGAGAAAAAGGTCCTGAATTTATGAGTCGGTCGAGATACTCGCGAAAGAAATGTCGGAGAGTCACCGCAATTGTAAAGCCGGACCCGCCCTCTCCCCTCGTTAGGGCAAAGTATGGGAGCCGTTCGTTTACTTCACCTATCTTGAGTCGATGGGCAACATCCATCTCAGCTTGACGGCCGAGCGCTGCCATGACGATTTTGTGGTCTGGATCCGATGGAGATGAAAAGAAACGACCTGTCGGCTTCTTTCGGCCCAGGAAAGACAATTTCTTACGCATCGTGGCGCAAGTCTACGGAGTAGTCGCCAAGTTCGCAATATAAGGAATCTGAGTGATTAATTAAGAGGGGCACATAACCTTGGGGTTTCACCGACCATTGGGCATTCAAAGTATTTCGAGGGGGTCGTAAAACGGTCGTATAGTCGAGCTACTTTCTGCTCTTTCTATCTTAATAGTCCTCCTTATCAATTCATAAGTTATTGAATAATTGCAACAAAACTGCAAGGCCGCATAACATCTCCTCTCGTGCATCTTCCCCTTCACGCAGGGGTGTTGCCTTGTTCTATAGGAATGGAGGGAATGTCCGTCCGATTCCCATTTTCCCGAAAAGATTCCCACTACATTCCCGATCAGGTTGTGAGATGAAACAATCAGACAATATGCTGACGGTTGGATCCGCTTGTTCAGAAAGAGGGGAGGGGAGCGCGGACTGGAGAACTGAATCGCCGGGCTGCACGGTCAGAACTCTTGAGGGTGCCGGCCATTTTGGCGGATCTCATCTGAGAGAGGAAGTTCTCTTTGGTACTGTTGGTCTTGGTTCGCGAAGTCGCGCGCTGGTGCGCACAGTTGTTCAAGAGTGGTTGCGCTTCGGCATTGGGCGCACGTTGCCAGATGTTCACTACTATTGAAGTCAAGAAGACGCCTCATTTTCCGCTTTTTCGGTAGTGGCTGCCCATAAATCAAGTGACTGGCCCGATCCAAACTCCGAAGGACCACCATCAGTTCTTTCTTCCATGTCCTGGTTCGTCGAGAGGATTTGGACGGAAATTCCCGCTGGGCGATTTCCATGGGGCGAGAGCCAGCCTTGAATAGATCCCACAGACGGAATGCGCGATGGACTTCTTTTCGAGTCCGTTGAGCAATGCCACACCAGCGATGACCGCGGACGCGCCGAGTCGCACGCCACGAGACTTCTTGTGGGGCATCAGGGAAACAGAAGGGATAGATTTCAGTATAGAACTCGCTACATAAGTGGAGCCGACCCAGGTGTCCCGTCTCGGGGTAGAACATCCAGACCGCATTCGGCCATTTCTCTAGCAACGCTTCCAATCGATCTACTAATTCTTTCAGGACTCCCACCGCCACACGGACTTTTTCAAACCTAATCTGAGGGTCTTGGGATCCTTCGTTTATCGTCAGGTCAAGCACAAATGCTTTGAACAGACCGTACGTCATCCACAGGGTAATAATTGGCTGCAGTTCATGGACAAACTCTTCATGACGGACATGCGACTTTAGGGCAAGTTGGCGTTTTGTCATGGAAGTTGCACTAACCGTTACTTTCCTTGGGTAGAAAGACCAGCGATCGCATGCTCGGACCGAGGTCTGGCTAAAGGTCCGACCGTTTTCGAACATAGCATTGAGCATGAGGGGACACAAGGGCTATCCATCGCGAATTTTAACCTCGAGAAAGGGATGGACGATGCGCACACATCGCATACAAGACCTCGATCGCACGATACTCCGCTATTGTGAGCATGATTTTCTGCCTCTGCACGACCTGCTGAAGTACGCGGCTCGAGGAAGTGTATATCGACATGTTGGGAACCTTGTGGGTGCAGGATACCTCGAGAGACGCGGGCGTACCTATCGCACAACGGAACGCGGGAAGCGGAAACTTGCTGAACTGGCAAGTCAGATGAACTGGAACACCTGGGACGAGATTTATCCACCGATGCGGTACATTCCGACTCCTGAGCATCGCGCCGGTATTGAGTTGGCGACATCGGCAGTAGTCGTGCGGCAGGCCGCTGATAGCCAAGATGACCATCATCCATCCTTTACATGGATGGGTCCCTCTTTGAGCTGGAAAACCAGTGCAGCGAAGTTTCAATGCCATCTGTTGGGTGTGTCTCCAGCGGAGACGATTGTTGATCTCACCACCGAAACAGGACGTTCGCTGTTGCTCAGACGGGACGGGAAGGGCACCCAAACTTTCAGGCGGAATCTCCTCGACGGCCGTCTGATCGTGTTCGACGATGTGTTAGAAGCAGAGCCCTCACACCGTTCCACCATTCATCATTTCCTAGGTGGTCGCAAGATTGTCCCCGTGGACAATGCCCTTCTCCGTATCGCGCCGGTCTCGTTGATCACGCTGAATCCCCGACCCAAGAAGGCGACGCTTGAAGAACAAACGAGTTTTAGCACGGCGCAACTCCGGCGGCAGGTGGTGATCAACCTGGGGAATGTCGTGTTGCCGGACCTCGCAAATCTCGGCCATGTGGCGCTGGACGCGGCTATGAAGCACGGCCCCCTGCCCCTTCCTCCACTCACCGGCAATGCGGAGCCCTGGCGAGCGCAGATCGTCGGTCTTGTGCGTGAGATCCTCGTGCCGCAGGTCTGGTCTCGTGTGGATACGGAAATGATCCTCACCATGGCAACCGGAATGATGGCGTTCATTCCGGATCCGGAGGCCGCGATCCGACAAACTGTCCATGACTTTGCGATCACGGCTCAAACGTTAGGCTGGACAGGCCTGGGATGGCTTGACGTGGTGAGCCGTTTCTCCCTGCATGTTCCCCTTCGGACGCCCCGTCGAAGGGACCCTGAGATACTCGATTCGTCATCTGCAGATGACCTCATTATTTTATGGAGGAGCGCCATGGACGGTTATAAAGAATCCGCGTTACCACCGTTCACCATTTCCGATGAGAACAAGGCCCGAATGATCGCGATTGGGGTGATGGAGAGCGTGCCCGTCGATCACGGCCTGGGGATTGTCCTCGAGTACTATCTGAGCCGCCAACGTGAAGGCGTTGATCTCAATGCGCTGCATAGTGTCCTTGAATTGGCCAAGGATCTGAGCCGTAGGAGCATCACGGCTAAGGAGTTCAAAGCCGTGATGGGGGTATTGAAGGGCTTGGAGGCCGACGAGATGAGTGTCGACGAATTCTCGACGGCGTGTACCGTGGTTTGCCTGCTGAAAGAGGCAGGCCTGTCTCCCGATCTGGAGCACTGCGAATCCGCCGTCAGCTTGGCGGCTCGCCTGTTGGCGAGCAATGTTCGAGTGGCAGAGATCGAGCAGTGGGTGATGACTCGAACCGGATCATTGCCATACCCAGCGGCTGGGCGGAAGCCAGCGTTGTCTGATGGCACATCGGAAACCCGCTAAGTAGGGAAGAGGCATGGCAGACCATGAACTCATCACGAGGTTGGAACATCTGGCACAGGAACTTCCTCGATGGGATCGTGTGGCCTGTCTGTCTCTGCTGGGCTTGCTTGAGCGACTCAAAGCGCTGGTGTGGGTGCAGATCTTAGGCGACCCGCTCAGCACGGCAGATCGACCGGAACCGGAACGGCTGCTCACCATTCCTGAGGTGGCCGAGCGCTTAGCCATTCCGACGGGGCACGCCTATGACCTCGCTCGACGCGACGTGTTGCCGGTGGTGCGCATCGGAAAATATATCCGTATTTCTCAGACCAGCTTGACCCGATGGATTGCGCAGCAGACTACCCCCCAACGACCAATTGACACGGGTCTTGTGGGCTTGCATAGTGGCGCTGTGACAGCTCATCGCCGGACACGCATGCCGGCAAAGGCTCGACCAGAGCCAGTCATCATGAAGCGAGCGAGGACACGACCAGTTCGTGGACAGGCACAGTCTGAACCAAATCGGTTGTCTCAAGTGAAGGTCCCAGTGGAGGGCGTGGCGAACGATCTTATCTCCGAACGTTCTAAGTAGGAGCGCATATGGCCTGTATTCGAAAGCGACGCGGACAATGGGTCGTCGATTATCGTGACGGGGGAGGGGCCCGTCGCTGGCGGACCTTTGCCACGAAACGGGATGCCGAAGACTTTCTCGCCAAGACGATTCCCGAAACCCGCCAAGGGAAGCGGGCATTGGTGTCGGTGACCATCACCGTCGCCGCTTATGCGGATCGTTGGCTCCGCCTCATCGCCAGTACCGTCAAGCCACGAACACTGGTGAGTTACGCCGGCACGCTCCGACTGCATCTGCTGCCGGCGTTCGGCGCCTGGCGGGTGCAGCGTCTCGACAAGGGCGGGATCAAAGGCATGCTCGCCGACAAACTGGCGAGCGGGCTCTCCCGCAACACCGTCCGCATCATGCATGCCACCTTGCGGGCGATGTTGCGCGCCGCGGTCGACGACGGAGTTCTCTCCCTCAATCCGGCGGAGAAGCTCGGGCGCCAGCTGCATCTGGTCACACCCAAAACGGTGCGGCAAGAAGAAATCAAAGCGATGACACGGGAACAACGGCAGCGGTTTCTCACGACCGCCGCTCACGTGACGCCGCGGTATTTTCCATTATTTTTTACCTTGGCGGGCACCGGCATGCGGTTGGGCGAAGCGTTGGCACTTCAGTGGGACGATGTCGATGGTCT
>Ga0134122_10002680_pt1 | contig 13091 bp, 11 predicted proteins | sample KB302_FD_96461 | JGI IMG/M metagenome (GOLD analysis project Ga0134122, IMG submission 96461) | Terrestrial soil microbial communities without Nitrogen fertilizer from Kellogg Biological Station, Michigan, USA - KB3-0-2 | ecosystem: Environmental > Terrestrial > Soil > Unclassified ...
CTGCGCTCCCCCCCAGGCGACGCGGAAGCCGGTCATCACCTCGTCGAAGATCAGCAGGGCGCCGTGCGCGTCGCACAGGGCACGCAGGCCGACGAGGAAACCGGGGAGAGGCGGCACCAGGTTCATGTTGCCGGCGATTGGCTCGACGATCACCGCGGCGATCTCCCCGCCGCGCTTCGCGAACAATTCTTCCACCGCGGCGAGGTCGTTGTACGGGGCAAGCAGCGTGTCGGCGGTCACGGCATCCGGCACCCCCGGCGAAGAGGGCACGCCGATCGTCGCAGCGCCCGAGCCCGCGGCGACCAGGAACGGGTCGGCGTGGCCGTGGTAGCAGCCGATGAACTTGACGAAGCTTGAGCGGCCGGTAGCGGCCCGCGCGAGGCGCAGAGCGGACATCGTCGCCTCGGTGCCCGAGCTGACCATCCGGACCATTTCGACCGAGGGCATTGCCTCAACGATTCGCTCCGCCAGCTCGACCTCTCCGAGCGTCGGAGCGCCGAACGTGGTGCCCCGGCCGAGCGCCGCGCTCACCGCCTCCAGGATCGCCGAGTGGCGGTGGCCCAGAATGTGGGGTCCGTACCCGCCGATGAAATCGAGATAGCGACGGCCGTCTTCGCCGACCAGCCAGGCCCCCTCGGCCGATTTGACGAACACCGGATCGCCGCCCACCCCGCGGAACGCCCGCACGGGAGAGTTGACGCCGCCGGGCAGCACGCGGGAGGCGCGTTCGAACAGGCTCACCATCATTCCACCCAACCTTCCCGCAGCAGCCGCGCCGCGTCGCGGGCGCAGTAGGTGAGGATCAAATCGGCGCCCGCCCGCTTGATCGCGACCAGACTCTCCATCATCACCCGGTCGCCGTCGATCCAGCCTTTCTCGGCCGCTGCCTTGATCATCGCGTACTCGCCGCTCACGTGGTACGCCGCGAGCGGCAGATCGAACCGGCGGCGCAGCTCGGCGAGAATGTCGAGGTAGGGGAGCGCGGGCTTGACCATCAGCGCGTCGGCCCCCTCTTCGACGTCGAGCGCCGCCTCGCGCATCGCCTCGCGGCCATTGGCCGGGTCCATCTGATAACCGCGCCGGTCGCCGAACGAGGGAGTAGAACCGGCCGCTTCGCGGAACGGGCCGTAGAAACCGCTCGCGAATTTCACCGCATAGGCCAGGATCGCCACTTCGCCGAATCCCGCCTCGTCGAGCGCTTGCCGAATCGCGCCAACCCGGCCGTCCATCATGTCGGACGGGGCGATCACGTCGGCCCCGGATTTGGCGAGCGAAACCGCCTGAAGCGCCAAGTTCGCCACCGTTTCATCGTTCGCCACCTGGTCGCCGTGCAGCACGCCGCAGTGGCCGTGGTCGGTGTATTCGCACAAGCAAACGTCGGCGATCAGCACCAGATCGGGCAGCGCGGTGCGCAGCGCGCGGAACGCCTGTTGGACGATCCCGTCATCGCTCCACGAGCTGCTGCCGATCGGATCTTTCTCCTCCGGAATGCCGAACAGGATAATCGCCCGAATCCCTTCATCCCAAGCGGCGCGGCAGGTCTCGACCAGGCAATCGACCGACTCGCGAAACACTCCGGGCATCGAGCCCACGGGGTGGCGGACCCCTTCGCCCGGGCAGACGAACAGGGGGAGGACGAAATCATCGGGCGAAAGCCGAGTTTCGCGGACCAGGCGGCGAAGGGACGGGGTCCGGCGGAAGCGGCGGAGGCGGGTCGCGGGGAAAGGCATGGCCGAGCGTTCTACCGCGAGTGCGGCGGAAAGGCAACGGGGGGCGTTCGCAGGAGCCGCGCTGCTGCTCGGCCAAGGCGATGCGCCGGCTCAGAGAGCAATCGCGCTCCGCGCCCGCCTGGCCGCCGCCGACGGTACGAGACGTGCCTTGTCCTGAGTGCGGGGCAAACCTTCTGCCCCTGCAAAGAGCCAGGTCGCCGCCTCAAAAACCGCAGTCGGTGAAGATCGACGGCGGACAGGGGCAGGTAAAGCAGAGCGTGGGGCTGGTCGCTGGATCCGGCCGCCCTCCGTGGATGGCGCCGGGCGCCGCGAGCGCCTTTACGGTCTCTCGGTTCAGGTGAAGCTTCCTCTTCTTCATCGCCGTCTCCTCGGGCCGACGTCGCCACCGAACCGGATCGGGTCAGGCCCTATCTTAGGATGTGCGCTGACTTCGAGAAGCGTGACCGGGCTCCTGAGCCGGCGTTTAGTCCGCGATCTGCTTCTCGATCCGCCGGTCGGGTATGAACCAGATGATCGCGACCAGGACGTAGAACGAGAAGCCGATCCATGGATTGACGAACGAGAGCGGGATTGCGACGAAGTAGAGGGCGAGCGAAAGGTATCCCTTGAAGTCTTTGCCGATGGCGAGTGAGAGAGTCGAGTCCTTGCCGTGGTGGGCGAGCAGAGCGCGCACCAGAATCGTGTAGCTGATCGCGGCCATGAACAGGTTGACGCCGTAGAGCGCAACGGGCAGCGGCGCGAAGTGGTTCTCGCCCATCCAACCGGTGACGAACGGGGTCAGCGACAGCCAGAACAGAAGGTGCAGGTTGGCCCACAGGATACGGCCGTTGATCTTGTGGACGGCCTGGAACAGATGGTGGTGATTGTTCCAATAGATGCCGACATAGATGAAACTCAGCACGTAGCTCAAGAAGACCGGGGAGAGCGCTGAGAGGGCGGCCCAATCCGCGCCGTGCGGCACCTTCAGCTCCAACACCATGATCGTGATGATGATGGCAATCACTCCATCGCTGAAAGCTTCGAGACGGCCTTTGCCCATGCTGCGCTCTCCCAGAAGATCGGACGAGAGCGTAGGGGGCAAGGGCCGTCGTCGTCAACGGCGGTACGATAGGGATCGAATCTTCGAGGTCCCATGAGCGAAGCACCCCGTTCGAACGGCAAGACGCGAGCCCTTTCCACTCGACTCGCCGGCCTCTGTCTCGCCTTGCTGGCCATCGGCGCGGCGGCTCCGAGGATTGATCCGCTCGCTTCCCGAGGGATCGCCGTGACCGGGGGCGCGGCTCCCGGTTATCTCGAGGATCGCGTCTGCGCGGAATGCCACCGCGAGATCTGGACCACCTACCAACAAGTCGGCATGGCGCGCTCGTTCGCTCGGCCGGGTTCGGCGGGAAAGATCGAGGACTTCGCGCGCGGCGCGTTCGCCCACGCGGCGTCGAAGCAGAATTTCGAAATGACCTGGCGCGGCGACCGCCTGTTCTTTCGCCGCGAGCAGCTGGACGCCGCGGGCCAGCCGATCAACGTATGGGAGCACGAGGTCGATTGGATTCTCGGCTCGGGCAACCACGCGCGCACCTATCTCTATCGGACCGAGGGAGGTGAGCTGTACCAACTGCCGATCGCCTGGTACACGCAAGAGGCCAAGTGGGGAATGGCCCCCGGCTTCGATCGCCCCGATCACGAGGGGGTGCTACGCCGGGTTCGCCGCGAATGCATGTTCTGCCACAACGCCTACCCGGATGCGCCCCAAGGCAGCGATCTCCACGACGCACCGCAGATCTACCCCGAAAAATTGCCGGAAGGGATCGGCTGCCAGCGCTGCCATGGGCCGGGAGCGGAGCACGTCCGGCGGGCTTTGACGGCACCGAAGGCCGGTGCCGCAATTCGCGCCGCGATCGTCGATCCGGGGGCGCTCTCCAAGCCGCGGATGGAAGACGTCTGTTTCGAATGCCACTTCCAGCCCTCGGTCGCCCTTCAAGGACTGCGCCGCTATGGGGTGGGCGATTGGTCGTTCCGGCCCGGTCAGAATCTCGCGGAGTATCAGGTGGCTGTCGATGTCGAAGAAGAGGGCGTCGCCCCCGGCGATCGCTTCGAGATCAACCACCAGGCCTATCGGTTGCGCCAGAGCCGCTGCTATTTGAAGAGCGCCGACCTCTCCTGCCTCACCTGCCATGATCCGCACGTCAAGGTTCCGGCCGCGGAGCGCGCCGCGCACTACGCGTCGGCGTGCCTGGGCTGCCACGAGGGGCACAAGCCGGAGGCCTGCGGGATTGGTGGGGCGACAGCGCCGGCCGGGTCGGATCGGACGATCGATCCCAAGGACTGCGTGTCCTGCCACATGCCGAAGCGCCGTCCGAGCGACGTGGTGCATGCGGTGATGACCGATCACAAGATCCAGATCCCGAAGGCGGGAGTCGATTTCCTCGCGCCGCGGGGGGAGACCGACCCGGTGATCACCGGCCTGCGACTGCTCGAACCGGAGAAGCTCCCCGGCGCGTCGGCCGAGATCTACCGCGCGGCGACGGCGGTCCGTGCGGTCCGCAGCACCTCGGCGCTCGATCGGCTGGAAGCGCTGCTCGCGACGGCCAAGCTGGCCGAAATCGAGCCCTACCTCGATCTCGCCGAAGGCCAACTCGGCGCACGGCGATTCGGCGCTGCGGAGAAGACCCTTCGCGGCATTCTGAGTCGCTCCCCCGGGCGGCCTCTTGCGCTCGAATGGCTCGGGATCGCACTCGCGGGCCAGGGCAAGAACGACGAGGCGATCACCACCCTCCGCGCGGTCCTCGCGGCCGGCGAGAAGAAAGGCAGCCCGGCTCGCCCGGAGAGCCTCTTTAACCTGGGGCTCCTGCGCGTCGAACGAGATCCGCAAAAAGCGCTCGCCGATCTCGACCGGGCGCTCGCCCTGCGCGGAAACCAGGTCGCCGCCTGGTTCTATCGCGGCGTAGCGCTCGCCCGGCTCGACCGAAGGACCGAAGCGGAGGCCGCGTACCGGAAAGCCTTGGAGATCGATCCCCGTTTCACCAGAGGCTATCTGGCGCTCGCCGAAAGCTTCATCGCACGAGGAGAAAAGACCGAGGCGCGCCGCTGGTTGGTACACGGCGCCGAAATCGCGGCAGATCCCGCGAAAGTCCGCGCCGCGCTCGACGCCATGCCCTGAGGATAGTATCCGCCGATGCCAACCCCCCGAGAGGTTCCTCCGGTCCGCCCGCGCGAGATCTTCAGCTGGGCGATGTTCGATTTCGCCAATTCGAGCTACACGACGATCATCGTCACGGTTGCGTATGGCGTCTTCTTCTCGAAGCTGATCGCGCCGGCCGGCCGGGGAGACGCCCTCTGGGGCAACGCGATTGCGCTCGCCAACCTCTTCGTCCTGCTGCTCTCGCCGATCGTCGGGGCGGTGGCCGACGACTCGGGGCGGAAGAAGCCGTTTCTGTTCGCGACCTACGCCACCTGCGTTGTCGGGACGGCGCTGCTCTGGTTCGTGACGCCTGGGCACGTGGCGCTCGGCCTGGTCCTGTTCGTTCTCTCCTTCGTAGGCTTCTCGTTCGGCGAGAATCTGACAGCGGCGTTCCTGCCTGAAATTTCAAAACCGGAAAACATCGGCAAGATCTCCGGCCTCGGCTGGGGGCTCGGCTACTTCGGGGGTCTTGGCTCTTTACTTCTGGTTCGACCCCTGCTCAAGGGCGGTTTCGTCTTATCGAATCTTGCGGACCTGCGCCTCGCCTGGCTTGCCACCGCGGCGTTTTTTCTCGTTGCCGCCATTCCGACTTTCTTGTTTCTCAAAGAGCGGGCACCGCGCGGACCGGGGTCGCTGAGCTCTTACGTGCGCGCCGGGTTTGGCCGCGTGGCCGAAACCGCGCGATCGATTCGGCGGTTTTCGGAGCTCGGCCGCTTCCTGACCGTGTTTTTCGTCTACTCCTGCGGCCTGTCGTCGGTCTTTGCCTTCGCCGGAATCTATGCCGAACGAACGCTCGGGTTCACCTCCGACGAATTGATCGTCTTGTTCATCTTGCTTCAGCTTTCTGCCGCCGCGGGTGCATTCTTGTTCGGCTTCATTCAGGACCGGTTGGGAGCGACGGCGACGATTCGACTCACCCTGGTTCTCTGGGTGGCCGTATGTCTCGGGGCATGGGCCTGCGGCGGAGGACCGGGAGTCGTGTTCGCGGGACTCACGGGCAAGCAGCTGTTCTGGGCGGTCGCCATGCTTTCCGGAGCGGGCATCGGCTCGCTCCAGTCGGCGTCGCGCGGCCTCGTCGGTCTGTTCGCTCCGGTCGAAAAGAGCGGCGAGTTTTTCGGCTTCTGGGGCTTGGCCGGAAAAAGCGCCTACATGATCGGACCGTTCTTGTTCGGTCAGATCTCGGTGGCGACCGGCTCCCAACGGACGGCGATGCTTTCGACCGGGGCGTTCTTCCTGCTCGGGCTGGTCGGCATGCAGTTCGTTTCCGAAGCTCGCGGTCGCGCCGCGGTCGCCGCGTGGCATGCGGAGAAAGAAGCCGGGCATGCAGCCCAGGCCTGACCGGGTCGCCGCGTTCTCGCGCTGGTTGCTCGGGGTCTTCTTTCGCAGCGTAGACGTAGCCGGAGCGGAGAAGATTCCGCGCAACCGGCCGCTGCTCTTGGTCGCCAACCACGTCAACGGCCTGATCGATCCGGCGCTGATCCTCGGGCCGCTGCCGGTCTATCCGCGCTTCCTAGGCAAGAATACGCTCTGGAAGATCCCGCTGCTCCGGCCGTTTCTCGCCCTCGCGGGCGTGATTCCCGTGATCCGCCAGCAAGACGTGGCGGGTGGCGAGGCCGATCCGGGCAGCCGGAAGAGCGCGAACGAAGAGGCGTTTGCGAAAGCCTACGAGCTGCTCGCCGAAGGCGGGGCGCTCGCGCTGTTTCCGGAGGGGAAGAGCCACAACGAGCCGGACCTGCAGCCGCTCAAGACGGGGGCCGCGCGGATTCTGCTCGAAGCCGAGCGGCGGACGCCGGGTTTGGGCGTGCGGATCGTGCCGGTCGGGCTCCATTTCGATCGCAAGCACAAGTTCCGCTCGCGCGCCTTCGTGATGGTGGGGGAGGCTGTCGATCCCGCGAATGAAGTGGCCGCCTACCTCGCGGCAGGAGGCGAAAGCCGCGACGCCGTCTACGCCTTGACAGAACGGATCGACGAGGCGCTCCGCTCGGTGACGCTCAGCCTGCCCTCCTGGGATCAGGCGCGCCTGATCGCCCGCGCCGCCGAAGTCTGGGCGCGCCCCTCTGCCGATGAGCCGCCGCGAGGCCGACCGCTCGACGAGGAGGTGCCGCTCCGCCGGGCTTTCGCCGCGGGATATCGCGACCTGTCGGCCCGCGAGCCCGAGCGGGTGGCCGCGGTGGCCGAGGCGGTGCGGCGTTACGACCGGCTGCTCTCCGTTTGCCGCCTCTCGGACGCGCAGGTCGCGACCGACTATCCCGCTTCACCCGCGTTCCGTTTCGTCCTCGGATCGATCGGAAAACTGCTGGTCCACCTGCCGCTCGCGGCGGTCGGCATCCTGCTGAACATCGTGCCCTATCAGGTGGTCGGCTGGATCGCCCATCGGGAGGGCCGAAAAGCCGAAGATCAAGAAGCGACCTACAAGCTTCTCGGCTCGATCGTTCTCTATCCTCTCTGCTGGGGGCTGGAAGCTGCTTTCGCGGGATGGCGTTGGGGCGCGGTGGCCGCGCTCGCGGCAGGAGTCGCCGCACCGGTCGCCGGCTGGAGCGCGCTGCGCTTCCTGGAGGGGGGCTCGCGCTTCCTACGGGAGGCGCGGGCGTTTCTGGTGCTGCGGACCCGCAGAGATCTCAAGCGGGAGCTGCGGGTGCGCCGAACGGAGGTCGTGCGCGGCTTGGAAGATCTGGCGGCACGGGTCGGCGCCAGAGTTGGTCACTCCAAGGTCAGCGATACGTTATAAGGGACGATCACCTCGTCGAACTGCTCGGTGAGGTTCTCCTTCACGGAAGGAGTGAATGAACCCTCCGGCCAAGCGTCTTCGATTCGATCAAGCGCCGCCTTGACCTCCGGCTTCGGAGGATTGCGTCGGAACCACTGGAGCGACTTCCGATTCTCCGGGTCCGCGAAAAATTCCGTCTTCTCTCCGTAGACCGCAAGCCGCCCGGCCTCGGTCCAGGCGCCTAACTGGAAATGAGGCGCGAGAGGTTCAGGATTGGTGGAGCGCAGGATCCTTTCGAGCGAATGGAGGGCGCTAAGGCGCACCTCATTCATTTTCGGGGAAGTATCGCCCTCTTGAAAACGGTTGACCGCAACCTCAACTTCCCTTTTTTCCTTCTCTTCCGGGAACAGCACGCCGTTGTTGTAGAGGACTCCCAGGTTCTGGGCGAGCAGGCCGATCTTCTCCGGATCGTTGGCTTCGATCGCAACTCGGAGATCGACCAGCGTCGCTCCGGACTGGAACGCAACGACAGGATAGTTGACGGTAGGTACTTCCGGCACGCCACGATTTGTATCGAAAGGACCAAGATTCTCAGTCATCAGTGCGTTTGGCTTGGAAAGTCGCGCCGTGAAGCTGTCGACACTCCTCTGCTTGAGCGGCAGGTGAAGCTGGCGCCAGACCCCGGCCCCCACGCCCACCACGAGCAGCGCGGCCACGGGGAGGGCGATATTGCGCAGGAGGTTCGGCGGGATCCAAGATTTCCGCCGCTTGAACGGCAGAACTCCGCGTCGGGCTTCCGCGCTTTCCTCTTTCTGGAAACGCAACGATTCGGAATAGATCTCGTAGCAGGGGGCGCAAGTGTCGAGATGTGCGGCCAGCGCTGGACGCTCGGCCTCGGGCAGCTGGCCGTCGAGGTAGGCGGCGATCGATTCGAGCGCCGGGTGGTCGCTCTCATTGGTGTTGGCGGCGGCGAATGGTGGAAGGCTGTTCAACGGTGGATCCCCCGAGGGCGAACGAGTGGCTCCTGCATCTTGGAGTGCATCGGGCTCGCTGGAATTGGACGGACGTAATCGGGGAAGTTCCCTTGCGGCCGGGAAAATTCGTTACAAATCACGGCAATTCCTCCTCGTCCCGCCCGCCGAGGCGCAGGGCCGTCCGGGCGTCTTCAGGTCGGATGCCGCGCTTCTCAAGGCCTTGCCTGAGGGTCGCGAAGATCTTATCGAATCGAACATAGAGCGCCTTCTGATCAATCCCTAGACTTTGCGCGCATTGTCGGGCGATCTCGGAGACTTTGAGGCCGCTGTCGATGCGCAGGCGAACCAGCAGGCGGTCCTCGGCAGGCAGCTTGGCCCGCTCTTCGCGGAGCGCCGCCAAGACCTCCCGCAGAGCCGCGAAGCCTTCGAGGTCTTCCATCCGCTGATCCGGGGTCGGTGTGGCCGCCGGTTGACGTTCCAGCCCATCGTCCCCTTCCTGGCGGCGCCGCGTTCGGACGGGGAGACGGACGGCGATCTCCTCGATCTCTTGGCGCGTAAGATCGGGAAAGACCGGCTTGAGCGTCCGCTCGCATTCGTCGAGTGTCAGCCTGTCGCGAACCCAAAGCGTTTCGAGCCGGACGGCGCGCGGGCCGATCCGTCGCGCCTCGGCGGAAGGCTCCCAGCTGCCCAGCGCCTTATCGCGCAGATCGCGCGCCAGGTGTTGGATGGTGATCGACAGATAGGTTTCGAAGCTCGAACGCCCCTTGTAGGCGCGCAGCCGAGCGTAATCGTTCTCGATCAGCCGAAGGTGGACTTGGGCCTCCAAGTCCTGGACATCTTGCGGAGTAAGCCCTTGACGTTTGCCGATCCAGGCGGTGATCCGCCCGATCAAGGGCAGAAACCGGGTAAACACCTGCGCCGGATCGCGCGCGATCTCGGCGACGATCTGCTCGGGGTCGGAAGGAGGATTCGAAGATCTCAAGCGAAGGAGATCTTAGCGAAATCTTGGTTGAGTTGTGCAAACTTCAGTTTGCGGCGTCCTACTCGGCCGCCTCCAGCACGGCGCGGATCTCCGGGTCGGTGGCGGCATCGAGCAGCTCGGCCTTGTGCTCGCCGAGCTTCGCTCCGGACGCGAGGAGGAGCTTCACCACGTCCAGATGCTTCTCGTTGATCGGGCCGTAGAGGAGGGGAAACCCGCCCGGCGCGGCGTTCGGATCGGCTCCTCCTTGGAGCAGGATCTCGCACATCTCCAACTGGCCCGTGCGGGCGGCTTCGGCGAGCGGCGGCACGCCGTATTCGTTGGCCCGCTTGGCGTCGGCTCCCGCTTCGACCAGCGCGCGGACGTAGGATGCCTCTCCGGTATCGACCGCTTGGAAGACGATCGATTTGCCGGCTTCGGCCGGCGGCGCGTTCTTCTCGTTCGGTGCGACGCCCGCGGCGAGCAGGGCTTTCAACACTTCGAGCTGCCGCGTCTCCGTGGCCACCCAGAGGGCGGTACGGTGAGAGCCGTTCTGAGTCGAAGGGTCGATTCCGGCTTCGACGAACAGCGCCGCATGCTCCGCGTCGCCTTTGGCGATCGTCTGGAAGAACGATTCGCCGGTGAACGCGAGGCCTGCCTTTTCGAGCTGGGCGCGCGCGGAGGCGTGGTCGCCGCGGGCGGGAGGCGCGATCAAGGCCAAGGTGAGGATCGCGAGTAGAGCCAGGGGTGTCGTTTTCATCGGTGCCTCCTCAGCCACGCTTATAGATCGCTTCGACCGCCAAGTCTTCCTAGGTGCCGTCCGGCCAGCGGTTGTACATGGCGAAACGAAGCGTACCGTCTTCTTCCGGCGTCAGGTCGATCCGCCAACCCCAATCCGGCCCGGGAGGAGCCTCGTAACTGCCGAGCACCGAGAAGGTCGTGCCGCTCGGGCGGGCTCCGCGACAGGCCATCACTTTGTCGCTCATGTGCCAACCGTCGATCCAGTGCGCGGTGACGACCTCGGCCTTTTTCTCGTAGCCGATCAGGATCGAACCTTCCTGCGGCGCGCCTTGGTAGCTCCAGCTGTAGTCGAAACGAACGAACCGGCCGCCGAGGAGCGGCACGACCCGGGCGGTCGAGGCACATTCTTCCTTGAGGCCGGCATGCGGGTCCAACAGAACGCTCGGGCCGTGCCACTCGCCGACGCAGGCGATCAACGGTTCGAGAGGGGTCATCTCGGGATTCTCCTTCGGGCGGCGGGTGATCGAAGGCGGCAGGATATCAGGGCGGGCGACGGGTTCCTCCCCGAAAGGGTGGCGGAATTTCCGCCCTCATTGCCTATCCTGCGGGGCATGGACCGTTCCGAAAGCGCCTTCGCCACCCTCACCTCGCCCCTGCCGCTCTTTCCGGGATCCGTCGGCGAGACTCCCCTGGTCGAGGTGGACGGGATTCTCGCCAAACTGGAATGCGCGAACCCGTGCGGGTCGATCAAAGACCGGATCGGCCGCTACATCCTGGAAGAGAGCGAGCGGCGCGGACTGCTGCGGCCGGGAATGCGGATCATCGAGGCGACGAGCGGCAATACAGGGATCGCGTTCTCCTACTTCGCGCGCGAAAAGGGGTATCCGGTGACGATCGTGATGCCCGAGGACATGACGGAGGAGAGGAAGGAGATGATCCGCGCCCTCGGCGCCGATTTGATCCTCTGTTCGGCGCAAGGGAGCTTCACGGAGGCCGCCGACATCCGCGACCGGCTCGCGGCGGAGCATGGCTGGTTCAATCCGGATCAGTTTTCGAACCCTTTGAACGCCGAGTGCCACGAGAAGACGACGGGCGAGGAACTGGTCCGCCAGACCGAGGGCCGGCGGATCGACGCGTTCGTCGCGGGCGTCGGGACCGGAGGAACGTTGATCGGCGTCGGCCGGCGCCTGCGGCGCGATTTCCCGCGGGTTTGGATCGTCGCGGTCGAGCCGGCGGAATCCGCGGTGATGAGCGGAGGAGCGCCCGGCGCGCACGGCATCTCGGGGATTGGCGACGGGTTCATCCCGGCGCTCGCGAGCGACGGCCGGGGAGGAATCCATCCGCTGATCGACGAGGTGATCCGCATTTCGACCGCCGAAGCCCTCGCGGCCGCGCAGGACATCCGCTCGCGCCACGACTTCTGCGTCGGCGTCTCGGCGGGAGCGAACTACCTCGCGGCCCGAAAGCTCGCGGAGCGCTTCCCGACGGTCGCGACGATCTTTCCCGACGGCTACACGAAATACCAATCGCGCGGCCTCGTCCATTGCGCGCCGGGCACCTGCCCGTACGAGCACAGCCTGCCGGCTTGATGCGGGCCAGGCCCCTAAAACCCCAGCGTTCCGTTCTCGCGGGCAAACCCCAGCTGCTGGGCGAGCGGATCGCGCGGATAGGCGATCTCGACGTCCACGATTTCGCCCGACCCGTCGCGAACGGGCGTCAGCTCGGCGTAGACCCCCGCGAAATAGGTCGGGATCTCCAGCCGGCGATAGCGGGCGATCACGTCGTCGCGAACGCCGGGATCGAAGCGGATCGCGTAGCGCTCGACCAGCCGACGGCCGGCTTCGACGTCGCCCGTCGCCTTGATCCGCATCACTTCGGAAAGCAGTCGGCCGACCGCGGCGCGCGCCGCCTCGAAATCGCGGATGTCGATGTACCAGTGACCGTTTCTCTCGAAGCGGACGAACGCGCCCTGCTCGATCAGATAGCTCACGATCAACTGACGATTGCGATCGTGATCCTCCTCGATCGTGTCGCCTTCCGGGTAGCGGTTGAGCGTGCTTAGCCCCAACCGGGCGAGCTGGCGATACGACTCGCGGCCGACCTCTTCGACATTCTCCACGCCGAGCTCCGCGAGCTTCGGGTCGAAGCAATGCCAATAGGCGACCAGATCGGCGCGCGTCTCTTCGAGCGTCGAATAGACCTCGGCGAGATGGACGCTCGGATCGCCTTCGACCTCGCAGAGGCCGGAACCATGGCCGAGGATCTCGTGCAGCGCCACGTGCAGCTCGTGCGAGATCTTGCCCCAGGTGGCAAACGCCTCCACCTGCTCCGGCTCGGGCGAAAACTCCTCGGCGACCCGGGCGCCGCGGACCGCGCCGATCGCCGCCATCGAGGACGAGAACAGCATGCTCTTCGAGCCGCGCGTCGCGCGCAGCTCCTCTTCGTTCGGCAGGTTGACGCCGATCGCCGAGGCATGAAAATCGCCGGTCGCGACGATCGTCTCCGCCGCCTTGCCGACCGGGGCAATCACTTCGAGCTTCTTCCACCGGTCGTCCCACGGCATCCGATGCTCGAAATAAAGCGCGTTGGCGGCGATGCCGCGCATCAGCGGGTCGAGATGCCGGTCGCGAACGACAACCACCATCTGCGCCGATCCCTTCGCACCGCGCGCGTCGCGATAGACCTCGATGAAACCCGAAGCGAAATCGACCTCGCCGTCGCTTTCCAACCAAAGCGTGTTGTAGGCGAGCCAGTCCTCGGGCGCCCCCGTCTCGAAGAAATGAGCGAGCGCGCGAAGCGCTTCGGC
>Ga0134122_10002681_pt1 | contig 13090 bp, 6 predicted proteins | sample KB302_FD_96461 | JGI IMG/M metagenome (GOLD analysis project Ga0134122, IMG submission 96461) | Terrestrial soil microbial communities without Nitrogen fertilizer from Kellogg Biological Station, Michigan, USA - KB3-0-2 | ecosystem: Environmental > Terrestrial > Soil > Unclassified ...
GCAGGACTACGTCATCAAGAACGCCGGTGCCTTTCCACGCGATCACGAGGACGCGCGCGTCGTCGCCGACACCATCGAGGGCCGCGGTTACATCATCGACAGCCAGGCGGAGTGGGGCGGATATCCGCAGGCGAAGCCCACGCAGCAGACATTCGACCCGTCAAAGTGGGACCTCGCCACCATGACGCCGAAATAGGGACATTCCTGATTTGCCAGCAAATGGGGACGCGGCTCGAGTGTGACCGCGCCGCTCGCGATGTTCGCTGCGGGACGGATTGAAGCGCTCGCCGGCGCACTCGCGATCCAGCCCCGGTCAGTCGTGCTGGCAAATCGGGAGGGGCCTGGAGAAGACCCGAGCGCGCGTGGCGCGACCATGGGGTCGATGCAGGCGTGTCGGAGCGAGGCAGCCGGGGGGCGTAACGCGGCGGCATTCGTTAGCGGTGGTCCGGAGGGCGTGCACAACCTTGGCGCCGCCGCGTTAGCTGCACCGGCTGCGTACGGCGAAGCCGGCGAGCGACCACGCCGAAATCGACCCCATGATCGTGACGCGAGCGCTCGGACCAATGAGGCCCGTCCCCTTTTGCTAGCAAATCAGGAATGTCCCCATTAACCGGCTTGGGCGGAAGGTGTCGGCAGCAGCGTGTCGAGTGCCACCGGCGGCGACAGCTCGAAGCTCTGCACGAAATCCACGCCGAGTGCCGTCAGCCAGTTGCTGTGATCGCCGCCCTGCACGCGCTTGGCGACGGTCTGTAATCCCATCACCTTCGCGGTCTGCACCAGGCCCACGACACGCGCCTGCGTGAGCCGGTGCTCGAGCGCGTGCGTGGTCAGCTCGGCATCGATCTTCAGCAGCCGTACCGCGGGGTGGTCGAGGATGGGCATGCCCGCGCCGACCACGTTGAAGTCGTCTATGGCCACCGGCACGCCGATGCGTCCGAACACGTCGAGCGCCGGCACCACCTGCTCGGTATGCGTGAGGCAGACACGTTCGGAAAATTCGACGCCGATGAGACCCGGCGGCAGCCCGGACTTCTGCATGCAGCTCTCGACGAAATTGATGAAGTGCGGCTCGGTGACGGCGGCGTCAGAAAGGTTGACCGAAAACGCCGGCGGATCGCGCTTCCACACCGTGGGATTGCGATGCAGCCAGGCGATCAGCTCGCCGATCACGCGGCGGTCGATCATCGATGCGAGACCGTGATTCGCGGCCGTCTGCATGACGCGTTCGGGTGACTGCTCTTCGCCATCCACCATGTGACGCAGCAGCACTTCGAAGCGACGGATGCCCTCGGCCTTGCGCAGGCGCACCAGCTGCTGCACGCGCAACACCACTTCCTGTTCGCGGATCTGCGCGTACACCGCTTCCAGCGGCAGCGGCACCGGAGCCTTGGGCTTCGGCGGCGTGGCGCGCGGCATCGCATGCAGCGTCTGAGCGACCTCCGAGGCGATGTCCGCGAGGATTGTCGTGACGGCGGGAGTGAGGAATCGCGCCGCGGGATCGTCGTCTTCGGGCGGAGTGTCCTCTACCACCAGCAGACACACGCCCTGCAGCGCCGAATGCAGGTCGCGCAACGCGAGCATGACGGCGGTGCGGGTGCCCTCGCCGCGCAGGAATCGCGACTCGCGCGCCGCGCCAAGCACGAAGGCGTCGAGCGCGTCGTTCAGCGCCTGGCGGAACTCGATGCCGAAATCGGTGGAGGTGCAATGGAGCACTTCGCCGCGCGCGTCGTACAACGCAATGGCGCGGTAACGGGCGTGTGGCAGCGCCTGCTCGAGGCTGTGAACCCAGCCCGGGGCGACTTCAATGACCTGCTCGTTGAGCACAGACGCACGAATGGTCGTCTGGCCCGTATCCGTTGAAGCAGAGGCCAATGTGGACTGACGTGGGTCCATGTGTGCGCGCAGGGTTACAGAATCCAGCCGGACTCGACGTGATGCGGCTCGCGATCCTGCCGCAAGTGTTAAAAGCGCCAACCCCCATTTAACTTATCGCTGTAGCGCGTGGATTTCAGTCCCGGGACCTGTCCCGCCGCCCTCTCCCGGCGCCGCCCCGGGTGAGCGCGCGCGACGCCTGCCGTAGTACCCGCAGTTGACGTGCAAATGGGCTTTTCTCTAGCATGACACCGGTAGCATTTTAGAACACGAGAATCGGGGACGGGGGGATGCGATGAGGAAACTGTCGTCGGGCGCGCGCCTGTGGCTGCTTGCGCTCTGCCTTTCCGGTGTCCTGGCGGGCTGCAAGAAAGCCGAGGCCCCGCAACTCAGCCCGCCCCCCGGGACGTACACCGGCACGCAGTACGTGACCCTGATGTCCGGCTCGCTGGGCGCGGTCATCGTGTACACCACGGATGGCAGCGCACCCAGCTGTATCAACGAGCACGGGACTCTCTACTCCACGCCCATCGCCATCACTGCGGACACCACGCTCAAGGCCATGGCTTGCGCGTTGTTGCGCGATGAGAGCCCGATCGTCAGCGGCAACTATGTCATCCGGCCTCCGGAGCCCGTCGAGGCACCGGTATTCGCTCCGCCCGGCGGCCTCTACCTCGCCACGCAGACTGTCAGCATCAGCAGCGCGACCGCCGGCGCTTCGATTCGCTACACGAGCGACGGCAGCGCTCCTTCCTGCGACAGCGGCATCGAATACACCGCTCCGATCGAAGTCGCCACGGATACGACCTTGAACGCCATTGCCTGCGCGGCCGGCAGACCCGACAGCGCCGTCAGCACGGCGAGTTACACCATCCGTCCGCCCGCGGCCGCGCCGGTATTCGATCCGGCACCGGGCTCGTTCACGGGTGTGCAGCACGTGACGCTGACGTCCACGACGCCGGGGGCGACCTTCCACTATTCCAACGACGGCCAGGACCCGGTGTGCAGCGGCAACCAGACTTACAGCGGGCCGATCGAGGTCAGCAATTCGCTGACACTCAAGGCCGTGGCCTGCGCGGCGGGATACTCCGACAGCGCGGTCACCAGCGGCGGCTACGCCATCACGCTGCCACCTGAGGAATCGGTGTGGAAGAGCATCGACTTCAACAACCTCACGTTGAATCCGCCGATCCTGGCGGCCGGTTCCCACAGCACCAATGAAGCGGGCGACGCACTGAACATCTCCGGCCGCGGCAAGGTGGAGAGCCAGCAGCAGGTGTTCCACTACGTCTACACACCGATCTCCGGTGATTTCGTGATGACGGCGCGGCTCGACGGCGTCGACTTCGCCGGCTTCACCAGCAACCAGGGACGTGCCGCGCTGCTGCTGACCCCGGACGTCGCGGCCACCGGAAACGCGTTCATCTACGGCTCGTCTATCTACAACGCCACGCCGGCGTTCGCCCGGACCGACCGGCTCGCGGCCGGCGCCGCCAACGCGAACAGCAACATCAGCAACGTGCCGGGCAGCGGCGCGCGTTACCTCAGGCTCGCGCGTACCGGCAACAGCTACCAGGCCGCTGCGTCGCTCGACGGCGGCGCCACCTACGTCAGCGCGACGGCCCGCACGTTCACCGCCGGCCTGCCGGACACGGTGTACGTGGGCTTCATGATCAGCTCGAGCAGCAACACCGTGAGCGCATCGGCCACGTTCAGCGACGTGCAGATCAAGGATGCCGCTGGCAACGACAAGATCGGACCGATTCACTTCACCGGGGAGATCGGGCCGGGCACCGGCCCGGGCGGTGAGCCGTTACCGCCGCCGGGCGGCGGACCGTCGCATCCCGACGACCAGTCGCGTGGCGCCACGCCCCCCGAGCCCGCTTTGATCGGCGGCGTGCAGCGCTACAACCTCGAGGGATATGCCGCGGGCGCGGTCACGGGCGGTGGCGCCGTCCTGGAAACGGATCCGCGTTATCGCAAGGTGACCACGGCCACGGAGCTCGTCGCCGCGTTGCGAGCGGCCAAGGCATCGAACACGGAGCCGGTGAAGGTCATCGAGATCATGAACGATCTCAGCATGGGCTGGAACGAAGTCGGCACGCTGTTGCAGGCGGACGGCCTGCTGCGCCGGAACATCGACCCGAAGAAACATCCGGCGCTGATCGCGAGCGGCGTGGGCCTGCTCGACATCCAGGACTTCAACGGCCTCACCATTTTCTCGCGCAATGGCGCGACCATCCGGCATGCCGAATTCAACATCAAGAACGGCACCAACCTCATCCTGCGCAACCTGCGCTTCGACGAGCTGTGGGAATGGGACGAAGGCACGCGCGGCGACTACGACTCCAACGACTGGGACTTCGTCACCATCGGCGACGGCGGCGGAGTCACCTCCGGCATCTGGGTGGATCACTGCAGCTTCACGAAGTCGTACGACGGCGTGCTCGACATCAAGCGCGGCGCCAGTGCGATCACGGTCTCGTGGAGCGAAGTCGTCCCTGCCGCCACGGGGCCCGGCAGTTTCGTCCAGCAGCAGTTCGACGACCTCGAGGCGAATCGCGCGACCAACGTGATGTACAACCTGCTGCGCGGTGCGTTCACTCAGCAGCAGATCGTCGACATCGCGCTGCCACAGAAGAAGGGACACCTGATCGGCTCGAACAATCTCGAAGGCCTGACCAGCTACACGGTCACCCTGCACCACAATTACTACAAGGATCTGCAGGACCGCATGCCGCGGCTGCGCGGCGGCGACGTGCACGGCTACAACCTGTACGTCGACAGTTCCAACGCGCGCATCGTCAAGCAGATGCGTGACGACATCGTCGCCGCGAATCCGGCGCTCGCCGCGCAACTCGCGTCCACCTACCACTTCGGCATCACCTCGAACGGCTCGATCGCCACCGAAGGCGGCGCAGTGCAGATCGAGAGCAGCGTGTTCTTCGGCGTGCTCACGCCGTTCCGCAACAACCAGACGGACGTGACCAACCCCGCGTATACGGGCGCGATCCGCGGCTTCGACATCCAGCACATCCTGCTGGCCAGCGACACCGACTTCATGCCCGCGACCTCGCAGCAGTCGACGTTCACCGATCGTGGATTCACGTGGGCCAGCTGGCACGGCGACAGCGAGTCGCCGGACAGCACGCTGGGCCCGACCCAGGCGCCGCAGATTCCATTCGCCTGGCACAACGGCGCGCCCACCTACCCGATCACCGTCGATCCGCTCGCGGCACTGCCGGCACTGCTCACCGGTCCCCAGGGCGCGGGGGCCGGCAAGATCGGCATGACCACGGCGCAGTGGCTGAACGTGGCTAACAATTAACCATCCAGTGGCAGCGCCGGGTACCATGCCTCCGCTTCGAACCAATTCGTTGCGGCGAGGTCGATTCCCCGGATGCCCGGCAGTTATCTCCAGATACGTCAGCGACACTACCGGATCACCCTGCAGGACTGGTTTCGCGGCCTCGACAAGGCGCTGATCGCCACTGCCTCGGCCCTCACCTTCATCCTCACCGCCATCGTGCTGATGCTGGTGGTGGCCATGGGGCAGGCGCTGCAGATGCTGGCGGCGCCGGATACCTCCCCCGCGATCCGCGCCGCCGTCATCGGCTGCTGGCAGGCCGTATCGCTGCTGCTGCTGCGAACGCTGCGCGAGGCCACGTTCATGCCGCGGCCGCGCGCCTTTTTCGACTCGCTGCCGATTCCCGTGCGCGAAAAATTGCGCGCCGACCTGCTGCTGTCGCTGGCGAGTTACTCGGTGCTGTGGCTGCCGGTGGCCTGGGTGGTGATCGTGCACAAGGACGGCGGTGCTGCCGCGCCCGCGGTCATCTTCCAGCTGGCCGAGCTCACCTCATTGAGCCTGTGCGTAAACCTCGCGCTGCTGCGTGGCGCAACCCGCCACGCGCTCGCGTCACTGACCTTCCTGGCCTGCTTCGCGCTGCTGGCCGGCGACGGCACGCCGACGCAGCTGCTGCACCTCGGGCTCGCCGTCGGTGCCGCCGCGGCGTTGTGGCACGCCTATCTACCCGCACGGGCGCGTGTTCGGCGTGCCACGCGCCACGGCGGTTTTGCCGAACGGCTGGTGCTGGGCAGCGGCCTGGTGCTGGGATTGCTCGGCAGCGAGCTGCGCGCCAACCTGCTGGTGCGGGTCGGGTTCATCGCCGCGGGGCTCGCGGGCTGCCTGCTGGTGATCCGCCTGCGCACCAACGACGCATCGTCTGCGAGCGTGGTGGTATTCGTCGCGGCGGTGGCAGGCTTGGCGTTGTACACGCTGCCGGCGTTGTGCCGTCGAACACTGCTGACCAAGGCGGCATTCCTCGCCGGCCAGCGGGCCTTCGCGCGGCGCATGCGCTTCACGGCCTACGCGGTGCCCGTCGGCCTCTACGCGCTGGCGATGGCGATCGCCTGGCCATTCGACCACTCCGAGCGACCGGGGATCGACCTGCTGGTGTTCAGCCTGTTGTTCGTCCTCGGCGTCACCGGTGCACGTCTCGGCTGGCGCCCGACGACCTGGCTGATGCCCTTCACTTCCATGATCGCGCTGATCATCCTGGCGGCCATGACATGAGCGACTCACGCCTCGAACTGCACGCCGTGCGATTGCCGCGCGGCACGCTCGGCAATCTCACGCTCGAATTCCCGCCGGGCGTGCACTTGCTGACCGGCCCCAACGGTATCGGCAAGACTTCCCTGCTTAATGCCATCGCCGGATCGCTGCCGCTGGTCTCCGGCGAGATCCACTTCGGCGGAAAGATTCTGGAACGCGCCGCGCGCGTGGTGCTGGCTCCGAACGTGCCGCCCGACATTCCGTGGATCCGCGCGGGCCTGCTGCTGGAATTCATCGCGTCGTTGTACCCGGCCACCCGGCGCGATGCCGCGACGGCGCAGACCATCGTCGATGAACTGGGGGTGACGCCCTTCCTGGGCGCGCCGCTCGGCACGCTGTCGGCCGGCACGGCGCGCAAGCTGCTGCTGGCCGCGGCGCTGATCGCCGCGCCGCCCGTGATGCTGTTCGACGAGCCCACCAACGACATCGATGCGGCCTCGAGCGCCTGTTTCATCGAGCGGCTACGCGGCGCAGCGCAGCGCAGCGTGGTGCTGATCACCACGCATCACACCGCGGACCTGGATTCGCTCGGTCCGCGCGTGTTGCCGCTGGCGTCGACAGGCTAGCTAGTCAGCCGGCCTAGTCTGCCGGAGTGGGCCGCGCGGCGTAGGGATTCGGCCGCGCGGTGTGCACCGGATCGCCGCTCGGGCCGTAGGTAACGCGACGCTGCCGCTGCCACCATTGCGGCCGCGCCACCCAGCCCGCCGGGACTTCGAAGCCCTTGAGACGCGCGGCGCGCTCCACTGGATGCTCGACCGGCGAGTTCAGGTTGAGTACCCAGCGCGCCAGCCGGAACCAGAAGCGCCACAGCCACATGGTCAGCCAGAATTCGATCAGCGTGATCCAGAACGCATAAAACGCATTGACCAGCGCGGTTCGCGCGCGGAACTTGAGCGCCATGCGCTCGACATTGATCTGGATGCTGTCGTAGAAGCTCGGCACCACCAGCAGCGTCAGCAGCGTCGACACGATGGTGCCCCCGATGATCGCGACGGCCATGGGGCTGTAGAACTCGCCGCCTTCGCCGAGCCCGATGGCCACGGGCATCATGCCCGCGATCAGCGCGAACGTGGTCATGAGAATCGGGCGCAGACGCAACCGGCCGGCGTGCATCAGCGCTTCTTCGCGATCCACTCCGCGCCTCTCCTCCTCGCGCGTGCAGTCGAGCAGCAGGATGGCGTTCTTCGCCACCAGGCCCATCAGCATGATGACGCCGATGAAGCTCATGAGGTTCAACGAGCCGCGCGTCAGGACCATCGCCAGCACCACGCCGATCAGCGACAACGGCAGTGACAGCATGATCGCGATCGGCGCGGTGAACGAGCCGAACTGCATCACCAGCACCAGGTACATCACGAAGATGCCCATGACCAGCGCGATGCCCATTTCCGCGAACAACTCGGCCTGATCGCGCGAGGCGCCGCCGAGTCCAACACCGTAACCAGGAGGGAATGTCATCGCATCGGCCATGGCCTTGGCCTTTTTGCTGACGGTGCCGGCGTCGACACCCTGTACGTTGGCCGCGACAGTGACCGTGCGCTTGCCGTTCAGGTGATTGATGCGCGCCGGGCCCTTGCCCATGGTGATGGTCGCGATCTGGTCCAACGGCACCATCATGTCCGAACCCCCGACGGCGATGGGCAGGTGTTCGATATTCTCGGCGCTGACGCGATCCTCGGGCGCCAGGCGCACGGCGACGTCGCGTGATTCGCCGATGGGATCCACCCAGTCGCCGACCTCGACTCCGGCGAAGGCCACGCGCAGGGTCTGGGCTGCGTCGTTCACCGAGATGCCGAGCTGGCTGGCAACTCCACGATCGAGCTCGATGCGCAGCTCGTCCTTGGGATCCTGCTCCGAGAGGCCCACGTCCACGGCGCCCGGAATCCCCCGCACCTTCTCCATGAAATCGTTGGTGAGCTCCATCAGCTTGCGCGAATCGCTGCCGTAGAACTGGATTTGCACCGGCTTGCGCGCACCCTGTCCAAGGTCGTCGAACACCGTGTATTCGGCGCCGACCAGCTGCTTGAGTTTTTCGCGCATGTCGGTGGCGAGTTCCTCGAGCGAGCGCGAACGATCGCCCTTGTCGCCCACGTCGATCCAGACGCGGCCACCGGTGGCGTTGACACGCGCGTCGGTGCTCTTGGTCTCGGGCATGGTGCGCGCCAGCTCCGCGGCCTTCTCCACCTTGTCGCGCGCGTATTCGAGACTGGTGCTCGAGGGCGTGCGCACATCCACGGCCAGCGTGCCGTAGTCGGACTTGGGCAGGAATTCGCTGCGACCGAAGCCGCCGAACTGGTAGAACAACGCGCCGAACAACAACGCCCACGCGCCCACCGCCATGATCTTGCGGTGATGCAGGCACCACGCGATGACGTCGCCGTAGCGATTCGCCTGGTGATCGAACCAGATGTTGAACTTCGCGAAGTACTTCTCGATGCCCTTGCGCTGCCGCTGCGAGTGCCCGGGCGGATCGCCCCAGAAGGCCGACAGCATCGGATCCAGCGTGAACGAGATGAACAGACTCACCAGCACCGATGCGACCACCGTCACCGCGAACGGCCGGAACCATTCACCGGCACCGCCACCCATGAAAGCCACGGGCACGAAGACGGCGACGATCGAGAACGTGGTGGCGGAAACCGCGAGGCCGATCTCGGCCGTGCCGTTGCGCGCCGCGGCCACGCGGTCTTCACCGCGTTCCATATGCCTGACTATGTTCTCGCGCACCACGATGGCGTCATCGATGAGCACGCCGATCGCGAGCGACAGGCCGAGCAGCGTCATGAAATTCAGCGTGAATCCACACAACCACACGGCGATGAATGCGGCAATGGCCGAGGTGGGCAACGACAGACCGGTGATCAGCGTCGAGCGCCACGAGTTCAGGAACGCGTAGACCACGAAGATGGTGAGGCCGGCACCGAAGATCAGCGCGTGGATGACGTTGCCGAGATTGTCCGAGGCTTCCTTGCCGCCATCGCGCGTGACTTCGAGCTTGGTTCCCTCGGGAAGCGTCTTGTTGATCTCCTCGACCTTGTCGCGCACCCGCTTGGCCACCGTGACGGTGCTGGCCTCGCGCTGGCGGATCACCGACAGGCCCACGTTCGGCCGGCCCGAACGCAAACTGTAGCTGCCGGGTTCGGCAAAGCCGTCCTGCACCGTCGCGACCTGGCCGAGGCGGATCACCTCGTTGCCCTGGCGCTTGATCACGATGTCGTTGAACTCACGAGGCGACTCGATACGGCCCACCAGTCGGATGTTCTGCTCGTCGAGATCGCCCTTGACGCGCCCCACCGGGGCGTTGGTGTTCTGCGCGCGCAGCGCCTGCACCACTTCACCGGCGGACACGTTGTACTCGCGCAGCTTCTGCGCGTGCAGCAGCACGGAAAGCTCGCGGTTCAGCGAACCGTCGACATCGACCCTTGCCACGCCATCGAGGCTGCGCAGCTGGTCGGCAAGGACGTCTTCTGCCAGCCGCGAGATCTCGGCGTGCGACTGCCGGGTCGACGACAAGCCGAGGTTCATGATCGGGTCAGCCGACGGATCGATGCGGAACAGCACCGGCTCGCGCATCTCGACCGGCAGCTTGTAGCGCACCCCGGCAATCGCGTTGCGGATCTCGTCACCCGACTGCGTCATGTCCTTCTTGAAGTCGAACAGGATGACGAACTGGCCCTGGCCATCCGAGGCAGTGGAACGCAGCTCGTAAATCTGCGGAATGCTCTGCAGCGACTTCTCGACGCGGTTGATGATGTCGCGTTCCACGGACTCGGGCGACGCACCCGGGTACGGGAATGTGACCACCATGACCGGCATGTCGACGTCCGGGATCTGGTTGACGCGCAGGTGCGTGAGCGCGAGCAGGCCCAGGCACATGAGCACGATGATGATGGCGACGGTGGTGACCGGCCGCTTGATGCTGAAATTGGAAAGGAACATCGAGGAGACCTCGCGCTATTTCTCGGCAACCACCGCAGGCTTCGTCGACTCGGGGCTGCGCACGTCCTGACCGTCCTTCAGCGTGGCGCTCGGGAAACGCAGCACCTTGTCGCCTTCGGCGAGGCCGGAGGCCAACGCATAGGCGCCGGTGCGCGCATCGCGCTCACCCAGCTTCAGCGGCACTTTCTGCAATTTATCGCCGTTCACCTTCCAGGCGAATGAGCTGTCGCCCTCTTTGATCACGGATGCGGCCGGAAGAGTGAGACTCGCGGCACTGCGAGTCTCGATGCGGCCTTCGGCATACAGGCCGGCCACGTTCGGCTGCTGTTTCGCGTCGTCGAAGCCCACCAGCACTTCCACCTGTCGGGTCGTGGAATTGGCCGACGGATTCACGCGCGTGACCGTGCCCAGAAAATCGCGCTCGTCGAAGCCGTGGATCTTGAACCACACGTGTTGACCCGTGCGCACTTCACCGACGTTGTCGGCCGACACGAAGCCCTCGAAGCGCAGGCTGGACGGATCGATGACCTTGAGCAGCTCCTTGCCGATCTGCGCCGTGTCGCCGGCCGAGACCTTGCGGTCGCTGATGATGCCGTCGAAGGGAGCGCGCACCTCGGTGCGCGCCAATTGCTGGCGTGCGGTCACGACGCGCGTGCGCGCAGCCTCGCGATCGCTCTGCGCGGTGTTGCGGCGCACTTCCACGTCTTCCACCTGCTGGGTCGACACCACACCGGTCTCGCGCAATTTCGCCATGCGCTCGTACTGGCGCTGCGCCTGTTCGTAGGCCTGGGATGCGGCGCTCATGGACGCCTCCGCGGACATCAGGCTGTCGCGGATCGAAGTCTGATCCAGCCGCACCAGCAGATCGCCGCGCTTCACCGAGTCACCGTTCTCCTTGAGTACGGCGAGCACCACGGCGGGGACTTCGGCACGCAGGTCCGCGCGACGTTCCGGTTCCACCGAGCCGGTGATCGATGGGCCCGAAGTGAGCGCCGAGTTGCTCACCACGAACACGTCTTCCCGCGACACGAGCAGGGCCGGAGGCGGTGCCTCGGCTTCCTTGCCGTCACCCTTGCCGCAACCGGCAAGCGAGATGAATGAACTCACGACCACCGCGGCCAGTGCGAGCCGGCCGGTTATGCGAATACTGTTCGTCACGCGCGATTCCTTCGAGAGACCTCGACATACGACGTTTCAGCGACCCAATGGGTTGCACGCCGCGCTAACTAAATGTGCTGTTTCATGCGAGTCCCGGCAGTGATGCCGAATCACACTGCGGGACGCGTTTCAGGAGGGCGGCAGTTTAGTAAGGCTATGATTCGTTTGAAAGTGCGAATGTTCCGTGCGCGGCGTGACAACTGTCAGATCGCACGTCCGGGAGGCCCCTAGTGACCGGCGGATCGCCTGATTTGGGCGCGCGGCTGAGGCGCGAAGCGCCGTTAAGTCCCGTTTCGGGCGCCGAAAACGTTCCAGCTTGCTAAGTCGTCAGCTCGGCGAACCACGTATCGGCGGCGGGTCCGATGACCAGGTGAATGCTCCGCGGCGACGGCCTTGCCAGCGTGCGCACCTGGCTGGCCAGTGCCGACGCGTCGACCGCACCCGGATCGCGCACGGTCACGCACACGCGGCTGGCACGCAGCTGCATGCCCGCAATGTTGCCGCGCCCACCGAGCGCGGCGATGACGTCGGCCGCTGCCGGCGCCGTCGCACCGGCGCCACGGACGCGCAGTGCGGCCCGGATCTCCGATGCGAGCTGGTCTGCAATCGGGCCGACGACCACCTGCACGGCGCCCTGCGCGAGTTTCAGCACGCCGCGTGAACCAAGACGCTTGAGCGCGGGCTCGTCGATGCGGAGCGGATCTTCGAGCACCAGCCGCAGGCGAGTCGTGCAGGCTTCCACCGCGCGCAGGTTCGCGACTCCGCCCAGCGCTCGAATCCAGCCCTGCGCCGGCGCGGCATCGTCGGCGGCGTTGACTGCGGCGGCTTCGTCTTCCTGTGGCTCGCGGCCCGGTGTCTTGAGATCGAAGCGCGCGATCACGTAGCGGAACAAGGTGTAATACAGCGCAAAGTAGCCAAGGCCGATGGGTATCAGCAGCCACGGCCGGGTGGAGCGCGAGAAATTGAGCACGTAGTCGAACAGGCCTGCGGAGAAACCGAAGCCGAGATGCACATCGAGTGCGTGCATCAGCGCCATGGCGATTCCAGTCAGCACGGCGTGAATGGCGTACAGCAGTGGCGCGAGGAACATGAACGAGAACTCGATGGGCTCGGTGACGCCGGTGAGAAACGAGGTCAGCGCCACCGACAACAACATGCCGCCCACGACCTTGCGGCGCTCCGGTCGCGCCGCGCGATACATGGCCAGGCAGGCGCCCGGCAATCCGAACATCATCACCGGAAAGAATCCGGACATGAATGCGCCGGCGGACCGATCGCCGGCGAAGAAGCGGTTCAAGTCCCCGGTCGCCCCATCGAATGTGCCGATGACGAACCACGCCAGGTTGTTGATGATGTGGTGCAGTCCGGTGACGATGAGAATGCGATTGAGCACGCCGTAGACGAACAGTCCCCACGATCCGGACGCGATCACGGCGCGGCTGAGCCCTTCCATGCCCTGCTCGAGCATGGGCCAGGCGAAGCCCGTGGTGATCCCCAGCAGCAGCGCGA
>Ga0134122_10002682_pt1 | contig 13090 bp, 8 predicted proteins | sample KB302_FD_96461 | JGI IMG/M metagenome (GOLD analysis project Ga0134122, IMG submission 96461) | Terrestrial soil microbial communities without Nitrogen fertilizer from Kellogg Biological Station, Michigan, USA - KB3-0-2 | ecosystem: Environmental > Terrestrial > Soil > Unclassified ...
GCACGCATCGTGCGCGGCCAGACGTTGAGCCTGCGGAGCCGCGAGTTCGTGCTCGCGGCCATTGCCTGCGGCGTGCGCACGCCCGCGATCCTCTGGCGGCACGTCGTGCCGAACGTGATCGGCACTGTCATCGCCTACGCGACCCTGACCGTTCCGCAGGTCATCCTGTACGAGAGTTTCCTGAGCTTTCTCGGCCTCGGCGTGCAGGAGCCGTATGCCAGCCTCGGCAGCCTCATCAACGAAGGCGCCCGCGAAATGGAATCCTCGCCGTGGATGCTGCTGGTTCCGGCGTTGCTGCTGACCCTGGCGCTCGGCGCGCTCAACTCCCTGGGTGAAGCGTTGCGCGCCCGCCTGGAGACTTCGGATGGGTGAGGTGGCGCGGCTCGAAGTCGACTCGCTCAGCGTCAGCTACGGTGCCCTGCGCGCGGTCGACCGCCTTTCGTTCACGCTGGCGAGCGGGCAATGCCTGGGTGTCATCGGCGAATCCGGCGCCGGCAAGAGCCAGGCATTTCTGGCGTTGCTCGGGCTGTTGTCGCCGCGCGCACAGGTCACGGGTACGGCGCGACTCGCGGGCGCGCCGTTGCTGCCGGCCGGGAACGTGTCACTGCGCGGCCGCGACATAGCGATGATCTTCCAGGATCCGATGACGGCGCTGACGCCGCACCTGCGCATCGGCGATCAGATCGCCGAGCCGCTGGTGACGCATCGAGGCATGGGATGGCAGGCGGCGCGTCAGCGTGCGGCGCACTTGCTCGAACAGGTACGGATGAGCGATGTGCCGCGGAGGCTGCGCCAGTATCCGCACGAGCTCTCCGGTGGCATGCGGCAACGGGCCATGATCGCCATGGCGCTGGCTTGTGAGCCGAAAATGCTGGTCGCGGATGAACCGACGACGGCGCTGGACGTTTCGGTTCAGGCGCAGTTGCTTGCGCTGCTCCGCGATCTGGTCGACGAGCGCCGCATGGGACTCGCGGTGATCACGCACGACATGGGTGTCATCGCCGCGCTGGCCGACGAAGTATTGGTGATGCGCAAGGGCAGCGTGGTGGAGCGCGGTCCCATCTGGCCATTGCTGCGCGCGCCGGTGCACGAATACACGCGCGCGTTACTGGCAGCGATTCCAACTATTGATTCGGCACGCATGGACACGGCGATTCCGGCCGCGCCGGCGCGCACCGCGGAGGCGCCCCTGGTGGTGCGGAATCTGACTGTCCGGTACCCCGTGTACGACGGCTGGCTGCGCCCGCCACGCCAGCTGCTCGCGGTCAGCGATGTGTCGCTCGAAGTCGGCGCGGGCGAGGCGCTTGGTATCGTCGGCGAATCCGGTTCGGGCAAATCGACGCTGGCACGGGCGCTGCTGCGCCTGGGTCCGGTCAGCGGCGGCGACGTCGTCTGGCTCGGCCGGCCGATGCAGCAGCTGGCCGCCGGGACCTTGCGCGCGCTGCGCGCCGATCTGCAGATCGTGTTCCAGGACCCGTTCGCCAGTCTCGATGCGACGATGAGCGTGGAGGAGTGCGTGGCCGAACCGCTGCGCGCGTTGCGGCCGCAGCTCGACGCGGCGGAGCGGCGCGTGCGGGTGGTGCACATGCTCGAGAGCGTCGGTCTCGGCGCCGAGTTCGCCGGCCGGCGCAGCCCGACTCTTTCCGGCGGCCAGTGCCAGCGCGTGGCAATCGCGCGCGCGATGATCCTCGCACCCAAACTACTGGTATGCGACGAAGCGGTGAGCGCGCTGGACGTTTCCATCCAGGCGCAGATCCTCGAACTGCTGGCCGCCTTCAAGCGCCAGGGGACCAGCCTGGTCTTCGTCAGTCACAACCTCGCCGTGGTGCGCCAGTTGTGCGAACGCGTGGCGGTCATGTACCTCGGCAAGGTGGTCGAGACCGGGCCCACCGCATCCCTGTTCGACGCTCCGCGCCATCCCTACACGCGCATGTTGTTAGATTCGGTTCCCGTGCTCGATCCGGTGCGTGAGCGCGAGCGGCTCGCGCGGCAGCCGGCGCCGGGTGAAACCCCGTCCGCGCTCGACCGGCCCGATGGCTGCGCGTTCCACCAGCGATGTCCCGCCGCCCGGGAGCGCTGCGCGGCGGTGAGTCCAGAGACGGAATCGGCGGGGGATTCGCACCAGGTGGCCTGCCTGAGATGGCGCGAACTCGAAAACTGAGGCGGCTGCTGCGGATTTTGGCCTGTTTTCACGTATCCTCCGCGCATGTCACAGGAAAACCAGATTCGTCCCAGCGAAGGCCTGCGCCACGTCAAATACGAGATACGGGGCCGGTTGGCCCGCCGTGCCCAGGAGCTCGAACGCCAGGGCTACGAAATCGTTCCGCTGAACATCGGCAATCCCGGTGCCTTTGGATTCCGGACCCCCGAGACCATGCGTCTCGCCATGATCGAGAACATGCCGGCGGCGGAAGGGTATTGCCACCAGAAGGGCATCTTCCCGGCGCGCGAGGCCGTGGTCATGCAGCAGCAGGCCCGCGGCATCACCGGCATGAGCGCCGAAGAAGTGTTCATCGGCAACGGCGTCAGCGAGCTGATCGACCTGTGCCTGCGGGCGCTGCTCAATGCCGGCGACGAGGTGCTGATCCCGAGCCCCGACTATCCACTCTGGTCGGCGGCCGTGACGCTCAACGGCGGCAAGGCCGTTTACTACCCGTGCAGGCCCGAGAACGACTTCGTGCCGGACCCGGCGGAAATTGCCGCGCTGGTCACGAAAAAAACCCGCGCCATCGTCGTGATCAATCCGAACAACCCGACAGGTGCGGTGTACCCGCGCGCGGTGTGCGAGGCCATCACGCGGCTCGCGGAAACCCACAAGCTGGTGGTGTTCAGCGACGAAATCTACGACCAGATGACCTACGACGGCGCCGAGTCGATCCCGATGGCGACGCTGGTGCGCGACACGGTCTGCTGCACGATGTCCGGCCTGTCGAAGATCTACCGCGCCTGCGGATATCGCGTCGGCTGGGCGGCGTTCTCCGGCAACCTGCGCGGTGCCAGCGACTACCTCGCCGGACTCGAGTTGCTGACCTCGCTGCGCCTGTGTTCGAACGTGCCCGCCCAATGGGCCGTGCAGACCGCGCTCGGCGGTTACCAGAGCATCAAGGAACTGCTCGCACCGGGCGGGCGACTGTACGAGTCGCGCCGCGCGATTCTCGAAGCGACGAGTTCCAGCCGTTTCCTGCACCTCGCGCCCCCCAGGGGCTCGATGTACGCGTTCGTGCGCGTCAAGAGCGAGGAGTTGCCGGACTTCGACGACCAGGCCTTCGCGCTCGATTTGCTCGAGCAAAAGCACGTCCTGCTCGCGCCGGGCACCAGCTTCAACGTTCCGTACCGCGACCACTTCCGCACCACGCTGTTGCCGGACGCGGCCTTGCTGAAGAAAGTGTTCGCGCGAATCGACGAGCTGCTCAATGCGTACGCGGGTCGCGCACCCAGCGACCGTTCGAGCGTGGTACGCGCGGAAGCCAGGTTCAAATAGCGTGTGAAATTGCTTTCGCAAGTTATTGAATAACCGGAATCTTCCCCTCCCAATTCTGCAGGCTCTACAGGCCGGCTCGAGACTGCTCGTGCCGAGCGCGCAACGCCAGGCCGCGGTGCGCACCGCCTGGTCCGGTCTGCAGCGCGCCGCCGGTAATACGCTGTGGCCCACTCCACACGTCTCGACGTTCGCTCAATTTGCCGAGACACGCCTGGAAGAACTGTGGGCCGCCGCGAATCTTCCCGACCGCCTGTTGCCGCCGGGTGCGGAGTGGGCCGCTTTGCGAGAACTGTGTCGCGAAGCCGGCGGCAGCGGTGAAGCGCGCGCATTGCTGGCATCCATCCGCGCCACGCGCGACTGGCGCGTGCCACGCACCCGTGGCGCGCTCGGTGGCTCGGCGGAAGGCGATCTGCTGCTCGAAGCGCTGGCGGTACTCGATGCCCAGGCGCGCGAATCCGGACGCCGCCCGCTCGCCGAATGGCTCGACGAACTGCGGCCGCCGGCAGGGGAGTTGTACGTGGCAGGGCTCGACGCCATGCCCGCTGCGCAACGCGAAACGCTGCGCAGGCTGGGCGCGCGGCCCGTCGGCGGCGACGTGCTGGCGGCGCGCGTGGCGGTCGCCGCGGCGGAAGACGACGAACACGAACTCGAGCTGATCGCCGGTTGGTGCCGCGCGCAACTCGAGCGGGATCCGGCGCGGCGTCTGCTCATCGTCGACGCGAAGCTGCGGCAACGGCGCCGCCAGTACGAACGCATCCTGTCGCAGACCCTGTCGCCGTCCGAGTGGACCGCCACCACCGCGCGCGCGTTTTCGACCTTCTTCTCGATCGAAGGCGGACAGCCACTCATCGATTTTCCGATCATCGCGCATGCATTGATGACACTGCGCCTGCTCACGTCGCCGCTGCGTTTCGACGAGTTGCTGTCGTGGCTGCGCATGCCGTTCATCGATCGCGACGATGTTTTTGCCGGCGCGGCCATCGAGGCACAGCTTCGCAAGGGTCACCGGCTCGAATACAACGCCGCCACGCTCGCTGCTTACCTGGAGCGTTCTCCGGTCGAGCCGGCCCGCGCCCTGGCCGCGCAGCTCAAACAGGGACTGGCGTCGCTCGGTGGCGAGCGGCACGGCGCGCCCGACTGGGCGCCGCGCATGCTCGCCGCATTGCGCGCCGTTGGCTGGCACGGATCGCGCAGCCTGCGCACCGACGAGCACCAGACGGCGATGCGCTGGTACACACTGCTCGACGACTTTTCGGCGCTCGGCAACTGGCTGCCGCGTTTCGGCGCCGCCGATGCCGTCGCCACGCTCGGCGAGCTGGCGCGCGAACGCAGCTTCGACCCGGCCAGCGTCGCGGCCCCGGTGACGCTCACGGACAGTCACGACGACCCCATCGTGCGTTACGACGGCATCTGGGTCGCAGGACTCGACGCCGCGCAGTGGCCCGCGCCGCCACGGCCTGATGTCTTCATTCCCCTGCGCCTGCAGGTAGCGGCGGGCATTCCCGCGGCCAGCGCGGCGGGGCAGAGCGCCCGCGCGCGGGCGGCACTCGCAGCCTGGCGCGCCGCCACCGACACCCTCGTGTGCTCCTGGGCGCATCTCGACGAGGACGCGCATCGCACGCCGAGTCCGTTGCTGTCGCGACTGGCGGAGCGCACCGACTACGTCGCGGAGGAGACGGCGGCCGCGGTGCCGCTCGCCAGCCGGCTGCGTGAACCGCGGCTCGAGACCCTCGACGACGTCCTGGGTGTGGCGGTGAACACCGCGACCACCGTGCGCGGCGGCGTCAAACCGCTCAGCTTGCAGGCCGAGTGCGGATTTCACGCGTATGGCGAAGTCCGCCTGCGCGGCGCGCGGCTCGAGGCGCCGGCCCCGGGCATCGACCCGCGCGATCGCGGCATCATCCTTCACAAGGCCCTGGAGATGATCTGGATCAAGCTGCACAACCGCTTTGGCGTGGAAGCGGCCGGCCTGCAGGTCCTGAAACCCAGCATCCACGACTCGGTGGAGGCGGCGGTCGCATACGCCTACCGCGGATTCGTGCCGGTGGAACTGCAGCCCGCCGTGTCCCGCGAGAAGATGCGCATCGAGCGGCTGATCGAAAAGTTGCTGCAGCTCGAGCTGTCGCGCCCCGCCTTCGAGGTCGACAGCATGGAGAGCTGCCGCCAGGTGCCGATCGCCGGTGGCATGTTCGAGTTGCGCATCGATCGCATCGACAACCTGGAAGGCGGCGGTTGCGCCATCCTCGACTACAAGTCGGGCGGGCCGCGCCCGATCCGCTGGGAAGCCGATCATTTCCGCGATCCGCAGTTGCTGGCCTATCTATTGGCGGAGCGGGGCCGCGACGTGCAGGCGCTGGCCAACGTGCACCTGACGCGCGGCCGCGCGAAATTCGTCGGCAGGGCGGCGCAGGATCGGCTGCTGCCCGACGTGAAAGGGATGAATCCCAACACGTTCACGGCCGTCGAGATCGACGTCGCCTGGCACGAGCAGGTCGAAGGCTGGCTGGAATCGCTGCGACAGATCGCGGCGCGCTACCTTGCGGGAGAAGCCCCGGTGCAGCCGTCCGCCGACGCGTGCCGCAACTGCCAGCTGACGGTGTTGTGCCGCCGGGTCGAACTCGCCGAGGCGGATGCGGGCGGCGACGATGAGTAGCCGCAAGCCCGACGCCCTGGAGCAATCCGACGCCGCGGCGCGCGGGCAGGCGCTGGATGTGAGCCGCTCGTTCATGGTCCAGGCGCCCGCGGGTTCCGGCAAGACCACCGTACTGACGCAGCGCTACCTGCGCCTGCTCACCACGGTGGATGAGCCCGAGCAGGTACTGGCGATCACCTTCACGCGCAAGGCCGCGGGCGAGATGCGCGAACGCGTGCAGCAGGCGCTGGACGGCGGCGCTGCGCCGCGAACCGACGCCGATCGCATCACGCTGGAGCTCGCCGCCGCCGTGCGCGCGCATGCCGCGGCGCGCCGCTGGGGCCTGGAGGACAGTTCCGCCCGGCTGCGAATCCAGACCATCGATGCGTTCAACGCCTATCTCGCCAATGCGATGCCGCTCACCTCGCAGGGTGGTTTTGGACGCGGTATCGCCGAAGCGCCGGAGGATCTCTACGCCATCGCGGCGCGCGAGACTTTGCGTCACGCCGAGTCGGACGCGGAGCTGAAAGGGCCCTTCGAGCGCATCCTGCGGCGCCTCGACGACAATTGGTCACTCCTCGAGCGATTGATCGCGAGCATGTTGGCGCGCCGCGCCGAATGGCTGCCCAACCTGCCGCAGCTTTCGGGCAGGGAACTGGTACCGCAGATCGAGCAGAGCCTCGAGACCATCGTCAACGAGGAGCTCGGGGCCGCGGTGGCGCGGCTGCCGGCGGATTTCATCGCCAAGGCCTGCGATGCGGCGCGGATCGCGGCGTTTCACCGTGGAGCCGAGGCGCACCCGGATCTTGCGGCCTGGCGCGATTCGACCGGGGCGCTGGTCACGCATCATCACGACCTGCGCCGCTGGCGTGCGCTGTGCGAGTTGTCGCTGACCAGCCAGGGCGCACCACGCGTGCAGTTCAACAAGACCCAGGGATTTCCCGCCGACGATCCGGACGCCCGGGCCATGGGTGTCGCGTTCGCGGGCCAGCTCGCCCGGCTCGAGAACCGCCATGTGGGCGCGCTCGAAGTCATCGCCTTGCTGCCACATCCCGTGATTCCCGAGGCGGCGCGCGGCGCGCTCGACGCCCTCGCGAAACTCCTGACCCTGGCGGCGGCGCAACTCACGCTGGTGTTCAACGAGCAGGGGGAGTGCGATTACCCCGAAGTCGCCGGCGCTGCGCGCCGCGCATTGACCGAGGACGGAAGTCCCACGCCGCTCGCCGAGCGCCTGGGCACGCGCATCAGCCATGTCCTGGTCGACGAGTTCCAGGACACTTCGCGCGATCAATACGAGTTGCTGCTCACGCTGACGCAGGACTGGTCCGAAGGCGACGGGCGCACCTTGTTCCTGGTCGGCGACCCGATGCAGTCCATCTACGGGTTCCGCAATGCCGAGGTGGGCCGCTTCTCCACGGTGCGCGCCGCCGGGCTGGGTCAGGTGCGACTGCATTCACTCGAGCTGCGGCGCAATTTTCGCTCGGCGCCGGCGCTGGTGCAGTGGTGCAACGACGTATTCGCGCGCGTGTTTCCGGACAAAGACGACGTGCGCCGCAGCGCCGTCCGGCATCTCGCCAGTGTCGCCGCGCGCGTCAACCTCGAGGGTGAGCCGCGGCTGTATCGCGTGGCTGCCGAAAACGGCGCGCAGAACGAAGCGCAGGCCGCGGCGCAATCGATCTCGGACCTGGTTCGCACCCGGCCGGGCGAAAGCATCGCGGTGCTGGCCGGTGCCCGCACACACCTGCGCGCCATCCGCGCCGCGCTGTCGGCGAGAAGTGTGCCTTTCGTCGGCGTGAACCTCGAGCCGCTCGCGGATGTCGCGGTGGTGCGCGATCTGGAGGCGCTGGCGCGTGCGCTGGAATCGCCGCTCGATCGCATCGCCTGGCTGGCCGTGTTGCGCGCGCCTTTCGTCGGCCTCAGCCTCCCGGATCTGACGGTAATAGCCGAGGCCGCGGACGCCACCATCCCCGCGGCGCTGCGCGAGAGCATTCCGGGCCTGTCTCCCGACGGCATGGAACGGCTGCTGCGGTCCAAGGCGGTGCTGCTGCGCGCGTGGCACGAACGCGAGCTCGAGCCGCGTGCGCACATGGTGGAGCGCGTCTGGCTGGCGCTCGGCGGACCATCGGCGTGCGCGCGCCCCGACGATCTGGTGAGCGCGCGCCGATTTCTGATCGCGCTCGACGAAGCGGATCGTGGCCGCCTGCGCGGGCGGCCGCTGGATCTCGAGCGCCTGATGAATCGCCTGTTCGCGGCGGACACCGCGCAACCGGGCGCGGTCTCGCTGATGACCATCCACGGCGCAAAGGGCCTCGAGTTCGATCACGTCTTTGTGCTCGGCATCGGCCGGCGCGGGCGCGGCGACGATGCGCGCCTGCTCAACTGGCTGGAGTTGCCGCGAGCGGCGGGCGGCGATCACCTGCTGATGGCGCCCATCCGGGTGCGCGAGGAGGGCGACGACGTCGAGGATGACGCAATCAATCCGTTCATCGAGCTGCTGCACCGGGAACGCGCGCGCGCGGAACGCTCGCGGCTGGCATACGTTGCGCTGACGCGGGCGCGCCGTTCGCTGCATCTGTACCTGCACCCGCGGCAGAAAGATGAGGACGGAATCCAGGTCTTCAGTCCGGATGCGCGTTCACTGCTGCACAACCTGTGGCCCGCGATCGGCGGCGAAATCGCGAGCCTGCCAGTCATCGGAGCGCCGGACGGTGCACCGGGCGACGATGGTTCGCAGGAAATCGCGCCGGCATTGAGCCAGAGCCGGCGTCGCCTGGTGCGGCGTTTCGTGGCGCCGGCGGCGCCGCTCGACATCGCCGCCCGCGGTGAGCTCGTGCCGCAGGAGCGCGAGGAAGAAGCCATCGAATTCAGCTGGGTTCGCCAGACGGCGCGGCGCGTCGGCACGGTGGTGCACGAAGCGCTGGAGCGCTTCGGCCAGGGTCCGCTGCCATCCGTGCAGGAATTGCCCGGCCTGCGTGCGCGACTCGAGTCGCGGCTGCAGGCGCTGGGCGTCGAAGCCGGTGCGGCGCGCGACGGCGCCGAACGGGCGCTGGCCGCCTTGCGCGGCACGCTCGATGACACCCGTGGCCGGTGGTTGTTCGATTCGAGCCATCGCGACGCGCGCTCGGAGCTGGCGCTCACCGGCATACGCGGCAACAGCATCGTCAACGCAGTGATCGACCGCACCTTCGTGTCGGCCGATGGCATTCGCTGGATCGTCGATTTCAAGACCAGCCCGCACGAGGGTGGGAGCCTCGAGGGTTTCCTCGATTCGGAAGCGCGCCGCTACGAATCGCAACTGCGTCGCTATGCGCATCTCGCGCGCGAGCTCGGCCCGGAGCCGGTGCGCGCAGGGCTGTATTTCCCGCTGCTCGGTGCCTGGCGCGAAGTCGACCTCGGTCAGTAGGTCCCTTCGAACGAGAACGGGCTGCGGCCGGAGGCCTCTGGCATCGCGCCGAGCGTGATCTCGCGCACCACGCTCTCGGCTGCCGCGGTACGGCCGGTGATGAAGCCCTGCACGAAATACGCATTGGGCGGCGTGAGCTTCAGGGTTCCCTCGACCATGAAGGGACCGCCGAGATCACGCAGCTTGCCCACCGGCGCGCCGTCGGGCGGGGTGGTGCCGTCAAAACTCACCTGGTAGGAGCCGAGCTCCATGGGCCTCGCGCCCACCTGTCGCAGATCCCGCAACTCGATGCTGCCCTGGAGGGCGCGCGGCGCTGGTCCGGCCACCAGTTCGAGACGCGTGAGATCGGCGTTGAACGTGCCGCGCTGGTCGCGTGGCAGCTGTGGCAGCAGCGCGGGATCCAGCGCGACGCCGAGCTTGACGTTGCGCAGCTCACCGACGCCGGAAAAACTCGTGTCGAGGTCGGCGCGCGCCGTGATCGCGGTGCCCCGCAGCTCGAAGTCGCCGGACAACCGGCCGGTCAGCGCTCGTCCGGGCGCGAGATTCCAGGTGGCGTCACCGAGCGGCGTGCCCTGGTATTTCAGCCCGATGCATTCGCCCTGCCAGACGGTTCCGCCGATCTCGGTGCATCGCACCTGCGGCGGCAGGCGCGAGGCGAACCAGCCGGCCGGCAGATAGAGCACCAGTACCACCAGGAATGCCGCGACGGCCGCGATGACGGTGAAGACCAGTGTGCGGCGCTTCACCCGGATTCAGCCCGACCGCAGTACCAGGCCGGCGTTCACGTAGCCGGCTTCGCCCGACGTCTCGATCTCGGCGCTCTCCACGCGTATGCCCTGCTGCTGCGCGAGGCGCGACAGCCAGGCGACCAGTCCGTCGAACGGCACGTGATCGAGCCGGATGCGAAGGCCGCCGTTGGGGGTAGGCTGGCTGTTGGTCAGCGACTTGCCGAGGCCGCTTTCGCGCGCCGAGCTGTCGATCAGCACCACCAGCGAACCCGCCGGCGTCGAACTCGTCGAGGGACCGGCGGCCAGCAGTTGCGGCGTCACGCTCTGGATGTAGGCGAGATCTGCCTGCTTGGTCGCGATGCGCCCACGGGCTTCGGCGATGTCGGTGTAGAGCGGCCAGATCACGCCGACCAGGATCACGATCACCGCGCCGATGGCACCGTACAACACGAAGCGGCGTTCGCGTTCGGCGAGGCCGTTGTACCACTCGAGCATCAGGCACCTGCCTTCTTGATCTCGAGGCGGCCGCTGTAACCATCATTGCTGGCGCTGCCGCCGAGCTCGGTTTGCCAGCCCGCGGCGCGCAGCTGCTGGCCGATGGCGTCGACGCTCGCGGCGTCCGGCGCATTCAGGCGCAGCTCGAGCGAGCCGTTCTGGAACCGGAAGCCCTGGATGATCGCGGTGGGGGAAACGTTGCGCGCGCTGGCCACGGCGACCAGCGCCGGCAACAGCGCACCACCGCCGCCACTGCCGCGGACCTGCACCACGCGCGCCTCGACGCGCTTGCGCGCATTGATGGCGTTCATCTGGCCGGGCATCGCGACACGGAAGGCTGCTTCGATGCCGGCATCCAGCGCCGCTTCGGCCTTGCGCAGCCGGTTGAGCTCGACGTATCGCGCGCCGATGTGCACGCACAGCAGCGACGCGGCGAGCACCGCCGCCACGCGCCAGGATTTCCAGTTCTGCTTCAGCGGCGACGTCACGGCGAGCGCGCCCTGCAGCAGGTTGACCGCTTCGCCGCTGGCCGCGGCCGGCGCCAGCACGCCCAGCGGTCCCGAATTCAGCAGCTGCACTTTCACGCCGGTGAATCTTTCGCGCTGCGCGTCGATTTCCAGCTGGTACGCCTGCCAGTCCTCGTGCGCCGCGTACAGCAACAGTCCCAGCGGCGGCGGCTCGAGGCCGGCCACCTGTGACACCTGCGCCGCCAGCGCCATCTCGAAGGCGGTGCCGATGGCGAGCGCCGGCATCACCAGCGCCGGGCCCTGCGGGCCGCAGTATCAGCGTGCCGCCGTCGAGCAGCGCGATGATCTGCCCCGGCATCGACGGCAGCAGCGATGCTTCCGAGTAGATAGCCTGCGGCGCGATGCCGGCGGCACCCAGTTCCGCCAGCCAGGCGTCGATGCGCGCGCGCGCCACGACCAGCACCGGCACGCGGCCGGTCTCCGCCGAACGTTCGCCGACGGCGAAATGCAGGTTCTCGATCTCGTCGGCGACGCGCTCTTCGAGCGCGAAGGGAATCACCTGCGCGAGCTTGGCGGCGCTCCTGGCGGGCGCGTCGCTGTCGGCCAGCAGCACGTCCGTCGCCGGTACGATCACCGCGACGCGGCGTCCCACGGCGAGCGGTGCGGCCTGCACGAGCTCGCCTGACACGGCATTGACGAGCACCTGCCCGTCTTCGTTGCACACGATCCAGCGGGGTGCCGCGCCTTCGCGCAACTGGATGATCAGGGATTCAGCCATTCTTCATTCGCTTCCAAAGCTGCGCTGCACGACCCGGACTTTGTTCGAGGGCTCGCGGAATAGAACACTGTACAAAACGAAGTCCGCAGTGCCAATACGAATGTTGGTGCGCAGACGGAACCACTTGGACTTTTCGTCCAGGCGCTGTTCGACCTTCGTCTTGTCGGGACCACTGAGCGGAGCCGTGTAGTCGGCCTTGACCGGCCAGCAACCCTTCTCGCGCATCTGGGCGAGATCGACGCTGCGATACTGGCTCTGGTTGTTGGGATCGTTGAGCGTGACGTCGAGCACCAGGCCGCTCGCAGTGCAGGGATTGACCGTCTCGCCGTTCGGGAGCGCGGTGACGAACGGCGCGATCTTGAGGTAGTTGTCGCGCCCGAAGCCGGGCAGGGCGAGCAGCTCGGAGGTGTGCGTGATGAAGGTGTTGGGTGGACGGTAGGGCGGGTTCTGGGAGAGATACAGGGTGTCTTCGCCGCCGGACGAGGCGGGCGCGATGTCCGGGTCTATCCAGTCCACCAGCAGGTCCGCGTAACGCACGTCGATGTCCAGGTCACGCAGCAGGGTGACGAAGATGTCGTACTGGTGCCTGTCGAGCTCGAAAGTGCTGGCCTGCGGATTCCAGTACACCACGCTGTTGAGGTTGAAGCGCCCCGTCAGGTCTTCGACCTTTCCCTGGATCCACACGCCTGTGCCTTCGATCTCGAACGGCGGCTGTTCCTGCGCCCAGTCCTGGATGGTTTCGGTCTTGGGCTTCGAGCCATCGTTCTCCAGGGCGATGCTCGCCAGCGCCTCGGCGGCCATGCCCGCCTGCAGCGCCTGCTCCATGGTGAAGGTGGCCGCGGCCCGTCGCGCCGCCATGGCCTTGTTGTAGGTGACGGCGGCGGCCACCATGGTCGCGATCGCGAAGATCACGATCGCCACCAGCAGCGCCACGCCCCGCTGACGCGCGCGCCTCATGTCGGAATCTCGAAGACGCGTGTCACGCGGCCCCAGTCCTCGAACACCACCGAGAACTCGATGGCAAGCGGCCGCGGCAGCAATACCTCGTCGATGTTCATCGGGCTCACGGGCCCGCTCGAATTGACGGGCGGCCAGTCGTCGCGCCA
>Ga0134122_10002684_pt1 | contig 13084 bp, 13 predicted proteins | sample KB302_FD_96461 | JGI IMG/M metagenome (GOLD analysis project Ga0134122, IMG submission 96461) | Terrestrial soil microbial communities without Nitrogen fertilizer from Kellogg Biological Station, Michigan, USA - KB3-0-2 | ecosystem: Environmental > Terrestrial > Soil > Unclassified ...
CAAACGGATCCGGATATGCTGACTCTACGCTCGCCGTGATACCAGGCCGGCAGGATGGCGCCTAAAAGGAAACCATTTGGATCCGGCCACACCCATTCATGCGGCGCTCCTTGAAATTCCACATGGTGTCCGCTCGGTCACGGTCCTCCCAGCGAACTCGCGCCTGCAGCCGAACGGTTTCACCGGCGACATTGGCGTCAATCTCGTCGATTACCATTTCGCATATTCCTTTGGGCCTGAAGCCATGTGGTGACACCCGTAGGGAAACATGTCCGCGATCGAGCACACCAATCTGCTGAAGGATCTTGTCGCGATGAAGATTTGTCAAGCCCGAACTAATATTCGCCCACAGCTCTGTTCTTGTGCGCTACGATCCAATATACGCAGAGCGTCCGATCAGATTTCTTTCGGGTGGGTCACTCCCGGCGAGCAACGGTGGGTTCCTTTGGAAAGTGCTGAAGCCGGTGAAAGAAGATTCATGACGAGTGGAATAAAACGATTATCTCGGCGCTCGTGCGAGACGGGTCATGTAGTAAATCAAAATAAGAATACGTATAGATCTCGTCCATGCTCTACTCCGATTCGGAGCAAATGATCTACAAGAGCCCAATCGTCCGCAGAATCTTAGCGAGAACATGGTCTGAGTCGAAAAACTCATGGGCGATCGCGCGCGCACCATTCGAATGTTTCTGATAGCCGCTCGCGATTCTTTCTATTGCATCCAAAGCTTCGTCTTCGTTACGGACCGCAAAAAGGCCCGAGCCCGTACGTAAGATATTCCCGAAACCCGTGTCCTGCTGGATCACTGGTCGCCCCGCGGATAAGTAACAAGCACTCCTGTCGCTGAACCACCCACTTCGAAAGCGCACGTTCTGATCCTTTGCAACTGAGAACTCGCCAAAGGAATCGCAGATATAGTTCCGGTAGACATCGGGTAGCGAGACCGTCATGCCATCACGAAGCAACCATCCGTGGGCTCTTAAAGGCGATAGAGATTCAAGCCGAAGGAGAACGCGTCGGATTTGTGGAAGAGTTTCGACGAGAAACTCCCGCCACGGCGGCGTCTGTCCAAAAGCGGCGTTAGCGCCATGCCCACCGACCAACCAACGAGGTGCCGAACGGAATCCTATCGTGCGAGACGGGAGCCGCCTCGCTGTCCAGACGATAGAAGGTCTGGAAGGCGCTACGACGTGGCTCCGGGAAGGTGTGAATGAATTGGGGACTAGAGCCAAAATCGAAGCGTAAGTCCTGTCTTTGCAGTAATCCTTCAATCGATTTCGGCGCCTGTCCCCAATCCATTCACACCTTCCCGGAATCGCCTCGGGGCTGGACACGGAATGACAGGAAGCGTCTCGGCAATGTTCCATTTCAAGCAATCCAACCTCAACATCACCCAATTTCACCATCTCGATGCCGGATTTCTTCAAGGCCTATGAGAAATGCGGGCTAGATCGGCAGTAGTGGTTTCTGAGAGAATTCCGGCATGTTCTTGCAGTTGCGGCGTCTTTATTTCGTGCTGATGGTTTTTGCTGTCACGCTCTATTTCTTCATCGTGCAGCAGGGCCGGACCGCACTTGGGGTTTCGGCTCCAGGAATCCAAATTGAAGGCGCTGTGGACTTGCCGGCGGCGGGGAATTTCGATGAGCGGCCGTTTTTCTCAACGCGCCGGCATCCCGCTATTGAGTATCCCGACCGCACGACAACCGACGTTGTGGCGGAATTGAAACGCAAGGTGGATGCGGGCAGCGCGCGGCTTCGCTTTGAAGGGCGCGGGGGCTACCTTCGGTCGGTAATGGAAGCTCTCCATGTTCCTGCTGAATCCCAGTCCGTGGTTTTTTCGAAGACGAGCCTCCAGTCGCATTACATCGAACCATCAAATCCACGAGCGATTTTCTATTCGGACGACGTCTCGATCGCCTTCATCCCGAATGCGCCGCTTCTGGAAATTGCCACACTGGATCCGCAGCAGGGCGTTGTGTTCTACGCGATCACTCAGCGGCAGGTCGAGCGGCCCCAGATTGTACGCAGCGACTCCTGTCTTTCCTGTCACGAGTCGCACGATAGTTTGGGCGTGCCTGGATTGCTGGCGCGCAGCGTCGGCACGGGAGCCGGAGGCGAGACGCTGTCCGACTTTGGAGATTATATTTCCGATCACCGCAGCCCGTTCGAGCAGCGCTGGGGAGGCTGGTTCATTACGGGCAAGACCGGTTCTGCGCACCATATGGGGAACGTGATGCTGGCGGAAGATGCCGCGCCTGGCCGGACCGCCGGCTCGCAACCGCCGCTGGCGTCGCTGGATGGCAAGTTCGATCTCGATGGGTACCCCTCGCACTTTAGCGACGTTGCTGCGGTGCTGGTTCTCGATCATCAGGTCCGGATGATCAACCTGCTCACACGCGTCGGCTGGGAGACCCGCATCGCTCTCGATCAGTCGGGGAAGAATCCGCAGGATAAAGCCGCCGCCGCGCGGCTGATCGCGGCCGATTCCAATGAACTTGTCGATTACATGCTTTTTGTCGATGAAGCGCCTTTGGTTGGAAAGTTTGAATCGACCTCGGGATTCCAGGAGCTGTTTGCCGCAGGCGGTCCGCGGGACAGCCGGGGCCGCAGCCTGAAGCAGCTGGATCTTGGAAAACGCCTCCTGCGCTATCCTTGCAGCTACATGATCTATTCTCCCGCCTTCGACGGACTGCCTGCCGCAGCGAAGGACGCGGTGTATGCGAGATTGTGGGCCGTCCTCTCTGGGAAGGACAAGGCAGGCAAATATTCGAAGCTCTCGGCTTCCGACCGCGCCGCCATCGTCGGCATTCTCCAGTCAACGAAACCAGGACTGCCGGCGTATTTCCGGGCGCTCTAATACAGAATCTATAAATACCGCTCGCGCAGGATTGCCGCGTGGTGCGCGGCGTGCCCCGGAATGATCCAAGCCAGCGCTCGTACGGTGAAGAAATTGCCGCTGGCGATGCCTCCTTTTGTCCACGCCTCGGCCGGCAGATTTTGGAAAAGAGAAATCGTGGAAAGGCGTACCCTGCGGAATTCGTCGACGTGAGACGCCCAGGAGATGTTGCCGGCCTGGGCGCCGGACGCAGCGATGTCCGCATCGTAGCCGGGCAGTGCAGTGTCGAAACCACGGGCGAACCAAAGCGCTCGAAATGCCAGCGCCCGCTCCGTATCATTGACGTGATTCAGAGTCTGCCGGATACTCCACTTTTCCGGCGCATAACGGTGGAGCGAAGTCTCTTCGGAGATTTGCGTGAAGAAGGCGATAGATTCTTCCAGCTGACCCTCAATGATGGAGATGGGATCGTCGCCGGTGACCTGGCCAGTGACCTGGACGATAATCCGATTGATATAGGTAAAGTAATGCGGGGCGGCTTCCGTCGCCTGCGGGCGTCCGATCATGGAAGCCATTTTAACGCTCTCCTTTTGGATAACGATTGAATAACGATGATGAATGATCCTTACGATCTGCAACGGTTCGTCGATGCCCAGGCCCCGGTCTTTGACCAGGTGTGCGCGGAACTGCGGAGCGGCCGCAAACAGACGCACTGGATGTGGTTTGTTTTCCCACAACTGAAGGGCCTGGGTTCCAGTGCGACGTCCAAAAAGTTCGCCATTGCTTCTCAAGCCGAAGCAGACGCCTACCTGCGGCATCCGATTCTGGGCCCCCGGCTGATCGAATGCACCCGGCTTGTGAATCGTATTGAAGGACGTTCAATAGAAGAAATTTTCGGTTACCCCGACGATCTCAAGTTTCGATCCTGCATGACGCTTTTCGCTTCCGTCTCACCAGACAATCCGGTGTTTGCCCAGGCGCTGCAGAAATATTTCGAGGCTGCTCCATAGATTCTGACTAACAGCTAAAGGAATTGGGAGTGAAGCAGGAGAGCACGTTTCATTCGGTTTTCGGCAAATTAGTATTGGGTCAGCGTGCGGTTCTGTATCACCCACTACCGGTCGTTAGGTCTCCTCTCGCAGATCCGGTGGGAGGTGTGAAACGACCTCTTCCAGGGACATCGATTCGGGTGGCCTGCCATCGGCGGCGGACTGGTTCGACAGGCGCTGAAGTACTTCATTCACGGGAGTGGGAATTCCATGCTGCCTTCCAAGCAGAACGATTTCACCGTTCAGGTAATCACACTCGATGCGGTGTGTTTGCCGGTGCAAGCTCTGCCAGGAGGATCCGCCCTGCCTTTTCTGGCCCGCGATAACACCGATGCGGAGATGATTGCCGCGTCGATTCTTGTCTTCGGCTTCCGCAACATAGTCAATGCCGGCCGCGCGCAGACAGGCGGCGCCTTCCTGAAGAGCAAGCGCCGTGAAAGGCCCGGAGCGCACAGCGGGTCCACAAAGAGCTTCAATGGCATTCCCAAGATTCTTCAAAAGCTTGCCGTACTTCCACCGCATGATGTCTGGCCGGACCTCCGAATGGAATGTCGATGTGGCGAGAGCAGCGGCGATGTTCTTCGCCGTGTCATCGATCCCTGATGGGTAACGTCCAATATCGAGCAGCCCTGACACGGGAGAACTCCACGCCTGAACAATTCCAGGCGTAACGTATGCGACAGGGCACATCACGCATATGCCGTACACGTGTTCGAACCAGCGCAACGCCAGTCGCTCGTTCTCTACACCATTCTGGACACACACCACAGGCACGCCTCCCGGCGCCACGGCCGCGAGATTGCAAAGAGCCGCGGCAGTGTCCTGCGTTTTCATTGCCAGCAGAACAACCTCGTCCGCAGACCATCGGACTTGTCCTGGAGTTTCCACGACTGGCAGACGAACCGTCGTGCTTCCCCCTGGTGAATCCACTCGAAGACCGTGCTCGCGGATCGCGGCGACCTGCATACCGCGTCCGATCAGGGCAACGTCATGACCGTGCTCTGCCAGACGTGCGCCGATGACTCCACCCACTGCGCCTGCACCATAGACAACAAAACGCGTCATGCTTGACCCTCTCCAAGGATGAGTAGGTTCTCCAGTTTTTCGCTAAACTCGGGCGGTAAATCCTGAATTAGTCGATGCATCAGCTCCTCAAAAGTGTTTCGCTCCATTTGCTTCATCATATTGCGTACAATCTTCGCCCTATGAAAAGCCCGCTGAACTGGTTGCTCTTCGTTGTACCTGTCGCCATCGCACTGGAGATTATGCACGCGGATCCGCTCTATGTGTTCCTTGCGTCGGCAATCGCCATTATTCCATTGGCCGGCTGGATGGGCCAGGCGACCGAATGGATGGCCGAACATCTTGGCCCTGGCATCGGTGGATTGCTGAATGCGACATTCGGGAATGCCGCCGAGTTGATTATTGCCATAATGGCCCTTCGCGCGGGGCTTCATGACGTTGTCAAAGCTTCGATTACCGGGTCCATTATCGGAAACATCCTGTTCGTGCTGGGACTGGCCATTGTTGCCGGAGGCGCAAAACGTCCCGAGCTACGGTTTAACCGCACCGCCGCGTCGCTGTCGACGACGCTTCTGGCTCTGAGCGCTATCGCACTGATCGTTCCAGCGCTGTTTCACCGTCTCTCGTCGAATGCGGGGGCTCCGGTAGAGCAAACACTGAGTTTGGAAATCTCCGTCGTACTGGCCATCACCTACATCCTGAGCCTGGTATTTACGCTGCACACCCACAAACACCTTTATGTGGGCCACGGCGACACTGAGTCGGATGACGCCATGGGGATGCGGCAAATTCCTCTGTGGAAATCCGGAGTGATTCTGCTTGCCGCAACCGCCATGGTTGCCCTCATGAGCGAGTTCCTTGTCGGCGCAGTTGAACAAACTGCCCAAAGGCTGGGCATGACGGATGTATTCGTCGGCGTCTTTATTGTGGCTGTGGTCGGCAATGCGGCGGAACACAGCACTGCGGTTCTCGTCGCACTCAAAAATAAGATGGATCTCGCGGTGAATATAGCCGTCGGATCGAGTCTGCAGGTTGCGTTACTGGTTGCCCCCACGCTGGTCTTTGTCAGCTATGCCTTTGGCAAGCCTCTCGATCTTCTCTTTACCACCTTCGAGATTGCGGCAATCGTCTTGTCAGTCGCAGTGGTCAACTTGATTGCCTCCGATGGCGAATCCAACTGGATGGAGGGAGTGCTCTTGCTCGCGGTCTACGCCATTCTCGGACTTGCTTTTTATACGATGCCGGCTTGAGCCAGGCAGCCGTTTGGTATTGTTTTCCACCCGCGGACAAGACATCGGCCGGCCGGGAGATTTGATTCAAGCCAGAACGGATTTCACTTGTTAAGGGAGATTGCTTCCCGCACACAGCGAAACCCGATATCGACGACGCGATCGCCTGGCCAGGCGTCAGTGTCGCGGGTTGATGCTCGCGCGCCGCGAGCAACGAATACCCAGCCCCCGCCGCGCACCACTCTGGTCGTGCCGGAGCTAGGCCCTTTGGGATCTGTCTGAGCAGTTTTTGGATAGTCCTTGACATACCAGTCGTTGGTCCATTCCCACACGTTGCCGAGCATGTCGAAGAGACCCCACGCGTTGGGGCGCCTTTGCTTCACCTCGTGGGAGGTCTGGGTGCGATTACCGGAATCGACCCAGGCAATGTCGGCGAGAGGGCCGTAGCGGGGTGAGTCTTTGGCTGTCGAGCGCGCGGCGTACTCCCACTGCGCTTCCGTCGGCAGCCCCCCGCGCGACCCCAACGCCCACCTGCAATAGTCGTCTGCATCCTGCCATGTCACAGCGAACACGGGGTACTGGGGGCCGACCTTTGCACGACCGGAATACTCGTCCCGAGTAGCATGCGGGTACGTTTTCTTACTGTAGGCCGCGAAGGTCACCTCGGTTTGCCCCATCCAGAAACCGTGGGTGAGCGTCACGTCGTGTTGGTTTTTCTCGTTGTCGTAACACTCGCTATCGCCTTTGGTGCAGCCCATGCGGAACGAGCCGGCGGGAATCCCCACGTAGGTCAGTCCATCCTTTGGGTTCACCCACAAATCTCCGGCCATGGGTTCTCCTGATGGAGGAGCGGGTGTGGCGGGGCCACCACGACCAACGGCGGTCGAGCCCGACTGGGCATGGTCCCGAATGTAGGCGATGAGGTCCGGCGGAACGTTCGCGGCCGTCAAACGCTGCCGCAACGATTCATTGAAGGCGAAGCCAAGCTTGCACTTGTCGACGTAGGCGCGGAGGCGGGGCGGCGCGACATCCGGCACCAGCTTCACGAACGCTTCCAACGAAAGCGGGCCCTCGCCGCAGTTGATCCGGGTCTGTTCTCCTCGGATCACGGTCTCTTGGGCGAGAAGTGCGGGAGGTTCCGAGATGGGCAACGTAATCCCGACCACGACGAGCAGCACACATAGCGGCAGCACGGCAATCCGTCTGCGGCGGTTGCCGGAGATGGTTCGTTTCCATTCGACGAGACCGCCCGTCAACGCGCCGAGTACTTGAAGAAGGGTGTTCATCCAGAAATACGCTTCCCAGTAGGGAGAAGCCCCAATGTCATCCGGGCTCGCTGTCCACGCGTGGTATCGGAACGCCGTATGCTTCGTCGCCCAATCGAATGAGAACAAGCATCACCATCAATTCGAAATTACTCAGCGCTGCGTTTCGGGTTGCCATATATTCATATTATATGAATATATAAACTCGCCGAGTCAATCGAAAAAAAAGGTGCGGGGAATTGTCGCGACGACGAAAATGGTTCGCTCTTGCAACAACCAGATTTGACCCGCTACAGCTCGATTCAGCAACGAGCCAACTCCTGATTAGTCGTTAAACCGTAGAGTGACTCTGGTCACCCAAGTCCTCTGGTCAATGGAATCGTAGGCGGCGATTTCTCATGATTTCCTTCCTCAGCGCACGAAGCGGTCGAGCCAGGGCTGAAGCTCTTCCGCCCACACCTCGAAAGTGGACGTCTGGGTTCCTACGTTCACGCCTCCCGACAGCGACGGAAACCGCCACATCTCCTGATTGTGGGAGCCGTCGGGAAGGAAAAAGTGCTCGCCGATGTTGACGTAGAAGACGGTCTGCTCGTCTGCGAGCTTACGGTACACCGCGGCGTTCTCCTCCGCGACCTCCCGCCAATGCGCTCGGTCCAACTGGCCACGCGGAAAGGCGGCGGAAAGCAGAATCTTCGCCTGCGGTTGGCGCGCACGGATCTCGGCGATGATGGGAGTGAAACCCGCGATAAACTCTGGCGCGCGGGCGCCCATCGCCTGGTCGCCGGGGCCGAACCCCTGCAGCACCACGAGCTTCGCCTGGTAGCCGTCCAGTTCTCCGTTCTGCATGCGCCACAGGAGGCTCTCAAAGCGCGTGCCCTGAGAGCCGAAGTTCGCGGCCTTGCGCAATCCGAGCGTCCGATCCCAGACACTGCGGCCGCGGTCCGGCCAGTTCCACATCTCGGTTTCCGTCATTCCGAACAAGACGATGTCGATGTCTCCTGCCCGCGCTCGCTCGATGAATTTGTCATGGTGCCCGCCTTCGAGTGCGGTCAGCAGGCCAGCCGGGGCACCCGACATCGGCGTCCAGACCGCTTGCAGCGGCGCGACTCGGGGCGTTTGCGTCACGAGCGGTTCGGGCTGCTGCGCCCAGGCAGCGCAGCTTGGCACAAAAGGAATATCTCCCCGAAAATTGTTCTAGTTGGCGCGTAGCCGGTGACGTCCATTGAGAGAAGGCACAGCGATTGATAAATGCTGGGCGACTTTGCGTGACCATCTCAGAGAATAGTCGGTATAAGAGCTGTCTTTCAGCATCGGGTCGCCGACGCCGGAGGGATTTCTAAACTTTCGAAGCGTCTTCATGGCTGCAGTGAAGCTAATTCCTGGCCGGCAACTCCAGGTGATCTCAGTTTTCCGTCGGCGGTTCCAGGTTATCGATCACGATAAACTCGACTGGAACCTTCGCACGCTCCAGATGGAGGCCAAGCTCGCCTTCCACAGCCTTCGGTACCGGTGTCGTGAATTGTCTCGGGGCTGTGCTGCCGGGGCCGCTCCTAATCCCTGCCTGAGCCTGATCGGCGCCTGCAGGCAGGATCTCTTCAAGATCGAATTTGATGGCGTAATTACCCGTAAGACCGGTTTTGTCAAGGACCGGCATGGAGCCAGGCGGAGACACGCCCGACAGAAGGTACGACAACCACTTTGCGACTTGCTCCATTGTGTAATTTCCGTTCACGTGGGAGTCACCGCTGGCACTCCATGTTTCGCCCGAAGAAGTCTCTTTGAATTTGATGCCGGATTTGGCGATTGTCACGGCGTATCCGTCGAGTTCCCTGGTTTCGTGGTGAACTCGAGCTTTGAAGTGATCCTCTAATAAGGTCTGGAGCATCAGTTTCAGTTCACCTTTTGTTACTCGTTCCGGGTTGTCCGCGACGGCTTCGAACCGAACATAGATGTCGCACCCTGCGGGGCGACGGCAAGGGGCCTCGGCAGTGAATTGAGAGGGGGCCAAGCGGGCGATCGTTGATGAGGCGTACGCGGTAAGCACAAGCGCCGCCAGTGGAACGCCCGGCCCGATACATCTTCCTTGTCGCGGCGGAGTTCGATCACGCGTGTTTTGCGGTGACCACAATAGTCCGTCGACCCCTAAGCATTTAATCAGACCCGTTGTTACCCCCGGTCCCAGTTGAGGGTGGGGACGCACGGACGCCACAGCGAACTTCAGCCGAGGCAGCTGCAGTCGTGCCGCGCCGGCAGCCGTACCTTGAGTAATAGCTGCGATCTGCGTAGGAAGCACAGCCTGTGGGGAGGACTCCCATTGAAAAGGGAATATCGCCGGCCAGAAGCCGCTCCGCTGAGCCGCATACAGTCCGATCCCCATTGTCGCGATCAACATTGCAGCCGCGACGGCGAAATGAGGACGGTAGCGAGGGCGAGACACCGCTGGCTCTTCCCTTTTCACTTCATGAAAGCGTCCCTCACGCAGCCGCCGCAGGACACGCGCTGCTCCATCTTCCAATGCCCCCGGTGCTGCAGGGGGCATGTGTCTGTCAAAAACGTCACGCAGGTTCTCGTCGTGTCTTTTCATGATGTCCTTTCATACAGCGCGCAAGAGTCTCTTAAGGCGCGCCCGTGATCGGTAGAGGTTGATGGCAACCGCGCCACGCGATGTGCCGAGCATTTTCGCAATCTGCGCATCCGAGTAGTCGAACTTGTAATGAAGAATGAGAATCTCAACGGCCCGTGGCTTAAGCTTCGTAAGCGCGCTGCGCGATCGATCGACGAAGAGATTCTCGCGTTCATCGGAGCCCGGGGAATCTCCAAGACTCGAGGGATTTGCCGCTTCTACGGTAGAGCGGCGATTACGCGCATCAATCAGGTCGAGGGACGCATTTACGGCGGCACGGTAAAGGTAACCCTTAGGATTGTTCTGAAAACCCGGAGGAAGCCCGCGTTGCATCAGCTTCACAAAAAGCATCTGCAGCACGTCTTCCGCGTCTTCGACCCGGCCCGTAATACTGTACGCTGTTCGGCACACCAGTTGATGGTGCTCCCGAAAGAGTTCCTCGAAATCCTGTTCCAAAGTCTCACCAATCGAATCGGAGATCGCAGTGGTCCACATAAGAACCTCGCAAAGTAAACGGGTCTCAATTCGGATTTGTTACGTTTTTTCCAAGAGGGGTATGTGTTTTCATGTTCCGCGCATACGAGCAAAGCCCGTCCAAGATATTTTTGTGGCTCTGACCTTATAGAACACGCGAGCGTTTTGGCGGCCTCCCTAAAACGCCGCATTATTGAATCTTGTCCGACGAAGAAGGAAAAGCCATCAGACGTGTATCCTCCGCAACGAGGCCGGAGTAACCGCATCGCCGACAATACGTCCGCTGGCGACGGTAGAGTCTCGTTTTCGTGTTTGTTCGCGTGTTTTTCACTTTGTAGTGTAAGAAATTCTGCTGAGCTTGGACTAATGCAAGCGGATGATCGAAAAGATTCTCGGACAGACAACACACGGGACGGAGATCGAGAAGCGCTTTCATGACTTGCTTTTATCGAATGGTCCCGCGTTGATTCGAATAGCCCGCAGCTATACGAACAACAGCAGCGATCGAGACGACCTGTTCCAGGACACGGCGCTTGCAATATGGCAAGCTTTGCCGCGATTTCGCAATGAAAGTTCGGAGCGAACGTTTGTGTTCAGAATCGCACTGAATCGCGCGCTTACGTTTCTTGCGCAACGTCGGTACGTGACCCCAATGAACTCGGAAATCGAAGTGCCGGACTCGAGGCCAAATCCTGAGAAGGAATTCGCCAGGGAGCAGGAGGGATCGCGTCTCACAGAGGCGATTCGCAATCTTCCGATCGAATACAGGGAGGTAATCACTTTGATTCTTGAAGGCTTGAGTTATGCGGAAATTGCCGAAGTATTGGGTATCGGTGAAAGCAACGTCGGCGTTCGCCTCAACCGTGCACGCCAGATGCTGAGGAGACTGCTGGAGGTTTCATCGAATGATAGACGATGAGTTGGAATTGTGGAGAAAACAGTGGCGCGGTCAGCCTGCTGTGGTGATCGACTTGATTCGGAGGGTCGAGCGCGAGACATTCCACATGCGCCTGGGGCGGCTGGCTCTGCTCGCTCCGACAGCAGTAGCAACCGTGGTAACTGTTCTAGTGGCGATGAAGCCCAATACCGGTGGAGTTCTTTTCGTTGCAGGTCTCTGGCTATTCATGGGCATTACCGCATGGTTTGTGAGGCGGAACCAGAGAGGCGTGTGGACTCCAGCCGCTGAAACGACCGCTGCTTATCTCGAACTCTCGATAGAACGCTGCCGGCGAGTGGAGAACGACTGGCGTGTCGGCCGGGTCCTGTCAATCCTCGTTACCGCATTCGTTCTGTTCGGCGTCTATAAAGGAATGAGCGCCAGCGGTGTCTTGAAGAATACGGCCAGTTACCTGATCGTCGCGGCGACGTTCCTTTGGACGATCTGCGTTGTCGGATATGCGCTGTTTCTTAATCGTCGGAAAGTAAGGAAAACGCAGGTCGAACTGGAATATCTCTTGAATCTCCAGAGGCAACTGCACGGCGGCCAGCAAGGTGAAGACTAGCGATAATTGGCTGTACCAGGCCGGAAGGCGCTGTCCCTGTCGGGACGAAATGGGCGCCTTCGGGTGGCGTAGAGAAAACCGGTCATCGCAAGCCATAGAAGTGGTTTTTGAAGTGGAAAGCGTTTGGTAAGAAGCGTGGGGATGCCGGTTCTGGTCGAGGTTACGTTCCGCTGAATCTGTGCAACTATTTGAAAAGGCTCCTCAGGTAGGATTCGAACCTACAACCCTCCGGTTAACAGCCGGATGCTCTACCGTTGAGCTACTGAGGAGCAACGGACGCGCGCAAATCGATGCGTACGACCCAAGGAGCGTAGCAAAGCGTTAAATCCAGGTCAATCAGGGTTTCCGCGACCGAAGCGCCTTGTATACTGTCTGGACGATGAAATTTTTCGTTCGCACCTACGGTTGCCAGATGAATGTCGCCGATTCCAACGAAATGGGGCGTCATCTGAAAGACCGGGGGCTGGCTCTCACCGAAAATCCCGACGAAGCTTCCATCATGCTCGTGAATACGTGCACGGTGCGCCATCACGCCGAAGAGCGGGCATTCTCGGAAATCGGGCGACTGAAGAAATGGAAAGCTCAACGGCCGGGGAGAAAGATCGTTCTTACCGGATGTGCGGCCGAACGAACGAAAGAACACATCGAAGATCGGTTCCCTTACATCGACCTCGTGGTCGGCGCAAAGTCCATTGCGGATTTTCCGCTAATCGTTGAGAAGCTTCTCGATCGCCGGGCCACGGATGACGAACTGGATTACGCTGTCCCGGCAACTGGCGATACCGTCTCCTCTTTCGTCACCATCATGCGGGGCTGCAACTATTTCTGCATCTACTGCATTGTCCCCAGTGTGCGTGGGCGGGAAATCTATCAGCCGATGGAGGCGGTTCTGGCTGAAGTGCGCGATCGCGTCCGCGAAGGAGTGCGCGAAATCACGTTGCTGGGACAAACGGTGAATTCGTACTACACGAATGGAAGTCGGGGGCACGGTACGGACTTTTCGGATTTGCTCGAAGCCGTCGCCGGTGTCGACGGAGTCGAGCGCATCCGGTTCATGAGTCCGCATCCGTACTACATGACCGA
>Ga0134122_10002687_pt1 | contig 13081 bp, 10 predicted proteins | sample KB302_FD_96461 | JGI IMG/M metagenome (GOLD analysis project Ga0134122, IMG submission 96461) | Terrestrial soil microbial communities without Nitrogen fertilizer from Kellogg Biological Station, Michigan, USA - KB3-0-2 | ecosystem: Environmental > Terrestrial > Soil > Unclassified ...
AGCCAGGAAGCCGCAGACGAGAGGGGAGGCGAAGGCACCGAGGTTGATCCCCATGTAGAAGATGGAGAAACCGGCGTCCCGCCGTACGTCTTCGGGCGTATACAGCGAGCCCACCATGGTGCTGATGTTCGGCTTCAGCAGGCCCGTGCCGATGACGATCAGGCACAGGCCCAGATAGAAGAAGGCGATGGAGTGGAAGGTGAGGCTCACGTGCCCCAGAGCGATGACGATGCCGCCGAGCAGCACGGAACGCCGCTGTCCGAGGAGGCGGTCAGCGACCCATCCTCCGGGCAGGCAGGCCAGATAGGCCATGGCCGTGTAGAGGCCGTAGATGGGCCCCGCCTTGGCCGCATCCCATCCCAGGCCGCCCTGCTCCACGGCGGCGGTCATGAACAGCAGCAGGATGGCCCGCATGCCGTAGAAGCTGAACCTCTCCCACATCTCGGTGAAGAAGAGGGTGGACAGGCCCGCCGGATGGCCGAAGAAGGAGCCAGGGGCGGGGACCGCTTGGCCGGCGCTCCCGGCGTTTTTGCCGGTCGCCGGGTTGGTCATTTCCAGATCAGGGGTCTCGGGCATGAGGGCTCGCTCGAAAAATGGGTTGACGTTCTGCAGCGCCGGCACCGCCGGCCCTGCGCTTCCACTTGAGCTCCTGGAGCTTTCGGGGGGCGAGCTTACCGCAAGCGGTGTCCTCCCCGTCAGCTTCCCGGCGACGATCAGCAATCGAAGTGCCAGGGCCCTCACTCCCAACCCCTCTCTCCGAATTGTTGTTCTCCCCCTCCCGGTGCAGGGGGAAGGGAGGAGGCGGGAGAGGAGGGCCGGGGTGGGGAGGGCGCCTCGAATGTCTTCCCCAGAGGACGGACCTGTTCGCACAATCGTTCACCGTCAGGGGCCGCTCTATGGGGAAAAGGCTGACTTCATCGCGGTTTGGGGTATGGCACTACCCTTGCTAAATCCACCCTTGGACACGCTTCACCCATCCAACCCGCGGCAGCGCATCGCCGCGCGGCATCATGGGGGAAGCCGGGCACCCCCGCCCGGCTTCCCTTCCCTCCTATGCGCGGCGTGGCCTGTGTTGACGCTCTCCGGCGGCGATGTCAGAATTCAATGCCAGCTTCTCGTCATACCCAAGGCAGGAAGAGGCTGCGAACCTCCACTTGAGCCACTCGATCCCGGGAGGATAAATGGCTTCTGAGTCAGCGCGAAGTTTCCTCGAAGAGCTCCAATGGCGGGAGCTCCTCAGCGATGCCACACCGGGGGTTGACGCCGTCTTGCGAAGCGAGAAAATCGTCGGCTACATCGGCTTCGATCCGTCGGCATCCAGCCTTCACGTGGGGAGCCTCGTTCCCGTGATGGCTTTGGCCCGGATGCAGAGGTGGGGCCACTCGCCCATTGCCATCGCGGGCGGCGGGACGGGACTGATCGGAGATCCTTCCGGCAAGAAGGCCGAGCGGCCGCTTCTGACGCAGGAGCAGTTGGAGATCAATCTGCGCGGAATCAAGCTGCAGCTCAGCCGTTTTCTGGATTTCGATCGATCGGGCAACGCAGCCCGCATCATCAACAATGCCGACTGGCTGACCACGATCTCGCTCACCGATTTTCTCCGCGACGTCGGCAAGCACTTCAAAGTCAACGTCATGCTGACTCGTGAGTCGGTGCGGCGCCGGCTCGACTCGGAGGAGGGAATCTCTTTCACCGAATTCAGCTACATGCTCCTCCAGGCGTTCGACTATTTGGTGCTTTACCAGAAGTACGGCTGCACTTTGCAGATGGGTGGCAGCGATCAGTGGGGCAACATTATTGCCGGGGCGGACCTCATCAGCCGCGTCGAGGGTGGAAAAGCGTACGGCATCGTCTTTCCCCTGGTCACGGCCGCCAATGGCGAAAAGTTCGGAAAGACCGAGTCCGGGACCATCTGGCTCGACCCGGAGCGCACGTCGCCCTACCATTTCTACCAGTTCTGGCTGCGGACGGACGACCGGGATGTGATCAAATATCTCAAATACTTTACCTGGCGCGGTCCGGAGGATATCCAGGAGCTCGAGAGACAGGTCCAGTCGGCTCCCGAGACCAGGGAGGCTCAGAAGCAGCTTGCCGAAGAGGTCACCCGCATGGTTCACGGCGAAGAGGCCCTCGGGCACGCCCAGCGCATCTCGCGGCTCTTCTTCAGCGAGGACGTCGGCAGTCTCTCCGCCGGCGAGATCCTCCAAGTCGTGAACGAGGCCCCCGCGACCGACCTTCCCGCTCAGGAGCTCACGGCCGGTGGTATCGTTGTTCCCGACCTCCTCGTGCGGATTGGCCTCGCCGCCTCGAAGAACGAGGCCCGCCGCTTCATCGAGTCGGGCGGCATTTACCTCGGCAACAGGGCGGTAACCGACCCACGCCGCACCATCAGCATGGCCGACAGCATCGAAAACAAGATCATTCTCCTGCGCAAGGGGAAAAGCAACTACCATGTCGTCAGAATCCTCCCCGCGTAGCTCAGCACTTTCAGGTCTGGTGGCCGTGCCCGAGACCTCGTTATCCCCCGCGCCGGGAGGCCTGGAGGTGAACGACCTCCTCGCGTCGCTCGAGACCAGCATCCACCAGCATCATCCTCTCCGCTTTCCCAGGAAGCGCACCGTCGAGCTCGTCATCGGCAACGACCGCGAAATCGGACGAGATACCCATTCTCAGGAGAAACGAGTGGGGATCACGCCGGATCAGGTCCGGCAGCTCTTCGTCTTCTTGAGAGAGGTAGGGCTGACTCTCAACGTCCTGGTCGTCCAGGGCGCCGGCCAGCGCGCGGGATTCTCCGACGCCGCCTTCGTAAACGCCGGGGCCGAGATCCTGGCTCCCGAGGAGTTTCTCTACCACGATGCGCCTCCCGACGTGGTCCATGCGCTCAAGGAGCCCTCCCGCTACGAGAGCACGATCCCGGGGCCCTTCTGCCGCATAGGCGCCCTTCACATGGGGGACTTCCACGCCTCCAGCGGCCTGGCAGGCCTGCTCGAGAAAAAGAACGTCGCCATCTTCGATGGCTCCCACACCGGCGCGCCCGGCGCCTTCAGGATCCCGATCCGCGGCGGAATGTCGGTCTTCGCCGGCGAGATCGCGGCCGAGTGGGTCCGAGACCACCTGGGGCACCGGCGGACTGCCGAGAGAGTCGTCGTCGTCGGCGCCGGCAATGCAGGGAAGTCAGCCGTCCGCAAGCTCGTCGAAATGCAGTCGGTCAGCGAAGCTCACCTGTTCGACTCCACACAGGATTCAGCAAGGCTCGCAGGCATCAGGACCGAGCTCGCAGGAATGCCGAAGGTCGTGGTCGCGGGTATCGAGGGCATCGATCATCCCAACCTCGTCCATGCCCTCAAGGAGGCGGCCGCCGTCATCTTCGCCGTGGCCCGGCCGGGTGAAGCGGCGCCGAAGGTGGTCCATGTCAATACCCTGAAATCGCTGTTGGCCGACAACGCGATCGTCGTCGACATCTCCATCGATGAAGGGGGAGCGATCCTCGACCCTTCAATTCGCAGGTCCTGGACGCATGCCGAGATCATCCCTCACCTGACCAGGGTGATCGGCAGCCATTCCAATCGCGTCTACCGCGCGCTTCCCAACATGCCGCGCGCTTACCCGAAGCAGGCGAGCGCGGCACACGGCAAAGTGATCCTCCCGTACCTCGCGACGCTGCTCTTCCTGGCGGCGCGGGAGGATGGCGCCGAAGGAGTCATCAGGTTTCTGGAACGGCACCCCATCGACAGCCACAGCCCGGACCCCCGGAAAGTCGAGCCCGCCCGGGTTCTCGACGCCCTCGTCCAAGACCTCCGCAACGGCATGGCCTTCTACCCCCGCGGAGGCAAGCTCGTGGTTGCCGACACCGTGGCCGATCGAGCCCGCATCTTCGATTTCCTCCACCGTCAGAAGATCCCTTTTTCTTTCGCCGTACCCGCCGCACCAATCCTGGACGCGTCGGACAAGGAGAAAGAAATGACCGCCGTCAGCATCTTCCCGGATCCCATCCGGGACTGCCTGACCTACGTCATCGACAAGGGGCTTCGCTGCACTGTCGTTTCCCATCCCGGCATCGACGGCACCAGGACCGAGAACGCCAAAGACGCATTGGGGGTGGGAGCGGAGAAGATCCTCAAATGTCTCATCTTCCGCGCCGATGACCATTTCGTCGCCGCCGTCTGCACCGGCCGGAAACACGTCTCTGAAGAGATCCTTCGAGACCTGACTGGAGCCCGGGAGGTGAAGCTCGCCACTGCCGACGAGGTTCTCAAGGTGACAGAGCACACCAAGGGTGGCGTCCCGGTCGTCCAAGTCTTCGCCATGAACCAGCTCGCGGCGGTCTATGTGGACGAGGAGGTGATGAGCCTCGACGCGGTCTACGGCTCGGCGGGCACTGAGTTCGCAGGCATGCGCATCATGCCGTCGGCCCTGAAGGCGCTCGGCGGCCGGGTCGTCCGCATCACCCCGGAGGACAGCCGTCTGCGGCGGCATGAGAAGAGGGTCCGCCAGCTCCTGCAGGACATCAAGGATGCCATCGAAGAAGACCAGGACGAGTCCGCTCATCGCGCCGTCAACGAGCTCCGAGAAATCCTGGAAGAACCGCCCTCCAGCCGGGAGTAGAATCCCACCCCTATGAGCCCGTCCGATTCCCTGCCGGGCCTGCGCGACGCCATCGCCGACGTCGACCGCGCCCTCCTCGAGCTGCTGCGCCGGCGCATGGACCTCGCCGCCGAGGTGGGCCGCGTCAAGGCGCTCGCCAACCGTCCCGTGGTGGTTCGCGACGTCGAAGACCGGGTGCTCACCCGCGCCCGCCAGCACGCCGAGGCGTGCGGGGTCTCCGAGGAAGTCATGGAGAGCGTCTTCCAGGCCATCATCCGGGGCTCGGTGGAGCGCCAGTACCGGGTGGGCATCTCGATGCGCCGGCAGCGCGGCGAGAGGGTGCTGATCGTCGGCGGCGCCGGCGGCATGGGCTCCTGGTTCCGCGGTTTCTTCGAGCTGGCAGGGCACGAGGTCGACATCGTGGATCCGGCGCTGGCGAGCGTTCCCGACGCCCCGGGCCGGTTCCCCAGTCTGGAGGCCGTGGCGGACCTCGACCGCTACGCCGCCATCCTGATCTCCGTGCCGCTCGGCCGGACTCCGGAGGTGCTGGAGCAGGTGGTGGCGCGGAAACCGTCCGGAGCCGTCATCGAGGTGGCCTCCATCAAATCGCATCTCGTGGCGGTGCTCGAGCGGGCTCGCGAGCTCGGCGTCCAGGTCTATGCCCTGCATCCGATGTTCGGTCCCGGCAAGTCCCTGTACGAAGCGCTCACCTTCGTGCTCGCGGCTCAGGGCGATCTCATCGTGGAGAGACGGCAGATGGAGACCTTCATCCGCCATCCCTACACGCGGCTGGTGGTGGTGACCTTCGCGCACCACGACCGCCTGATGGGATGGCTCCTGGGGCTCGCTCACCTCAGCAACATCCTGTTTGGCGCCGCCCTCACCCGCTGCGGCATCGATCCCGCGGAGCTCCACGCCTGCGCCTCTGCAACCTTCTCGCGGCACACGAGCAACGCCCTGCTCGTCCTCAATGCGAACCCGGACCTCTATCTCGACATCCAGCACTTGAACCCGCACCGGCACGAGGTCTACCTCGCCATGCGGGAGGCGATGGATCACATCGAGGCGCTGGTGGCGGAGCGCGAGCGCGAAGGCTTCCGGCAGACCCTGGCCGCAGCCCGCCGGGCGCTGGCCGGCGAGCCGTAGCCCTCCGCCCCCTCACCTCCCGGGGAGAGGAGGGAGAACAGCGCAACTTTCGCATCGAGGCTGGGTGGGAGTCAGCTCAGCGCTTGCAGGAGGTCGGCGATGAGGTCTTCCGGGTGCTCGAGCCCGATGGAGAGGCGGATCAGGTCCTGCGGCGCCCTGGAGTAAAGCCCTTCGCTCGTGGCGCGATGCTCGATCAGGCTCTCGACGCCGCCGAGCGAGGTGGCGCGGGTGAACAGCCTCGCCCGCCCGACCGCGGCGAGGGCCGCCTCCCGGCCGCCGGCGGCGTGGAAGGAGAGCATGGCGCCGAAAGCGGACATTTGGCGCCGGGCGATCTCGTGGCCTGGATGAGAGGGCAGGCCCGGGTAGTGGACCGCCGCGACCGCCGGCGAGCCTGCAAGCGCGCCCGCCACGGCGAGCGCTGCCGAGCTCTGGGCCGCCACGCGGCAGGCGAGGGTGCGTACGCCACGCAGCACCAGCCAGCTATTGAACGGCGATGCGACCGCTCCGAGGATGTGGCGCTGATGCTCGATCCGGTCGTGCAGCTCGCCGCGGCGGGCGAAAACCAGGGCACCGCCTTGCGCGTCGCCGTGCCCGCCGAAGTACTTGGTCGTGGAGTGGAGGACGACGTCGATGCCGAGCTCGACGGGCCGCTGCAACACCGGCGTGGCGAAAGTGTTGTCCACCACCGTGAGGGCGCCGGCGCGGCGGGCGATATCGGCGGCGCCGGCGAGGTCGACGACCTTGAGCAGCGGGTTCGAGGGCGTCTCGAGCCACACCAGCCGCGTTTCCGGGCGAATGGCCGCCGCGAGCGCCGAGAGATCGTCCATGGCGACGAAGTCCGAGCGGATCCCCCAGTTGGGGAGGAGCTCCTCGGCGGCGGCGCGGAAGTCGTAATAGGCGTCGTCCGGGAAGAGCACGTGCGACCCCGGCGGCAGGGATTGGAGCACTGCGATCCCCGCGGCCATGCCGGAGGCGAAGACGAGCGCCGTCTCGCCGCTCTCGAGGGAAGCCACCGCCTCCTCGAGCTGCTCCTGGACCGGATTCGACTCGCGGATGTAGGTGTGCCCGCCGAGGGGAACCCCCGCCGTGTCACGGGCGAAGGTGGTCGAGAGACAGATGGGGGGAGACACCGAGCCCGTCGTCGGATCGATGCGATGACCGGCGTGCACTACGCGGGTTTCGAATCTCATGCGGCGAGCGTACCTCACCCCTTGCCCGACGATGAAACTGCGGGGTCAGTCCGGCTGCTCCACCTCGTACCCGCCGGCCTTCAGGCCCTGGCGCAGTTCCTCGATGTGCTTCTCGTTACGGGTCTCGAGGGTGACGTCCAACTGCGCCTCCCAGAAGCCGGCGTGCATGAAGACGCGGTCGTGATGGATGCGCACCACGTTGCCGCCGTGCCGGGCGATCACTTCGAGCATCTCCGCCAGGGCTCCCGGGCGATCCGGCACGTGCGTGCGGAAGCGGAAAAGCCGGCGGCTTTCGACCAGCGACCGTTCGATGATGCGGGCGAGGAGAGCGACGTCGATGTTGGCGCCCGAGAGGACCACCACGACGTGGCGCCCCGCGAGATCGGCAAGGTGGCCGCCGGCGACGGCGGCGAAGGCAGCCGCGGCGGCCCCCTCGGTGACGGCCTTGCCGCTCTCGAGCAAGCGGATGATGGCGGCGCGGATCTCCTCCTCGGAGACCGTCACGACGTCGTCCACGTAGCGGCGGACGTACTCGAAGCTCCGCTCCCCCGGCCGCTTGACGGCGATACCGTCGGCCACCGACCGCACCGCCGGAGCGGTGACGACGAGGCCGGCGCGGAAGCTCTCGGCCATCGCCGGCGCGGCCTCGGTCTGCACGCCGTAGATCCTCACGGACGGCTGCCGCTCCTTGACCGCCGTAGCGATGCCGGAGATCAGCCCGCCGCCGCCGATGGGCACCACGACGACTTCGGCCTCGGGTGTCTGCTCCAGGATCTCCAGGCCGATGGTCCCCTGACCGGCCATCACCTGCTCGTCCTCGAAAGGATGGATGAAGGCGAGCCCCTGCTCGGCCTCCAGCCGCCGCGCCTCCTCGTAGGCCTCATCGAAGATCTCGCCGGCCAGCACCACCCGGCCGCCGAGCCGCCGCGTGTTCTCGATCTTGATCAGCGGCGTCGTCCGCGGCATGACGATGGTGGACGGCACCCCCGCCTGGGATGCGCTGAACGCCACCCCCTGGGCGTGATTGCCGGCCGAGGCGGTGATGACGCCGCGCTCGACCTCCTGCCGCGGCAGGGAGCTGATCTTGTTGTAGGCGCCGCGGACCTTGAAGGAGCCGGTGAGCTGCAAGGTCTCGTACTTGAAGTGGAGGTGGACCCCCAGCTCCCTGGAGAAGGTGCCGGAGGCGAGACAAGGCGTGTTCTTCACCACCCCGCCGATCCGGACGCGCGCCTGCTCGATGTCCGCCAGACCGATCACGGCGGCGCAGTGTAACAGTGTACGAAGGTGTGGAGCGGCCCTGGCGGCCGCCCTTTCTTATCGGCTGGGACCCTTGCCGTTGAAGGCCGCTTCCTCGGTCGCGAATTTCCTGGCGGCTTCTTCGGCGTCGGCAGCCCTCTTCATGAGAGCCTGGACCAGGCTGGAGCGGACCTGGGGCTCCAAGCTGCCGTCGAGCTGAACGGCCTTGCGAAAAGCCTCCTGGGAGGCGTCCATATCGCCTTTGATCGCCAGGAGAGAGCCGAGCTGCTGATAGGCTCGAGCGCGGTCGCCGGGCGAAGACAGGAGGGCCAAACCCATGCGGGTCACCTGAAGCGCGGCGTCGATCTCCCCGGCGCCGCTGTAGGAGCGGCCGACGCCCAGCAGGCACTCGGGGCAGACGCCACCGGCCAGCTCGCTGGCGCGCTCGAACTCGGCCGCCGCCTTCTGGTAGTGCTTCTGCTGGAGGAGGGTCTCCGCCCGCCGCAAAGCCCTCGCGGCATCCCCCTGGAGGAAAGAGTCTTGGGCCGATGCGGCAGAGACGGCGGTGACCGTCAGGATCGTCAGGATGGGAAGGAGGAGACGGGATCGAGCTTTCATCGCAGGCTCCTTGCTTGGGTCTAGCTCGCTATCTTTGAAGGCAGGCGATTGAATCTGGAAGCGACGCCCGCCGGACGGCTCCCTCAACAGCAAGATGCGCGCCAGCTTTGCGAAGCGCGATAGGCCCGCGCATTACAATCCCGTTATGGCCGGAAACTCCCTGCAACGGCTACCTCGCACGCAGGCGGCCCTAGAGGCCGGCGTCCGAGGAGGCCTGCACCTCGGCGCGCAAATCTGTGTCTCGCTCCGCGGCGAGATGGTGGCGGACGGAGCTCTGGGCGAGAACCGTCCCGGTGAGCCGCTCACTCGCGATCACCTCATGCTGTGGCTCTCCTCGACCAAGCCGGTCGCGCCGGTCGCCATCGCCCAGCTCTGGGAGCGCGGGCGGCTGGAGCTGGACGATCCGGTGGCTCGGCACGTCCCCGAGTTCGCCGCCAACGGCAAGGAGGTAATCACGCTCCGCCACCTGCTCACCCACACCGGCGGCATCCGGATGCTGGATACGGGCTGGCCGCAGCGCTCGTGGGAGGAGATCATCGCGAAGATCTGCGCCATGAAGCCTGAGCCCCGCTGGGTGCCAGGCGAAAAGGCCGGCTACCACCAGGCGTCGAGCTGGTTCATCCTCGGCGAGGTCGTCCGGCGCCTGGGCGGCCGGCCTTTCCCCGTCTACGTCCGCGAGGAAATCTTCGAGCCGCTGGGAATGACGGAATCCTGGATCGGCATGCCCCGGGAGCGCTACCTTGCGTACCGCGAAAGCGGCCGGCTCGGGGCGATGTGGGACACCGAGACGCCAGAGCCTCGGCCGCATGGCTGGGGTACAGAGGAGCGTTGCGTGCACTCGAGCCCCGGAGGGAACGGCTACGGCCCGATGCGCGAGCTGGGGCGCTTCTACGAGATGCTCCTCGGCCGCGGCGCTTGGCAGAACCGGCGCATCCTCCTGCCGCAGACCGTCGAGGCCCTTACCTCACCTCACCGCGTCGGAATGATGGACGCCACCTTCAAGCACGTGCTGGACTGGGGGCTCGGGCTCATCATCAACTCCGCCCGCTACGGCGCGGAGACCGTCCCCTACGGCTATGGCCATCACGCCTCGCCCCGTGCCTTTGGCCACAGCGGATACCGCTCGTCGGTGGGTTTCGGCGATCCCGAGCGGGGGCTCGCGGCGGCTCTGGTCTTCAACGGCACGCCGAGCAACGAGTTGCACGAGCTGCGAGTCCGGTCCGTGCTCGACGGTATTTACGAGGACCTGGAGCTGTCGACGGTTCCTCCCTACTGACCGAGCACGAAGGCGAGCCCCAGCCAGAGCCACCACAGGCCGACCAGCCGGAAGACCCAGAGCAGGTTGCGAATTCCCAGCAGGAAGAAGTTGTGAGCCGGGAAGGGCACGCTCAACGTGGCCTGCTCACCGGCCGCGAGGTAGCCGAACGCGGCCGCGTTGACCGTGATCCCGACCACGAGCTGGAACCAGGAGGTGGCGAGCGCGACGGGCGCCCGCTGGCCCGCGGCGGAGGCCGCGAGCGCGATGAGCAGGAAGAGAAGAGGGACGAAGATGCCGAGGCGCAACGGCCAGCGCCAGGCGTGCAGGAAGGTGAAGAACTTCGCCGCCGGTCTGCGGTGGCCGGCGCAGCAGCGGGCGTGGAGCACCCGGCTGCCGGAGCGCAGCGCCAGCCCGTCGGCGGGCGCCTCGGAAAGAACGCGGTTGCACCAGATGCACTTCAGCGGCAGCGCGCGGTCCATGTACGGCCGGGCGAGGAAGCGATGGCCGAGCATGAGAGCGACGCCGGCAACGAGGCTCACCCCGACCGGCTCGGGGTGGCGCACGAAGAGGAACAGCACCAGTGGAATGAACAAGAAGAGGAGGATGCCGGTCAGTTGAACCCGCAAGCGGCGGGGGTGTTCGGCCGGAGACGTTGGGGGGATGACCATGAAGCGTTGCCCGGAGGACGGCGGATTATTTCACGGGTGCCCCTCCCAAAGCGCCGTCTTCCGGCTCATCGAGCCGCAGAAGAATCCCTGACCCGCTTCCGCCCCTGCAGAAACACTGATAGAATACAAAGAGCATTCCGCCGAATCGGAGCAGCAGCGGATGCCCCTAACGAGGAGCGACGTCGGAAACACGTGCCATGGGAATCGGCTCAGTGGGTCGCCTGTCGGGAGAAGCGCGCGAGTATCTCGAGTTGCTCGAAAGGGAAGACGATACGAGCATCTCCCTCGATTCGCGCCTGCCGGAGATCGATGCCGAGATCGCTCGCCGGGGGACCTACCGCCAGACCTTCGAGGAGCTGGAAGCCGGGGCCCGTATCGCCTGGCGCAACAGCACTCGCTGTGTAGGCCGCAAGTACTGGCCGTCCTTGATCGTTCGCGATTGCCGCCACCTCGAGACCCCGGAAGAGATCTTCGCCGGCCTGGTCGACCACCTCCGGCTGTCGACCAGCGGCGGGTGGATCCGGCCGATGATCACCGTCTTCGCTCCCCAGGAGCTGGGCCGGCTGGGAATCCGCATCTGGAACGAGCAATTGATCCGCTACGCCGGTTACCGGCAGCTCGACGGCTCCATCGTCGGCGACCCGAGACAGGTGGAGCTCACCGAGGTCGCGCGCGGCCTGGGGTGGCCCGGGGGTGAGGGGACGCCTTTCGACATCCTGCCCATCATTCTCCAGATGCCTTCCGGCAAGGTCCGCCTCTTCGAAATTCCCCAGGATGCCATCCTGGAGGTCGAGATCGTCCACCCATGGTATCCCTGGTTCGCCGAGCTGGGCTTGAAGTGGCACGCTCTCCCCGCGATCTCGAGCATGCTCCTCGAGGTCGGCGGCATCCGCTATCCCGCCGCGCCGTTCAGCGGCTGGTACATGCTGGCCGAGATCGCGGCACGGAACTTCGCCGACGAAAGCCGCTACAACCTTCTCCCGGTCATCGGCCGCAAGCTCGGCCTGAACACGAAACGCGAGGAGAGCCTGTGGCGGGATCGGGCCCTCTTGGAGCTGAACGTCGCCGTCCTCCACTCCTACCGGCGGGCGGGAGTGAAGATCGTCGACCACCACACCGCCTCCCGGCACTTCGTGGAGTTCGAGAGCCGGGAAAAGCAGAGCGGACGCCCAACCTACGCGGAGTGGGCCTGGATCGTCCCGCCGATTTCCGGCTCGACCTCGCCTCTCTTCCACCGACCCTATGAGAACGTCGAGCTGAAGCCGAACTTCTACTACCAGTCCTCGCCGTGGCAGGAGCCGGAGACCCCCTCCAAGTGCCCCTTCCACACGGGCTAGCTCCTGCCGGTACCACCTCCAGTATCATGCTGGCTCGCGCCGCGGGCGCGCTGAAACGCCGTTCGCTCCAAGAACCGTTGACCCACAAACCGACACATACCGTAGAAGAAGAATCCAGGAGGAAGCTCATGTACCGCAAACTGTTTGCCGCCGTCGTCCTCACCGCCTTGGCTGCGCTGCCCCTGCGCGCCGACACCTTCACGATCGACCCCTCCCATTCCGAGGTGACGTTTCAGATCCGCCACCTCGTCAGCCAGGTGCGCGGCCGCTTCAACGAGTTCTCGGGCACGGTGCAGATGGACCCGAAAAACCTGCCGGGCTCGTCGGTCGAATTCCAGATCAAGGCCACCAGCATCGACACCAACGCGCCCGACCGCGACAAGCACCTGCGCTCGGCCGACTTCTTCGACGTGGAGAAGTTCCCGGAGATCACCTTCAAAAGCAAGTCGATCAAGCCCACGGGCAAGGACACCTACAACGTCACGGGCACGCTGACCATGCACGGCGTCAGCAAGGAGGTCACCCTGCCGGTGACCTACCTGGGGCAAGTCAGCATGAGGGGCACCGCCCGTGCCGGCTTCGAGACGGCGACCACTCTCGACCGCAAAGAGTACGGCATCGTCTGGAACCGGGCCCTCGACAGCGGCGGTGCCTTGCTGGGGGACAACGTCAAGGTCGAGATCAACCTGGAAACCGTGAAGAAGGAAGAAGCGAAGCCGGGGAAGTAACCGCTCCACCCATGAAGACCAACGCCGCCCGGCTGCTCGACTCGCTCGGCGTTGCCTACGAGCTTGCCGAGTATGAGGTGGACCCGGAGGATCTTTCCGCCGAGACGGTCGCCGGCAAGCTCGGGCTCCCTCTCGAGCAGGTCTTCAAGACCCTGGTGGCCCGAGGAGACCGCACGGGCGTGCTGCTCGCCGTAGTGCCGGGCGGCGCCGAGCTCGATTTGAAGGCGCTCGCCCGGCTCTCCGGCGACCGCAGAGTGGAGGTGGTGCCGCTGCGCGAAGTGCAGCCGCTCACCGGCTACGTGCGCGGCGGCGTCAC
>Ga0134122_10002689_pt1 | contig 13080 bp, 9 predicted proteins | sample KB302_FD_96461 | JGI IMG/M metagenome (GOLD analysis project Ga0134122, IMG submission 96461) | Terrestrial soil microbial communities without Nitrogen fertilizer from Kellogg Biological Station, Michigan, USA - KB3-0-2 | ecosystem: Environmental > Terrestrial > Soil > Unclassified ...
CCCCGGGCCGGGCGGCCGCTACGGCGCGACGAACCGCGTGCCGCCTGTCTCCGCGTTCACCCAGATCACGCCGCTGAGCGTGCCGAACTCGTAGACGCGCACCTCCCAGACGCGGTCACCAGCCTTTGCGAAACCCGGCACGTCGAAGCCGAGGCTCTCCGCGCCGATGGCCGCTGCGCTCCGGATCGACCGCTTGCCGCCGGCCCGCGCGAAGTAGGCGTCGACGGCGACCGTGACCGCCTCGCCGGGATTGTCGACCTTCGCACCCTCGAGGCGTACGGGCAGAGCGGCCGCCGCCCGCAGTCGTGACGTGGGATCGGTCTCACCCGGCTGGCGCTCCATCGCGGCCGCCACACGCAACGTGTCGAGCCCGACCGGCGCGATGACCATCGACAGCGACGCGGTGAGACTCTCCGAATCGACGCGGCGAAACGCCCCGTATCGCTCGCTCCACGTGAAGCCGTAGATCACGCGCCCGCCGCCGGTGAGCTCCAGGCGCCCACTCCGCGGCATGGACCAGCCGGTCACCCCGGCGAGGTTGCTGGTCTGCACCGTGCCGTCGCGGCTGAAAACAATGGCATCTCCGCCAGCCGGCAGTGCGGCGAAGACGGGCGAGAATAGACGCCACTGGCCAATAGCAAGCTGGTCGGATGTCGGCGCGGCGACTGGCGGCGGCTCAGGAGCTCCGCACGGCGGCAGCGCGCTGGAGCCGCAGCCTGACTGGGCGCCGGCCAGCGCTCCCCACAGCACCAGCCTGACGAGCACCACGGTGGCCACCAGGATCAACTGTCCGAGCGACCGCAGATCGAGCGCACGTTTCCGCGGAAACGCTGGGCGCCGGCTCATGCGTCACCGTCGGCGGGACCGTGCGAGGCCATGTGCGTCCTACCACTGTAGCTCCCCTGCGATCGCCGCGCAGTGCACGCCCGCCCGGCTCACGGCATCGTGGCCGGCTTCGAGAACGGCTTCGTGGCGTCGACCACGAACATGATCAGCGCCCGCAGATCCACCGAGCCGCTGTTCGACGCCTGCATCGGCGTGTCGGGGCCGTGCCCGACCTCGGCGTGGCCGGCGGCGATGCGCTTCACGCCGTGGGGCGTCCGGAAGGATTGCTCTCCCACCAGCACGTAGGCGGCCTCGGAGCCCGGATGGCTGTGCACGGGCGTGATGCTGCCGGGAGGTCCGCTGGCCTCGTTGATTCGTAGCAGGTACTGGCTCGCCGAGATCTCGGGAAGCGGCCCCAGCTCCACCATCTTCGTGCCGCCTGACGACGACCCGCCCGCAGGACCGAGTGTGAAGAGCCAGGCCTTGCCGTTCGACTCGCTCGCGAGACTCAGCGGGCCGGCGGCGGCCTGCGCCTGCGCGAGCGTGGCGAAGGTCTCCACCCGCCAGAAGAGCGGGCCTGCCGGCAGCTTGTCCACCTTCTTCTCGACCACGGGCTTGACGACGAGCGTCCCGGCCCCGGCCGTGCCCACGGCGCCAGACTGCGCCAGGACCGATGGCGTCCAGAACCCCGCCAGAACAAGTAGTGCGACGACCACCGTGAGCGTTGATCGCATCGGACACTCTCCCTGGGCGGTCGCCGAGACCTGGACCGCCGACTGTGGCAGAGTAGGAGCCCTGCCATCGCAAGTCTCAGGAGAACTGTGAGATTGTTCTGAGAGAGCCACGCGGGACGTCATCGACGAAAGCCCAGATGGAGCGCGAGGTTATCTTCGACCGCCACCGCTTCGATCCGCGGACCGGGCGGCTGTGGGCCGGCCGGCGCGAGGTGAGCCTCACGCCGCGGGCGGCCGCCGTCCTGGCCGCGCTCATCGCGCGCGCCGGTGAGCTGGTCACCCGGCAGGAGCTGTTCGATCGCGTCTGGGGCGACACCGTGGTCAGCGATGCCGCACTTTCGGCGTGCATCAAGGAGCTTCGGGGCGCGCTCGCCGACGACGCCCGGCGCCCGCGCTTCATCGAGACGCGCCACCGCCGGGGTTATCGGTTCGCCGCTCGCGTCGAGCCGGCCGCCTCGCCAGCGCCCCACGGCACGCCGGTGCGTCCGGAGCCGGCGCCCCTGGTCGTCGGCCGCGAGCGGGAGCTGGCCGAGCTGCGCGCGTGCCTGCAAGAGGCAGTCGGCGGCACCCGGCAGATCGTCTTCGTGACCGGCGAGCCCGGGATCGGCAAGACAACGCTCATCGAGCTCTTCCTGGCCGAGGCCGGCCGCGATCGACTGCGCATCGCCCAGGGACGCTGCATCGAGGCCCACGGCGCGGGTGAGGCTTACCTGCCCCTTCTCGAAGCAATGACCGGCCTGTGTCGCGAGGCCGGAGAGCGCCACCCGGTCGCCCGCCTGCTCCGCCAGCACGCGCCGATGTGGCTCGCCCAGATGCCTTCGGTGCTGAGCTCCGCGGAGCTCAGGGCCGTGCGGCGAGAAACGGCCGGGGTCACGCCGGAGCGGATGCTTCGCGAGCTGGCCGAGGCGGTCGAGATCATGGCCTCCCAGGTGCCTCTGGTGCTCTGGCTCGAGGACCTGCACTGGAGTGACCCGCCGACGGTGGACTGGCTGGGCTATCTCGCGCGCCGCCCCGGGCCCGCGAGGATCCTGGTCCTCGCATCGTGCCGGCCCTTCGAGGCGCTCGGCACCGGACATCCGCTCGAGACGACCCGGAACGCGCTGAAGATGCGTGGCGAGTGCCGCGAGATCGCCCTCGCCAGGCTCGACGAGGCCGCGGTGGGCGAGTACCTGGCCCGTCGCTTCCCCGCGGATCGCTCGTTCGACGCCCTCGCCGGAATGATCCACTCGCGGACCGGGGGCAACCCCCTCTTCGTCGTCAGCGTGGCCGACGACCTGGTCAGGCGTGCGGTCCTCGTCGAGCGCTCCGGGCGCTGGCAGGTCGACGACCGCCACGGTCTCGCCGGGATCGCGATCCCCGACGACATTCGCCGGATGATCGGCCATCAGCTTGATCGCGTGCCGGGGGACGATCGCCGTCTTCTCGAGGCGGCGGCCGCCGCCGGCGTGCAGTTCTCCGCGGCGACCGTGGCGGCCGCCGAGGAGATCGACCTGGAGGTTGCCGAGCGCGCCTGCGCCGACATGGCCGAGCGCAGCTCGTTCCTCACGCGCCTGGACGATGAGACGTGGCCGGATGGGACCGTCGCCGGCTGCTATCGCTTTCGCCATGCCTTGCATCAGGCGGTTGTCTACGGACACACGCCCGCGGGCCGCCGGGCGCAGCTGCACCGGCGCATCGGCGAGCGGCTCGAGGCCGGGCTGCGCGAGCGTGCCCTCGAGATCGCGGCCGAGCTGGCGATGCACTTCGAGCGGGGCCAGCAGCCGGGCCGCGCGATCGGATACCTTCAGATGGCGGGCGAGATCGCCACGCAACGGAGCGCCGCGCGCGAGGCGGTGGCGCACCTGACCCACGCGCTCGATCTGCTTCAGGCCGAGCCGGACACCCCCGAGCGCGCCGAGCGGGAGGTGGCTCTGCAGGTCGCGCTCGGCGGACCGCTCATGGCCGTGAAAGGTCGCGGCGCTCCCGAGGTCGAGCACGCCTACACACGAGCCCAGGAGCTCTGCCGGCGGATCGGCGACACCCCGCAGCTCTTCCCCGTCGTCTGGGGCCTCTTCCTCTTCCATCGCAGCCGCGGCGAGATCGACCGCGCCCACGAGTTCGCCACGCGCCTGCTGGCCCTGGCCCGGACCAGCGACGATCCCGGCCGTCTGATCGAAGCCCACCACGCGCTGTGGGCCACGCGGTTCGCGCGCGGCGAGCTCGCGGCCGTGAACGAGCACGTGCGGGAGGCGCTGGCCCTCTACGAGCCCGACCGGCACGGCGTTCTCGCCGCCGTGTACGGCAACCACGATCCCGCCGTGTGTGCCCTGGGGCACGGCGCCTGGGCGCTCGAGCTCTCGGGCGAGCCCGAGCAGGCCAGCCGCCGGAGCGCGGAAGCGCTGGCGCTGGCGCGAAGGCTCGGCCATCGCTTCAGCGAGGCGCACGCCCTGCTCTACGCCGCCCGGGTCCACCAGTTCCGCGGCGACTGGAGGACGGCGCGCGACCGCGCCGAGGAGGGCGCCGCCCTGGCCCGCGAGCAGGGTTTCGTCCAGCTGCAGGCGTGGGCCGCCGTCACCAGCGGCTGGGCGCTGGCCGAGGCGGGCGATGTCGCGGAGGGGCTCGAACGGCTACGTGCGGGAACGCTGACCCTGCGCACACTTGGCTCGGAGGAATTCAGGACCTACTTCCTCAGTCTGCTGGCCGCGACCCTCGCGAAGGCCGGCGAGACCGGCGCCGCTCTCGACGCCGTCGGTGAAGCACTCGGCGCCGCCAAGCGGAGCGGCGAGCGCTTCTACACGGCGGAGCTCCACCGCCAGCACGGCGAGCTGCTCCTGATCACCGGCCACGACCGCGCCGCCGCCACCACGTGCTTCGAGACCGCGGCCGACATCGCGAAGCGGCAGGGCGCCCATGCTCTCGCCCGTCGCGCCGAACGAAGCCTTACCCCTTCGAGACAAGGATCGCGGCAAGCTCCGCCGGGCTGAGCGGCTTGGTCAGGTGTGCGTCGAATCCGGATTCATCGGCCCGGCGCCGATCGCTGGGGCGCCCATACCCCGTAATCGCGACGAGCAGGAGCGCCTCGCCTCCCGGCGCCGCGCGCAGGGCTCGCGCCACCGCGTAGCCGTCGATACCGGGAAGACCCAGGTCGACGAGAACGATCTCCGGGTGCCTGAGCCGCGCCAGCTCGAGCCCCTGCGCTCCACCCGATGCTTCGTCGACCCGGTGGCCCCACGACTCGAGCAACAGCCGCAGCCCTTCGCGGAAGTCGGTGTTGTCCTCGATGATCAGGATGTGACGAGCCCGGGATGCGGCCACTCCGGGGGCGATTCGCTCCGCCTCCACCAGCCCGTCCGCAATCCGTGGCAGCCGCACGACGAACTCGCTGCCCTGCTTGGGGCCCGGGCTCGATGCCGACACCGAACCGCCGTGAAGCGCCACCAGCCGCTTGACGATCGTCAGACCGAGGCCGAGGCCCCCCGCCGACCGGGCCATGGTTTCACTGCCCTGCACGAACAGGTCGAAGATCCGGGGAAGGACCTCGGGGTGAATACCGACGCCGGTGTCCCGCACGGTGAGCACCGCGTCGGGCCCCTCCGATGTCACCGTGATGTCCACCCGACCTCCGGGTGGGGTGTACTTCACGGCGTTGTCAAGAAGGTTCGTCACGACTTGCTGCAGGCGGATGGCATCCCCCTCCACCCGCACCCCGGCGCCGCTCACGGAAATGACGTGCCGGCTCGCCTTTCCCACCTCCTGGAACGACGCGAGCGCCCGCATGACCACATCGCGGAGATACTCGGGCTGCGTGGTGAGGGCGATCTTGCCGGACACGAGCTTGGACACGTCCAGCAGATCCTCGACCAGCCGGGTGAGGTGGTGTGTCTGGCGCGTGATGATCCCCCGGAGTGACGCGGACGTGTCGTCGGGCCCGCTGCGGGCCTCGAGCACGTGGATCGCCGTGGTGATCGCCCCGAGCGGATTGCGCAGCTCGTGTCCCAGCATGGCGACGAACTCGTCCTTCGCGCGATTCGCCGCCTCCACGCTCTTGAGATGCAGCGTCAGGGTCTGTTCGTTCATGTGGCGCAGACGCTCGCTGACACGCAGGAGGAGCCGAAGCCCGATCTCGGGATGGGTGTCGGCGAGCCGGCGAAGAGCCTCGCCCCTGACCTCCAGGACCACGCACGCCTCGCGAGCCCGGACCGTCGCGGAGCGCGGACGCCGCTCGAAGAACCCCATCTCCCCGAACGTGTCGCCGCGCCGCACGATGGATAGCAAGATCTCCGGTTCGCCATTGACGTACAGCAGCACTTCGGCCGACCCGGATCCGATCACGAAGATCGAGTCGCCGATCTGGCCCTGCTTGATGATCAGGGCACCGGGCTCGTAGGTGTGCTCGCTCGAGGCCTGATCGGAGACGAGCCACAGGCGAGTCTTCTCATCCTGTATGGCAAGGCAGGTGTCGGACCGGAGAAACTCGACCCAGTCGAACAGGGGCATTAAGACCCCCTTTCCCGACGGTCTCGACCTTCTGTTGAGAGGTGGCTCGAACGCTACGCCCCCGTCCGGGGGGCGTCAAGGAGAGCCCGGGACGGCGGCGGCAGGCTTGCACGGGTGCCGCACGCCGGAGGTTCACAATGAACATGCAGCTCGCTGACTATCTGGTGCATCTCTCGAACATCCTGCTGCTCGTGTCGTATTCGGTGCGCGATATTCTCTGGTTGCGGTGGTTCGCCGTGGGCGCCGCCCTCATCAACATCCCGTACTTCCTCCTCCAGGGAACGGTGCTGTGGCCACCGGTCCTCTGGGCCCTCGTGTTCACCGCCATCAACCTCTTCCAGATCACGCGCATCTATCTCGAGCGTCGTCCGGTGGTCCTCTCGGAGGACGAACGGAAGCTGTATGACCTCGGCTTTCAATCGATTCGCCCGCGAGAATTCGTGGCGCTGGCGCTCGTGGGCGAGTGGAAAAGCGCGGCGCCGGGCGAGACAGTGGTGACCGAAGGGGAGCCGATATCAGGCGTCTGCATCGCGATCATCGGAAGCGCAGAGGTCCGCAAGCACGGCGATCGCATCGGGGCGCTGCGCCCGGGACACATCATCGGCACCGCGCTCGCGCTGTCGGGCGCTCCATCGCCGGTGGAGATCGTCTTCGCCGAGCCCGCACGCTACATGCGCTGGTCGCTCCCGGACCTACGGGCCTTCATGGACAAGCGGCCGGAGCTGCGCGTGACGCTGCAGCAACACGTCAACCGGGATCTTGCCGGCAAGCTGGAGAAGATGCTATCCGCGTCGTGACCGGATTTCCGGCGGAGCAGGGTTATCGTGTCGGGGACCGCCGTCCCCGCCGGCGCCTCGGCAGAGCCTCGGCCGCCTCGAGGGCGCGCAGCATGTTCAGACGGCCGTAGCCCATCATCTTGTGCCAGGTGCCGTTGGGATGCCCGGGCTTCGTCGCATAGGCATAGCCGCCGACCTTGTCTGCGTTTCGCTCGATGAGAGTGCGCACGGTGAAGGCACTCAGCTCGGGGCGCAAGCTCCAGATCGCTGCCGCCACGGCCGCCACCTGCGGCGTGGCGCCAGAGGTCCCGCCGTACTCGAAGAAGTAGTCGCCCTCGGGATCACCAGCGGTCTCATAGTGCACACCGCCCGCTTCACCGTCCTTTCCGTCCTTGTTACGGCCCTCCGTTCCGCGAAGATCCGTGGAGAGAATGTGAAAGCCGGGAGCGACCACGGAAAGCTCGGGGCCGAAATCCGATCCCCAGCTTTGACCACCCGGCTTGTTGCAGCGGCGATCGACATCATCGGATGCCCCGATCGCCATCACCTTCGGGTTGCGCGCCGGATACATGACGCTCTCGATGTTCGTGTTCCCGGCGGCAGCGACGAGCAAGCAGCCGTCGGCCGTCGCCGCGTCGATGGCGCGATCGATCACGTCGGCCTCCCAGCCCTCGCCGGGCTGCTGGCCAATACTCATGCTGATGACGCGCGCGCCCTGGGCGGCGAGAAACGTGATGCCGCACGCGACCTCGGCGTCCGTCCATCTCACGCAGGCCGCGGACAGAATGCGGCAGCGCCCCGCCACTCCGGCCACCCCGGCCCCGTTGTCGAAGGAGGCCGCCGCCACGCCCGCGGCCAGCGTCCCATGCGCGCGCGTCTTCTCGTCAGCCTCTCCGGGAGCGCCCGGCGCACCGGGGGGCTGCATCGTGTCGAGGTTCACGCCTTCCCCCGCGAAAGCCAGGTCGGGATGCTCGAGCTGGCAGCCGCTGTCGAGAATGCCGATGACCACCCTCGGATCGCCGGTCGAGACGTCCCAGCCGCTCCGCGCCTCACCCATCGCGGCGATTCTCGCGAGGTGCCACTGCTTGGCGAGCCACGGATCGTTGGAGAGCAACTGGGTCGGGACGACCATCGGCATATGCTCGTGGCGGCAATCGAGCACACGTGAATCCTCCAGGAGCGCTACGCGAAGCTCCCACGACGGTCGGCCCAGCGGATCGCTGACCACGCAATAGTGGAACCCCGCCTGATAGCGAGAACGGTCCTCCACTTCCCGGAGCCCATACGCGGCAAGCAAGTCCGACAAGGTGCCGCGCTTTGCGCTGCGCACCCGGATGAGAAGCGCATGAGGCAGCGGGGTCAGGAAGTCGCGACGCCCCCGCCCGCCGCTGCGGTAGACGGGCGCGAGCCAGGCGAGCTGATTGCCGATGGCGGCACGCAGCCTCTCCAGACCGGCCCGAGGGATTGCGCGTCCCTGCCCCGAGCGGGCCCAGTAGCAGGTGGGCGACTGGTTGATGACATCCGGCACGTCCCGGGCGTTGCCGGCGTCCTCGAAGACGAGACCGGCGGACGCCAGCCATCCCTCGACCTCACGGCGCTGCGTGGGTGAGCGGAGGCCGATCACGATTCGCGTCGCATCGCGCGGCGATTGGCGGGAGCCGCGCCCCGAGAGCCTCGAGGGGAAACCAGCCATGGTTGCCTCCTGCTAGAGCGTGATCTCTCGACGGGCACCGGGATGCTCTCAGGAGTGTCCAGGGAGCGCAATGCAAGGCTGCTCCTGGCCAGTGCCCAGGCGGTATCGGAGGAAGAGCGCGTCACGGTCCCGCTGGGACACCGGATAGCCCACGTACCCGGTGGCGGCGATCGCCTGGGCGAGCGTGGAGGCCTCGTCATCGAAGAAGCGCTCCACCGCCTTGAGGTCGGCGTGAATGTCAGCGCGGCGGGCGCACGCCCCGTCGTGATCCAGCAGCTCCAGGGACAGCTGCTCCAGCGCCGCCGGGGAGGCGCCGCGCAGCAGGGCCGTCCACAGCTCCGGCCACTCGCGCGGGAGCCGTCGGAACACACGCACGTGCGAATGGCGCGGCACGCTCAGCCGATGGCGCGGGCGCCGAACGGTCTCGTGCCCGACGAACCGGAGCAAGCGCATGAGCGCGAAGAAGGCCTCGCGGGTGACCTCGCGCGAGCGAAACGCGCCGTGCAGCTCGAACGCGGCGAACGCCTCCGGCGAGGTGGTCAGGCAAAAGCGCGTATCGCCACCGTCGATCTGGATCCCGACGAAGGGATAGAGGAACGGAAACGCCCCGGCGATATTCCGCCTTGGCTGCAGCGCCTGGATGAGCCCGATCTCGGTGAGTGAGGCATCCAGCTCGGACGCGCAGGCCTGCCACTCGATGCGCTCGGCCGCCCTCACCAGTGCGCGACGCTTGCGATCCTTCTTGGTCCGGCGTGTCGTCCGGTACTGCGCCAGCCGTCGTCTGAGGTCGCGGGCCTTGCCGACGTAGAGCAACCCGCCGGTGGCGTCATAGATGCGATAGACGCCCGGCTCGTGGGGGACTCCGGCGAGAAAGTCGGCGCCGAACTTCTGGTCGAAGATCCGCACGCGCCATTGTCCCAGCGGCAGTGGCGATTCACGAAGCTCTGTGGCGCGTCTTTCGCATCCGTCCCATGGCGCCATGGCTTACTATGCTCAGCAGGCCGAGCGTACCCGGCTCGGCGCAACACCCCAGAACCCAAGCATCGTCCCTGTGATAGCGCGACCGCGTGCATCGGCAAGCACCCGATGGGGGGGCTTGATCGGGGTTTGCCTCGTGCTGCTGCTCGCGGGCCCCGGTCGGCCCGCCGCGCAGGACGGCTTGCCGGCCTACCGCCTGCTGTCCGAGGGCTCCCCGCCAGTCACCGCCCCGGCTTCCTGGACGCAGCCCTCTTCGACGCTCCAGCGGTTGACGGCGTTCGCGGATCCCGTGATCGATACGCCGCCGCAGGTCGACGCCGACTTCCCGCAGTGGGAATTCCTGGAGCGTCACCAGCGGCTCTTTTCGATCCTCATTCCCGTCGCATCGGTGGGCGGGGTCATGGCGAACTCGCTCGTCGGGTACACGAAAAATCAGAGCTTCCAGTTCCACAAAGAGGGCTTTTTCGGCCGCAACACGACCAACGGGGGTGCGGACAAGGCCTCCCACATGACCGACTACTTCGTCATCTCCCATCTCTTCGAGGACGTCTACAGGATGCTCGGGTTCTCGGAGAACGAGGCGATCCTGTGGGGCTTCGGCATTGCGGTCGCCACCGGCGCCGCGAATGAGTTCAGCGACGGCTACACGAGACACGGCTTCTCCTGGGAAGACCTCGTGATGGACACTGCCGGGGCCGCGTACGCGAGCCTGGTCTCGTTCACCCACACCAAGGACCTCCTGGGAATGCGAACGTCTCACGTCCCCGGGACGTTCTACGACAACGACGTCTACGCGGCCGATCTCAAGCTCTCCGGGGTCGGACAGCGTCTGGGAGTCCCCATCGGCCCGCTCCGCTGGCTGCTCCTCTCGGGCACCTACAGCACCAAGGGCTACCGGGCCAACCCGCCGAAAGAAGAACAGCGCCTGGTCGGCATCGAGATAGGTCTCAACCTCCAGCAGATCCTGAACGACGTCGGCGTGAAGAAGAACACGTGGTGGGGGTACGGGCTTCACCTCTTCGCGGACAACATCCGGTTCCCATACACGGCGGTGGGAATGCGCTATGACATCAACCACGGCAAGTGGCACGGGCCGAATAGCGGGAACTTCGACTAGAGCCGAGACCCGGTGTGAGCACGAACGGCCGGGTTGGCGGTTGTCGGCTTCGGATTGACCTTGGCGAACGGCATGAGAAGGTGCCGCCCGGACGTCCTGACCTCGAAGGGCTTGCGTCGGTTGTTGATCCGGACGCCGCGGATCTTCGCAGCCGCCCCTCGCCTTGATCGCAGACAGCCCCGAGAGTAAGGCCCTGCTCGCCCTCAAGAGGATGACACGCTGGTCGATGTCAATGCCGCCGCCAGCTTTGCGGCGTCCGGCGCAACGAACTCATGGCGGCGCAGCCAAAGACGAGCATCGAGTGGAAGCCGGAGATAGATCCCGCGAGCCACGCCGGCACTCCGGTCGGGTTGCCGGTCCCACCCCGTTTGCCGGGCCAAATCGGCAAACTGCCGGTCCTCCGATGAGCCGTCCACGAACCGGCGCGCCCAACGCGCCACGTGATCCGCGGCCGCCAGCGAACTACTCTTGAAGCCGTTGCAGGCGACGTCCGTGACGACGAGATTGTCGAGGCTGTTGTCGGGGTAGCGGGACCATGGCACGAAGTGGTCGACATGGCCCCGGGTGGGATCACCCAGCCGAGCATCACAATAGAAGCACCGGGAGCCCTGAATCTCCCAGACACCCGCTCTGACTCTTGCGGTCTGAATGCGGTCGGCGCCGAAGAGAAACGCCTCGAGCCTCGAGTCCTCCAACCGGTTGAGCTGGGCCACCATCGCGGCCCAACGACGCTGGATCAGTGGTCGGAGCAGGCCGTTGAGCTGAAGTAGATAGTCCCCCACCCGAGGCCTCAGAAGAATGCGGTTGTCGAAGTCGCCACCGGCGCCGCCCCAGGAGAGCTCGACGGCGCGCCGTTGGACGTTCACGTCCCAGTGGATCTCGTAGATGAAGGGGTCGAGCGACTGCCCCATCATTTGCAGCCGCGGCAGCGGCATCTGGATGAGCTTCCATTCGACCGTTCTGACCAGGCGTGCGTAGGCCGCCGGCGCCGCACGGCGGGCCTCCCAGCGCGGGACGCTAGCGTCCATCGCATGGCGGGATCGGAACTGGAGGATGGCCGAGAGGATTTCGGCCTGCCCGCCAGCGTTCTGCCTCAGGACCAGCGCCTCGACACGGCCCGCGAACAGCACCGTATGAGGCCAGTAGATCTCGATGATCTTCTCGGCCACCTGCCGAGTGGTGACCATCGCAGGTGGAGCGCCGGAGGCCTGCGTGCCCTCCAGGCAGAGGTCGATGAGCGCCAGCAGCACGGCGTACTTGTACGTGGCGGTGTAGCGCCCCTCGTCCAGGAGCTCCAACACCTTCTCGGCGAAGCCGATCGCGTCACGCTGGTCGGCCAAGGCTCCGCACGATAGCACGCTGCGCGTATTTGTTCGGCGAGCCGGAGCAAGGGCCCCGAGGCGCGCTCACGCTCGAAAGTAGACCCCGTCGACGGCTCGGCAGTATGATGCCAGCCATCAGCGAAGTGGATGTATGCCGACGGAGATCTCGCCTATCGGAAGACCAGCCGCATTCGGTAAAGCCCTGCGTGCTCGCGTGCCGCGACCTCAAGTCTTGCGCCCACAGGAGCCATTGAGCATGGGGAAGAGGACAGGCCGACGAGAGTGGCTGTCGATGGTCACCCGGGGAGTCGCCGCGTCCACGGTCGGGGTGCCCCGGTCGGTGCGCGCGGCGCAGACGAACGATGTCGGTGGGGATCCGCGCATCAAGCACATCGTCGTGCTCATGATGGAGAACCGCTCCTTCGACCACATGTTCGGGCTGATGATGGGCGAGATTCCCGGCCTGCGCGGTGTCCGCGAGGGCGAGTTCAGCAACGTCGACGACCAGGGCAACGTGTACCCGCTGACCGCGGATGCGGCGTACCAGGGCCAGCTCCGCGTCGATCCACCCCACGATTTCTGGAGCGTGAACGACCAGATCTTCGCCCACCCGGGACAGCCGGCGTCGGGCCCGCCGCGGCCGGACATGCGGGGATTCGCCGCGAACTATGCGCGAGCGGGCGGCAACCCGGCCAACATCATGAAGTGCTTCAGCCCGGACCGCGTGCCGTTCATCCGCGCCCTGGCCAAGAACTATCTCGTGTGCGACAACTGGTTCTCCGCGGTGCCGGGCTCGACGAATCCCAACCGCGCCTTCGCGCACTTCGGGACGTCCTTCGGTCGCGTCGACAACGGCCCGGTGTGGTTGGCTTCGGTCAACGGGAAGCTGGAGCACGGCATCTACGGCCGCCTCCGCAAGCACGGCCGGACGTCCAAGATCTACTACTACAACGTGCAGAGCGGGACGATCGGCATGACGTTTCTCTCGTCGTCCTACTTCGGGTTCTATGGCGATTTCGTGAGGGACTGCCGGAACAACCGGCTGCCGAACTATTCGTTCATCGAGCCGCCATACGTGGATCAGGACGACGGCATTCTGGCCGCCGACCATCATCCCGACAACTTCGTCCCCGCGGGCGATCTGTTCATCCGAAACATC
>Ga0134122_10002690_pt1 | contig 13080 bp, 7 predicted proteins | sample KB302_FD_96461 | JGI IMG/M metagenome (GOLD analysis project Ga0134122, IMG submission 96461) | Terrestrial soil microbial communities without Nitrogen fertilizer from Kellogg Biological Station, Michigan, USA - KB3-0-2 | ecosystem: Environmental > Terrestrial > Soil > Unclassified ...
GCGCTGACCGGCACTGACAGCGACATCGCTGCGACTGCAAAGGCTTATCGCGTTTTCTTTCAGAAGGTACCCGACCAGCAGGATCCTTCGCACTACAGTATCGATCACTCGGGACTCTTCTACTTGATGGGCAAGGACGGCGCGCTCGTTGCGCCCATCCCACACACGACCGACGTCGAGCAGTTCGCACTCGCGATCGACAAAGCGCTATCGTAGCGGCGAATCGCTGCTGAGACCTCAGCGCCACACTTACATCCGCTGCGGACGTCTTACGACATTGTCGCTGGAGCGACGTCGCGAACCTTGATAGGTCATTTTCGTGCTGCATTGGTTCGACACACGCGTGCGAGCTTGCTGCATCATATCGGTGCGCAGCAGCTTTTGGGGGCAGAGCGCATGAGCATCATGAATGGACGTGGCGCTATAGAACCACCACCTAAAACGCGATCCGTTCATCTCGAGGACATTGGCGCACAGCTTGAAGTGCGCCGCCACCCCGGTGCCAGACGTTTGACGCTTCGCGTCAGCCGCACACGCCGCGCGGTCATCGTGACGCTCCCGCTGCAATGCGATCTCGATGAAGCCGGAACGTTCTTGAACCGACACATCGACTGGGTACGCGCCCGTCTCGACAGCCTGCCGAACCAAGTGCCCTTCGAAGAGGGAGCGGCGATGCCGCTGCGCGGCGAGCCGCACATGATCGCCTTCACCGGATGCACGCGCACGCGCCTCATCACCGTTGATCGCCCAAAAGGCAAACGCCCGCACATTCTTGTCCCGGGTGCGAAGGAGTTCGCCGCAAACCGGATCGTCCGCTGGCTTTTCGATGAAGCACGCCGCGATCTCGAAGTGAGCGTCACGCGCCACGCGCGCCTGTTGTCGCTCAAGGCAAAAAATATCGTGGTGCGCGACCAGACGAGCCGTTGGGGATCCTGCTCGACGACAGGTGCCCTGTCATTCTCGTGGCGCTTGGTCCTGGCACCGCCATTCGTTCTCGACTACGTCGCGGCCCACGAAGTTGCCCATCTTGCAGAAATGAATCACGGCCCCCGATTCTGGGCACTCGTGAAAAAGATCCGCCCCGACTTTGAAACGGCCAAGCAGTGGCTACAAATGCTCGGACCGGATCTGCATCGCTATGGCCCATCGCGCAGCCGGGCTCACTGACAAATCACCACCAGCTGCGGAGCGGCTTCGCCGCGCGCTCGGCCTCGACTGACTCCGGCGGGGCAATGCCTGCCGCCGGTCCCGTGCCACTAGAGGTCGCGGCGATGGCCTCCGAAATGAAATCTTCTCCAATGCTCTGAGCCGGGTGCGAGGCCGAGCGCTGGCTGTCGTCGGATTGCGACCCCGCGGAAACGATCTGCGCGGGAGCGAATATACTTCGTGGTCCGCTGGCGCGCGCCAGCCACGGAAGCTGTTCACGCAACTGAACGACCCTTGGCCCCGCAGCCGCGGCCGTAGGTCCATCACCGAACTCGTCGGGCGCAGCCGCCCCGCTGCTGATCATCGTTCCGGGCAACGCCGACGGCGCCTTCCCCTCGTGCGCGACTCGCATCACTTGGTTCCAGATTTCCGCTGGCAGGCTGCCGCCCGTCGCGCGGTTCATCGGCTTACCGTCGTCATTGCCGATCCAAACGCCGGCTGTCAGTTGACCCGTGTAGCCGACGAACCAGGCATCGCGGAAATCCTGAGTGGTGCCCGTCTTGCCGGCAGCGGGCCGATCGGGAAGTGCTGCTCGCCGCCCCGTACCATAGACGACGACCGCATTCAGCATCTCGTTCAGGGGCCCGATCACAGTCGGATCGATGACCCTGGTCCGTGGCGGAATGTTTTCAAAGAGCACGCGCCCTGAACTCGTACGCACGCGATTGATGACGTGCGGCTCGACAACGTCGCCGCCGTTGGAAAACGCCGTGTAGGCGCCGGTCATTTCGAGCAACGTCACTTCGGATGTTCCGAGCGCCAGCGCCGGCCCGTCGCGCAGTTCCGATTTCACTCCGAGACGCTGCGCAACCTCGATCGTCCGGCCGCGCCCGACATCCTGGTTGAGACGCACCGCAACCGTGTTGATCGACTGCGCCAACGCCCGCCTGAGCGTGACCTCGCCGGCATACTTGTTGTTGTCGTTCTTCGGCGACCAGCCACCGATCGTGATCGGCTGATCGACCGCGACGCTGTCCGGCGTCATCCCGTGTTCCAGCGCCGCGAGATAGACGAACGGTTTGAATGCCGAGCCCGGCTGCCTATGGGCCTTCACTGCTCGATCGAATTGGCTTTCGCTGTAATCGCTTCCGCCAACGAGCGCGCGGATGCCGCCGTCGCGGTCAAGCACGACAAGGGCTCCCTGGCTTGCCCCGAGCGCCGCACCTTTTTTGGCCAAGCTATCAGTGACGATTTGTTGAGCCCGGCGCTGCAGATTCCGGTCGAGCGTCGTCTCGACGATAAGCTCGGCATGGCCCTCTCCGATCATCGACGGTAGCTGATCGAGAACGTAGTCGACGACGTAACCCGCATCGGCCGCCGGCTTCGGATCCTTCGCATCGCTGAACACAAGCGGCTGCGCGAGCGCGCGATCCTCATCCTTCTGGGTGATGAAGCCTGCATCGACCATTTTGTCGAGTACGACCCGGCCACGGGCGCGTGCGGCATCCGGGCTATTGGCGGGAGAATATCTCGAAGGCGCTTTCAGGAGACCGGCGATCAGGGCGGCCTCTGGCAGGGTCAGTTCGCGCGCCGGCTTACCGAAATAACGCTGGCTCGCCGCTTCGATGCCGTAGGCGCCGCCGCCGAAGTAAACCTGATTGAGGTAGAGCTCGAGGATCTCGGGCTTCGACAGGCGTATCTCCAGCCATAGCGCCAGTCCAAGTTCGGCGATCTTGCGCGTCAGCGTCCGATCCGGAGTTAAGAAAAGGTTTTTCGCAAGCTGCTGCGTCAGCGTCGAGCCGCCCTGCGCGAACCGCCCCGCCCTCAGATTGGCGAACATCGCGCGGATAACGCCGACGGGGTCAATGCCATAGTGATCAAAAAATCGCCGGTCCTCTGTGGCAACCAACGCTGCCGGAATGACCTTCGGCAACTGATCGAGTGGCATGTATTCGTGGGCCGCGCCGCGATACGCGAGCACCGAACCGTCGCGGGCAAGAATGCGGATGACCGGCGCGTTTTCGGTTTTGCGAATAGCCAGCGGGTTGGGAAAGATGACGGTGTAGTAGACCATCATCCCTGCAAACGTGGTTGCAAGACCAAGCCCACCGGCAGCCACGAGACCGAATGCAATCCGATATTTATTGCGTTTCAAACGCTCTAGGTGCCCGAGCGCGGAGGGCAAACGCTCCGGTTCCGCTTCGGTTTTTTCGCCGGCCTTGAAAGCCTGGTCCGCGACGGACTGAAAGGGAGACGGCAGCGACCGTCGCCGTACTGACGTCCCGACGCCAAGCGTTTTGCGCACCAACCACAGGCACACACGGCCCATCGCAATAATGGCGCGCAGAACTTTCACACCCGTAATCCGGTTCGCTTCAATTATCGGCACGCTTGCATGTGCCGTCGGCCTTTGGGGACTCCTCTCATTACTGTTATCGGACCTTGGCTAAGGTCACGTTAAGTTGGACACGCCCATTACAGACGAAAGTTATCAAACCCTGAGTTGTAGACGCGGCACCGAGTCAAACCGGCCCCTGCCCGACGATCGGCAATTCCCTAAAAATGCGCTGTAGTTTTTGATGCCTCGGGCAGTCATACTCGCCTGAGTTTTACGAGGAGACGATGACCGCAGCCGGGGATCTGGCCACTTACAAGGACGCTTTGCTGGTGCTGGGCACGGCCGGCGTCGTCGTGCCTCTACTCCACAGGTACGGCGTCAGCACCGTGCTCGCGTTTCTGCTCACCGGCGCATTTCTGAGCCCGGGCGGCCTCGGCGCCTTGACCGGCTACATCCCGTCTCTCTCGTGGCTGACGATCACGGACCCCGAGCGCCTCGCGAAATTCGCCGAGTGGGGGGTCGTCTTCCTGTTGTTTCTGATCGGCCTCGAATTGTCGTTCGAGCGCCTTTCGACGATGCGGCGCCTCGTCTTCGGGCTGGGCGGATCACAGGTCCTCCTCTCGGCGGCGCTGATCGGCCTCATCGCCTACGGGCTCGGTCAGCGGCCCGTCACGGCGATTGTCATCGGCGCGGCGCTTTGCCTGTCTTCGACCGCCATCGTCATCGAATTGCTCGCCTCTCAGAAGCGATTATCGACCTCGGTCGGTCGAACCAGTTTCTCGATCCTGCTTTTCCAGGATCTCGCCGTCGTCCCAATTCTGCTGCTTCTCAGCATCCTCGAACCGGACAGCAAAGTACCCCTCGTCGTAGGCATCGCGACGGCATTGGTTCAGGCTACTGCAGCCTTACTGATTATCGTCGGCGTTGGACGCTTTCTGCTTCAGCCGCTGTTCCGTCTCGTCGCACAGACGGGTAACGACGACCTCTTCATCGCCGCCACGATGTTCGTTGCGGTCGGCACCAGCTTCGTGACGGCGGCGGCCGGGCTCTCGATGGCACTTGGCGCCTTCGTCGCCGGATTGTTGCTTGCCGAAACGGAATACCGCCGCGCCGTGCAAACCACCATCGAGCCAATCAAATCACTTCTGCTCGGCGTCTTCTTCTTCTCGATCGGCTCGAGCCTCGACCTCAAGTCGTTGTTTTCCGATCCGTTCGATATCCTGGCGACGACGGGCGGACTCATCGTGCTGCAGGTCGGCGTCATCTACGGGCTCGCCCGCCTTTTCGGCGTGGCCCGGCCCGCATCGATCGAAACGGCGACACTGTTGGCGCCCTGCGGCGAATTCGCTTTCGTCATCCTGACGGTGGCGCTCGGCTATGGGCTGATCGAACGCGAGCTGACGGTCGTCCTGCTCACCTCGGTCTCGCTGACGATGGCGCTGATCCCTGCAACGGCGAAATTCGGCCGCTGGCTGGCGCGACGAAACACGCCTCCCGCCGCCGTCGACCCGGCGCTGGCGTTGATGCCCAGCGATACGAATGTTAAGGCGCTGGTTGTCGGCTATGGGCGCGTTGGCCAGCTCATCGGCGAAATGCTCGCACAGCACAACGTCTCCTACATCGCCGTCGATCGCGAGCCGCGCCTCGTCGCGAACGCACGGCGAGACGGCAAACCCGTCTATTTTGGCGACGTGCGTCAGCTCGATTTCCTGAGGAATTGCGGGCTCGACACGGCCAAGGCCGCGATCCTCACTATCCGTACGCAATCCGAAATCGACGCCATCGTGCAGGCGCTCAGAACGAGTTATCCGAAACTCGTCATCGTCGCGCGCGCTAAGGATGCGAACCACGCGCGGCATCTCTACGAAATCGGCGTGACCGATGCGGTGCCAGAAACGATCGAGGCAAGCTTGCAGCTCTCGGAAGCAGCACTCGTCGGCCTCGGCATTCCGACGGGCCTCGTCATCGCCTCGATCCACGAAAAGCGCGATGTGTTCCGCAACGACTTGCAGGGCGCTGCCCGGAAGGCCGGCACCGAAACACGCGCGCTCCCGAGCCGGAAGCGGCTATAGACCGCGCCGGCTCCAGCCCTTGATCCCGGAAATATGCTTCCCATCTGACATTCCCATTTCGTGCGCCACGAGATTGAGGAAACGGAAGTGACCACACCCTTCGGCAGAGCCAGCGGAACACGCTACGGCACGGCTTCGACCCGCATCGCCGCAGACTCGACGTTCGAAGAAAGCATCGCGCGGCTCGACGCGCTCGCAATGCTGCTCGACAGTGCGATCCGCATACCTGGCACGAAAATCGTCATGGGGCTGGACGCGCTGCTCGGCCTCGTGCCGGTCATCGGCGACGCCATATCGGGGCTCATCTCGAGCTACATCATTTTCGAAGCGCGCCGCCTTGGCGCCCCGCGCTGGCTCATCGCGCGCATGGCGGCGAACACGACGCTCGATACCATTCTGGGCAGCATTCCGCTTCTCGGCGACATGTTCGACGTTGCCTACAAGGCCAATCTGAAAAACGTCAACCTATTGAAGCGTCACGCCGAAAAGCACGGGCACCGTTACGGCCGCGCGATCGAGACAACGTACACCGTTAGCTGAACAGAAGGTGTCATCCGGGCCGGAGAAACGCGACGAGCGGTCAGAGAAGCCGGGATGACAAGAAGGGCGTGCGCGGCGCTCGCCTCACACGTCCAAGTTAGAAACGTTGAGCGCATTCTGCTGAATGAATTCGCGGCGCGGCTCGACGATGTCGCCCATCAGCTTGGCGAAAATCTCATCGGCTTCCGCCACGTCTCCAACCTTGACCTGCAAGAGCGTGCGCTCATCGGGGTCGAGCGTCGTCTCCCAAAGCTGCTCGGGATTCATTTCGCCCAAGCCTTTGTAGCGCTGCAGGTCGACGCCCTTGCGGCCCGTCTCGTAAACGGCTTCGAGGAGCGCGCGCGGGCCGGATACGGTGTCGACCTTGTCCTTGCGCTTCAGCTTGGCGGTCTTGTCGTAAACCTCCGCGAGATGCGCATGGCGCTCGTGCAAGCGGCGCGCATCCAGCGAGCCGAGAAGCGCGCGATCGAGCGTATGGACTTCCGTCACGCCGCGCACTTCGCGCTTGAACACAAATCCGTCGTTGCCGAAACGGCCCTGCCAGCCCGTCTCCATCTCTTCCGCAATATCGTCGAGACGTTTCGCGATTCGGTTGGCCGCGGCTTCGGCCATGTCGCTCGACGTGAGGTTCGCTGCATCGAAGACGCCGCCGATGGCACCCTGCTCGACGACATCGCGATTGTAGCGATGATGCAGACCGTTGATACCGCCGCTGATCTGACGCGCTTGCTCGACGATATCGCGCAGATCGCGCCCGGCACGCTCGACGCCGTCGCCCGTTACCAGCACAGCGTCAACAAGCCCTTGATCAATCAAATAATCTTCGAGCGCTCGCTGATCCTTGAGATAGGAATGCGTCTTGCCGCGCGCGACTTTGTAGAGAGGCGGCTGGGCGATGTAGACGTGGCCCTTTTCGACGAGCTCGTTCATCTGGCGGTAGAAGAACGTCAACAGCAACGTGCGAATGTGCGCGCCGTCGACGTCGGCGTCGGTCATGATGATGACCTTGTGGTAACGCAGCTTCTCGACCTTGAATTCATCCCGCCCGATGCCGGTGCCAAGTGCCGCGATGATATTCGTCACCTGTTCCGACGACAGCATCTTGTCGGTACGCGCCCGCTCGACGTTCAAGATTTTGCCGCGTATCGGCAAGACGGCCTGGAACTCGCGCTTGCGGCCCTGCTTCGCCGAGCCGCCGGCTGAATCGCCTTCGACGATGAATAGCTCAGTCTTCGAAGCGTCGCGATCCTGGCACTCTGCGAGGCCGCCCGGCAGACGCAAACCATCGAGAGCACCCTTGCGTCGAGTTAAGTCACGCGCTTTGCGCGCTGCCTCGCGGGCGAGCGCCGCTTCGACGATCTTGCCGACGATGACCTTGGCTTCCTTGGGATGCTCTTCGAACCAGGCGCCGAGCTGATCGCCAACCGTCGACTCGACGACCGGCTTCACTTCCGACGAAACGAGCTTGTCTTTCGTCTGCGAAGAAAACTTCGGATCGGGCACCTTGACGGAGAGTACGCACGTCAAACCTTCGCGCGCATCGTCGCCGGAAAGCGCGACTTTTTCCTTTTTCGCAAGGCCGCTTTCTTCCGCATATTTATTGACGATACGTGTCAGCGCACCGCGAAAGCCCGCGAGATGCGTGCCGCCGTCACGCTGCGGAATGTTGTTCGTGAAGCACAGCACCGTCTCGTGGTAGCTATCGTTCCACCACAGAGCGACCTCGACATTGATGCCGTCCCTCTCGCCGCGGATCATGATCGGATCAGGCAGGGCCGACGACTTCGAACGGTCGAGATAGCGCACGAAGGCCGCGGTGCCCCCCTCGTACATGAACTCTTCGCGCTTGATGTCGGCGTGACGCGCATCGGTCAGAAGAATTTTCGCGCCGGAGTTCAAAAACGCCAGCTCGCGAAGCCGATGCTCGAGCGTCGCATAATCAAATTCCATGACATTGTGAAACGTCTCGGTGCTCGGCAGGAACGACACTTCGGTGCCGCGCTCGCCGTGACCGTCACCGACCACTCGCAGCGGAGCAACGGCAACGCCGTCGCGAAACTCGATGAAATGTTCTTTGCCAAGGCGCCAGATGCGGCACTTGAGCCAGCTCGACAGAGCGTTGACGACCGACACGCCGACGCCGTGCAGGCCGCCCGAAACCTTGTACGAATTCTGGTCGAACTTGCCGCCCGCATGCAGCTCGGTAAAAACGATTTCGGCGGCCGAGCGCTGCGGCACCTGATCGTCGTCGGTTTTGATGCCGACTGGAATACCGCGACCGTCGTCGCGCACCGTGCACGACCCGTCGGGGTTCAACGTCACCTGACATGCGTTCGCATGGCCGGCCAAAATTTCGTCGACGGCGTTGTCCACGACCTCGTAGATCATGTGGTGCAGACCCGACCCATCGTCGGTGTCACCGATGTACATGCCGGGGCGTTTGCGGACCGCGTCGAGCCCCTTCAGCATCTTGATGCTGTCGGCGCCGTAGTCGTCCGGCGCCGGTGTTTTCTTCAGCGGTTGGGCGTTCATTTCTGGCTTTCGTTGAGGACGGAATTCAATGCTTATTTTATAGCACAAAACGCTCCCGAACGCCGCATAAATTCAGCGCAAACGAATTTCAAAAAATGCAATTATTTCAGCGCGTTGAGTGTGACCGTTTGTCTCTATTCGGGGGCTTATGCTCGGAACGTTATTCTGCCCTCTTCGACACGCCAGAATCGGGCCCTTCCGGAGAGCCCGTTGAAGGCTTCTTCATCGGTTCCCGTCATCCACGCTTGGGCGCTGAGACGCAGGATTTCGGCGAACAGCGCCGCCCGCCGGTCGGCATCGAGATGAGCGGTAATTTCATCGAGAAGCAGGATCGGGCTGGCGCCCTCTTGCCGTTCCGTCAGCAGCTCCGCATGCGCCAGAACCAGGCCCAGCAGTAGCGCCTTCTGTTCTCCCGTCGAGGAGTGGCGCGCTGCGAGCGCCTTCGGTCCATGCGCGACGACGAGGTCGGATCGGTGCGGACCGTCGAGAGTTCGCGCCGCCGCGCGATCGCGCTCACGCATGTCGCTGAGCGTTCGCGCGTAAGCGTCTTCAGCCTCGACCGCGGAAAGGCGCTGCAGATCGTCTTCGATGCGCCCTTCGAGCTGGAACGATGACCACGGAAATGCGGAATTCGGATCGCGCGCGCGCCGCTTGTCGACGATTGCCGCCATCGCGGCGACGGCTTCGAGACGCGCCGCCGCAACGGCAATACCGGTCTCGGCCATGACCCGCTCGAAGCCCGAGAGTTGCGCGTTGTCGCGAACGCCATCCGCGAGAAGCCGGTTGCGGCTCGTCATCGCCCGTTCGAAGCGGCCGGCGATTGTGCGATAGGCGGGATCGAAGCAGAGGATCAGACGATCGAGAAAACGCCGCCGCTCTGACGCGGGACCCGTGAACAATCCGTCCATTGCTGGCGTGACCCAGACGATCTCGAGATAATCCGCCAGCACGCCCGAGCCTGATTGCGTCGTGCCGTCGATCCTGACGACCCTGCCGGCACGTTCTCCTGCACCTGCACCGGCTGCGAGCCCCGTGCCGATATCCGCGGCGCCGGCGAGCGTGTGAGCCCGCGACGAGACCGCAAAGCTGCCGTCGCCACCCGAGCGCGCCAGATCATTGAACGGAACGCGCCGCAACCCTTGCCCGGGCGCCAGTAACGACAACGCCTCGAGAAGATTGGTTTTACCCGAGCCGTTGGCACCGGCAATCACCTGCGGGCCGGCATCGGTTTCGACGCTCGCCGAGGCATAACTACGGAAATTCGTCAGCCCCAGCCGCTCGACCCAAAGTCCGGAAACCATGATCCCTGATCAATCCGCGCCGACGTTAGAGTTGGAGATGCCCGTCATCCTCGGCCGAGCGCGCGTTGAACTTGCGCGTCGAAGGCCGGGGATCCAGCGCAAGAAGCGCCGAAGGCCCAAAAACAAGATGCCTCCGACGAGTCTGACGCTGGATTCCCGAACGCACTCGCGCACTCATGCGGTCGAGGATGACGACCAGAACTAAACCCGCATCGGCATCAGCACGTAAAGCGCGCTGCCGTCTCCGCCATCGCGGACCATCGTCGGCGAACCCGGATCAGCCAAGAGAAAGCGCGCATCTTCGCTTTCGAGCTGTTCGGCGATATCGAGCAGATAGCGCGCATTGAAGCCGATCTCGAGCGGCCCAGCGCCGTAGCCGACCGCAATCTCTTCCGTCGCGCTGCCGCCTTCCGGATTGTTCACGGTCAGGATCAGCTTGTCGTTTGAAACGTTGAGCTTCACCGCGCGCCCGCGTTCGCTGGCGATCGTCGACACCCGATCGACGGCACTTTTGAACGACGCGTTCGGCACCTTCATTTCCTTGTCGTTGTTGTGGGGAATGACGCGGCCGTAATCCGGGAAAGTTCCGTCGATCAGTTTCGACGTCAGCACGACGGGCCCGATCTCGAAACGCACCTTCGTCTGCGACACGCCAACCTTCACTTGGCCGCTCGGGACTTCGATCAACCGCGTCAGCTCGTGCACCGTCTTCCTTGGCACGATGACGCCGGGCATGCCGTCGGCACCCTTCGGCCGCGGCAGCTCAACCTGCGCCAAGCGATGTCCGTCAGTCGCGACTGCGCGCAACGTCTTCGTCTTGCCGCTCTCGGCCGGATGCAAATAAATGCCGTTGAGGTAATAGCGCGTCTCCTCCGTCGAGATCGCAAAGCGTGTCTTGTCGATGAGACGTTTCAGATCGCCGGCCTCCATCGTGAATTCGTGGCCGATCTCACCGACCGTCAAATCCGGAAAGTCCTCCGCCGAAAGCGTCTGCAGGCTGAAGCGCGAATTCCCAGACGTGATCGTCAGACGCTCCTTGTCGCCTTCACGCTTCATTTCGATCTGGGCGCCCTCAGGCAGTTTGCGCACGATGTCGTGCAGCACATGTGCGGGAACCGTCAGCGTGCCGGGCGTCGTCACCTTCGCCGCGACGCTCTCGCTGACTTCACGTTCGAGATCGGTCGCCTTGAACGTCAGCGTTTCGCCCGACGCCTTCAACATGACGTTCGACAAAATCGGAATGGTAGTCCGGCGCTCGACGACGCTGGTCACGTGGCTCAACGCCTTCAAGAGTTCACCACGTTCAATCTCGAGACGCATGTCTGTCCTCAATCTTGATTTCGGAGAGCGCGTGGAGGGGGCGGCTGTGACACGCCCGAGCGATCACGCGCGAAATGAGAATGGCTGGCTCCGCGCGCGTTCCGTAGCGGAATCGCACGTGGACCCGGATCAGAGCCGAATGGCGGCAACTTTTCAAGCAAAGATGTAACGCCATCCGGCGAAACGGCTGCTGCGCCCCGCATGACGCCACGTCTTGCCCGGCCGAGACGGCAAAGCCGGCGTTCCAGGAAGCGGAACGCCGGCCTCTTGCCATATCAGGACGTGGACGGGTCGGGTTCGGATTAGTGATTGAGGAGCCGTTTCAGCTCCTCGAGTTCGCCTTCGAGGTGCGGATTCTTCGTGATTTCACCCTCGATCTTGCGAATGGCGTGCAGCACCGTCGTGTGATCGCGGCCGCCGAAGCGCCTGCCGATCTCAGGCAGCGAGCGTGCCGTCAAATGCTTCGCCAAGTACATGCCGATCTGGCGCGGCCAGACGACAGAACGATGACGGCGTTGAGACAGTAGATCACCCTTCGAGACGCCGTAGTGGCGCGAAATGATGCGCAGGATGTCTTCGATCTTGATGCGCCGCGGTTCGAGATTCTGGACGAGATCGCGGATCACCGTTTCCGCGATGTCGAGTGTGATCGGCGTGCGCATGTACTGCCACGTCGCATAGAGCCGGGTGACCGCCCCTTCGAGCTCGCGGCCGTTTTCCGTCAGCCTCAGCGCCAATAGCTCGATCACGTCGCGCGAAAGCGCGAACGATGGATCGGTGGCGCGTTTCTCAGCCAAGCGCTTCTCGAGAACCTTCAGACGCAATTCATGGTCGAGCGGCTGAAGTTCCGTCACGAGGCCGCGTTGCAGACGCGAACGCATGCGCTCGTTGAGTCGTTCGATCTGGTTGGGCGCCCGCGCCGACGCGACGACGACCTGCTTGCCGCCATCGAGGAGCGCATTGATGATGTGATCGAACTCTTGTTCGGTCCGCTCACCCTGCAGGAACTCGAGGTCGTCGATCAGCAGCATGTGGATGTTGCGGAAACGCTCTTTGAATGCGAGCGGATCGGACGAGCGCAGCGCCTCGACGAACTGATAGCGGAAACGTTCGGCCGTCAGATAAAGCACCTGGGCCGTCGGAGAGCGCCGTTTGACCTCCCAGGCAATCGCCTGCAGCAGATGACTTTTGCCGAGACCGACGGCGGAATGGAGATACAGCGGATTGTAGCCGGGCGCGTCCGTCATCACCGTTTCCGCAACCTGCGTCGCACCGGCGTGCGCCATGCGGTTCGAGGCGCCGACGACGAAGCTGTCGAATGTGTAGCGCGGATCAAGTGGCGAACCTTCAAGGCCGCCCGCGGACGTGCGCTGCGCCGGTGGAGCCGGGACGCGAAAACCGATGTTACGCTGCGGCGATTCTGCCTGCGGCGAGGTCGGCGCCAGCTGAGCACCGGCGGCCGTCGTTTCCGCGGCCCGCGCCTCGCCGGCACGCTGCGCCGCTGAACCCGGCTGACGCCAGATCACATCGACGCGCTCCGCCGACGTGAACTCGATGCGCGAACAAGCCAGCAGATGGTCGGCGTAGTGTTCCTGAATCCAGTTGCGCACGAATTTTACGGGCACCGAGACCTTGACGATGCGCCCATCGAAGCTCTCGAATTCCAGGCTCTTGAACCAGCTCGAATAGATCTCATCGCCGAGCCGGGCCTTCAGCATGGCGCGAACTTTCTGGCCGCGGCCCTCAACCGCTGCCGACGCGGTTTCTGCTAGAACCGCTCCATTTTCGCCAATACCCGGAACCTGTGCCTTCGTAGCCGCCTGCATCGTCA
>Ga0134122_10002691_pt1 | contig 13078 bp, 9 predicted proteins | sample KB302_FD_96461 | JGI IMG/M metagenome (GOLD analysis project Ga0134122, IMG submission 96461) | Terrestrial soil microbial communities without Nitrogen fertilizer from Kellogg Biological Station, Michigan, USA - KB3-0-2 | ecosystem: Environmental > Terrestrial > Soil > Unclassified ...
CGCCTGCGGATGGCCGAGCCGCGTTCCTCGAGTTGGGGAGTGCCCTGGTGATCTCCCCGGAGCTCGCGCAGGCCCTCGCCCCGGCGGTGGGCCTTCGCAATCGATTGGTCCACGAGTACGAGGAGATCGACGATCGAATCGTCCTCGAAGCGGTGGGCCAGGCCCAGTCCCTGTTCCCCCGCTTCGTCGCGGAGATCGAGGGCTTTCTCGGCCGCACGCCATAGCGGCCCCACCTTTCACGACACGACGTTTCGACGCAGGTTGGGCCGGCGCCGGGAAGGTCGGACGGCCCTGCCGTGGTAGAAGGACAGATCCCCCGGTTCGTCGATGACGGGTCGGGGACGTGGTCCTTTTGAACGACGTGTCGACGCCCGACGCCCCCGATCCTCCGAGCCTGCCGCCTCCTCCGGTCAGCGGCGGAGCCCTGCCCGCGCCCCCGAGCGCCGCGCCGCCGGCGATCGACGCGCCCTGGTTCCGGCAGCTGCGCGACGAGGTCCAGCCCACCACGTACAAGAAGGGCCGCGAGTACGCGGACGGGCGGCGGGTGAACATCGGCGGGGTGCAGGGCGGGAAGGTCACCGCCCAGGTGACCGGGACCTCGGGCGGCGCCTACGACGTGGTGCTGGAGATCAAGGACGGCCAGCAGCTCACCTCGTCCTGCACCTGCGTCTCCTGGAACAAGTACGGCCCCCACTGCAAGCACGTGGTGGCGGCGGCGACCGTCTACCTGATGCGGCTGCAGAAGGCCGCCGCCGCGCTGAACGAGGTCGCCCGCGAGACGGGCGGGCCGTCGATGTCCGTCTCGCTCCCCGCGCTGGCGAAGCTGGAGAGCTGGCTGGGGCTCTCCTCGCTGCCCGACTACGAGTTCCTCTACCGGCTGACGCCCACCAACTCCGGCGGCGGGCGGCAGTGGGTGGTGGACGTGCGCCGGCAGGACGCGCAGATGAAGGGGCCGGTGCAGGTGAAGCGGCTCTTGGCGGCGGGCGCGCGGATCGCCCCCGCGGACGAGCGCGTGTTCCTCGAGCTGGGCAAGCACGAGAGCCGGTACGACTCGCGCATCCTGCTCACCGACGAGGAGCTCTCCGACATGGTGGAGCTGTTCCGGCACCGGCGCGTCGTCTACCGCGGCACCGCGCTGCTGTTCTCCACGGACCCGGCGCGGCCGCAGATCCACCTCGAGTCGAAGAACGACTCCGCCACCGCGGAGCTGGAGCTGTGCCTCCCCAACGGCCAGGCGGTGGACCTGAAGGACGCCATCGTCCTCGCCGGGCGGCGCACCTTCGCCGTCGTGGGGCAGGGGCTGTACGCGGTGGAGCCGGACTTCCCGCCGCGGCTGCTCCGCAAGTGGATGCTGGAGCCGCAGATGGCGTTCCCGGTGGGGCAACTGGACCGCATCCTCACCTTCTTCGCCGCGCACCTGCCGCGCTTCCGGATGAGCCTGCGGGCGGACGGGGTGGAGGTGGAGGAGTCGATCGACCCCAAGTTCATCCTCACCATCGAGGGCGGGGTGGAGCACATCAAGGCGCGGCTGGCGGCGCGCTACGGGCAGACCACCGTGCCGGTGTCGCCCACCGCGCAGCACCTGGGCTACGCCAGCGGCGCCGGCGAGGGCGCCCGGAAGCTGTACCGCCGGCGGGACGAGACGGAGCGCGAGGCGGGGAAGCTGCTGTTGAGCAAGGGCTTCAAGTTCGACACCGCGCTGAACCTGTACGAGGCGCACGGGGACGCGGCGATCGAGCTGTGGGCGCGGGGGTTGGCGGAGCTGCCGCAGGAGTGGGAGCGGTACGGGGCGGAGGAGAAGAAGGTGCGGCTGCGGCCGCGGCTGCGCCCGCGGATCCGGGTGGGGATGAGCGGGGTGAGCTGGTTCGAGCTGGACGCGGACTTCGTCACCGACGACCAGGCGGTGGACCTGGGGGCGGTGCGGATGTGGCTCGACTCCGGGCGGCGCTTCGTTCCCCTGAAGGACGGGACGTTCGCGGAGGCGGACCAGAAGGAGATCCAGCGGGCGGCGGACATGCTGGAGGAGGCGGGCGCCCTGCCGGGGCGGTCGAAGACGCGGCTGCCGCTGCACCAGGCGGTGGCGCTGGACCTGCTGACGGACCTGGGCGAGCTGACGGAGATCGAGACCAAGGCGCGGCGGGCGATGCACGAGCTGCGCGACTCGGCGGCGGTGCCGAAGGTGTCGCCGCCGGAGGGGCTGGAGGGGACGCTGCGGCACTACCAGGAGGGCGGGGTGTCCTGGCTGTGGTTCCTGCACAAGCACGGGCTGTCGGGGATCCTGGCGGACGACATGGGCCTGGGGAAGACGATCCAGGCGCTGGCGCTGCTGCAGAAGGCGAAGAACGACGAGGGGCAGAAGCCGTCGCTGGTGGTGGCGCCGACGAGCGTGCTGGCGAACTGGGAGCGGGAGGCGGAGAAGTTCACGCCCGGGATGACGGTGTTCATGTGGCACGGGGCGGACCGGAAGGAGCGGGCGGACCAGCTCAAGGCGGTGGACCTGGTGCTGACGTCGTACGCGCTGGTGCGGCGGGACGTGGAGGAGCTGGAGAAGGTCGGGTTCCGGTACCTGATCCTGGACGAGGCGCAGAACATCAAGAACGCGGACTCGGCGACGGCGCAGGCGTGCAAGACCATCCCGTCCGAGCAGCGGCTGGCTTTGACGGGCACGCCGCTGGAGAACCGGCTCTCGGAGCTGTGGAGCATCTTCGACTTCCTGATGCCGGGGTTCCTGGGGTCGCAGGGCACGTTCTCCGAGCGCTACGATGAGCGGATCCAGGTGCAGGGCGACCAGCACGTGCGGGAGCGGCTGAAGCGGCGGATCTCGACGTTCGTGCTGCGGCGGCTGAAGACGGAGGTGGCCAAGGACTTGCCGCCCAAGACGGAGAGCGTGGCGTACTGCGAGATGGATCCGGGGCAAGCGGCCCTCTACAAGGAGGTGCTGTCCGAGACCCGGCGCAAGGTCTACGACACCATCGAGAAGGTGGGGTTCAAGCGGAGCCGGGTGTCCATCCTGGCGGCGCTGATGCGGCTGCGGCAGGTGTGCTGCGATCCGCGGTTGCTGAAGCTCCCGCCGGGGACGCTGCTGCCGCCATCGGCCAAGCTGGAGCGGTTCCAGGAGCTGGTGGACGACCTGGTGGCGGAGGGGCACCGCGCGCTGGTGTTCTCGCAGTTCACGGAGATGCTGGAGCTGCTGAAGACGAAGGCGGACCAGAGCAAGCTTTCGTACCTGTACCTGGACGGGCGGACCAAGGACCGGATGTCGAAGGTGGACCAGTTCAACGACCCCGCCGGTCCGCCGCTGTTCTTCATCAGCTTGAAGGCGGGCGGGACGGGGCTGAACCTCACCGCGGCGGATTACGTCATCCACTACGACCCGTGGTGGAACCCGGCGGTGGAGGACCAGGCGACGGACCGCACCCACCGCATCGGGCAGACGAAGGCGGTGATCAGCTACAAGCTCATCACGCGCGGGACGGTGGAGGAGAAGATCCTCGCGCTGCAGAAGCGGAAGCGGGAGCTGGCGGCGGGCGTGCTCGGCGGCGACGAGGAGGTCGCCAAGGCGCTGTCGGAGCAGGACATCGAGGAGCTGTTCAAGACGGACGTGTGAGTGGCTTGCCGCGGTTCCGTTCTGGTACCATTTTGGTTCCAGGACGGTGGTGAATGGCCTCACTTACGCTCAAGAACGTGCCCGACAAGTTGCTGAAGGAGCTGCGCAAGGCTGCGGACGAAGATCGGCGCAGCTTGAGCCAGGAGGTCCTGCACCTGCTCGAGGAAATGCTGGACCAGCGCGCCGACAGGACCCCCAGCGAGAAGGTTCAAGCCCAGCTCGAAGCCTGGCGGAAGTTGGCAGGCAAGTGGCAGTCGGACCTGTCTCCGCAGGAAGAGGCCAGACAATTGCGTCAGAGTCGCCGACCCGGTGGCCGTGAGGTCGATCTCTGAGAGTCCTCGACACCGACACCTGCATCGCCATCCTGCGCGGTATCCAGCCCGTGCTCCTGCGGCGAGCCGCAGAGGAGGACGAGGTCGCGACGACCTGGATCACGGCTTCTGAGCTCTTCTACGGCGCTGCGAAATCGAAGGCGCCAGCGGAGACCCGGGTGGAGGTCCTGCGGTTCTTGACGACGCTCCCGGTACTGGACCTGGACCTGACGTCGGTGCAGCTCTTCGGTAATGCCAAGGCGGAGCTCATTCGCCTCGGCCGGCGGATCGAGGACGCGGATCTGCTCATCGGCGCCATCGCCGTTGCCCGCGATGCGATCGTCGTGACGGGCAATACCCGTCACTTCCAGCGTATCCCGGGCGTCCGCCTTGAGAACTGGATACTGGGCTGACCAGTGGTCGCTTGACCACTCCGAGTGCAGGTGCGCAGGCTGAGGGTGCCGGTATTTCATGGGCTACCGCTACGAGGTGTTTCTCAGTTGCCGTCGTGTTTCGGTCGTCCAGGAACCGGCTCAGCACCATCACCATGGTCCTTCCTCCGCTGCGCAGCCGGCCAGGGGGCATTCCGCCATTGGCCGCTCATTTGTTGGAGCGGTATGCAGACAAGCTTGGCAAGAAGATTACTGATATTGACCCGAGCACGATGTTGGCGCTCGTGTTGGACAGCAACAACAAGAGACTCCAACGATAGCTCTCGGTTGGACTCACCACCCTGGTTGCAGCCCACGGCAGCAACTGCAGCGGCAACTGCAACCGGACCAGCAGCTCAGGCCGCCAGCAGCGAGGCGGTGGCCCGTCCCAGCCCCTCCACCACGGAGGTGAACGCGTCCGCGGTGCGGATCTTCTCCTCCCCGAACCGCTTGCTGAACAGCGCCCGCACCGCCGGGATGTACGAGCTGCCGCCGGTGAGGAACACCGCGTCCACCCGGTCCCCGGTCTTCTCCAGCAGCGCGCCCACGCACGCCTCCAACTCCTCCAGCAGCGGCCGGCAGAACCCCTCGAACTGCGCGCGCTCCAGCGGCACGTGCACGTGCACCCGGTCCTCGTCGTAGTCGATCCGCGTCTCCATCTCCGACGACAGCTGCACCTTCGCGCGCTCGATGGCCCGGAACAGCTGGAACCCCAGGTTGTGCATCACCAGGTCGTGCAGCGCCTCGATCGCCGGGACGTTGTCGCTGGTCTCCAGCATCGTGGCGATCAGCTCCTGGATGGAGCGCTCGCGGATGAAGGACATCTCGTGCCAGTTGAGCATCTTCCGCTCGATGTGCTGCGGCATCCGCAGCCACTGGCTCCCGAACCGCTCCCGGTACTTCGACCCGCCCCCGAACAGCGGCAGCAGCGCGTGCTTCATGATCGCCGCGTCGAACGAATCGCCCCCGATCCGCACGCCGCCGGACCCCACCACGTCCCCCACCCTCGACCGCGCGCCCCGCCGCGACGGCCCCAGGTCCATCACCGTGAAGTCGGAGGTGCCGGCGCCGAAGTCCCCCACCAGCACCCGCTCGTCCCTCTCCAGCCGCGCCTCGTACGCCAGCGCCGCGGCGATGGGCTCGATCAGGAACACCACCTCCTCGAACCCCGCCTGCTCCGCCGCCCGCTGCAGCCGGTTCTGCGCCAGCGCGTCCGCCGCGCCCTCCGTCGAGAACACCGCCGGCCGCCCCATCACCACCCGCCTCAGCTCCACCCCCGCCGCCCGCGCCGCGCCCTCGCGGATCCGCCGCAGCAGCATCGACACCAGCTCCTCCAGCGTCACCGGCCGGTGGCGGATCTGCGTGTGCGTGAAGGACCGGCTGGGCAGCCACGACTTCACGGACTGGATGAAGCGGCCGGCGGGCTCGTCCAGGTACCGGGCGATGGCCGCGGCGCCGGCGAACATCTCCTTCTCCTCCTCGGGGAAGAAGAGCACGGACCGGAACAGCCGCCGGCTCTCGGCCTGGAGGTCGATCTCCAGCACCTCGCCCGAAGGCAGCGCCACCGTGCTGTTGCTGGTGCCGAAGTCGAGGCCGCAGATGCTCACGGCCTCGTTATAGCCCTCCACTCCCCGCCGCTACTGGAGGAACCACTCCAGGGCCCCGCCCTTGTGCGCCTGGGCCGAGGGGGGCGCCAGCGACCGGCGCGTCGACGACGGGTTCGCGTCCGCCCCCCGGATGAAGTCCGTCCAGTGCGAGCCCACCCACGGGTTGGACGTGTTCCTCACGTAGTCCGAGTCGAAGTGCCGCATCGGCGCGTACGTCGTCATCCCGGTGAGGCCCGCCACCCCGGAGGCGCCCTTGGCGGTCTTCGAGTACTCCGCCGCGGCGATCTCCGCCTGCAGCGCCTTCGCCGCGTCGCGGATCTCCGGGGGCAGCGTGGTGCTGGCGGCCAGCCTCTTGGCGAAGTCGCCCAGGTCCATCTGCTCCTTGATGTCGTCGTCGCGCTGAGCGGACTGGTACGCGGTCTTGATGGCCTTGTTCCCCAGCCCGCCCGCGCGCAGCAGCGCGTCCGACAGCGCCGAGGTCTTCGCCTCCACCGCGTCCATCCGCGACAGGTCGGTGGCGGACAGGTGGGAGTTGTCCTTCGGGCCGGCCGCGTACGAATCCACCGCCGCGCGCGCCAGCGTCGCCGCGCTGACGTTCTTCTGGTCGAAGAGCTTGTTGAACCGGGTGAACAGGTCCCCGTAGTTCCAGCCGCTCCCCGGCTCCAGGAGCTCGCTGCCCACCAGCTGCTGGACGCCCGCGTCCTTGGCGACCTGGGCGATCTCGCGCGCGCCCATCAGGCACTCGTCGAAGCCCAGCACGTCCACCTTCACGCCCTTCAAGGCCTGCTGGAGGTCGCCGCGGGACGGCTCCATGGTCGACCCGGTGTCGTCGCTGGACGAGGCGTGCCAGCTGTCCCCGTGGTCCCACATGTCCACGAAGAGGTGATCGGAGGGGACGTTCCCCTGCACGTACCGCAACGCCGCGTTCATCACCTTGGGGTCGCCCATGTCGAGCTCGCCCTTGCCGGCCGCCATCAACTTGCCGAGGTCGCTGTTCGGGTCGACCTGGATCTCCTTCGAGACGACCTTCTTCGAGTTGGCCGGGTCCTTCTGGATCCACATCAGCCGCGTCCCGCCGGTCCACCCGTTCGCGTCCGGCTTCGCCGACTTGCCCGCGCCGTCCACCAGCGCGAAGACGTTCATCTTGCCGGGCATCGACCCCAGCTTCTCCATCTCGTTGAGGTCGTCCTTGGCGTCGCTCTCGAGGTTGTTGTCCCCGTTGAGGTAGACGAAGAAGTTCCACGGCGTCCGCGGGATGTCCTGGGTGCGGACGGGGCCGGTGGCGGCGGCGCCGGCGGCAGCGGCGGGCGCGCGAGGAGGCGTCGAAGCAGCGCTGGTTCGGACAGGGGTGGTCATCGGGCTGTACGGGTTGTCCGACCCGGCGAGCCGGCGTTTCTGTCAGCCCTTTTCGCACTGGCGCATGGCCGCTCCAGGCGCTGCCAAGTACGCGGAATCCGTGGGGGCTGTAGACTGGCGCCCCCCCATGGTCTCCACGTTCGCTCTGCTCACCCTGCTCTCCGCCTCGCCCCAGGGGTCGGAGCTGTGGCTGGTCCGCCCGCTCTATCCAGGCCAGGAACTGCTCGTCGGCCGCACCGAGGACGCCATCCGCGAGCTGATGCCCCCCGACCTCCGCGCCGGCGAGGTCATCGGAAAGCAGGAGCTGGAACGCCACCTGAGCGGGAAGGTGGCGGACCTCGCGTGCCTGCTGGGCGACGCGCGCTGCGCCGAACCGGTGGGGTCGCTGATCGACGCGCTCGGGTTCTCGCGGGTGGTGCTGGTGAAGGGAGGGCAGGACGAGTCCGGGTACGTGTTCAAGGTCGCCACCTTCACGCCCGCCTCCGCCGAGGTCGCCACCGCGGAGGGCTCCGGACCCTCGCTGGGCAAGGCGCTCACCGGCGCGCTGGTGAAGGTGGTGCCGCTGGCGGGGACGCTGGAGGTGGCGACGGAGCCGCCGGGGATGGCGGTGTTCGTCGACGGCGAACGCGTGGGCCAGACCCCGCTCTCCACCCAGGTGCTCCCCGGCGAGCGCAACGTCCGCGTGGAGGGGCCGTTCTACGTGCCCATGCAGATCAAGCAGGTCATCCCGGTCCGGGGGCGCGCCTCGCTGCGCCCGAAGCTGGAGAAGACGCCCGCGCGCCTCACCATCACCGTCCAGCCCGTGGAGGCGCAGATCTTCCTCGACGGGGAGGTGGCCGGCGCTGGGGCGCTGGACCGCGGCATCTCCGCCGGGGCGCACGTGGTGCGGGTGGCGCTGGGCGACTACGACCCGCAGGAGGTGCCCATCGTCGCCAAGCCGGGCGAGACCGTCACCCTGGGCCTGAAGATGTCGCAGGGCGGGCTGGCCGCGCTGAACAAGGAGGCCTACGAGCGCAGCTGGGACATCATCGCGCTCGGGGACATCCAGCACATCACCGCCGGATCGATGAGCTGGGTCCAGGGCACCGGCCCGCAGCTGGAGGGCGACCTCACCGACCTGGCGCTGCAAGGGGTGGAGTTGGAGATCGGCAGCTATGACAACTACCTCGGCTTCACCATCGCCGGGGTGCAGTACGCCAAGAGCATGCACCCCGCGTTCTTCACCGCCCCCGGCGCGAGCGCGGTGGAGATGGACTTCACCCGCTACGAGGTGAGCGCCTTCCAGTTCCGCGCCCGGTTCCACTTCTGGCACCTGCAGGCGTTCGCGCAGGCGGGCCTGGACTTCATGATGCTGGTCGGTCAGCCGGTGGGCGGGACGAGCTCGGACGCGATGAAGGCGTACAGCCTGGGCCTCTCCGGGCGCGCCGCGCTGCGGGCCTTCCCGTTCAAGGGGCTCTTCGTCGAGGTGGCCTACGGCGGGCGGTTCAACCTGCCGGTGCCGATCGGGAAGGTGCCGGCGCAGCAGGGACTGCTGGGAGGGATCGGCTATGCGTTCTAGGGCGCTGGTCTTGGCGGTGGTGGTCTCTTCGGCAGCGGCGGCCTCCCCGCTGGTGGGCGCGGGGGTGGGGAACGCGGACGCGCTGCTGGCGGACGGGACGCGGCTGTACAACGAGAAGAGCTACGCCGCCGCGTCGGAGGCGGTGCTCAAGGCGACGCGCGCCAACCCGAAGCTGCTGCCCGCGTACTTGCAGCTGGCGCGCAGCCGGCTCGCGGAGCAGAAGCTGCCGCAGGCCTGTTACGCGTACCGCGCGTTCCTCCGGGCCGAACCCACCGCGGGAGACCGGGAGAAGGCGGAGAGCGAGCTGCAGCTGTGCGAGCGCCAGCTGGAGGCCGACGCCGCCGCCAAGCGCAACAAGGACTTCAGCGCGGCGTTCGCGGAGCCCAAGGCGCGCTTCTTCTCCGCCCTGGACAAGGGCGACCTCCCGGCGGCGAGCGACGCCCTCTCCATGCTGGTGAACGGCGAGTACCTGGGCGTGGACCTGGCGGACATGGCGGCGAAGCTGGGCGGCGCGGCGTCGGCGTCGGCGGACCAGGCGTACCGGTCGGCGCTGCGAGGGGAGCTGCGGGATGCGGCGGCGGTGAAGGCCGGGCTGCGCGTGACGGAGATCGCCTCCGACGTGGGCTCGCCACCGGCGAACGGCGAGGCGAAGGCGGCGTTCCTGGCCGGCGTGGGCGCGCTCCTGGAGGGCCGCCCGAAGGACGCGGAGCAGGCGTTCGCCAAGGCGGGGAAGGGCGACGGGAGCGGCCCGTCACCGGTGCTGTGGCGGGCGCGCGCGCTGGCGCAGGTGGACCGGCGCAAGGCGCTCCAGCTGCTGTCGAGCGAGCTGCCCAACGACCCGCGGACCGGGGCGGCGAAGGTGGCGGCCTCGCTGCCGGACGCGCCCGCGCAGGCGGCGTCCGACCTGGAGAAGCTCCTCTTCGACCAGAAGTTCCCCGCGGGGCACTGAGGGCGAACCGATGCCGGTCCCCTGCGCGCGCTGTGGCAAGCCCGTGGAGATCGCGTGGTCCTCGTGCGCCGAGTGCGGCGAGCCCAACCTGCCCACCGACCCCGAGGTCTTCAGCCACACCATCCAGCGGTGGACGCCGGTGGAGCAGAAGCCGTCGCTGAGCGACCAGCGGGTGGGGCAGGTGGTCGCCGGGAAGTACCGGATCGTCCGGCGCATCGGCGAGGGCGGGATGGGGTCCGTGTACCAGGCGTGGCAGCTGGGCGCGGAGCAGGCGGTGGCGCTGAAGTTCATCAACCCCCAGCTGGTGCGCGAGCCGGAGGTGGCGCGGCGGTTCACCAACGAGGCGCGCACCTACGCGCGGCTGCAGCACCCCAACGCGGTGGCGCTCCACGACGTGGGGCAGGACGAGAACGGGGCGCCGTTCATCTGCATGGAGTTGGTGCAGGGCGAGGACCTGGCGACCATCCTCACCCGCGCCCGGCGGCTGACGGCGGCGGAGGCGGTGGAGGTGGGGCTGCAGGTGTCGGACGTGCTGGCGAACGCGCACTCGCTGGGCATCGTCCACCGCGACCTCAAGCCGGAGAACATCCTGGTGCGGCCGGGGATCCGCGGCATGCACGTGAAGGTGGTGGACTTCGGGATCGCGCGGCTGCTGGGCGACCCCAACGCCACCCAGCAGGGGATGATCGGCACGCCCGGGTACATGGCGCCGGAGCAGATCAAGTCCCAGCCGGTGGACGGGCGCGCGGACATCTACGCGCTGGGGATCGTGCTGTTCCAGCTGGTCGCCGGGCGGCACCCGTTCGCCGAGGTGCGCGGGTTCACCGAGATGATGTTCGCGCACTGCAACACGCCCACCCCGCCGCTCCAGGGCGTGGTGCCGGAGCTCCAGCTCCCGCCGGCGCTCGATGCCATCGTCCAGCGCGCCACCAGGAAGGACCCCGCCGAGCGGTTCCAGAAGATGGAGGAGCTGCTGGACGCGCTGCTGCTGCTCCAGCGGGCGGGGATCCCCACGGCTCCCGTCTCGACGCCGGCGCCCGCGCCGCTTCCATTGACCAACGCCATCGCCCCACCGCCGTTCGAGAAGACCGAGCGCGTGGAGGCCCCTCCGTCCGCGTTCCGGCCGAGCGGAGGTTCGCGGCGGTGGATGGTCGCGGGGGTGGGGGCCGGCGCGCTGCTGATCGGGGTGGTGGTGAAGCTGGCCTCGCTGGGGGCCGCGGCGGTGGTGGAGCCTCCGAAGCCGCCGGTCCCGGTCGTCGAGCCTTCCGCGCCCACCCCGTCCGAGACCGCGAAGGAGATGCAGCGGATGCTGGCGCGGCAGACGGTGCTGGACGTGATGGTGAAGTCGCGCGGCGAGATGGCGGTGGGGAACCTGGACGGGGCGCGGCAGCTGCTGGACGGGTCGAAGGAGATGCTGGAGTCGGTGGCGGGGGATCCGCAGATCCAGCCGCAGGTGGACGCGCTGCGGGCGGAGCTGTCGCAGGTGGGGGACGCGCTCTCGCGCGCGCAGGCGCTGGCGAAGCGGGGGGATTGTTTGGGGGCGATCCGCCTCTACGACGAGGTGCTGAAGGGGCACTCGGGCATCAAGCAGGCGCGCTCCGGGCGCGAGCAGTGCAAGCGGATGCTGCCGCCGACGCTGGCGGAGTGAGCGGATGGCGCCCCACTCCTTCGAGGAGCACACGGGCGAGGTGCGGGTGCGGCTGTCGGCGCCGACCTTCGAGGAGTTGCTGGGGGAGGCGGGTCAGGCGCTGGCCGAGCTGTTGGCGGACGAGGCGCCGGGCGATCTGCAGGAAGGGGAGCGGGTGGAGCTGCGCGACGTCGACCGCGCGGCGCTGCTGGTCCATTGGATGGACGAGCTGATCTTCCTCTCCGAGACGCGGAAGCGGATCTATTCCTGGTTCCGCGTGGTGTCGGCGAGCGAGCGCGAGGTCGTCGCGGAGGTCCGCGGCTGGCCGGCGACGCGCGTGCGCACCGCCGTGAAGGCGGCCACCTTCCATGGACTGAAGGTGACGGAAGGGCCGGGTGGGTTCTCGGCGGAGGTGGTGCTGGATGTCTGAGAAGCGCGGGCCGGTGAAGCCCCCTCCGATGGAGCGCGTGAGCGAGGTGGTGGCGGAGGTGCGCAAGGGCGCCCGGCCGGACATGCACGTGCCGGTGAGGGTGTTCGCGGACGAGGAGCTGATGTCCCAGCTGCTGCGCGACCACAGCCTGGAGCAACTGCTGAACGTCAGCGCGCTGCCGGGGGCGACGCGGCAGGCGCTGGGCATGCCGGACATGCACGAGGGGTACGGCTTCCCGGTGGGCGGGGTGATGGGGACGGTGCTGCCGGACGGGGTCATCTCGCCGGGCGGCATCGGGTTCGACATCAACTGCGGCGTGCGGCTGCTGTCGTCGCGGATGCGGGCGGACGACGTCCGGGACGAGCTCCCTGGACTGCTCCACGAGCTGAGCCGGAGCGTGCCCACGGGGTACGGGCGGGGCGGGCGGCTCGAGTTGGACGCGGAGGCGCTGGACGAGGTGCTGGAGGGCGGGGTGCCGCACCTGATCGCGCGGTACGGGCTGGGATTGCCCGAGGACCCGGCGTTCATCGAATCCGGCGGGCGGATGCCGGCGGCGGACGCGTCGTGCGTGTCGGAGAAGGCGAAGCAGCGGGGCGGGGATCAGCTGGGGACGCTGGGTGGCGGCAACCATTTCCTCGAGGTGCAGCGGGTGGCGGAGGTGTTCGACGCTCGGGCGGCGGAGGCGTTCGGATTGTTCGAGGGGCAGGTGACCGTGCTCATCCATACCGGGTCGCGGGGGCTGGGGCACCAGGTGTGCACGGACTACGTGCGGGAGATGGACGCGGCGGCGTCGCGGCACGGGATCGAGCTCCCGGACCGGCAGCTGGCGTGCGCGCCGTTCTCGTCGGAGGAGGGGAAGCGGTACTTCGGGGCGATGAGCGCGGCGGCGAACTTCGCGTGGTGCAACCGGCAGGCGTTGGCGCAGCGGTGCCGGGAGGTGTTCGCGCGGGTGCTGGGGGCGAAGGCGGAGGGCGGGCTGAAGCTGGTCTACGACGTGGCGCACAACATCGCGAAGGTGGAGCGGTACGGGAACCGCGACCTGTGCGTGCACCGCAAGGGCGCGACGCGGGCGTTCGGCCCGTCGAACCCGGAGCTGCCGCCGCCGTACCGGACTGCGGGGCAGCCGGTGTTCATCCCCGGAAGCATGGGGACGGAGTCGTACGTGCTGGCGGGGAACGACGCGTCGGCGGAGGTGTCGCTGA
>Ga0134122_10002692_pt1 | contig 13074 bp, 8 predicted proteins | sample KB302_FD_96461 | JGI IMG/M metagenome (GOLD analysis project Ga0134122, IMG submission 96461) | Terrestrial soil microbial communities without Nitrogen fertilizer from Kellogg Biological Station, Michigan, USA - KB3-0-2 | ecosystem: Environmental > Terrestrial > Soil > Unclassified ...
ATCCTCGCCGGCAAGGAATACGGCACCGGCTCGTCGCGCGACTGGGCCGCCAAGGGCACCATGTTGTTAGGCGTGCGCGCGGTCATTGCCGAAAGCTTCGAGCGCATCCACCGCTCGAACCTGATCGGCATGGGCGTGCTGCCGCTGATGTTCCCGGCCGGCAAGACCGCCGCCTTGCTCGGCCTCACGGGCAGCGAGGTGTTCGAGATCACCGGCCTGAACAACGCCGAAGCCAAGTCCGTGAAAGTGGTTGCGACGCCCGCCAAGGGTGCACCCATCTCCTTCGAGGCACGCGTGCGCATCGACACGCCGAAGGAGCGCGACTACTACCGCCACGGCGGCATCCTGCAATACGTCCTTCGCCAGCTCGCGACCAAGGCCGCGTAACCAAAGCCGGGAAATCTGCAGCCTCGTGCCGGGGGCTGCATGAGATTTCCCGGCTTTCCTTCCCCGGCACCGCCAGCATCGGCACCACTAACATCCTGAGCGGCCACGGTTTTCCGGGATCATCCCGGGGTCAGCAAAACTTTGGAAAGGCTTTGGGCTTCCTTCAGGGTTCCCGGCCCGACTTCATCGACTGTCGTTCCTGCCCGGCGCGTTGCCGGGTCCAACCTGAAGGAGAACGACATGACTGCATCGAACCTCATCCGCTGCGCGGCCATCCTGGTCGCGGGTCTTACCTGTGGCAGCGTCCTCGCTGCCGATGACACTTCCGAACCGCACAAGGCCGTCAGCTACGCCGATCTGAACCTCAAATCCCCGGCGGGCATTGCGACGCTCTACCAGCGCATCAGGCTGGCCGCCGGGGAGGTCTGCCAGCTGGCGCAAGGCACGGTGCAGCTCAAGCTCGCGGCCGAGACCAAGGCCTGCCGCACCGACGCCCTCGATCGTGCCGTCGCGCAGCTCAACCTGCCCGCGCTGAGCGCCCTGCACCTCGCCCGGACCGGCCGCAACGTGGCTGGCGAGCAGTACGCCGACCGGCGCTGAGTGCATCGGCATGGACGCCGCGCGGAAACGGGTCCGGTCCGGATCGCCGGGCAGGACCGGCCCCCTTTTCCCGTGAGAGTGGCCCGCCCGAGTAGCTAGGTGCGATAAGATCGCACCCGATGCCCATCGCCATCTTCGACCTCGACGGCACCATCACGCACCACGACACGCTGATGCCGCTGGTCATGCGTCACCTGCTGCGCCGCCCCTGGCGGCTCGCGCGCCTGCTGCTGGTCGTGCCCGCGGCGCTGCGCTTCCTGTTCGACCGCGACCGCGCCGCGCTCAAGCAGTCGCTGTTGCGCGCCACGCTGCGCGGCATACCGCGCGCCGAGTTGACCGAGTTGGCGCGCGACTTCGTCACCGACAAGATCGCGCGCGGCTGCTTCCGCGACGCGCTCGCCACCATCCGCCGGCACCGCGAGGCGGGTCATCACCTGGTGCTGATGTCCGCCAGCGTGGATTTCTACGTGCCGGAATTCGCGCGCCAGCTCGACTTCGCCGAGGTGATCTCCACCGAGGTGCGCTGGATCGACGAGCGGCTCGACGGCACGCTCACCAGCCCCAACCGGCGCGGCGAGGAGAAGGCGCGCTGCGTGCGCCTGTTGCTCGCGGCGCGCGGCCCCACCGAATCCTTCGCCTATGGCAACTCCGCGTCGGATCTCCCGCACCTCGCGCTGGTGAATCACGGGCAGCTGGTCAACGGCAGCCTCGCGGCGCGGCGCGCCGCCGCCGAGCTCGGAGTCGATTGCGTCGATTGGACGTAATCCGCTGTTGCGGCGCATAGCGCGTGATGCAACTCACACTTATCGCGTGGTACCGGCGCTTTCCGGCCTGTCTTGGCCGGGGCCTCTGACGCCAATCACATAGCGTTCCGCCCGCGGGAACTACGATGTGCACTGGAGTCGTCCGTTGCGATCCAGAATGCCTATAACGCGGGGAAAAACCGGGCTGATGACATCGTTCGTGCGCGCAGCACTCGCGGTGCTCGCCTGCGTCGTTTCGTTGCCCAGCTCCGCCACCCCGCCGCTCGCCGTGCAGCGCTACAGCCTCGAAGAGGGCTTGTCGCAGCAGGCGGTCAACGTGATCACGCAGGACGCCGAAGGCTTCATGTGGTTCGGCACCGAGGATGGCCTCAACCGCTTCGACGGCTATGAATTCCGCCAGCTGCGCCACGACCGCGCGAACCCGAGCACGTTGCCGAATGGCTGGGTCGCCTCGCTCGTGGTCACCGACGAAGGCCTGTGGATCGCGACCGACGGCGGCGGCGTGGTGTTCCGCAGCGCGCGCACCGGCCAGCTCGAAGCGCCCGCGGCGCTGCGCGATGCCACCGACCTGCAACGCGTGCGCGGCCTGTCGCGCGACCGGCTCGGTCGCATCTGGATTGCATCGCGCGAAGCCGGCGTCGCCATATACGATCCGCGCAGCGGTGAACTCACGCGCCTGCGTCACTCGGCCACCGAACCCAACACGCTGTCGGACAACTCGGTGTTCGTCATCCTGCAATTGCAGAGCGGCGAGCGCCTGGTGGGCACCGGCACGGGGCTCGATCGGGTCCCCGCCTCCGGCAACGAGGTCACGCGCGTCAGGCTTCCCACCGAGCTGACTCCTGTCGGCCAGCCGCTGCGCGTGCGCTCGCTGCTGGAAGCCTCCGACGGCACTGTCTGGGTGGGCACCGATACGGGACTTGGCCGCTACGACCCGCGCAGCGAACGTTGGCGCGTGTATCGCCACGACGCGAAGAACGCCGCGTCGCTGCCCGACGATCGCGTGCAGGCACTGCTGATCGATACCCAGGGCCGCCTGTGGGTGGGAATGATCGACGGCCTCGCCTGGCTCGACACCGCGACCGACGCCTTCGCGACCTACGTGCATGACTCCGCCGAGCCGCGTTCGCTGCCCGACGACTACATCACCTCGCTGTACGAAGACCGCGGCGGCTCGCTGTGGATCGGCACCAAGACCGGCGGCCTCGCCAAGTGGAATCCGCGCACCTGGTCGTTCGGACACACGCGCGCGTCGAGCGAGGAAGGCTACACCGACCGCAACATCACCTCGTTCGCCGAGGACACTGTCGGGCGGCTGTGGGTCGGCACTTTCGGCGGCGGCATCAACCTGCTGAATCGCAGCACCGGCCAGGTCAGCGCGCTGCGCCACGTCGACGGCGCGCGCGATTCGCTCAGCGACAACGCCGTGATGGCGCTGGTCGAGGGCAGTGACGGCGCGATATGGGCGGGCACCATGACCGGCGGTCTCAACCGCTTCGACCCGCGTACGCTCAAGGCGGAGGTGTTCCGCAACGACGCCGCCGTCCCGACCACGCTCGCGGCCGACGGCGTCATGAGCCTGCTCGCGATCGATGACTCGATCTGGGTCGGCACCTACGGTGGCGGCGTGTCGCGCTACGAACCGCGCACCAATCGCTTCGACAACCTGCGTCCCGGTCCCGAGGACGGCCTGCACCTGACCAGCGGCCGCATCACCGCGCTGGCGCGCGATCGCAACGGCCACGTGTGGATAGGCACCGATGGTGGCGGTCTCAATGTCTGGGACACCCGCACCCGCCGCCTCTACTACTACAAGCGCGACGCCAAGAAGGTCGACTCGCTGAGCTCCGATTCGGTGTTCTCGCTGCTGGTCGACGACAACGGCGGCGTATGGATCGGCACGCGCGGCGCCGGCATCGACCGCGTGCTCAATCCGGGCGACGCGCCCTCGCACCTGCGCTTCGCCAACCTCTCCGAGGCGCAGGGACTGCCCAACAACACCGTCTACGGCCTGCGCGCCGACGGCACCGGCAACATCTGGCTCAGCACCAACTTCGGCCTGGCGCGTCTCGACCCGCGCACGCTGGCGCAGGATCGCCCGGTGATCCAGCGCTTCCATCGATTGCACGGGTTGCAGGCCGAGGAATTCAATTTCGGCGCGCACTATCGCGATCGCAGCGGCAAGCTGTACTTCGGCGGCGCCGCCGGCTTCAACTCCTTCTACCCGGAAGTGCTGGAATTCAACGAGCGTGCGCCGCGCGTGGTGCTCACCGAATTCCTGAAGTTGAATCAACCCGGCTTCGGCGACCTGCCCGAGGAACGCATCGAGCGCATCTCGCTCGGTCACAAGGAAGACGTCATCACGCTGAAGTTCGCGGCGCTGGATTTCGCCGACCCGCGTGCCAATCGCTACGAGTACAAGCTCGACGGCTTCGATTCGGACTGGGTGCGCGACGACGAACGCCGCTCCGCCACCTACACCAACCTGCCCGGCGGCCACTACGTGTTCCGCGTACGCGCCAGCAACAGCGACGGCGTCTGGAGCACGCAGGACCTGGCGCTGCCCATCGACGTCGCGCCTTCGCCGTGGCTCTCGCCCTGGGCGTACGCGGGTTACGCGCTCACCGCGGTGCTGATGCTGCTCGGCGTCTGGTACGCGCAGCAGCGCAAGATCGCGCGCGCGGCCGAGTATCGCCTGGAGCTCGAGAAGCAGGTCAGCGACCGCACCTACGAGCTGGCACAGCGCTACCGCGAGCTCGAAGACGCGAATCGTCGTCTCGAGATGGCGAGCTTCACCGACACGCTCACCGGCCTCGCGAACCGCCGTTACCTCATGCAGCACTTCCCGCGGCTGCTGGCCGATCACAAGGGCGAACAGGGCCTCGCCATCATGATCATCGATCTCGATGCGCTGAAGCCCATCAACGACCAGCACGGCCACGCCGCCGGCGACGAGCTGATCGTCGAAGTGGCGCGCACGCTGAAGCAGGCCATCCGCCCGGACGACATCCTGGTGCGCTGGGGCGGCGACGAATTCGTGGTCGTGGCGCATGCGCACCACGTCGAGCTCGCCAACATGCTGGCCGAGCGCGTGCGCGAGCGCGTCGCCAAGATGAAGTGCGTGCTGCCGCGCGGCGCGGTAGTGCGCACCAGCTGCAGCATCGGCCTCACCTGCCTGCCCTTCGTGCCGGGCCAGCCGACGGCGGTGAGCTGGGAACACGCCATCAAGATCGCCGACCTCGCGCTGTACCGCGCCAAGCGCGGCCGCAATGCCTGGCGTGGCTGGTTTGGCACCGAGGCGGTGGCTTCGCTCCATTCCGTCATCGCGGCGGTCGAATCGAATGTCGACGAATTGATCGCCGACGGTGTCATCATCGAACATTCATCCACGCAAGGCTCCGACGACACGGTCAATACGCTGCGCGTGCTGCGCGAGGCCTGACGGATTTATTGGTATGGACACCGAGATCAAGGAAGCACTGGCCAAATCCCTGCCCGACCTGGCGCTCATCGTGCGCCGCGACGGCATGATCCTCTCCTGCGTCGGCGGCCAGGCGGTGCGCGGCGTGAATCCGCAGGGCGAAGACATTTCCGGCCGCTCGGTCAGCGCGCTGTGGCCCGAGCAGATGGCCACGCACGTGCTGCAGACCGTGCGCCGCATCCTCAAGACGCGCAAGCCCGCGCAGCAGCGCTACCAGGACGGCGACGTCAAGCTCGAGATGCGCTTCCAGGTGCAGGGCTTCGATCGCGTGCTGATCGTGTGCCGCGATCTCGGCGAAGGCGCGACCTCCAACGACTCGGGCCTGTATCCCAAGAGTGGCAGCGTCATGCTGCCGCATCGCGAAGCCTTCGAGAAATCCCTGCGCATGGCGCTCGACATGGCCGCGCTGCGCGAAGACACGGTGGGCGTGGCGCTGATCCACATCGGCGGTTACTCCACCTACCAGCGCGTGTTCGACTCTGCGCTCGCGAATCGGCTGGTCGAAGACGGCGCCCGCGTGATCCTCGAAAACCTGCCCGAGGGCCGCGCCAACCTGCCACGACTGGCGCGCATCTCGGACGACGTCATCGGCGTGGTGCTGACCGACCTGCGCACGCGCGGCGATGCCGACGCGACCATCGATGCCGTCATCAAGGCGCTGCGCCATCCCGTGGCCCTCGACAAGCAGTCCTTCCAGCTCGCACCGCAGGCCGGCGTCGCGCTGTCGGGCGCCGACGGCACGCGCGCCGGCGAACTGGTCGAGCGCGCGCTCACCACGCTCGACGCCGGGCGCCGGGCCGACCGCGCGATCACCTTTTATTCCGACACGCTGCGCCTCGCCTCGCTGACGCGCCTCGATTGGCAGCAGGAGTTGCAGCAGGCCATCCAGAAGGACGAGCTCGAGCTGCACTACCAGCCGCGCCTGTTGCTCGGCACGCGCGAGATCGTCGCAGTGGAAGCGTTCGTGCGCTGGCCGCACAAGATCCGCGGCCTGGTGCCGACCTCCGAATTCCTGCCGATCGCCGAACTGTCCGGGCTGTCCGTGCAGCTCGGTCGCTGGGTGCTGAAGCGCGCCTGCCGCGACCTCGCGGTGCTGGCCGAGCGCGGCTACCCGCAGTTGCGCGTGTCGGTGAACGTCGCGCGACAGTATCTCTCGGCCGAGAGCCTCGCCGAGGACGTGGAGAACGCCGCGCGCGAAGCCGGCATCCAGCCCTCGCATCTAGATCTCGAGATCACCGAGCAGATGCTCTCGACCGGCCGCACCGGCCTCGCCGCCCTGCACCATCTGCGCGGCCAGGGCGTGCGCGTGCTGATCGACGACTTCGGCACCGGCTATATCTCGCTCGGACGGCTGCGCAGCAGCCCGCTCGACGGCATCATGATCGACCGCTCCTTCGTCGAAGAAGTCGGCCACGACCACGAGGCACGCGCGGTGTGCCGCGCGGCCATCGCGCTCGGCCTCGCATTCGGCCTCCGAATCGTCGCCGAGGGCATCGAGACCGAAGCCCAGGCACAGTTCCTCATTGCCGAGCAATGTCACGAGGGACAGGGTCACCTGTTCGCGCCGGCCTCGCCGCTGTCAACGCTGCTCGAGAAAATCCTGCCCGGCACCAAAACGGCGCCAGCTTCTGTAACAAAGCTCGCCAATCGTTGACATAGGTCACGATTTAACCGGCCCTTATTTGCGGTCGGTCACACTTTCCCCCGGACCCGCGTCACACACGCACGCTCGGAAATTGCCGCCTCGACCTCTAATGGCGCCATTCGCGCAAGCGAATTGGGGCCACCACAGGGGCGATAGGAAAGTGACGATCAAGTTGAATGCAGTAGCGGCTCGAGTCCTGGGAGCCGCAATCGTCGGCGGACTGGGTCTGGCAACCCTGGTGTCGTGCTCGCACACGGCATCGGGTCCGCCCGGGGCCAGTGCGCTGGCCGACAGCGAAGTCCATAGCTACATCGTCGAGGCGCAAACCACCGAGGTCGCGGCACGAGCCGTCGATACCGCCGGTGGTGAAGTCGTCTCGCGCCTCAAGGTGATCGACGCCGTCGAAGCGCGTCTCACCCGCGCGCAGCACGCCCGCGTGCTCGCCAGCACCGGCATCCGCCAGGTGACGCCGGACGTGCCGGTCACCACGATGGCCGCCGCCTACGTGAAAGACAGTTTCGAGCTCGACTCCTTCGCCAACAACGACGGCACCCACCGCTGGTATGGCAACTGGGTCGAGCAGAACGACGACAACAATCCGAATGGCGGCTACATCATGCTCGGCTGGAGCGACAAGGGCGGCAAGCGCCTGATCCTCACCGGCCGTGGCGCGTCCATCTACCGCAAGGCCGCGACGCCCAGCAGCGCCGCCTCTGTGACGCTCAAGTTCAAGTACCTGCGCAGCGGCATCGAGTACGGTGAGTACGTGGCCGTGCAGGCCAGTGCCAATGGCGGCATCACCTGGAGCGAGCTCGGCCGCATCAATGGCCCCGCCAACGACAGCCAGTTCCTCAATGCCAGTTACGACATCACCGCGTTCCGCGGCCGCGATACCACGGTGCGCTTCGTGCCGTCGATGAGCGGGCGCTACGGCGATGACGCCGTCGACGTCGACGACGTCGAGATCGACTACAACACCAGCTTCGGCGAAGGCGACCCGGTTCCGGTCGACGTCAACCAGAAGGACGTGATCTCCGCGGGCATCAAGGGTCGCGACATCGGCGTCGCGGTCATCGACACGGGCTTCTGGAAGCTCGACTCGCTCGACAAGGACAGCGCCGGCAACGGCCGCGTGGCGGTGCAGTACGACGCCGTGCGCAACGTCGTCGATGCGCAATGGTCCTCGATCTCCACCGATACCGCAGGCCACGGCACCCACGTGACCAGCCTGATCGCCAGCAGCCGCAAGGACAGCAAGGGCAACTATTTCGGTGTCGCGCCCGACGCGCGCATCGTGTCCGTCAAGGCGTTCGCCGAGGATGGTTCGAGCAGCTATGCCACGGTGATCCGCGGCATCGACTGGATCGTCAGCAACAAGCAGTCGTACAACATCCGAGTTCTGAATCTGTCGCTAGGGGCCCCGGCGCGTTCGCGCTATTGGGACGATCCGCTCAACAAAGCCGTGATGCGCGCCTGGCAATCCGGCATCGTCGTCGTCGCATCAGCGGGCAATAGCGGACCGCTGCCGCAGACCGTGGGCGTACCGGGAAATGTCCCGTACGTGCTCACGGTCGGCGCGATGACCGACAACTACACGGTCGACAAGAGCGACGACAAGCTGACCACGTTCTCGGCCGCGGGTCCGACGTTCGAAGGCTTCGTGAAGCCCGACCTGGTCGCCCCCGGCGGCCATGTGTGGAGCTTCATGGCGACCTACGACAGGATCGCGGTGGACCATCCCACCTACATGAACAGCGGCGACTTCTTCACCATGTCCGGCACCTCGCAGGCGGCCGCCGTGGTATCCGGCGTCGCGGCGCTGGTCATCAGCGCGAATCCCGGCCTCACGCCTGACCAGGTGAAGTGCCGTATCCTGGCGAGCGGCAAGCCGGCCGTGGACTCGAATGGCAGCCTGGTGTTCAGCGTGCTGCAACAGGGCGCGGGCCTGGTCGACGCCAAGGCCGCGGTGTATGGCGCGCAGACCGCCTGCGCCAATCAGAATCTCAACATTGCCGCCGACCTCGCCGGCACGAAGCATTTCATGGGCCCGGTGACGCAGCGCGCCGACGGCACGTTCCAGGTGGGCACCGGCGACGGCGTCGCGCACGACGATGCGTACCTGTGGCAGCAGGGCCTGCTGTGGCAACAGGGCACGCTGTGGCAGCAGGGCACGCTGTGGCAGCAAGGCACGCTGTGGCAGCAGGGTTCGCTGTGGCAACAGGGCTCACTGTGGCAGCAGGCCGCGACCTACTCGGCCGACGTCCCATGGGTCGATGGCTATCCGTCCTTGATCGGCTCGAGCGTCGGCAGCGCCTCGATGATGTCGATCAACTTCTGGGTCAACCCCGAATAGCAAGCTCCGGAAACCAAGCTACCAACAAGAAAAATGCAGCGCCGCCGGCGATCTACCGGCGGCGCTTTTTTTTGGCGGGGATTCAGTGCGCGCTGGCCGGCCGGGCGCGGATCACGCGCAACTCTTCGGCAAACATGGCCTCGAGATCGAAGGCGCGGGTCGAGAACTGCTCCGGCAGCGCTTCGCAATCGCGGCGCGCCTGCTCGACGTCCCCCGCCTTGATGCCATCCGCAAAACGCTGCGCGCCGCGCTTGAGGATGTCGGCTTTCTTCTGTGCGAACTCCTTCGCCGCTATCGCGCCGTTCGGATTCATCACCGCGTCCATGCGCTGGTTGATGTCGGTAATGACCGCGGCAAATCGCGTGTTCCACTCCGCGTAGGCTTTCTTCACCGCCGACTTCGAGCCGCGATTGTTCTCCGCGCACCAGTCGACCCCGTAGCGCGTGGAGTTGACCTGCCCCCACACGCGGGCTACCGCGCCCTCGTAGTTCACTTCCGCATCGGTCTGCGTCGCCTTGATCTGTGCCTGCGAAACCGTGACCGCGAGGACCCCGGCCAGCGTACTGATGAGGCGGATACTGCGCTTCATGATGGCTCCTACATCGATGTGCGGACGTGCCACAACTCGGGAAAGAACTTGAGCTCCAGCGCCTTGGCGAGGTACGAGACACCGCCGGTGCCACCGGTGCCCGGCTTGTAGCCGATCACGCGTTCCACGGTCAGCAGGTGCTGGATGCGCCACAGCTGGAACTTCTGGTCGAGATCCGTGAGCCGCTCGGCGAGTTCGTAAAGGTCCCAGTCCTTTTCGGCATTGTGGTACACGGCGAGCCAGGCCGCGGTCACGGCCTTTGAAACCGTGTGCGGCTCGGTGAAGTCGCGGTCGATCAACGACTCGGGGATGCCGTAGCCACGGCGTGACAGCAGTCGCAGCACCTCGTCGTAAAGCGACGGCGCGTGCAGCGCGCGATCAAGCCGCTCGTAGGCCTCGGGGTCGCGCTTGTGGACCACGATGACGTCGCGGTTCTTGTTGCCGAGGCCGAATTCGAGCAGCCGGTACTGCACTGACTGGAAACCGGAAGACCGGCCCAGGGTGTTCCTGAAGGACGAGTACTCGAACGGCGTGAGCGTCGAGAGCACGCTCCAGGCGCCGAGCAGTTCCTCCTGCAGGCGCGAGATGCGCGCCAGCATCTTGAACGAAGGATCGAGATTGTCGCGCCGCACGCATTCGAACACGTGCGAGAGCTCGTGCAGGAACAGCCGCATCCACAATTCCGACACCTGGTGGACGATGATGAACAACATCTCGTCCTGCTCGGGAGAATTGGGCTTCTGGGCGTCCAGCAGCTTGTCGAGCTGCAGGTATTCGCCGTAGGACTTCGAGGTGCCGAGGTCCCAGTGCACACCCTCGTTCTTCAAGTCCACGCGGCGCGCGGGTTCCTTGTCGTCGTTCTGCATGTTCAGCTTTCGCAAAAGACCCAGTGCGGGACGTGGCGCCAGCCCTGCAGCAGCTCGCGATCGAGGCTGCGCCAGTCCGCGCAGTGCGCCTCGACCGCGCGCCAGAAGCGCGCCGAGTGATTCATGTGTTTCACGTGCATCAGCTCGTGGATGATGAGGTAGTCGACGATTTCGGGGCGCTGGAATAGCAGGCAGGCATTGAGGCTGATGGTACCGCGCACCGAACAACTTCCCCAGCGCGAGCGCTGCCGGCGGATGGCGACCTTGGCGTACCGTACCCCGCAGCGCGCCGCCAGGGCAGCGACCCGCGGCTCGAGCCGCTGGCGCGCCATGCGCAACAACCAGCTGCGCAGCGCGGCCCGCAACGCCGCAGGCGCCGGCACACCGCTGACGCGCAGGATGCCGGCCGGTGGCTCACCTGTCTGCACGAGTCGCAGCCGCCCCGTGCCACCCGCCAGGTGCAGCTTCCACGACTCGGCGCTCGAGGACAGCGTCACGACGGCGGGAGGAAAAACTTCAGGCGCCGGGCGGCGTGCGAGAGCCGCGGACTGCTTGCTGTCGATCCATTCCCGGTGTGTCGCGATGAACCGCTCGACTTCGCGCGCACGGGCGCGCGGCGGCACCACCACTTCGACGCGCGCATCGGGATACACGCGAACGGACAGGCGACGTGCCCGGCGGCTTACCCGGATACGCGGCGCCAGGCCGGCGGCGTCGGCGCGTTCGGGCGCGCCTGCCATGAACAGGTCCAGCTCGAACTGCGGCGGCTGGTAGTCGGTCGGATCGTTGCTCATAGTTTCGCCGCGAGTACCGTGGCTTCGCGAATCGCACGCTCCGCATCGAGTTCGGCCGCGAGCAAGGCACCCCCGATGACGTGCACCGGCAGCTGGCCATCCAGCTCGACGGCGAGCTGGTTCACCGCTTCCTGGCCGGCGCAGATGATGACATGGTCGACCGCGAGGAGTTCCGGTCCCTGCTCGCTGGTGATGTGCAGGCCGGCGTCGTCGATGCGCTCGTAGCGCACGCCGCCGCGCATCACCACGCCGCGGTGCCGGAGCACCGTGCGGTGGATCCAGCCCGTGGTCTTGCCCAGCGTAGCGCCCGGGCGCTCCGCCTTGCGCTGCAGTAGATAGACCTGGCGGGGTGAGGTCACCGGGCGCTGCGGCAGCAGCCCACCGCGCGCGGTCAGCGTGCGGTCGATGCCCCACTCGGCGAAGTAGTCGTCGCCGGGCCGATGCGTGAGGAAGGTCGCGACGTCGAAGCCGATCCCGCCGGCGCCGATGATGGCGACACGCTCGCCCGCCTGGCGCGCCCCGGAGAGCAGCTCCGGGTAACTGATGGCCTTGGGATGGTCGACGCCGGCGAGCTGCGGCACGCGCGCGCGCACGCCACTGGCCAGCACCACCTCGTCGAAGCCGCCCGCGTTGAGCCGTGCCGCGTCGGCCACCGTGTTCAGTTCGAGCGTCACGCCCAGCAATTCGATCTGGCGTGCGAAGTAGCGCAGCGTGTCGCGAAAATCTTCCTTGCCCGGAATCTCGCGAGCGTAACGGAATTGCCCGCCGATCTCGTGCGCGCTTTCGAACAGCGTGACCGCGTGGCCGCGCTCCGCCAGCGCCGTGGCGCAGGCCAGCCCCGCGGGTCCCGCGCCCACCACGGCGATGCGCTTGCGCTGCGGCGTCGGCGCGAGGATCAGCTCGGTCTCGAAGGCGGCGCGCGGATTCACCAGGCAGGTGGCGCGATGATTCTCGAACACGCGATCCAGGCAACCCTGGTTGCAGGCGATGCAGGTATTGATCTCGCTCTCGCGCCCGGTCAGCGCCTTGCGGGGAAGCTCCGGATCGGCGAGCAAGGGCCGCGCCATCGAAACGAGATCCGCCGCTTCGCTCGCCAGCAGCGCTTCGGCCTCCTGCGGCATGTTGAACCGGTTGGTCGCGATGACCGGCAGGCGGGTCGCGGCCTTGATGCGCGCCGACACCCAGCCGAAGGCGCCGCGCGGCACCATGCCGGCGATGGTCGGGATGCGCGCCTCGTGCCAGCCGATGCCGGTGTTCAGCATCGACGCGCCGGCGTCCTCCATCTGCGAGGCCAGCCACTCCACCTCGGCGCCATTGCAGCCCTCCTCGACCAGGTCGAGCCCGGAGATGCGGAAGATGATGATGAAATCGCGGCCCACCGCGGCGCGCGTCTGGCGCACGACCTCGAGCGCGAGGCGCGCGCGGTTCTCGAGCGATCCGCCCCACTCATCGATGCGCTTGTTGGTCTTCGGCGCGAGAAACTCGTTGATGAAGTAGCCCTCGGATCCCATGATCTCGACGCCGTCGTAGCCGGCCTCGCGCGCCAGCACCGCGCAATTGACGAAGTCGGCGATCTGGTCGCGCACGCCATCCGG
>Ga0134122_10002694_pt1 | contig 13069 bp, 7 predicted proteins | sample KB302_FD_96461 | JGI IMG/M metagenome (GOLD analysis project Ga0134122, IMG submission 96461) | Terrestrial soil microbial communities without Nitrogen fertilizer from Kellogg Biological Station, Michigan, USA - KB3-0-2 | ecosystem: Environmental > Terrestrial > Soil > Unclassified ...
CGACGGCCGCAAGCTGCCCTGGTTCGGTCCGCCGATGAGCGCCGCGTCGATGGCCACCGCCCGGCTGATGGAAACCTGGGCACACGGTCTGGACGTGGCCGACACGCTGGGGGTGAAGCGGCCCGCGACCGCGCGGCTGCGCTCGATCGCGCACATCGGGGTGCGCACCCGCGACTTCGCGTTCGCCATCAACGGACTGACTCCGCCGCCGGAGCCGTTCCGGGTGGAGCTGCGGGCGCCCGACGCGACGACGTGGTTGTGGGGACACGACGACGCGGCCCAACGCGTCACCGGTTCGGCCGAAGACTTCTGCATGTTGGTCACGCAGCGGCGGCCGCGGGCGGACCTGGACGTCACCGCCGTCGGCAGGGACGCCGAGAAGTGGCTGGGCATTGCGCAGGCGTTCGCAGGGCCGCCAGGTCGTGGACGCTAACGCTCAGACTGGGTACCCACACTTCGGCTCCGAGCCCGACGGCAGGTAGGACTGCACCTGGCTTCGGGTCACATACGGAGCGGCCAGCCTGCACGCCTCATCCGCGTCCCACAGGCGGTCCCACACCCACACGACGCTGTCCTTGCCTGCGGCCAAGGGCCGGGTCCCGTCGGAGCTGAACGCCACCGTCCAGAACCCGAAGGTGTCACCGGTCAGCGACGCGCCCGCCGCCCCGCCGCCGGCCACATCCCACAGCCACACCGAGCCGTCGCCGTCGGCGGACGTCAACTTGGTGCCATCAGGACTGAACGCCACCGCAAACACGGATCCGGTGTGGCCGGTCAGCGCGCCGCCCATCGGCCTGCCGGTCGACGGATCCCACACCAACACAGTGCGGTCGGTGCCGCCGGAAGCCAGCTTGGTGCCGTCGGGACTGAACGCCAACGCCATCACGCCGTTGTGTCTCAGCGGCCCGCCGATCGGTTTGCCGCTTGGCATCTCCCAGACCCGCACTCTGTTGTTGTCACCGCCGCCTGCGGCGGCCAGCTTCGTGCCGTCAGGGCTGAATGCCAACGCCATGGTGTTGTCGAACGCCAGCGGCTCGCCGATCGGACGGCCGCCTGGGACCTCCCACAGCCGCACGGTGCCGCCGCCTGCGGCGACCAGCCTCGCCCCGTCCGGGCTGAACGCCAGTGCCGTCGGTCGTCTGAATTGCAGCGGCTCGCCGATCGGCCGTCCACCGGGCACCGCCCACACCCGCACCGCCAGATCGTCGCCCGAAGCGAGGCGGGTGCCGTCAGGGCTGAACGCCACCGACTCGACGGAGCCGGTGTGGCCGACGAGCGGCTGACCGACCGGCTGTCCGCTGGACGTGTCCCGCATTCGCACGATGCCGTTCCTGTTGCCGGTGGCCAGCTTGGTGCCATCGCGGCTCAGCGCCACGCTTCTCACCCAGTCGGCGGGCGCGGCGCTCGGTTGTCCCAACGGCCTGCCGCCGGACAGATCCCACAGCCGCACAGTCACGTCGTCGCCCGCGGACGCCAACTCGGTCCCGTCGGAACGGAACACGACGCTCTTCACGTGATAGGTGTGGCCGGTGAGCGGCTCGCCGATCGGCCGGCCACTCGGCACGTCCCACAGCCGCACCGCCCCATCGGCCTCGCCGGAGGCCAGCCTGCCGCCGTCGGGACTGAACGCCAGTGAGTCGACGGTCGCAGGTCCGGTAAGCGGCTCGCCGATCACCCGACCACTGGGCAAGTCCCACAGCCGGATCCTCGACCCTTCGGCGCCCGCCAGCCGGGTGCCATCGGCATTGAAAGCCAAGATCGACACGTACGCGTTGAGGGCTATCGGCTCGCCGATCGGGTTCCCGGTAGCCACCTCCCATCTCCGCACGGTGCCCTCGCCGCCGCCAGAGCTCAGGTCGACGACGCCGACGGAGGCCAGTTGCCTGCCGTCGGGGCTGAACACCACGCTCGACACTTCGTCTTCGTGAGCAGTGAGCGGGCCGCCGATCGGCCGACCGCTCGACACCTCCCACAGCCGCACCGTGCCGTCCCCACCCGCCGACGCGAGCTTGGCGCCGTCGGGGCTGAACACCACGCGCTTGACGTAGGCCGTGTGCCCGGTGAGCGGCTGCCCAATTTTCTTGCCGCTGGCCGCATCCCACAACCGCACCGTACCGTCGCCACCCGCCGACGCCAGCTTGCTCCCGTCGGGGCTGAACGCCAGCGCGTCGACGACACCGTCGTGGCCGGTGAGCGGTTCGCCGAGCGGTCGTCCGCTCGACACCTCCCATAGCCGCACCGTGCCGTCCCCACCCGCGGAGGCCAGCTTGGTGCCGTCGGGGCTGAACGCCACGTTCATGATGAATGCGGTGTGGCCGACGAGTGGCTCGCGAACGGGCTGCCACGTCCGCCGGCTGAACGCGATACGGGCATTCATCAACGCGTCGGTGGCCTGCCACAGTGGAGTTGGGGTGGCGTGACTGCTCTCAGCCGCAAGGGCAAGGGAGAGTGCGGGATTGGCCTTGCCGACGTCGCTCGATGTCGCCGCGGTGGCGAGCGCAACCGCCTCGTTGCGTTGGCGCACAGCTTCTTTCCGCTGTATCCATGCGATCGCTCCCGCAGTGACAGCAGCGACGGTGAGCAGAACCAGACTGACGATCGCGACGCGGCGCAGGCGCCGGAAGCGGCGTTGCTCACGCCGATCCTCACCGGCCAGTTCGTCTTTGGGCTTGCCATGGATCGGGGCGGCCAGGTCGGTGACCTTCTCACGGAACAGCGGCGCGGCCGGATCCCACGGCGCATCACCGGTGACGTCGACGTACAACGGTTCGGTCGGCAGGACGCCACGCTGTATCAGCAGGGGCAGCGCCGCATCCGAACGATCAGGATCAAACCGCTGGGTGGCTTCATCCCAGGCAACCTCGCCGCCTGCCACCACGAACAGCAACCGCTCCGGCCCACGCTCCTCAAGCCAATAGCCGACCTCCTTGTTGACCCACTTCGACGCCACCGCGTTCGGCGACAGCACGACGATCATGTAGCGGGAGCGGCCCAGCGCGTCGGTGACCTTGCCCCACAGGTTCGGGCTGGCGCTCAGGTCGGTGGAGTCGCGAAACACCCGTAGCGCGCGCAGCTGGCCGATTCGCTTGCCGATCCGGTGCAGGCCTCGCTGGATTCCCTGGGCAACCGCCCGGTCATCGTGGTCGTACGAGATGAACGCGTCGTAGACCACCCCGGCCCGGGGTTGCGGATCGCTGAGCTGCTGCGCAGCCTGACCGTCGGCACGCATCATCGCCCTCCATTCATGCGTTGGAATCATCCGCCCACCCAGGTCGGGGGACATCAGTAATCCACTACTCCAATGCGCGAGCGGGTTTTGGCGCACCATTGACGTGACGCTTCAGCCGGGGGGCGCGCGTCAGGGGGCAGTCGTGGACTTCTATGCGGTGCTCGACCAAGTGGTCGACCTCCTCCGCACCCGTGGTCGAGTGTCCTATCGCGCGCTCAAGGAACATTTCGGGCTTGATGACGATCGCCTCGACGCACTGCGAACCGAGCTGCTCTATGCGCACGCCGGCACCGTCAGCGAGGACGGCCAGGGGCTGGTATGGACCGCCGGGCACGGCGGCGAACGGCGACAACTGACCATGTTCTTCTGCGACCTCGTCGGGTCGACGACGCTCGCCAGCCGCTTCGACCCCGAAGAGTGGCGCGAGATCATGGGCGCCTACTACGAAACATGCGGGAAGGTGATCGCCCGCTTCGACGGTCACATCGCCCAATACCTTGGCGACGGACTTCTGGTCTATTTCGGTTATCCCCGCGCACACGAGGATGACGTACAGCGTGCCGTCCGCGCCGGCCTCGGGATCATCGAGGCCGTCGGGCAACTCAACACCGTGCTGGGCGAACGGCACCGCGTCTCACTGGCCGTCCGGCTGGGGTGCCATACCGGCCTGGTGGTGGTCGGTGAGGAGGTAGGCGGGACGGGTCAGGACGACATGGTGCTTGGCGATACACCCAACATCGCAGCGCGGCTGCAGGACGTCGCGGCGCCGAACACGTTGGTGATCGGCGCCTTGACACACCAGATCCTCGGCGGCCTGTTCGCGTACGAGCCCCTGGGCGCCCCGCCGCTCAAGGGCGTCGCGGCGCCACTCGAGGTCTACCGGGTGTTGTACGAAAGCACCGCCCGCACACGACTGGACGCGCTGGCGAGTACCGGCCTCACCCCTCTGGTCGGGCGGGAGTCGGAACTGCGGCTGCTCGAGAAGGCCTGGGGTCAGGTCGTCGACGGCCATGGACAGGTTGTCGTCGTGACGGGCGAAGCGGGGATCGGCAAGTCCCGGTTGGTGAAGGCACTGACCGAATACGCCTCCGCGCAGCAGGCGTGGTTCACGCACTTCCAATGTTCGCCGTACTACCAACACACCGCGTTCTATCCGGTGATCGATCTGTTGGAGCGAATCGTTCTGCGCTTCGAGCGGCAGGACTCGCTGACGCAGAAGCTGACCAAGGTGGAGGGGTTCTTGGTCGAGCGCGGCCTACCGCTGGCCGAGACGGTTCCGCTGTTCTGCTCTCTGCTCTCCATTCCGCTTGGCGCTGAATACGTTTCGCCGGGCATGCCTGCCGAACAGCAGAAGCGGCAGACCATGCGCGCGCTGATGACCATCCCCTTCCGCAGGGCGGAGAAGCAGCCGGTGATGCTCATCTTCGAAGACCTGCACTGGATCGACCCGACCACGCTGGAGTACCTGAACATGTTGGTCGATGCGATCCCTACCGCGCCGATCCTGGCGGTGTTCACCTGCCGTCCCGACTTCGATCCACCGTGGATCGATAACCCCAACGTCACCATGCTGGACGTCAAGCGGTTGCCAAGCGATGCTGCCGCTGCGTTGACTCGCCAAGTGGCACAGGGCAAGTCGCTGCCTGCGCAGGTGATGGCAGAAGTGGTGGCCAAGACCGACGGTGTTCCGCTGTTCATCGAGGAGCTGACCAAGATGGTGCTCGAATCGGGACTGCTCGAGGAACGGCCGGATCGCTACGCGCTGACCGGGCCCCTGCCCCCGCTGGCCATCCCGAACACACTGCAGGACTCGTTGATGGCGCGCCTGGACCGACTGGCGCCGGTCAAAACTCTGGCGCAACTGGGTGCGACGTTGGGCCGTGAGTTCAGTTACCAACTCCTACAGACGGTTTCGGTGTGGGACGACGAGCTTCTGCGACAGGGGCTCGAGCAACTGGTGGTCGCCGAGTTCCTGTACCAGGAAGGGACGCCGCCCCAGTCGACCTATCGCTTCAAGCATGCGCTCGTCCAGGAGTCGGCCTACCAATCCTTGTTGAAGAGCACCCGGCAGCAACACCATCAGCGCATAGCCGATGCTTTGGCATCCCGCTTCCCTGAGACCGTGGCGACCCGACCCGAGCTGCTTGCGCATCACTACACGGAAGCCGGTTTGACCGAAAAGGCCATTCCCTACTGGGAGGCGGCCGGGCGACGCGCGCTGCAGCGTTTCGCCAACCATGAAGCGTCAAGCCACGCGACGCGGGGCCTGGAATTGCTCGCCACTCTCCCCGAAACGCCCCGGCGCGCAAGACAAGAGCTGTCCTTACAACTTGTATTGGGTCCGTCGCTGAGTTTCGTCGAAGGCCCTCAGTCCGTGGAGCACATCTACGGGCGCGCCCGCGAGCTCGCGCGCCAAGTGGGTAGCACGCCGGAACTATTCCCTGCGCTGTCGGGTCTGGCATACGCACAGATCGTGCGCGGGCGCCTGCCCGAGGCGCGGGCGCTGGCCGAGGAGTTCCTGGAGCTGGCCGAACCACAACACGATGCGCTCGTGCTGGCGGCCGGACATTGCATGGTCGCTTACGCGGCGTGGTGGCAAGGCGATTTCATCGAGGTGCGCGAGCACAGTCGACAGGGCTTGGTGCTGTACAACCCTGACCAGCACCGCGCAGGCATCGCGGCGTACAACCAGAATCCCAAAATCATCTGCGGATACTTGACGGCGTTCTCCAACTGGGTGCTGGGCTACCCGAATCAGGCCTGCGTGGCGATGGAACGGACGGTGGCCTACGCGAAGGAACTCGAGCATCCGTACAGCATCGGCCTGGCGCTTCTGTTCTCTGCCCAGCTGTTCCAACTGTGCCGCGAACCTGGACCCGCACGGGCCCGCGCAGAGGAGGCGATAGCCCTATCCACCGAACACGGCCTTCATGCGGTGGAGCTGTGGTGTCTGCTGCCGCGGGGATGGGCCGCCGTCCAAATGGGGGATGCGCCTGCAGGGATCGCCGATATCCGCGAGGCGATGGACCGCCGTCGCGCGATGAGCATCGGCGCGGTGTGGCCCTGGTTCTACGCATTGCTGGCCGACGCGCACGGCGCGCTCGGACAGACATCGCAGGGGTTGGAGGCGTTGGAGGAAGCGCTGCAATGGGTGCGGCGCAATGACGAGCGCCTCTACGAAGCCGAAGTCCATCGAATCAAGGGCGAGCTGCTCCTCACGCAGGACATCCCCGACCCGGAGCAGGCCGAAAACTGCTTCCAACAAGCGCTGGCCGTTGCGCGTGACCAAGAGGCCAAGTCGTTCGAACTGCGGGCCGCGATGAGCCTGGCCCGGCTCTGGCAACAGGAGGATCGGCGACATGATGCACGCGTGCTGCTCGCGCCCATCTACGACTGGTTCATCGAAGGGTTCGACACCGCCGACTTGATGGAGGCGAAGGCACTCGTCGAGCAGCTGTCATGACACTGGGCGGCCGTACCCGGCAAAGTGCCCGCGGTCGCGCGTGAGAGCCGCATACGATTTCGTTCGTGGCGAAGAGCGGCCGCGCGGATGCTGTTGTCGCCGCCGATTCAGCGGCGGAAATCATCGCGCGACTCGGCGGTCGACTCGGCGACATAACCCGCTCGCTCCAGCAGCACGTCCTGACCGAAGTATCGGAGTTCCGCGACGATACCCAGCTGGCGCAACTCCTCAAGGACAGCGTCGAGCAGAACGTCGACACCGTCTTCACAGCAATACGGCACGGCATCCCGATCGAGAACGTCGAGCCGCCGACGGCGGCACTGGAGCATGCGCGGCGCCTCGCGCAGCGCGGAGTGTCGGCGAACGCGCTCATCCGCTCGTACCGGCTCGGTCAACAGAAGCTGCTGAACATCGTGCTCGACGAAGTACGGGCAACCGACCTTGATCCGCGGCGGAGCCTCGACGTGTTCCAGCAGATCACAACGACCACCTTCAGCTACATCGACTGGATCTCGCAGCAGGTGATCGCCGCCTACCAGGCCGAGCATGATCGCTGGCTGGAAACCCAGAACACCACGCGCACGGTGCGGATTCGTGAACTGCTCGATGCGGAGGTCGTCGACGCCGACGCGGTGAGCACCGAAATCGGCTACCCGCTGCGGCGGGTGCACCTCGCAGTTGTCGCCTCATACCCGCAGACACATCACGGCGACGAGCTCGTCCGCATGCAGCGATTCGTTCGCGAACTCGCCGAATGCCTTGAAAGCAAAGGCCATCCGCTGTTCATCGCCGCGGACAGGCTCACCGGTTGGGGGTGGATACCGCTCGCCGCCGAGACCGCACCGGGCGCGGTGGAGTGCGTTCGCCGTCTCGCCACGACGTACCAGCAGCCACCGTCTCTCGCGGTCGGCGATCCCCTACCCGGCGTCGACGGTTTTCGGCGCTCGCATCGCCAGGCACTGGGTGCGCATGCGGTCGCCATCGCGGCCGGGCCGGACGCGCAACAGATCGTCACCAACGACGATTCGGGCCTGTCTGCCGCCGCCCTGCTCGGGGGGAACGTACAAGCGGCGCGCGCATGGGTCGGCGAAGTACTCGGTCCGCTCGCTTCGGCGACCGAGAGTGACGAACGGCTACGCGAAACGCTGCGGGTTTTCCTGCAGACCGGATCGAGCTACAAGGCGGCCGCAGCGGAATTGCATCTGCACTTCAACTCCGTGAGATACCGGGTGCAACGCGCCGAGCAACGTCGTGGCCGCCCGATCACCACGGATCGGCTCGACGTCGAGATCGCATTGCTGCTCTGCAATTGGTTCCACACCGCGGTGCTGCGCTGATGCGTGCCCGGTTGGCCAGACCTACAGCTGAATCGACTTCATGTAGGGTCCCACCTTGATCAGCCGCGAAAGCGGCAGCGGCATACCGAGTTCGGTGGCGATGGTGACAGCGAGCTCATCTCCACGCTCGCTGAGCCCCTCGGCCACCGCCGCGAGCAGCGCGCCACGTTCCTGCGGTGATTTCGCCGCCCATCCGTCGAACGCCGCTCGCGCAGCTGTCACCGCACGGTCGACGTCCTCCGCTGTCCCCGCGGGGATGCGGGCGATCTCCTCCTCGGTCGCCGGGTTGAGGACGGCGATCGTCTCGTCGCCGGCGGGCTTGACTCATTCGCCGCCGATATACAGCCGATCGTGCACGCCCGTCACGGTTCCTGTCGTCATTCAGCGCTCCCGTCATCCATGGACGGCCGCAGCCGCGGCCGTCGCTGTCTGGGTGATCGCCTCCGCTGTGCGGTGAGCGATCGCCATCGTCGAGATCATCGGATTCACGCCGGTGGCAGTCGGAAGGGCACTCGCGTCGCCCACCCAGACACCCGGCGTGTCGTGCAGCTCACCCCACGGGTTCGCGACGGAGGTCGCCGGATCCGAGCCCATTCGGCAGCTGCTCATCTGGTGCGCGGAGAACACGCGGTGCCCGCCCACCCCAAGCGGCAATCGCTGCATGTCGGCGATGAATGCCTCGAGGTTGTCGCCTGTACGCCAGCGTTTTGCAGTAGCGGCGAACGGCACGATCTCCTCGGCTCCGCCGGCGGCGTGGAGGCGGATCTGGGCTTCGATCGAGCGGCGCGTTATGCGCACGTCGGCCTCGTCGGTGAGCGCGTAGTGCACGACCGCGTTGCCTGCGCCATCGATCGTCACGGTGCCGTGCCCTCGGTCGCGCGGGATCCCGATGAACCAAGCGGCGTTTTCCAGCCGCGCCATGGTTTCCTTGAGCTCCTCGCCCGATGAGCGGGCTACGCCGCCGGCGACGATCGAGGTTGCCCATTGCGCGTTCTGCAGCAAGAACCCGTGGCCGTCGTCGATGTCATCGAACTCGTCGACCATCGCGGTCATCGGTGCGCCCCACCACGGCCGCTGCGGCGCGGCATGCAGTCCGAGCGTGGCGATTACGGGGTGCAGATGTAGGTAGCGGCCGACCGCCGGGCCACCGATGCCAGAGCGCAGCAGGAGCGCAGGGGACTCGAGCGCGCCGCACGCCACCACGACGCGCGGGGCCTGCACCTCGATGTGCCGATTCACCCCGGTCTGCGGGTCGGCGAACGTCGCCGCCACACCTGCCGCGCGACCGTTTTCGGTGAGCACGCGTTGGGCAGTGCAGCGCACGATCACGCGTGCGCCGGCGTTCACGGCGTCGCGGAGATAGGTGCGACGAACGTCGAGCTTTGCGCCGGAGCGGTCACCGAGGCCGATGTAGCCGGCGGCATCGGGTGAGTACACGGCAGGGTCCGCGTTACGGCTGAGGGTCGTGAACGACCAGCCGAGGGCCGCTGCGCCGTCGCGCATGCGCTGGTGCGGACCGTTCAGATCCGAGCAGTCCGCGTTGACACCGAGTCGCGTCCAGACCGCGTCGATATGGCGGTCGAAATCAGGCCCGTCGATCCCCTCGATGCCGAACCCGCGCGCCCACTGCTCCCGGACCTTCGCGGGCGTGCGCAGGCAGTTGGACCAGTTGACGGTGGGCCCGCCGCCTAGCGTCCCCCCGGCTAATAACGTGACGTTGAAGTCTGCCGTCGGGGTCGGTCCGCCGCGCCAGAACAGCTGCTGGAACGCGGGCAGTTCGAGCCCATTGAAGTCGGGCTCGTTGAAGTTCCCGCCCGCCTCGAGCACGACGACGTCGAGGCCCGACTGCGCGAGCATGCCCGCTATCAGGCCCCCGCCCGCGCCAGAACCGACGATGCAGACATCGGCCGTGACCTGGGAACCCGCGGGAACGAACGGCGTGGGTGCCTCGCCGCCCCCCGGCTCGATGCCGGGCGCGCCCGGGTAGCCGAAACCCGCCCACATCGGGTTGTTTGCGGTCCGCGGGTCAGGTCCCGCATATGCGAACGCCAGCGTCAGAGAGATCAGCGCGTTCATCGCGGCAGCGGGCCGAGTGCCCATCAGCGCGACATTGCGGATCAGCTGCTCTCGCGAGCGTTCCGATCCGGTGACGAACCCCAGCACATGCAGCCCGTCGAGCAACGCGAGCATGCCGGCGAGCTCATCCTCGGGCAGTCCGGACAGGGCATGCTCGACGGCGATGTTCGCGTGCAGATCGCTGCCGCTGCGGGCCCAGAAGCCGGTCGTGTCGTCGGGCCGCCGGAGCGACGGTACAACTGTGTCCGCGAGCGTCCGCAGAACCGCGCGGTGAGTATCGGAGATCGGCGTCTTCATCGGTGGTCGGCTCACGCAGCAGCTCGCGCAACACGCTTCCGCCGCCTTGCGCCCATTGCGTGGAACGCGGTGATGGCGGCTGGGAGAAGCACTGGGAACAGGACCAGCAGAAGAATGATGATCGGAGTCAAGTAGGACATGGTTCACTCGTCTCTCCGCGCAGCGGATCAGTTGGGAATGGGGCGATTCCGGACGCTTCGCTTGAATTCGCGCGTCGCGGTCGTGATGAAAATTACGCATTCTGCCGACGCGCGACTACGTCACGAAACAACCAACTCCCGAGTTCGCCTTGTATCGCCGAAACAGTCAGACCCGCGGTGCGGTCGTTGACCACGGCATGGTTCGCTACAACTCGGTGGCGGCGTCAGCCTTGCCGTCGCCGTCCGAGTCGGCCAGCTTGATGTCCCAGTGGCCGTCGCCGTCGGAGTCGACGTACGCCGCGTCGCCAGATAGCGCTCGGTCAGCCAGCCCGTTGCCGTCGGTGTCAGTCAGCCGGTCGTCGCTCTGCCCGTCGCCGTCGAGGTCGACCACCGGTCCCCCGGTGTGCTCAAGCCCGTCCAGGCCGAACCACCGAAGTTGCCCGGCCCGGTCGACGCTGACCGCCCACGTGCCGCTGCCGTCGTCGGTGAAGAACGCTTCCGGACGGCCGTCGTTGTCGAGATCCAGCACGGCGTGGTCGGCCAGTCCGTCGCCGTCCATATCGGCCATCGCGTCGTCGAGCACACCGTCTCCGTCGAAATCCAGCCCGACCGCATCCAGCGCGCCGTCGCCGTCTACGTCGGTGTTGGGGTCGGCGGTCCCCATGGTCGCCGAACCATCCGCGTCGCCAAGGCAGTACTCCATGACGGGTTAGACGGTGCGGTCCCCTCGTGCGTTCCACCATTTCGTCAGCTCGGCGACGGCGTCGTCGTGGCTCAGCGGCCCATGGTCGAGCCGGAGCTCCTTGAGATACCGCCACGCCTCGCCCACCTCGGGACCCGCCGGGATGCCGAGGATCTGCATGATCTCGTTACCGTCGAGATCCGGTCGCACCCGTGCGAGATCCTCCTTGGCGGCCAACTCGTCGATGCGGTGTTCAAGGTCGTCGTAATTGGCCTGCAGCCGGGCTGCGCGACGCTTGTTGCGGGTGGTGCAGTCGGCGCGGACCAGCTTGTGCAGCCTCGGCAGCAACGGCCCGGCATCGGTCACGTACCGCCTGACCGCCGAGTCGGTCCACTTGCCGTGCCCTTTGTCATCCGCGTATCCGTGGAACCGCAGATGCAGGTACACCAGCTGGGACACGTCGTCGATCATCTGCTTCGAGTAGCGCAGCGCCCGCATCCGCTTGCGCACCATCTTGGCGCCCACGACCTCGTGATGATGAAAGCTGACCCCGCCGTCGGGCTCATGCTTGCGGGTGGCTGGCTTACCGATGTCGTGCAGCAGCGCTGCCCACCGCAGCACCAGATCGGGTCCTTCATCCTCGAGGGCGATCGCCTGCCGCAGCACAGTCAGCGAATGCCAGTAGACGTCCTTGTGCTGGTGGTGCTCGTCGATGGCCATCCGCATGCCGCCGACCTCCGGCAGCACCACGTCGCCGAGGCCGGTCTGCACCATCAGATCGATGCCGGCTACCGGGTCCCTGCCGAGCAGCAGCTTGTCCAGTTCGGCGGCGATCCGCTCGGCAGTGATGCGGCCCAGTTGCGGCGCCATCTCGAGCAGCGCCGCAAGCACCCGCGGCGCTATGGTGAACTCCAGCTGCGAGACGAATCGCGCCGCGCGCAACATCCGCAGCGGATCGTCGCCGAACGAGATCTCGGACGCCGACGGCGTGTCCAGCACGCGAGCCCGCAGCGCCACCAAACCGCCTAGCGGATCAAGGAATTCGCCCGGGCCGTCGGCGGTGATGCGCACCGCCATCGCGTTGACCGTGAAGTCGCGGCGCACCAGATCGTCCTCGAGGCGCTCGCCGAACCGGACCTCCGGATTGCGCGACACCTGATCGTAGGTATCGGCGCGGAACGTGGTGATCTCCAGCCGATCGCCGTCCTTACCCACACCGACCGTGCCGAATTCGATGCCGGTATCCCACAGCGCGTCGGCCCACGACCGCAGCAACTTCTGCATCTGCTCGGGCCGCGCGTCGGTGGTGAAGTCCAGATCACTGCCGAGGCGGCCGAGCAGCGCGTCGCGCACGCTGCCGCCGACGAGGTACAGCTCATGCCCCGCGTCAGCGAATATCCGTCCGAGTTCGCCCAGCACCGGGCCGTGCCGGTTCAGCGCAACCTGTGCACCGGCCAGCAGTTCGGCATCAGCAGCAGAGTTGGGCACGTTCGGACAGCCTAATGTGCAACGGCTCAGTCACGACCGGTGAGTGCGGCGGTAGCGAATATTCGTGGCAGCTACTATCGCTTGGGTGTCGGACGGCGAACACGCCAAACCACGACGGCGCCGGGGGAGGCGCCGCGGCAGACGCGCGGCTGGTCCGCCCGAATCCACAGAGCACCGCAACAACGCCGCCGTGAGCGGCGCGAAGAACGGAGCGCTGCATTCCGACAAACACCAGCCGAACAGTCAGAACAAGCCGCAGAAATCCCGCCCGCGCCGGCCGTCCGATCGGCTGCGCACGGTGCATGAGACCTCGGCGGGCGGCCTGGTGATCGACGGCATCGACGGACCCAAGGAAAC
>Ga0134122_10002696_pt1 | contig 13064 bp, 13 predicted proteins | sample KB302_FD_96461 | JGI IMG/M metagenome (GOLD analysis project Ga0134122, IMG submission 96461) | Terrestrial soil microbial communities without Nitrogen fertilizer from Kellogg Biological Station, Michigan, USA - KB3-0-2 | ecosystem: Environmental > Terrestrial > Soil > Unclassified ...
TAGGGCTTGGCAGAGAGCACAGGCTCTGATGCAATTCCCAACTATCAGCTTCGCGGTCGTGGGTCTAGCTCAGCGGGCAGACAATGGTAGTAGTACTTCAGCGATTGAGTTCCGTTCCTAGAAAGGGTGTAGTCCTCCATCTTCCATGCACCGCCGAATTCCTTCAAGGTTTTCTGCATCAATGTTGTTCTGGCCTTGTGACACTCCAATCGTGAATCATAACCATCGTACACAAACCATCGACCCAAGTTGATAGTGGCGTCAAAAGGAGGGACGGTTATGAAGATCAGACCACCACTCCTGCAGAAAAAACAGGGAATTTCAAGAATACGCTTTAATCAGCCTCATAACCCTCAGGTTCTAGGTTCACGTCTGAGGCCAATCACGCTCCCGCCAATTCGCTGGCGTTATGATTGCGTATCAGCGCGCTGGAGCAGTAGCCGTTCAATTCAATGGCCTAGCTCAGCCGGCTACTGTGAAGTTACAATGTGAAAACATCGCACTCAGGTTGTCCCTCCGCGGGTCGCTTCGCAACCCGGTGGTTCTTCTCGGAGAAGTAATCGGCCGCACCGAGTGCTGTGCTGTTGTGTGCTACTGAGCGAAACATCACGACCTGTCCATTAACCATCTGGTTTATGATCATGTCTAAGCCTCTTCACACTCGCTGATTTAACGGCCACTTCGCGCACGAGAATCAGACATCCTTTATAGACAGGGCCCTTCCAGCTCCATCGAGAGGTCGACCCTCCTCCTTACAAAATGGAGATGAGCCCCCGCCGATGTGCACAAGTGAGATAGACCTGACTGACCCTGACCAAGTAGAATGCCGCCCAATGCCACGTTTGAGTGGGAAGCACAAAAGCTCAGATGCTTGTCGACTTCGCAAACTTCCGAGCAGAATTCAGCTCAGAGGCAGAGTCTTCAGCAAAGTGCAATTGCAGCAGATCAGGAGAATCATAAAACTGTTCTGGGAAGAAGGTCGGACTTCGATTTCCATTCGTATATGTCGCCGTATGCGATGGCGTCAGCCCAATGGATGGCTTAAGGATCGGGCATGTAGGGATGTCCTCCGAAGGCTGGAGGCATTGAATCTAATCAGGCTGCCTAAGCCAAGAATCAAGCGGAAAAAAAAGCCTGACAAACCACATTTAACCAAGAGACAAGAGAAATCACTTCCTAGCGTAATAACCGAATTGGTTTCACCGATCAGCTTGCTTCTTGCTAAGGGTAACTCGGAAGAAAAACGATGGAATGAACTTGTGAGCGAGCACCACTATCTGGGGCATAAGATCACGGTCGGGAAGTGTCTGAAATTCCTTATAATATCTGGGAATCTTGAAGTTGGAGCGGTAGCTCTTTCCGAACCCGCATGGGCAGTTGAGGCTAGAGATAAGGCTATTAGCAAAGTTGGTATAGCCAAGAACGCTCTCGCTAACAATAGCAGGTTTCTACTACTTCCAAATATCAGGGTAAAGAACCTAGCCTCTCAGGTTCTTTCGCTATTAGCTCGCGATGGAGCAATCGAGTGGAAGAGGTACTACTCCTTGGAACTAAAATGCCTGGAAACATTCGTCGACTCAACGAGGTTTAAAGGAACAAGTTACAAGGCTGCAAATTGGCTTTGCGTGGGACAGACAAAAGGATTCAGAAAATCGGGATCTCAACACTTCAACAGCCAAACAAAAAAGCATGTCTTCCTGTACCCGATTCATCCTGCCACTCGGGCATTGATACGAGACCAGCTTTTGCAGCAAGCCAGCGATGCCCTACCACAGCGCAAGCGAGTTTAATTAAGATGTCATCATCTATCCCATTCGTAGACCTATCCAATACTAGCCCTCGGATCAATCAGGGAGGTGAAGTCCGCATTTTTAAGTTCATAGAAATAGCAGGCTCTGGAAGGCGAGATTCATTTACATGGAAAGCTGTAGATCGTTACGGCACACCATTCGCGATCAAGCTTGTTCCCAAATCGCACTACGAATCGCACAGCATCGAAGGGGAGCTTCGACGCACCCGCACCTTAGGGCCCCGCTTTGCGAAAGTGCTTAGTTATGGTGAACTTGTCCCTGAAGATGCCACGCGAAAGGAATGGGCAAGTCAATTCTATTCGATTGTGGTGGAGTGGGTTGAAGGAGTTACCTTTGATGACTTCTGCCGCAACGAGTCTCAGTTGGATCACTCCCAGTTCTTGCAGTTGGCTCAAGACTTATGTGAGGCACTTGCCACGTTGGCCGAGCAGAAGCTTTGTCATAACGATCTAAAAGGGACCAATATCCTAATTACAAAAGAAAGAAGAGGCCCGCGATTAACTGAGGAGTTGGTATTGAAAGTGATTGATTCTGGATCCCTTAAATCAATTGAACGTCGCGATTCCCTAGTTGAGAAGTGGAAAAACGAAGTGCAAATCCTTGCGCAATTTGAAGGTCCCCAAGACACTCAAGAGCGCATAATCAAGCTAAAGGGATGGATCGACTGGTTTTCACGAGAGGATCAAGAGTGGATAGTATCGCATCTCTGTCAATTAGTGAATCTAGGTCGTCAGAACGCTCACCAATTTCCAGCCATAGAGCGCCAGTTCTTCTTCGAGTTAACTCCGATACTCCGGCGAATGGTTGACCCTGATAGATCCATGAGGACGGATCTACCCTCCTCAATGTATGACGAGCTAGAACTACTGTGGAAAAGGATATCCGCTCCCTCCCAAGCCAGTCTCCAGACACCATTCGACTTCATATCAGCGGAACTCATACGTAACGACAAGACCTTGAATGATTTATTTAGTCAGGAATGTCCCTGGTATCAGCATTGTGCCACCACAGACCCAATTTATCTGTATGGGCCACGTGGTTGTGGCAAATCCACAATTCTCAGAATGCTTTCTTTACCCGCTGTCCTTCAAGGCCCCAGACCCAAAGAGGTTTTCTCGCATCGGCCATACATCGGCATCTATCTCTCATGTAGCAGTGAATTACGATCTAGATTTTGGCTCTTTCCAAAAGAGGAATATCCAGGAATAGAGGTGTTGGCAATTCGATATTTTATCATGCTCCTAACGGAAGCTATGCTGGAAACTTTCGAACTGCTCCGAGATGGAAATGTTGAGAAACACCTTGGAGCTAGTGTCGGATTAACAAATGACACTGCACGCACCATGTGTGAAGCTGTTTGCGAGAGCTTCGATCTCCCTAAAGCTTCAGGAAAACTGCAAGGTGTATCATGGCTAACTTATGCAAAGACTCAACTGTTCATGGCGCGCCAAAGAGTATGGAAAGCGATTCTAACCTCCCCCGGTGGCACTCGTGGGGAAATTGCAAATCCGGCGTTACTATTTGACCTATGTAAACGCCTAGAAGAATGCTGGCCTTTACTTCGCGAAAAGCATATTGCATTTCTAGTAGATGACTATTCCAATCAACGCATTCCTGTCGAACTGCAAAGACTATTGAATCAAACGATCAGTTTTTCCAAACAAGGCAACCCCATATTTAAGGTGTCGTCAGAATACCTCGGCCTTGATTTAGAGGGGATTCAGGAAGGTCGAGAAGTGGTTGAGGTCAATGTAGGGCTAGAATATGTCAACCTGACGGACACCAATCGGTCTGCTTTCTTGGAAGATGTACTCGATATCCGATTTAAGTTATGTAACTTCAGCTACAAGGCTTCTAACTTGCTCGGCAAGAGCCATTTAGGCCCTGTCGCACCGATGGCAAGAGCCATACGATTGTCTAGCAGCGGGGTTGGCACGGGACAATTTTATTATTACGGTATCGACACCATTGCCGATGTGTGTTCGGGAGATCTGGCGACGGCGCTAGACCTCATCAAGGATATTTATGCCAGCGTGTCTCATCCAATAAAGGGGATGGTTCCTGAAAAAACGCAGCATGAATCCATAAAAAGATATGCAGATCGGGAACATAGCTACATCCGATATCATGCTCCGTTTGGAAAGGAAATATCTGAAGTAATGGAGCAGTTATGTTGGTTGGCGCATAAGTGCACAGTGCAGAATGATTCTTTAAAAGACGGCAGGGACGACCCAATGGTCAAGACTCATATGGATATAAATAGTAGCGCCATGGAGCGAATTCCGCAGGAGCTCCATAAAATGTTTGAGCAGATGGTAAAGCGCGGGTATCTTTTCAGCCTAGATACTAGCCGATCCCGCCTGGGGAAAGAGGGCACCCTAAAATTTCAAATCAGGCGAATTCTTCTTGCCAAAAACCCATGCCCTCTAGGTAGGAGAGATCCAATAAAGATTGACAACTCAGAGAGACTTGCTTTTCTACTGAAAGAACCCAAGGACTTTGCGGAAGATGAACTCGGTCAGGCTCAGCAACCATCCCTTTATAGGCAAGAGTAACAAGTAATCATGCCCACGATTCGAGAGCACAGCATTGATGATCTCCTCGTCACTTTGGATGATTGGGGTGAGTACGCTGTGGACAGAGAGTCCCGGTTATTCATTTCGACAATGGGGTTTGAGGACCGTGCCTGTGTGGGATTCGAAAGATGGGCAAGCGCAGGCGTCATAACAAATCGACAAGCAATCCTCATTCTTTACCCAACCAATGCAACTGACAATGCACGTCAGACAGCGCGCTTAGAAAAAGCAGCGCAAGCTTCGAACATTACGATGCATAGTGTTCACTACAAAGCTGCATCATTTTACGGAGAGATTACAGCTGCCCTAAGAGGGATCACGAATATTGGAACCATCGTTGTTGATATCAGCACGATGGCATCCTATGTTTTCTATCCCTTAATGAAAGCAATCTACGACTCCGATATGACAACAACTGTTCAAGTACTCTATTCAGAAGCAGAAAAGTATTTTCCTGCTATTGACGACTGGGAGAAGTTTAAGGAGTCGTATGCAAAAGTTGGAGATCTCTTCGAACGTGCAAAGTTGTTTGACGAACAACACTTCCAGTCATCAGGCGTCGATAACATCTATGAATCACCGGTTTTCCCTGGGATGAACTTGGACAAGTTTCCCGGCTCGCTTGTTATGGTGCCAAATTTCTCATATGAGCGCGCGCAAAGGATGGTGAATTTCGCTTCAGAGCGTAATGCCTTTGACCCAAGCAAGGATGTGACCTGGATGATTGGAATTCCTCCAAACCAAACTGTTAATGGCTGGCGGCATAATGCGCTATGGGAAATGTACGGTAAGCCCGATGACAGCGTTTCCGTATCCACTTTTGAATGGAAACAGATGCTTCAAGAACTTCATCGTATTTGGAACAAACAGAACCAAAAGGCTCTCATAATTGGCACCATCGGAAGTAAACCTCAGCATCTTGGGACATTTATTTTTCTCAAGATGCACCCAGAGGTCGGACTAATACTATCCGAGCCCAATGTATATTCAGCTGGCCGATACTCTGAGGGCTGCAAGACAATCTGGAGTGTAAACTTGGGAGGTATATCTGAATTAAATGGGAAATTGCGAACCTGGAATAAGCTAGATTTTCACTGGTAGGTGTGGCGGATCTGGCTCAATACGTAACATCTGGTGACAGATCTTGAAGAAACTTAACTTCTACCCATATTACGAACCATATCTACGGTCTAGAGCGAAAACTACAACCTTTCGAATTGCCGATCAGGCTCCTTTTCGAACTAGGGAAAACTTGCCAATTACGATTGGCTGGAATGAAGCAAGTGCTATTCCAATCGGACTTGTCGTAATTCGAGAGGTATATGAGAAGCATTTACGAGATTTGACGGAAAATGATTTTGAAGGTGAATCACCCGATTGCAAATCGATAGAGAGTGCCAAACTTGTCTTAAGCTGCATTTACAAAGTATCCCTCGATGACAATGACAAGGTTTGGGTGGTGAAGTTTGAACATGCGGATATTCCGAAGGAAGTTGTCCGATGATAGTAATGGTGACAAATTCAATCCAGCCATACTGTTATGACATCGCTCATGTCCTAGGCCTTCCGATTAATTTCAGACACCGCTTTCGTTATCGGGACCGATGGATCAAATTGCCGAACACCATGGATTCTCTACCGAGTCGCTCAGCTCTCTTAGTTCTAAGAGACCATAACACGGGAAAGTTTATCCCGATTAGGTACGTTGTTGTCGATAAAGTCATACGAGTTGGTGACATAAATTACATAGACTTTAGAGTTCAGGAATATGCACCCATCGGGAAACTTGAGGAAGTCTCAAATAAGATAGACAAGTGGCTTGCCACGAATAACTATCAAAATCCGCCAGAGGAAGCTCTATCTTGCCTACTGTTTGATGCCGAAACAATCGAACCCAAAACATTTACCGGCAACTCTAATGTCGAATCTTACAACGAGTGGAGTACGTTACTGGAAAGGTTGGGTAAGCTGGAGTGCTATAAGGATTTCGGATTTCTTCGAATCCTTCAGGTTATTGATGCTAAGCGAAATGTTGCGACGGTTACATGTGATGCTGCTGGAGAGTACTCCTATAATTTAAGGCCCGATACATTGTATTTTCTTGAAGCTATCCAGCACATACCCTGGAACATTGATTCAACAGAAGCAATATCGAAGCCATATGATGTAGAGCTTAAGGCGGAGAAAAATGAAATAGATGTGCTGCGTAAAATTCAGAGAGTTGTAGGAAAGTACGATCTCTTAAGGTTCATTTTTAAAACGCCAGAAGGGTATAAAAAGAAGAATAGTTTTTTGGAGCTTGAGAGTAAGCAGGATGAATTTAGTACGAGATTTCGCCTCCCTGCCCTGTTTGTACCCGTTAGTATAGAGGCTCCATGGCCTGTTAGAGCGATCAGATGGATAAGAAGAGGACTGGAAGGGATCGCTATCTTATCTGTAATAGGCTCAAACCCACTGTCAGTCTGGCTCGGCGCCGAAGCAGAGTGGGTAAGGGTCGTGGCGTTGATTGTATTAGTGGCAGCAGCAGGAAAGTGGGAGCAGTTTGCAATGGAGTTCGTAAAGGAAGGAAAGGAAGTCAGAGTTTCATAACCTCACCAACCTCTTTTCGTTTATTCCATTCGCCTCGCTATACGGCTAAGTAATCCGTCCATCTGGCCTCTAGAACGGCTGGTCCTTCTTGGTCGAAGGATTAAGGGTCTTTTGCAAAGAAGATGCGGTCCACTACAGGCTTGAAGGTTGTTTCAATTTCATCAAAGTATTCATGGTCAGGAACTGGCACGTCCAGTTTGTTATGCTCTACCCAGGCGCTAATCAGAGCCGCAAATACCTTCGTCACATTTTCCGATTGGTGAATGAGTTGATATACAAACTCTCTTGAAGCGAGCACATTTTGATGTTTGCGAAAGCCCCAGGCAGGAACATTATTGAGGTTGTGTATGAAATCATTCCTGTTTTTCAGAAAATCCTTTAATAATTGGTCGAAATGCTGGTCTAGATCAACCCTTTTTCGTAATTCGGAGAGAAAGTAGCCTAGTGTTTTATTACGTTCTGATTCTTCTTGCTGCTGCAGTTTTTCAAGCGTCAGCGGCTGGTCTTTTTGTAATACTAGTGTCATGCATAGACGTATCACCCGCTCCGTTGTTTGAAGTAGCAATACCGCAACCCCCATAGCTACCAATACTTCTTGATGTTCTTGCGGGATATCCACGAGACACCACCAAATTCATCGGAGAGTTGTGAAGCTCAACGCAACGCTAAACATTTGCCCCAGTGAATTGATGAAAGCGGAAACCCTGTTTAATGCGTCGTGGTCAGCCGCTCAGCGTTGGAGGGTGGCAAACCATGGAAAAGGCGTACGGGCCAAGACAAACTGCACTTGGGAGTTCTACATATTCTCAGCGTCCCGAGTCTATGCCTTTGCCACAATAGGGTCAATTATTGATAGCGTCTTGACCAGCCGGGAGGCCTTATACCACCTACGATGGAGTATGGAATGATTCGTATTTTCTGCTGGGCGCTCGTCTATCAATTTCATCTATGTAGGCTTGGTTAAATCGGCGACTATTATCAATGTCATCCAAAGCATTGGCGTCATCGGTACTATAAGCTGCGTTCATTTCGTTTTGAATCATGAGAGTCTGCCTAAGAAATGTACTGTTTTGGTCGGATGCTTGATATGAGCGAGTCTTCGACCACTTTTGAGTTGGTGTATCTGTCACCTCAGCCAACGTTTTGTTTGAACTAACATAGATTCTCCCAATTGCCTTGGGGTTAGAGGGAAGTAATGACTCAATATATTTTCTGTCCTGTGCTAGGAGGGTGAGTTGAAGGTGGCCTCGAATTGACGGCTGAATAATTTGTATACAGCCTGGCGCAGTTGGGTAACTTATTAGTGATGGACTGAGCCGACGTTGCCCTTCCACAAAACCGAATTCAACTTTACCGCCTGGAAGGATTCGAGCCTCGCGTGGATATGGCAATCCCATATTTCTAGCAAGGAAATGATCTGTCGAGAGGTTTAGAATACAGATGGAATTAACAATAAGCGTGAAGCAGCCTGGATGCTTATGAAAGCTGGGAGTACTAGTACCAAGACATCCCCAGCCTTTTTGCCCATCAGCGATCTTGTAAATACACACGGCGCGGTCTTTCTTCCCGAGACGGTCGTTTATGTGAAAGTTGACGGGCATTCCAAATGGATCATTCTCCAGTTGTCGCATCCCCAGCCAAAGACCAATCCGTACTTTGTCGAACCAATCAAGCAGAGACACGCAGCCTTTTACCGAAAGTGGTTCATCTCTCATTAATTTAATGAAAGCGACTTTAGCGCGATCCTCTAGGATGGAGTCGGCATTATTGCATTCGTCACATGCTGGGAAATGCAGATCATTCTGATCCATCTGCGTGACTTCATCGCCACCAGTCAGGTTTTTGAGAGGGGTCCAGACCTTTAAGGAATTATTACCAGTCATGCGCATGAGCCATCCTGGAATGACATGCTCTTTAGTTTTCTTGCCTTCCAATTTTCCACAAAACACACAGGCTTCGGTCATCGCAAACCCTCGTCAGTACATCGGCCCCTTTGCCATCCGAAATCCCGTCTATATGACTCGTCCCAGACGCTCCTGCAAGTGCATCGCCTTAGTCTTCCCTGCGGAGGCTTTTAAGCTCTCTTAGTTTTGTAACTCCGAAGAGACTGCTGAAATGCCGCATGGACAATGCTTCGAGTTCGCTTTGGAGTGAGTGTCGTTTCCTCCAACAGCGCCTTCGCGAGCGCGGTAATTTCGTCCCAGACTCCTGGCTGATTAAGAAAGTTCCTGGTCTGAATTTCCAGAAGGCGTAGATAGGCAGAGCCTTCCTCCTCATTGCCTACAAAACACTGAACCAACTCGAATCCAAACTGAAGATCATCCTTCCCACCATATCGTCGGTAGCCTTTGGAGCTGAAGCGACGTTCGGCAGCTGGACCTGCGAAACCTATGCGCACCAACCGTTCCATTCGCAACCGATGAGACAACTTATCCTCCCATTCAATGTTGCATCCATGAAGAATGTTGCGGTGACCCACATGTCCAAACGAATCTTTAGTTGGAGCAATCGACACGGTTGAAAGTTGTACACGTTCATGGATACAGGCCACGGCATGGCCAGCTTCATGAAAGGCCGTTGCGCGAAGGCTCAAGGAAGGCGTTTTCTTCATTGCAGCAATCCAGCCAGCGGTAATCAGTGGCAGAAGGCTGCCTCAGGCAGGCTGCCTAAGGCAGTATCTATAGACAGGAATTATTCTTCGCGAACAATAAAGTAAAGGGATACGCCGGGCTGGCTAACGGGCGAGCCGGACTCCCACTTTGTATAGAACGGCTTCCCGGTCCGGAGGCTTTCTTGGATCCGGTCATGATGGTATCTATAGAAGGACTGGAGTTTCTCCAGACGTTCTGTCGCCCCCTCATCCTTAAACCAATCTTTCCGTTCATTCCACTCCTTCGTGAATGTATCCTCGAGCTGGCCTGGATAGAACAGGGTGCGAAGGATTGCCATGTGCGGTCGTTTGTCAATCGTAATGAAGTAATTCCGTAAATCATATATCGCGCTCCATCGGCCTTCATTCCGCCGACGGTGGTTGGGGTTGGGGCCGCGCGGTTCCATCTTGAAGAGATTTCTCTGCAAGACAATCTTGCGTCGCATCTTCCACTCGTTCACTATCAAATTCCAATAGCCCCGCCACATAGTCCCACAGTCCTTCTGCGTCCATCGTTTGATCTTCTTCTGATACGCCGGTGACTCTTTCTCCGCGGTGAAGGGGACCTCCGTCGTACCAGTCACTCCGTGCCAGGCCATGACAAATGCGACGAAATCCGGATCGGCTTTCATGTTCTTAATCTCTTTCGCCATCGCAGTGTCCATCAAAGAAGCCCCTTTTACCCCAGCACCCTCCCGGTCGTTCTGTGGTCTACTCAGCATCGCAGATCCGTGCCAGCCGGGTGTTAACCCTACACCCTCTGGTTCGAATCTGACAAGGGTCTTAATTTATCAACTCGATTTGTACAGGAAAGGAGAGCGGCCCATGTGCAAGTGTCACTATTGTGGTCGAGAGTTTGAAGGCTCGCAAAATGTGAAAGCGCATTTGCGTCGCTGCCCGAACTATCTGAAGTTCAAAGACTCCGCAGCGAAGGCGACCTCACCAAACACTCCTTTACAGGGTCCTGCACTAGCGACTGCCCACGACCCGCCCGTCCTTACCCTCCTGTCCGAGGCGATGGCCCAGTTTGCGACCCAAATAGCTGCACAGTGCGCTGGCCCGGACGAGGCGACACGGCTCAGGCAAAAGCGCGAATCCTTGCTGACGTTGTTGCTTATCAAACTGGTCGATTGGTATCGGTCGCCCGAGGGTGTGGTCACACCCGAAATGGCTGCCGCCGCCAAAGTGGCCATGCTCGATGAGCTCCGGCCACAACCCATTGAGAATCTCTCTGATGCGGAGCTCACCCTCCGAGGTGCGGTCATCCGCAATAGGGTGTTCGCCCCTTTCCTGAAAGAGCAACAAGCAGAACTGAAAAAACAGCACCACGTGAAACAGCTGGAGAAGTTACGAACTCAACAATACATTGAGACCCAAGCACGTCGAACCACACGCAAGACCGCCTTGATCGAACTTGGCGTCAGTCGAGCCTTGCAGTCGGCTTCATCACGAGGTTTTCCCCCTCGCGTGTACGTCATGCTGGAGTGGGAAATTCGTGCCCGGCTTGAAGTTTTGGTGGTTGGGGATGAAACCGAGTCACAGGTCGACGAAACGATCGAAGCCGCGATCAGCCGGCCGCTGTTGGAATGGACGAAGCACGTGGAGCAATGTGAGAGCGCTGAACGTCAGCGCGTTCTCGACAAGTGTCTCACCGTCGCATTGCCAGTTATGGAAGCGGCCGTGCCCTGGATACAAGACGTCGTTGTGGACTACATCTGCACGACGCTCGGCATGCCGCCGTCTCCCTCTTCCTCAGCGTCTGAAGCAGATGCCCCATCCACGAACGGGGGGGCCTCCGAGAGTCCCGAGAGCCCGACGCCACGCCCGGAGCCACAGCGTCCAGTGCATCCGTCCTCTCCTCCCATGGATTGTGGCGAGGCGGCCGCTTCCGAGTCCGTATCTTCGATGTCATCAGATACACGGATGGCCGTGAGCTAAATCGTATGGCGCTGCTGAATGTCACAGAGGTCTCGGAATGGCTGCAGGTGAAACGGTCGACGATTTACCTATGGGCCGAGCAGAGCATGATTCCGCACATGAAGCTCGGCCGACTCTTGCGGTTCGATCACGATGAGATCGAGGCATGGCTTGATAATCACCGGCAGGAAGTCACTACAGAGTCGACTCAGCCCAGGTGTCGGAATGGCACCACCAACGTAGATGCCCTGATTGCCGAGGCCAAACGCGCAGTCTATACTCCGTGCCACGGGAAACCAGACCAGGACAGGGCCACACGAAAGGGGGAACCCGATGGCTCTGTATAAGCGAGGCGCAGTCTGGTGGATGCGGTTTAGTTATCAGGGACGACAGATTCGCCGGTCGACGGATGCGACGGATCGGAAGCTGGCGGAGCGGATCTACTTCAAGGTCCGGGGTCTGATGGCTGAAGGCACGTGGGTGGACACAGCACCAGCGATGCCACAGAGAACGGTGAAGGACTTGCTCGAACGCTATTTGCGAGACCACTCGGCTCCAAATAAGGCAGCGATGACGCACCGCCGGGACCGGAGTCTGGCCGCGCATTTGCTTCGCGCGTTCGGCGAGGTCCCGCTTGATCAGCTCCGCCCGGCCCGGCTCGCGGAGTATAAAGCAAGCCGACGTGCCCAGGGAGCGGCACCCCAGACCCTCAACGCTGAGCTCATCTTGTTAGGCCACGCCTACAAGCTCGCGGTGAGGGAATGGGAATGGGTCACCGACAATCCCGTGCTTCGGATCGCCAAGGAGAAGGTCCGCAATGGTATCGAGCGCTGGTTAACGCCGGAGGAAGAGCAGCGGTTGCTGGCTGCTTCCCCACCCTGGCTTCAGGAGATCATCGTGTTCGCGCTCCATACGGGGATGCGGCGGGGGGAGATCCTGACATTGCAATGGTCCCACGTGGATTTATCGCGGCACTTGCTCATGATCCTGGAGCAGAAAAATGGTGCGCGGGACACCTTGCCGGTGAATGACACGGCGATGGAAGTCTTGCAGGCCCGCGCCGCGGTACGGACGAATAGCACAGAGGCGGTGTTCGTCAATGAGGCGGGGCACCCACGGGAGGCGCGCAATCTGTTGCGGGCATTCTATCCGGCGATGCGGAAGGCGGGGATCACGCGGTTCCGATTCCATGATCTGCGACACACGTTTGCGACCCGACTCATCCAGGCCGGCGTTGATGTCTATACGGTCCAGAAGTTGGGCCGGTGGAAAACGATCTCGATGGTGTTGCGCTATGCCCATCATCAGCCGGAAAGTTTGCGGGGGGGCGCCGAGGTGCTGGATCGATTGCGGCGAGAAAATAGCACACTGTTAGCACAAAGGGGGACGGGCTCGGTTGGAGCCGTCACGTAACCCTTTGAAAAATGGTGGCGGTGCCCCGGATTGAACGGGGGACCCGCGGCTTATGAGTCCGCTGCTCTACCAACTGAGCTACACCGCCAGAACCTGCAAAATTAACGA
>Ga0134122_10002697_pt1 | contig 13063 bp, 13 predicted proteins | sample KB302_FD_96461 | JGI IMG/M metagenome (GOLD analysis project Ga0134122, IMG submission 96461) | Terrestrial soil microbial communities without Nitrogen fertilizer from Kellogg Biological Station, Michigan, USA - KB3-0-2 | ecosystem: Environmental > Terrestrial > Soil > Unclassified ...
GCTCAGCACGATCGCCGGGTTGTCCTGCTTGCGGCCGAAGATCGCGACGAGTATCAGTACAAGGCCGCCGACCATACCGACCAGGAGGAGCGGCATGGCCAGCGCCAGGTTCTGCGCGACCAGGAAGTAGGACACGACCGAGACGGCCGTCAGCACGGCCAGCGTGATACCCGTCTTGGTGACGACGTCGTCGATGGTCAGCGGCCGAGAAACACCCGTCTGCCGCTGGTCGGGGTACGCGCCTGCGTATGGGTCGGCATGTACCGCCTGCGTACCGTAGCCGGCGGCTCCGGTACCGAATTGCGCATAACCGCCCTGCGTCTTGGGCAGGGATCGAAATACCGGGTTGCTGGACTCCCGCACCGTCGGTTCCTCTCATGTGCTTTGGTTCGACAAGTTTGGCGAACACACTGTCAACGTCCACGACCTGGGCTCAGTTCCCGGAGAAACCTCCCAGCTTTTTCACAGGAAACACTACCCGGCGCTGCCCTTATCCGGGCAACGATCTAGATTGCATAAACGTGGCGGAAAACGAGGATGTCCTAGTAACTATCGAGAACAGCGTCGGCCTGCTCACCCTCAACCGCCCGAAGGCGATCAACTCGCTGACCCACCCGATGGTCAAGACGCTGTCGATGGTGCTCAAGGACTGGGAGCGCGACGACGGGGTCCGCGCGGTGGTGGTGTCCGGCGCCGGTGAGCGCGGGCTGTGCGCCGGCGGCGACATCGTGGTGATCTATCACAGTGCGCGCGCCGACGGCTCCGAGGCGCGCCAGTTCTGGTACGACGAGTATCTGCTCAACGCGCAGATCGGTCGCTTCCCCAAGCCCTATGTCGCGCTGATGGACGGCATCGTCATGGGCGGCGGCGTCGGGGTCAGCGCCCACGGCACCGTCCGCGTCGTCACCGACACCACCAAAATGGCCATGCCCGAAGTCGGCATCGGCTTCATCCCCGACGTTGGTGGCACGTTCATCCTGTCCCGCGCTCCCGGTTTGCTCGGCCATCACGCCGCGCTGACCGGCGCCCAGTTCGACGGCGCCGACGCGATCACTCTGGGCTTCGCCGATCGTTTCGTGCCCCACGACGACCTGCATGCGTTCAAGGACGCGATCGTCGCCGACGGGATCGATGCGGCTCTCGATGCGTATGCGACAGAACCTCCGCCGAGTCACTTGCTGGCACAGCGGGACTGGATCGACCATTGCTACGCGGGCGACACCGTCGAGGACATCGTCGCGGCGCTGCGCGGACACGACGCTGGTCCCGCCAACGACGCCGCCAACCTGATCGCCAGCCGCTCACCCATCTCGGTGTCTGTGGCGCTGGAGGCGGTGCGCCGCGCCGCCAAGCTCGACACACTGGAAGATGTGCTGCGCCAGGAGTATCGGACGTCCGTAGGTGCGCTGCGCTCGCATGACCTGGTGGAGGGCATCCGCGCCCAGGTCATCGACAAGGACCGCAACCCGAAATGGTCGCCCGCATCGCTGGCGGCCGTGACCACCGCCGACGTCGAGGCCTACTTCGCGCCGGCCGATCGCGAACTGGAGTTCACATGACCTCACCGAGCTACCAGACCATCTTGGTCACCCGTGACGACCGCGTCGGAACCATCACGTTGAACCGGCCCAAGGCAATGAACGCGCTCAACAGTCAGGTGATGAACGAAGTCACCACGGCCGCAGCCGAATTCGACAACGACCAGGGCATCGGCGCGATCGTCGTCACGGGCAACGAGAAGGCCTTCGCAGCGGGCGCGGACATCAAGGAAATGGCCGAACTGTCGTTCGCCGACGTGTTCGCCGCCGACTTCTTCGCGCAGTGGTACAAGTTCGCCGCCACCCGCACACCGACCATTGCGGCGGTCGCGGGCTACGCGCTCGGCGGTGGCTGTGAGCTGGCGATGATGTGCGATCTGCTCATCGCCGCCGACACCGCGAAGTTCGGTCAGCCCGAGATCAAGCTCGGCGTGTTGCCCGGCATGGGCGGCTCGCAGCGGCTCACCCGCGCGATCGGCAAGGCCAAGGCGATGGACCTGATCCTGACCGGCCGCAACATGGACGCCGAAGAGGCGGAACGGGCAGGGCTGGTGTCGCGCGTGGTGCCCGCCGACAAGCTGCTCGACGAGGCGAACGCCGTCGCGAAGACGATCGCGGGCATGTCGCTTTCGGCGTCACGGATGGCCAAGGAGGCCGTCAACCGTGCGTTCGAGTCGACGCTCGCCGAGGGGCTGCTTTATGAACGCCGGCTCTTCCACTCCGCCTTCGCCACCGACGACCAGACCGAAGGCATGAATGCGTTCACCGAGAAACGCCCACCGAACTTCGCACACCGGTAAATTTCCGTCCGTGACCGACACGGCGGAGACCACCGAAGAAACTCCTCCGCAAGAGAAAACCGCCAAGCGGCCGTGGTGGCTTCGCCACTACACGTTCACCGGAACCGCGGTCGGCCTGTTGTTCCTATGGTTCTCCCTCACACCGTCGCTGCTACCCCGCGGGCCGCTGTTCCAGGGACTCGTCAGCGGCGGAGCAGGAGCGACGGGCTACGGGCTCGGAGTCTTCGCGGTGTGGCTGGTGCGCTACATGGGGTCCAAGGACACCAGCCCACCTGCGCCACGATGGGCGTGGATCACGCTGCTGGCGATCGGCGTCATCGGCCAGATCCTGATGATCGTCTACTTCCACGTCTGGCAGGACGAAGTGCGCGATCTCAATGGCGTACCGCGGCTGGGGTTCTGGGACCACCCACTGACCGCCGTCCTGTCGATCGTCTTCCTGTTCTTATTTGTAGAAATCGGGCAGCTGATAGGCAGATTGGTGCGCTTCCTGGTGCGACAGCTCAATCGCTTTGCTCCGCCGCGGATTTCGGCTGTCGTCGTGGTGGTGCTCTTGCTCGCCTTGACGATTGCGCTGCTCAACGGCGTCGTGGTGCGGTTCGCGATGGACACCATCAACAAGACCTTCTCCGCGGTGAACGACGAAACCGATCCCGAATTCCCGGCGCCGAAGTCGAAGCTCCGGTCCGGCGGCCCGGAGTCGCTCGCCAGTTGGGAGTCGCTCGGCCACCAGGGTCGGGTCTTCGTGTCGGCGGGCCCGACGGTCGAGGAGCTCACCAAGTTCAACGGCAAGCCCGCGATCGAAGCGATCCGTGCCTATGCCGGCCTGCATTCGGCCGACGGCATCAGGGCAACCGCCGCACTGGCCGCCGAGGAATTACGTCGAGAAGGCGGACTTGATCGCGCGGTCGTCGCCGTCGCCACCACCACCGGTACCGGCTGGATCAACGAGGCCGAAGCCTCGGCGCTGGAGTACATGTACAACGGCAACACCGCGATAGTGAGCATGCAGTACTCCTTCCTGCCCAGCTGGCTGTCGTTCTTGGTGGACAAGGAGAACGCGCGTCAGGCCGGGCAGGCGCTGTTCGAGGCGGTCGACGCGATGATCAAGGAGCGGCCCGAGGGGAAGCGGCCCAAACTCGTCGTGTTCGGCGAAAGCCTCGGCTCGTTCGGCGGTGAGGCGCCGTTCCTCGCGCTCAACAACCTCGTCGCCCGCACCGACGGCGCGCTGTTCTCCGGGCCGACGTTCAACAACACGATCTGGGAAGACCTCACCCGCAACCGCGACAAGGGCTCCCCGATGTGGCTGCCCATCTACGACAAGGGCGAGAACGTCCGCTTCGCGGCCCGCTCCGAGAACCTGGGCAGACCGCCGGATCCGTGGGGCAATCCGCGGGCGGTGTATCTGCAACACGCATCCGACCCGATCGCGTGGTGGAACGTTGATCTGCTGTTCTCCGAACCTGACTGGCTGCGCGAGCCCAAAGGCTACGACGTGTCCGGGCGCATGCAGTGGATCCCGGTCGTGACCTTCCTTCAGGTGTCCGCCGACATGGCGGTCGCGGTTGACGTACCCGACGGCCATGGCCACGTCTACGTCAAGGATGTCGCCAACGCATGGGCAAAGATACTGCAGCCCCCGGGCTGGACACCCGAGAAGACCGAGAAGCTGCGCCCGTTGCTGTCCAACAACGAAAACGCCTAAACCAGAACGCCGTCGGCCTTCAACGCGTGGTAGCCGCCGACGACATCGGTGGCGCGGTGCAGGCCGAGGTCAAGCAGCGACGCTGCGGCCAGGCTTGAGGTGTAGCCCTCGGAACACAGCACGACCCATTCCACGTCGTCGCCGACGGCCTGCGGCAGCCGTGCATCGCTCGTCGGGTCGCAGCGCCATTCGAGGACGTTGCGTTCGATCACCAGCGCCGCGGGCACGTCGCCCTCGTGCTGGCGCTGGGCATGCGGGCGAATGTCGACCAAGACAGCGCCCCGCTCGAGCGCGGCAGGCACCTCGCGCGCCGAAAGCCTCCGCAGCCGGGAGCGGGCTTCTTCGAGAACCCGATCGATTCGACTCATTACCGCCCCTCCGGTGCATCAGTGAGTTCGGTGCGCTTGCGGCGCAGCGTCTTTCGCTCCGTCACCTCGTAATACGACATCGCCGTCAACGGTGGAGAGTACGCGTGCACGCTCAGTGTCGGGCTGACGGGAGCCGACAGATCTCGTTCCGGCGTCCACACGACGTCGTGCACCCAGCCGAGCGGGAATGCGGCCTGATCGCCGGCCCGCAGGCGGCGGCGGCGCAGGGCCTCGCCGTCCCACCGCGTTTCCCGCAGTGCGCCGGACACTACTGTCAATGCCCCGAGCGAACCGCCGTGATCGTGCAGTTCGGTCGACCGATCCGGGACCCAGCTGATCAGCCAGACATCGAGTTCATCGTCGCCGTGCAGGCGCGTGAACCAGCGGTCGTCTGTCGGTGCCCCGTCGGCGGGCAGCAGGTGACCGTAATTGCCAGAGAGCACGTCGTCGGCGTAGTGGTCGGTGGCTTGCAGCAGGTCCGGCAGCCGCAGGCGGGTCGGGGCGGATACAGAGGGGACGGCAGACGGCAACACAGCAGGCTGTGCGGAACCCATGTGGAACTCCAGAAATGACGAAGACGGATTGGGGGGTCGGCGCTAGGTCCGACAACACTCGCCCTTGCACGCGGGCAGGTGGCCCCGCGCGAGAAATCCGGTCTTCACGGCCACCAGTGTTGCATCGGTGGCGATGGCGAGGTCGGCCGCACGCCGATCATGTGTCGAGGTCTTTCATCAACGAGCCAGCTCAACGTCCTATCGGGGGCCGCTTGTCCTAGATTCACGGTGAGCGGAACTATCTCGCACCCACGTGCGGCAACGGCGGCACCGGCGGCACACCCCCGAGACGGGGCCGCCGCGTTGCATAGATTGGTCGGCATGCGCAGGTATGCCCAACGCGTCGCACTGTTTTGCGCACTGCTGACGCTCACGGTCGCCGGCTGTTCGTCGACCGAGCACAAGCCGTCGACGCCGACCACGCCGACGGCGCCCACGAGTGAGCCGCCGCCCCTGCCGGCAGAACCTGCCCAGCCCGGCGCCATCGGTGTCTCCCCCGGCGGCGTCACCACCAGGGTCGACGTGCCTGCCGACGCCACGGAATCGCAGTACGGTCAGGCCTGCCATGCCGCGAAGGTGTGGATGGACGGCCAGCAGGGCGATCCGAAAACCCTCGTCGAGCCGTACCTGAAGATGATCCAGGCGCTCGACTTCACCGGACCAGGCAACTTCAACACGCCGTGGGCCAACCTGACACCGGCCCAGCAGGCAGGCGTCATCATGGCGGTCACCGGCGCCGCCAACGGTGAGTGCGAGTGAGTAGCGGCGGCGCAAAATAGCGGTATGGCTGGGAACCGTGTCGCGCTGGCTCTCGGCAGCGGCGGCGCCCGCGGATACGCCCACATCGGCGTGATCGACGAACTCCGTGACCGCGGCTACGACATCGTCGGAATCGCTGGGTCGTCGATGGGCGCGCTCGTCGGTGGCCTGCAGGCGGCGGACAGGCTCGCCGAATTCGCGGACTGGGCCAAGTCTTTGACGCAGCGCGCGGTGCTGCGGCTGCTGGACCCGTCCATCACCGCTGCCGGGGTGCTGCGGGCGGAGAAGATCCTGGACGCCGTCCGCGACATTCTGGGTGAGGTGACGATCGAAGAGCTGCCGATCCCCTACACCGCTGTTTCCACCGACCTGCTGTCGGGCAAATCCGTTTGGCTGCAACGTGGTCCGGTCGACGCGGCCATCCGGGCGTCGATCGCAATTCCCGGCGTGATCACACCGCACGTATTCGACGGGCGGTTGCTCGCCGACGGCGGCATCCTCGACCCGCTGCCGATGGCGCCGATCGCCGCGGTGAACGCCGACCTCACCATCGCGGTCAGCCTCGCGGGCAGCGAGGCAGGCGGCCGCTATGAGCCGACGGAGTCCGAGCCGAGGGCCTCGACGGAATGGCTGAGCCGAATGTGGCGCAGCACCACCGCATTGTTCGAGTCGAACCGCGCCATCGTGCCGCCCGACGAGACAGCCAGCGCCGACGAACTCATCGAAGTGTCGAAAGGGGAGTCAGTGCCCAGGCTGGGCAGCTTCGAGGTGATGAACCGCACCATCGACATCGCACAGGCGGCGCTGGCCCGCCACACCTTGGCCGCCTATCCGCCCGATGTCTTGATCGAGGTGCCGCGCAGCGCCTGCCGCAGCCTGGAGTTCCACCGTGCCGCCGAGGTCATCGACATCGGTCGGGAGCTGGCCGTTGCGATGCTCGACCAGCTCGAAAAGCCAACCCAGGAAGGCTGATTCAAGCGCCGAGGAAGTCGGCGATCGCCGCGGCGACCCGCCTGCCTTGTTCCCGGCCCGCCACTGCCGATGGCTTTCGGCACGCGGGGTCGAGTGGGTTGGGACCGAATGCGGCGAGCGACTGGTCGTCGGCGAACACACCGAACGTCGAGCCCGCGAACGCATCGACCTCCTCGGCCGCGCCACCACCGAACGGCGAGGGCGTCGATCGGCCCGACGGCACCAGCACAACCACTACATCGCAATCGCTCGCCAGGGCCATGTTGACGCTGCTGCCCACGCCGCCGTCCATGTAGCGACGGTCGCCGATCGTCACGGGCGGCCAGACGCCCGGCACGGCGCAGCTGGCGGCGACCGCGTCGACGAGGCCGACGCCCGAGGTCCTGTCGAACACGATCAGCTCGCCCGTCGCCGTGTCGATTGCGGAGATCCGCAGTATCTGGTCCGGCCAGTCGCGCGAAGGCAGTCGTTGCGCGATCACGTCGCGACGCGCCCCCTCGGTGACGGTCGCCGTCGACAGTGCGACCGCACCGATCTTCTGGAGCTTCTCGGCCTTCGTCGTATTGGGCCTCGACATCGCGGCGAGGAACAAGTCGGTGATCTCATCGATGCCGACGTTCGGGTTGAGCTCGGCCGACGCCGCGGTGATCTGGCGATCGAACAATGCGTCCAGTCCCAGCCCACTGCCCAGCTGAGCGGCCACAGTCGACCCGGCCGACGTGCCCACCATGACATCGACGTCCAGAAGGGCTTTGGCGGTCCTGGGCGCCTCGTCGGCAATGCCGAGCAGAATCCCCGTCTCCCATGCGATGCCCGCAAGCCCCCCACCGGCCAGCACCAGCGCGCGTTTCGTTGCCACGGCAGCGAGTGTGCCAGGCGTGCCTGCGGGTACGGTCGGCACGTGCCCTGGCTGCTGTTGCACGGCACTCGGCTGACGCCGGAGATATGGGACGGCGTCATCCCGCTGCTCGAAGGTGCAGCGGCCGCCCCATCGGTCGTCGGTACGCGGCCCCAGGCGGGCATCGCGGCTGATATTGCACGGCAGACGAATCTGATCCCACCCTGGCATGTCGTCGGCCATTCGTTCGGCGGCCAGGTGGCGCTCGAACTTGCAATCCAGCGACCAGATCTGGTGTCTGAATTGACGCTACTGTGCACCCGCGACACCCCCTATCCAGCCTTCGCAGCGGCCGCCGACGATGTCGCGGCCGGCCGGTCCGACATCGACGACACGTTGCGACGTTGGTTCAGTCCCGCCGAACTGGATGACGACGGAGCAGCCGTCCGCTCTGCCCGAACCGCGCTGGCCACCGCCGATTTGCTGTCATGGGCGGTGGCGCTGCGAGCCATCGCCGCATTCGATTGTTCGGCTGCGACAACGTCGATCCGGTGTCCTGCAGTAGTTGTCTCTGCGGAGCACGACCCGGTGTCTGACCCCGTGACGATGGAGACGATGCACCGGCGCCTGGCGGGATCGGAGTTCGAGGTGCTGCCCGATGCCTGGCACATGTCGGTTTTCACCGATTTGGACCGGCTGGTAGACCTGCTGAACCGCTAGGGTCGACCAATGATCAGAAGCGCGGGTTTCATCGTCGGTGCTCTTGTCGCGATGCTCGTCGGTAGCCCGGTTGCATTCGCCGAGCCGCCCGCACCGCCGGCGCCGATCATCCCGCCGCCCGTGCAGCCCGCCAACATCGGCGACCTGAAGTTCACCGCGACCGACTATTACAACAGCGGTGCTTACCTGACCGACCTGCAGATCGCTGCTGCGCCGGCGATCGCCTGGATCAACGAGGAAGCGCCGCGGGTGGCCCGGCCTGCGGTGGTGTTCGACATCGATGAGACCGCACTGTCGAACTGGGAAGCCCTCAAGGCCAACGACTTTGGTCAAGTCCCGGAGGGTCCCTGCAACACCCTTCCGCAAGGCCCGTGCGGCTTGATCGCCTGGGGCCGGCGGGCGCAATCGACGGTCATACAGCCGACAATGGACATCTTCACCACCGCGCGGGACCGCGACGCGGCGATCTTCTTCATCACCGGCCGCGGCGAGACCGAACGCGCGGCGACCGAACGCAACCTGAAGGCCGTCGGCTACACCGGCTACACGCAGTTGTTCATGGAACCGGCTGGCGCGCATTATGTTTCGGCGGCAGACTTCAAGGCGCCGCAGCGGAGGCAGATCGAGCAGCAGGGCTATACCATCATCGCCAACATCGGCGACCAGCCGTCCGACCTCGACGGCGGATTCTCCGAGCAGACCTACCTGCTGCCGAACCCGTTCTACCGGGTTCCCTGATCACGCCACCGAGGGGTGCTGGGACGCCGCGGCCTGCGCTGTCAAGTCTTCGTGGCGCAGTTGATGTTTGGGTGGAGTGGGAAACGCGATATGGCGGTCGATGTGCAGATCGGTGTCGACATGCACCAACTCCCCCGGCGCCAGCAGCTGCCAGTCGTCGTCGTCCATCGGCTCGCTGGCGAACAACACCGAGGCATCGGAGGTCAGCTCGTCGGAACGCGCGCTGATGCGGTCACTGCCCATGCGCAGCCGCCTGTCGCCGACATCGCGGCGGTCGAGCAGATACAGCTCGTGGGTCTCCGGATAGCGCAGGGCCCACATGTCGGTTGCGGTGCCCAGCAGGATGTTGAGCGCGAAGATCGGCACGGTCTCTGCGAGCCAGCCGACCGCATCGGCGATGCCTGCCCCGATGTCGCCGTTGTGCCGCCGGATGCAGGCGGTGGTCAGCGCGAAGATCCGTTCGGAATCCGTCTCACCGTGCACCAGGTCGCCGACGCCGAGCTCGCCCAGTCGCGCGTCAACCACGTCAAGGCCGGTGACAACGCCGTTGTGCGCGAAGATCCTGTCGTCCTGCAGAAACGGGTGCGTGTTGCGCACTTCCAGGGCGGCGCTCGACGAGTAACGAACATGTGCGATGAACGTCGTCCCGGTCAACTGGTGTGCTTCGGTGGCGAACACGCCGTCCCGCCATGCGGCCATCGGTTGCTTGTCGACCACGGGTTTACCGTCGGCCTCGAACACCCCCAGCCCCGTGCCGTCGGGATTGCGCCTGCTCTGCTCGACAAGACTGTCGGGCGCATCGAGAAGCCAGAAAGTCGCGGTGACCACGCGTTTGTCGGCGTGAAGGCCGAACAGCCTGCACATGGCCCGATGATAGCGTGGCGAAATGGTTGACACGATGCGGGCAGAGCGTTTCTACGCTGACTCTAAAACCATTGCAGTGGAAGATATTCCGGTGCCAGAGCCGGGCCCTGGCGAGGTGCTGTCAAGGTCACGTTCTGCGGGATCTGTCACTCCGACCTCAGCCTGATCAATGGCATCTTCCCCGCGCAGTAGCCGGTGGTGACGCAGGGCCACGAGGCGTCGGGCACGATCGCCGGGCTGGGCGCGGGCGTCACCGGCTGGGCCGAGGGCGACCGGGTGATCGTCGCCGCCGGTAGGCCCTGCATGACGTGCCCGAACTGTAGGCGCGGCGACATGACGAACTGTCTTCGCGTGCAGTTGATGGCGTTCGCCTACGACGGCGCATGGGCCGAATACACCGTGGCCCAGGCCGTCGGCCTGACCCGGGTGCCCAACAACGTCCCGCTCGAACAGGCGGCGATCCTGGCCGACGCGGTTTCGACACCGTTCGGCGCGGTGGTGCGCACCGGGCAGGTGGGAATTGGGGAGTCGGTCGGCGTGTGGGGAGTCGGCGGGGTCGGCACACATATCGTGCAGTTGGCGCGGTTGGTCGGCGCGGTGCCGGTGATTGCGATCGACATCAAGCCCGCGGTATTGGACCGGGCGCTCGAGCTGGGCGCCGACCACGCGCTGGACGCGGGCGACCCCGGGCTGCGGGACAAGCTCGAAGAAATCACCGGTGGCCGGATGCTCGATGTGGCGTTCGACGCGGTCGGCCTAAAGTCGACGTTCGAACAGGCGCTCGATTGCATCACAGTCGGCGGGCGTCTCGTCGGTGTGGGGATGAGCGCCGAGTCTCCGAGCGTTGGTCCAACCAGTATGTTCGGACTCACGCAGAAGCACGTCCTGGGCCACCTCGGCTACCGGAACGTCGACATCGAAACCCTCGCCAAGTTGTTGTCCAATGGGCGGCTGGATCTGTCTCGCTCGATCAGCGACATCGTTTCCCTCGAAGATGTCAGGGTCGGCATCGAGAAGCTGGAACGGCAGGACGGCAACCCGATCCGGATCCTGGTCAAGCCGTGACGGATGACCTGAAGGGAAACGTCGCGCTGCTCACCGGGGCGTCCGGTGGTATCGGCAAGGCCATCGCCCGCCGACTCGCCGATGAGGGCGCGGACCTCTGTCTTGCCTACGGCCGACACGCTGACGACGCCGAGTCCGTCGCGGAATACGCGCGCGAGTTGGGTAGGCGCGTCACCACAGTCGCGGCGGACATGTCCGATCCACACGCACCGGCCGCGCTTGTGGCACACGCGAACAACGAACTCGGCCAGGTCGATATGCTCATCGCCAATGCCGGGACTGCGGACGTAAAGGGTTGGCAGGAAATCGATCTCGCGTCGTGGAACACCACCCTGGCCGTCAATCTCACGGCACCCTTCCTGTTGGCACAGCAGGTTCTGCCCGGCATGATCGAGCGCACGTTCGGGCGCATCTTGTTCATATCGTCGGTTGCCGCCATCACGGGCGGTGTCGTAGGAGCTCATTACGCGGCCAGTAAGGCAGGCCTACACGGACTCATGCACTACCTCGCGCCGCGGATCGCCGCTGAGGGGGTCACCATCAACTGCCTTGCGCCCGCACTGGTCGGCGCGACGAAGATGTTTCCCGCAGATCTGGAAACGGCACCCCTCCGATCCCGATACCCGTGGGTCGGGTCGGTCGGCCCGACGAAATGGCGGACATGGCAATTGCCATGCTGCGCAACGGATATCTGACCAACAAGGTGATCACCCTCGACGGCGGCATCGTGCCGCGCAACTAGCCGTGGCGAGCGACTTACCGGCTACCCGGTAGAGCATTGTGCGGCCACCCCGCACACCACTTGGTTGCCAGCCGCGATGACTGAGCCGACTTCGTCGGCAAGAGTACATCCCGTACTGCGATGAATTGGCGGGGTGCGACCAAGACCGGTCGGCTATGGGAGGGGATCACGAGATGGCTGTGATCACACAGACTCCCACCGCCCTCACCGTGACAGGAGTGCGGGCCGTCTTCGCGGTCCCCAACTACCGCCGCTTCGTGACGGGTCAGTCGGTCAGCCTGATCGGGTCGTGGACCGAGACCATCGCACTGGCGCTGCTCGTCCTTGACCTCACACATTCGTCGCTGACCCTCGGGTTCGTGATGGCGACCCGCTACCTCCCCGTGCTCGTCGGAACCCCGTACGCCGGGCTGATCGTGGACCGTCACGACAAGCGGCACGTCCTGATGATGACCAATACGGTGCTCGGACTGACCTCGCTGGCCATTGGCGCCGCAGTCTTGACCCACACTGTCGCGATGTGGCAGATCTTCGCCTCTGCAACGGTTTTCGGCGTGATGGCCTGCCTGGACAATCCGGTCCGGATGGCGTTCGTGCCCGAGCTCGTCGGCAGTGCTCTGATCCGGCCCGCGGTCACGACCAACAGCATCATGGCCAACGTCGGTCGCACCCTTGGACCCGTCGTGGCCGCGGCACTGGCACACAGTTTCGGCCTCGGCTGGTGTTTCGTGGCCAACGCGGCCAGTTTCGCGCTCGTCGTGGTGGCGCTGCTGGCACTCGACGTCGCGGCGCTCAAGCCGGCGGGCGCAGTCAATCGGTCTGCGGGTCAGCTTCGCGACGGGCTCGCCGCGGCGCGCAAGGACCGCGAGATCGCCGGGCCGCTGGCGATGATGGCCTTCGTCGGGACTCTGACCTACGAATTCGAGACCAGCCTGCCTGTCTTCGCCGAACAGACCCTACATGCTGGTGTCACCGGATACAGCTGGCTGACAACGGCATTCGGTGCAGGCGCGGTGGCCGCAGGACTGTTTCTGACGCACCGGCCGCTCACTGGACTCGCCAGGCTGGTGTGGGTGGCGGCCGGATACGGCATCGCGATGACACTGCTGACGGTCAGCACGACGCTGCACGTGGCCGTCGCCGCGGCGGTGCTCGTCGGCGCCGCGAGCATCACGTTCCTCACCACAGGCAACAGCACCATCCAGCTCGCCGCGCCCCCGATGATGCGCGGTCGCGTTACCGGATTGTGGACCACCGCGTTCATCGGCTCCACACCAATCGGGGCGGTGCTCATCGGTGCCGTCACGCACACGTTCGGCGGCCGCGCGGGGCTTGCCGCGGGTGTCGTCGGCTGCGTCGCCGCGGTGGCGGTCGCACTGCTCGTCCTTCGCAACAACCCA
>Ga0134122_10002700_pt1 | contig 13056 bp, 14 predicted proteins | sample KB302_FD_96461 | JGI IMG/M metagenome (GOLD analysis project Ga0134122, IMG submission 96461) | Terrestrial soil microbial communities without Nitrogen fertilizer from Kellogg Biological Station, Michigan, USA - KB3-0-2 | ecosystem: Environmental > Terrestrial > Soil > Unclassified ...
CTACAGTGGAAGTCCTCGAATCCAGTAATCCGCGATCTAGTCGCTGGAAAATACCAGCAGCACGTTTCCGGCGACGCCATTACGCACGCCCACATAGCCGGACGGTACGTACAACGCTCCGCCGGCCACGACCGGACCGGGCGCTCCCATCGATCCGCCCTTTGCGCTGACAGCGTTCACGGTTTGGAAATCGCGGATGGTGTTGTACTCCCAGAGCACGCGTCCATCATCGGACGAAAGGATTCGAAGCACGCCATCCCAACCTCCGGAGATAACCGCGCCGGGAATCGCGGTCAGTGAGCCTTCTTGTCCCGGACGTGCCGGAGCGCCTGCCGCAGGTTGCAGCGGTGTAAACCATTTCTTTTCCCCATCGCGAAGCCGGACAGCGGCAACGCCGCCGGGGCCGAGACCGAAGTACGCGGTCTGTTCGTCGGCAGCTCCGCCCCACACAATCTTTCCTCCGAACTCCGTGGTGTTGCTCACGAGGGGAGTTCTCCAGACGACGGCGCCCTTAAGATCTGGATCGTGAGCCCAGACGTTGCCGCTTTTCTGGCCGGCGACCAGGAGGCTGCTGCCGTTTGGAAGATTGCGAAGCATCGGCGGAGAACCGAAGTCATGGTCCGGCCCGCAGTTTGGTCCCGGAGCCTGAATACAAGTCGAAAGCCATACGTCGTTGGCGGTCTCCTGAACGCTCCACAGGATCTTCCCGGAGTCGAGATCCATTGCGATGATGGCGTCTGTCGCCGCTGCCGCGGGCGCGCTGTAGGCGTTGCCCGTACCGACGTAAAGCGCGCGCCGCTTTGCATCGATCGTTGGAGAATTCCATACGGCCGCGCCTGACGGAGCCCATAGCTGTGTCCCCGCGGCATTCTTGGTGGTTGGCATCGGAGCATTCGGAATTGTGTAGGTCTTCCAAACCTCACGTCCGGTTTCCGCGTTGAGCGCCACGACGCTTCCTCTGAAAGTGCAGCACTCATAGGTAGCCGCTCCGCCGGATCCTTCCTCGCCGGATGCCACTGGAACATAGACACGTCCTTCAAAAAAACGGACGCCGCCGGTAATTCGCGCCGTGGGATGTTCGTCGACGCGAGTCTTCCACACCTGGGCTCCGGTAACTGCATCGACGGCGTATGCATTCGCGCGCGCATCACCGAAGAAGAGTGCATACGGCCTGCCCGGAGCAATCCGTTCCACCGTCACCGCGCTGCGCACCGCGCCGTCGGCGTGAAACGACCAATAGACACAACCTGTGGATGCGCCGAGCGAATACACGAAGCCGTTGTCGGAGCTTACAAAAACACGTCCGGCAACAACTGTCGGCTGGCCCGAAACGGCCCTTGCGCCGGGGAATCCGAATGCCCATTTCAGTTTCAAACGTGGGACTTCAGCCGCTGTAAGGCTTCCCGGCGATTGAGGTTGGAATCGCGTGTTCGCGCTATCGCCGCCCCAGCCGTTCCACGATGGTGACGACGTGAGGTCATTTATCGGTGGATTGTTTTCGCAGCGATTCGGCATTTGAGCGGCTTCCTGGCCAAGGAGAAGAATGGAACCGCCAGCAAGCATTGCGAGAGAAACGACAAGCCACGTCATCAAACGAACATTCATTCGATTCGCTCCTGCCATGAACAGCAGCAACATACCGTGTGCGAGCCGCAATTGCATTGATGTGACCTTGGCACGCAGTCTAACACGCAACGCCTGGTCGCCCAGACGGTGATATAGTCTCCGAAAATTCAGACCGGAGGATCTTGCTGTGAATCGACGCAAATTCAGCTTTCATCGACTGGCGCTTGTCGCTGCGATGTGTGCAGCCGTCTTTCTGGGAATCACCGCCGTTGCACGGGTTGCCGAAACTGCGGCAATATCCTGTGAGAGCCTGATCGGCATGGCTCTATCCAACGCCAAAATCACTTCCGCGAAAACAGTCGCCGCCGGAGCGTTCGTTCAGCCGGGTGGTGGTGGGGGCGCTGGAGGAGCTGGAGGCGGAGCCAATGCGTTTCGCACGCTGCCGTCATTTTGCCGCGTTGAAGCGACCCTCACACCCAGCAGCGATTCCGACATCAAGATTGAACTGTGGCTGCCTTCCACCGGATGGAATGGAAAGTTTCAGGCGGTCGGCAACGGCGGATGGGCCGGCTCCATTCCGTATCCCGCGATCGCGCAGGCCCTGGCCGGCGGATTCGCGGGTGCTGGAACCGACACCGGGCATACGGGCAACAACGCAAATTTTGCGCTCGGCCATCCGGAGAAGATGATCGATCTCGGTTACCGATCCATTCATGAAATGACGGTCCAATCCAAGGTCATTATCAACGCCCTGTACGGCAGCCCGGCGAAGCTTTCGTACTACAACGGATGTTCTCAGGGTGGCCGGCAAGGACTCGCCGAAGCCCAGCGGTATCCGGAGGATTTTAACGGCATCATTGCCGGCGCGTCGGCAGTGAACCAGATGCGCATGCACGCTGCACGCACGGCGCTCAATATTGTGGTCAACAAGGATGCCGGCAGTGTCATCCCGCGAACCAAGTACGAGATGATCCACAACGCCGCCGTAAAAGCCTGCGATGAACTCGATGGCGTCAAGGATGGCGTGATCGAGAATCCCACGATGTGCAAGTTCGACTATGCCGCCCTCCTTTGCAAAGGGTCCGATGCTGCGGATTGCCTGACGCAGGGTCAGGTCGAAAGCGCCAAGGCAATGACGTCTCCGATCAAGGATCCGAAAACCGGCAAGGTGCTTTTTGAAGGCCATCTGATGGTCGGTTCCGAACTCAGCTGGGCAACACTCGGTGGCCCTCAGCCGCTCAACCTCGCCATTTCCGGCATTCAGAACGTGGTGTTCCAGGACCGCACCTGGGATTATCACAACATGAACTTCGCAGCCGACCTCGACCGCGCGGGCAAGTCCGACGGCGGCGCCACGGAAACCAACGATCCCAATCTGAAAAAGTTTTTCGACCATGGCGGAAAGTTGCTGATGTATCACGGCTGGTCGGACCCCCAGGTGAACCCGCTGAACAGCGTGCTCTATTACAACGACGTGGTGAAGACAGTCGGAAAGAGCAAGGCCGCAAACTCGATCGCGCTGTTCATGGTTCCTGGAATGAACCACTGTTCCGGCGGGCCGGGCACAGACACGTTCGACAAGATGCAGGTGATCCAGGACTGGGTGGAGAAGGGCAAGACACCAACGCGGATCGTCGCGTCGCATGCCACCGGTGGAAAAGTCGACAAGACCCGGCCGCTGTGTCCGTTTGGTCAGGTCGCGAAGTACAACGGCTCCGGCGATACGAATGATGCCGCCAATTTCGCGTGCAAACCGGAATCCATGAACGTGCGTTGAAACATCAAACCACCACAAGTTGCAAACCGGGATCGATCCGGCGGAGATCGTTCGGATCGCTTGTGACGACGAGTTGCCCGGCTCTTCGTGCACAAATGACAACGTGAGCATCGACGATGTCTTTGGTTTGGCTCGCTGCCAGAACCAAACCGGTAGCCGTCGCGTCCGGTGCGTCCAGCGCTACAAGGTCCGTGTCCGGTTGCCGAACAAGGCGGGTGAGCCGGGCTTGCCTTGCCGGATTGCGGATGACCTGAGCGAGAACTGTAGCCGGAATCGTGATGCGGAAGCCACGCTCAGCGGCGCGCGCGACGAGCACCAACACGCGACGATCGCCCCGATCGAGTGCGATCAGGCCACCCGCGTCAAAGGTGATGCCGCTCACGCTGCTGTCTTTCGTTTGGACCTGCCCCTTCCTTTGCGCGGAACAAGAAGCGCGTCTGCCCAGGCACGCTCTTCCTTTGTCAGCGGACCGCCCGTCTGCCGCAGAGCTCCTTCGAGCATTCCTTTCCATCCAGCAACGTCGTGAAGCGCGACGCCGACTGCATGAGTGACAAACGCTGAGACGCTCGATGCCTTGCCGGCGGCGACAAGCTCGCGGACCGCTTCGAGCCGGTCGTCATCCAGTGTGATTGTGACCTTGGTGGTTGCCATACCGATTACCATACCATGGGATATGCCGGAAGCCCCTCCAAACCACAACGCCTAGTCGAACATCACAACCGCACTCGACACCAGCTGATCGTGGGTCAGCGAAACATGGAAGCGGCTTGCTCCGAGGGAATTGGCGCGTTCCAATGCTTCGCCGTAGAGATGCAGTTCGGGTTTTCCGGAGGGTAGCCTCTGCACTTCCACATCTTTCCATTTCACGCCGCCTGCCCAGCCGGTGCCAAGCGCCTTGAATCCCGCTTCCTTTGCGGCGAAGCGAGCCGCATAGTGGATCGTGGGGTCGGCACAGCTGGAGCAGTACGCAATTTCCAATTCCGTATATATTCGATTCAGGAAACGAGGGCCAAACCGCGTGATGGATTCGCGGATGCGTTCGTTCTGGATCACATCGATGCCGACACCGACAATCATGAACGCATGTTACAGGTAAAGCGGGTTTCCCAGATAACGTTGCTTCACGCTCCGGCGCTCGACGCGATTGACGGCATTGCCCACGCGTTTTCCACGCGGCGCGCCGAGCACCCGAACCTGACGCTCGGTCCCACATCATCGGACAATCCGATGATACCCATCAACCGGTCCCGTTTTCTGGCCGCGGCCGGCGTTCCGGGCTGGCCGGTTCTAAAACTCAAACAAATTCACTCCGGCATCGTTCAGGATATGACCGACACCTGGCCTTCCAATGAACCCCTTGAAGGAGACGCTGCGGTGACGGCGGTCCGTGGCGCCGTTCTGGCCGTTCAAACTGCCGACTGTGTTCCGATCCTCATTGCGGACCGCGACGCTCGCGTGGTTGCCGCGGTTCATGCCGGTTGGCGCGGTACGGCTGCGCGCATTGCCGAACGTACAGTGCAGTTCATGATTCAGAAGTACGGCGTTTCGCCAGCGGACTTGATGGCGGTGATCGGTCCTCATAACGCCGTGTGTTGTTACGAGGTGGGTGACGATGTTCGCGATGCGATAAAGGCCCCCGATGTCTTCGTTCGCAAGCCGGATTGGACAAAGCCGCACCTGGATCAGTCTCGTGCAAACCAGAAGCAGCTACTAAAAGCCGGAATTCCGGAAAACCAGATTGTAACGTCCAGTCTCTGCACGCACTGCCGGCCAGACCTTTTCTTTTCCTACCGGCGTGAAGGCAAACATGCAGGCCGGCTGCTTTCCATTATTGGTCTGGCGCCATGAGGAAGGGCGCCGCGAGGAAGAATATCCAGGCAGCGCATCTTGCGCTGCCTGGCGAGTATTAGAGATTCCTTCCCTGGAAATCGATTCACTGAAGGTAAGAAGCAAAAGTACCCCTTCTAATTCCAGTCATCCCGTGTACATCGTGTGCGACGAGCGTCCCAGACTGGTGCATCCTGCGAATCGTCTAAGCCGAAACTTAACGGCGATCTTATGAAATGCAATTGTATAGCCACACTTCAAGCCACAGACAACATGGGCTCTTCGCATTCGAAGGCAATAACGGCATAACAGGAATTGTTATTGATAGTGACGTAAAACGTCAGTGGATCACGATTCAGGGTGCGGCCTACTTATTAAAAATGTCGTCAATTGTTTTAGTGTCCACATCCGGCGCTTCGCTATTCGTGGTTGTGAATCCAATCCAGCGCCCCAAGAAAATAACCGAAATCCACAGCAGCAGGGAAAAGATCCCCGCCAGCTTGCCGGCAAGTGGAGCCGCTCTGTCGTTTTCCCACCGATGCGCTTTCCGTCCGGCGGTCAGCTCGAAGATCAGCATGTTGATTCCGGAAAGCGCGAGCGCGAGCATTTTCAGGCGGAACATCGGGTTATGGAAATAGACGGTGGCGTTCGTCATGAACATCAGAAACCCTGTCGTTGCCGTCAGAGCGAAGGCCGCCCATGTCCATTTCACGATGTCGGAAGCGACCTTGGTAAACGGCCGGCGCGTGGACGCCATGCCTAACAATCGCAAATCCATAATGAAGGTGGTGCCGAACACGAGTGTGAGTCCCACGACATGGAACGATTCGATCAGGGGAAACAAAAACAGAGAATTGCGAATCCGTTCAGCGAGTCCGGAAGACTGCAGGGACTCCAGGATATGTGCGGCGCTCATCGGCTATTCGTGGCCATCTATGCCGAAGGATTGAGAGACCATCTGCCCCAGATATGGTCATAGGCGATCAGGCGACCCAGGATAATGATGCTGCACCAGACCAGCAACGTGAGAATAGCCAGGAACTTCATCGTCCCCGGATTCTTATTCGACTCCCAACTGGCCCCATTTCGGCGAAGTGAAAACTGAAAGCCAATCGCCAGCGTGACCCCGACAGCGATCATAAACATTTTCAGCCAGAAGGAGAGACTCATCAACTCGCGCACCGGTTCGCCGGTGACCATCAGCGCGCCGGTAGCCAGGAGTACCGCGAGGGCGCCCCACAGCCAGGGACCAAAACGTCTGGTGGTTTCGAGCAGAGTCTGGTCGTTTCCTGCCCAGCCAAAAATACGAAGGTCAATCATGAAAACCGATGCCACCACGATGCCGATGGCAGCGATATGAACCGACTGTATCGTCGGGACGGCCCATGCGTGAGTCTGGATCTCAAGGCTGATTCGGGTTTGTGCCAGCCACAGAGCGAAATTGTGCATGGCCTTACTGAGTATTGGCGTTGAAGTTTCCCCTGCCGTGTTGCGTGCTGCCAGGCACCGTATCGCAGGTCTTGCCGGCAGCCGGCGGAGTGTCCATCGGACATTTGAAGACGGGGCCTTCCATGGTTCCGAAGTTCTTACCGTCCCGCAGCGGGTGGAGTTTCACGCTGAATATCGTTTTAATAGGGAATGTGCTCACCGAAATACCCTGCTGGGCCATGGCGGCCGCTCCGGCCATTTCCACTCCCCATTCCACGTAAGTTTTTCCATCCGGTCCCATCGTTGGTTTTCCGTCGGCTCCCAGCGGTATGAAGTGCATTTCGGCGTGGTTGGCCTGGGAGACATAGCGGACGAGAACTCCAGTAAAGGTCAGAGTCTTCGTCGTGTCGTACATGGCGAAGGAATGATGCGACAACACGGTTGTTGCGAATGAACTCACGATAACGGTTCCGGCGATCACTGCAATTTTCAACGATCTGACCGTTGTATTTTTCATAAATGCTCTCCTCATATGAACCTGTTCGCCCTCTACGCTGTTTCTAACGGCCGAATATGTCGGGAAGCGTGAACCGGGGCTTGTCCCAGCCGACCTCCAGCTTGTCCCAGTTCTGGGCCCACGGACGGCCGTAGAAATCCACATAGCCGGGATCGCCGTTTGTCAGCTGCGTCGGTTTGCCGTTCACACTTTTGATATTGCTCAGGCATTCGATATACGTGTATCGCTGTGTTGGGCTATCGAGTGTTGAACTCCGATTCCATTGCTGTACCGCATGCAGCGGTTTGACGAACGCTTCCGGATCGTAGAATGTCGTATCCACGGAGAGTCCGGTAAGGTTTCCAGCGGCATTTTTCACCGGGGTGAACACTTCGACCGTCTCGAGCGAGTTGCTGTACTCAAACATCGAGTGCGACAAAGTCCAGCCCTGAACATTGGCCGTCCACGCAATCAATGTGTCGCCTTTCCAGAATCCAACGGTTTCACCCCACCATTGCGGCACCAGCTGGACATGACTCTGTCCAATCAGGACGCGGCGAAGGAAATTGTCCGCAACGCCGCTCAGCATCTGCACCTGGAATTGGGAGGTCATGATTTCGATATTGTTGAGAGAGAACTCCGACCACCACCGCATGAATCCTTCCGGATAGCAGTAGGCGGCGTTCCATTGCGGCGCATTGTCCACCGCCTCGTGATAGTTCATCTGAACCATGCGTTCCTGGTATTCCGGCGTGAGCAGCGAAAGTATGGTGGGGACTTGATTGATACGGCCGTAAACCCACTGGTTCTGGCCGGCGCGGTTGTACCGCCCGTCCCAATCGGGCACTGTCGCCCGGGTGTATTTCGTAGGTCCACCGGCGGCCTTTGTCTCCGCCATCAAGGCTTCATAGTGTTCTTTAGCGGTCTTGTACGGCAGCTTGCTCTGGATGTTGGCGGCAGCGTAGTCCATGTTGCAGTCGCCCCATTCGGCCGAGCGCGGAGGGTCATCGCCAATCCGGTTCCCCCTGGTCGTGACCCACAAGTCGGTCAACTGGCGCGGAGAGTTGCAACGGAAGTATCGCTGGTCCGACCAGAGGGCCTTGTCTTTGTAAAAGTTCTTTGATGTGAACAAGTCCACCGGTAGTGCCGGAGGATGTTGAGCCGGCGCTGCCTGACCGCGCTGTGCCTGGGGGGCTTGTCCTTCTCGCTGTCCCTGGCCTCTACCGCCTCCTCCGCGTTGGCCTGCCTGACCCTGTACGTAGCCTGCCGGTGCGAAAGCCAGCACGATCAATAAAAATGCGAGAGCAAACATCGGCGTGCGTGACGATGTTAGAAACATTTTGAACGAACCTGGCGTCATTGGTTTCTCCCCCAAGGCGAACAAGCGGACTGGGTGGCATCATATGCCGTACAAGTCGCCGTGCGCAAGACAGGCGCCGCAGGAGTACTCAAAAGTGCATCGGCAGGGGTTTCAGCTCCCGACGAAATGGATCGAGGATCAATCCGAAGCCTTCGAGAGTCGTGGCTCCCAAAAGTGCGGAATCTCCGGGTTCGCCAAACATCACGAGGGAGTCTCCTCGTACACCCAGGTATTCAAACGTGGCGGTACCCATCCTGCGCGTGACAAATTCTCCGTTACCCAGAACAAATTCGCGTAAAGAATGCGGCTCGATTTCCAATTCGGACAAGATTTCCGAGGGGACGAGGCTGTAAGTCGCACCGGAATCGACAAGAAACTCGACCTCGCGTCTGCGCGAGTTATCGGCAGGATTTCCGACCGTAGCTTTAACGTTCGTGACACCCATTTCATCTCCATTCGTTTTCGACGAAACGCAAAGGGCAGGCCCAGTATAGCTTGGTCCTTTCAATTTCGATCGGAATGGGACGGCGCTTGTTTCCCTGCCATTGCGAGAGGAGAATGGGCACCATGTTCAATCGAACCGAACCTTCAGCCAGCATTTCTCTGCGGTGGCCGGTACGAGCTCTGTAATCCCGGCAGGACACGGCGGCGCAACCGATCCCTACCGGGTCTTCTTTCCGTTGGGGATACTTCTGGGGATTGCCGGCGTGTCGATCTGGCCGCTGTACTATTGGGGAGTAACCAGCGGTTACTCCGGCCGATCGCATGCTTACGTCCAGACGGATTGTTTCCTTTATGCATTCATCGCCGGTTTCCTCTGGACGGCAATTCCGAAATTTACCGGTACAACCGCTCCCTCGCGCTCGATCCAATATTTCCTGGCGTCCCTTCTGATTGCACAAACCGTCGCATTCGAGCTGCAATATTTTGCTACGGGCGATGTGCTGTTTATCGTCGCGCATGCGACCTTCATAGCCGTTGCGGCACGGTGTTTCATCAAGCGTCAGAATCCTCCTCCGGAAACTTTCGTTTTCGTGGGTCTGGGATTAATGGCCGGCATGATCGGGGCCATTGTCAGTGCGGGTGTTGCGTTGCAGCTGGTTCCACCGGAGCTGGATCTGATGGGGAAGCGGCTCTTGACGGAGGGAATGGTTCTTCTGCTGGTTCTTGGAGTCGGTGGTTTTCTCGGACCGCGATTGCTCGGGTTTGCTCAGCTTCCTAATTTTCAGAATCTCGAGAAACTGGGAAATCGTGTGAGACCGCCTGCCGCAGTGGGACGTCGCCGCCAGTTTTATGCGATCTCCGGATTCGTGTTGCTGGCATCGGTGATTGGGGAGTATGCATGGCATTTACCGGCGCTGGCGTGGGTCCGCGCATCGGTGGCGACGCTGGTCATCGCAGTCAACATTCAGCCCTGGCGCACTCCTGTCGCACGGACAACGCTGGCCTGGTGCGTGTGGACCGCGCATTGGCTGCTGATCGCGGCGCTCTGGCTGGTTGTGGTCGTCGCAAAATATCGCATCGACTTCCTTCATGTCATGTTCATTGGCGGATTCACGCTTCTGATTCTGGCGGTGGGCACCCGTGTGGTGCTTTCTCATGGTGGCCACGCGCTCACCGGGGAACGCCGTTCCTGGCCGCTGCGCATCGGTTTGGCAACGGGCTTGATCGCCATGCTGACGCGGATCGGTGCTCCTTTTGCTCCCGAACTGTTTTTCAGCCATCTGGCGTGGGCGTCGGAGTTGTGGATCAGTGGGATGGCAATCTGGGGAGCATATCTTTTTGCGCGGATCCGCTTTAAGCCCCGGACTTGAAATCGTAAAGCATCAGCGGGGAGGAGCGGGAGCGTCGGCCAGTTTCAAATCCATCGATACGCGGCCACTCTTCTCGACAATGATTGGAATGCCCTTTCGTTCAAATTTGTTGATGACCTCCGGATCGCGAAACGCACCGTCCTCGATCTGTCTCCAGGCGTAAGCACGATACGATCCGGGAATGACTCCATGGATTTCGAAATTGCCGTTCTGATCCGTGCGCATGGACGGAAACGTATAAAGCCGGTCCGATCGTTCTCGGACTTTACCTTCGGGGATGAGGGCGACAACGGCGTCATGAACGCCCTGCACCGAACCTACGACCGTTCCGCCAAATGGGCTCAGCATGACGGCCATTTCTTCGCTGGTATTCGATAGGTTGACGCCGTCTTTCAGGACATCCTTTTCGCCCTGACGCGCACTGACGATGTAGTAATTGTCCGGAAGACCGCGAATATCGTTAACCCAATAGTGACTGGAAAGGCCGTTTCCGACTGTAAACGTTCCGTCCTTGCCACTGCGCACGCTCAATATGAACGGATCGACGTCCGCCATCAGCGTGAGACTGCCGATGCCTTCCAGCGCGTAAGGAACATCGCCGGTTGGGGTCTCGATCATGATGCGTCCTTTGAGACGCGCATCCGGCCTCACCACGCGGAGCGACACATCCACGGTGTTTCCGGAGTACTCGACTTTTTGAGTTGCGCGAAATGTGATCGGACCGCGGGAATTTGTCGCCTGCACCATGTAGTTGCCCCAGAGATCCGGGTGAATCTCGTTCACCGAATCCGGAGTGATACGGAGCGGGAGGGCATCCACGGTATCGGAAAACGGAAACCGCTCTCCGATTCGAAACCATGCCAGCGCGAGTTCTGTCGGAAGCTCGGTAGTTCCAGTATTGGCGATTCGGACGCGAATAGGACCGGACTGCTGCGGCATGAGCGTGACGTTGGCGAGACGTGTCTCCATTCCCGCGGCAACTTCCACGAACTCTGCTCTTGAACTGTCGGCAACTCCCGGATAAAGAACTCCAGCCACCCTGCTTTCGGCCGTTGGCCGAAACCGAACGAGGTAGCGGCTGGGCGCCACGCCGGTGATTCGGAATTCTCCACGGTCGTCCGTGCTTCCGCTGTGGCCGGCAAGTGTCCATTGAGGATGATCGCTCACGTAGTATTCGGCCACCGTGTATCCATACCGGATCAGTTCCAACGACACGTCTGTCAGAGGATTCCCCCGTGAATCGACGACGCGTCCTGTAACAATGGCATTGGGAGTCAGACTAAACTTCGAAGCTTTGAGCCTTTGGCCGGGTTCGCCAGAGAACGTCAGTTGTGCGGACTGATACCCAGTCTTCGATGCGGTAATCTGGAAGCGCCCGGCTTCAATGTTCTCAATTGCGAAATGGCCTTCCGCGTCCGATACGGACTGCACGCCTTCGCGTACCGTTTTGAATCCGATTGGACCGCCGGCAATCAATCCGCTGGTTCGAATGGGAGGCCATGCGACGGTTGCCCCGGTGATCGCACGCCCCGTTACGGCGTCGACTACGGTGCCCTCGATGCTGGTGCTTGCCGGTGAAGTCTGTTGCGGCGCCCCATTAGCGATCGTTGTGACGGCGGCCGAGAACACGAGCCACAAGCGGATTCGTTTACTCCAGCCAGTCGCGCAATTCATAGCAGTCCCCTTTCGAGGAGTAAGACGTGCGAGTGTTTCCTCTTCTTCCATTTTACTGATGGCGAATACTTTGCCACTTTCTCTTCGCAAGCCGGTTCTGTATTTGCGCGGTCTGGGCGATAATCTCGTGTCGGAACGCAGCTGGAAAGAACTTCAAGCAATTCGGCCAGATGCCGAGATCTCCAGAATTCGCGGTCCCCACATGCTGCTTCAGGCTTCACCCGCAGAATGTTGGACAGCTATTCAAAGATTTGTTGAGGAACCCGCTGCGAGCTAACGCCGCTGGGCGGACCGCTGAAAGACGCGGCATGCTCAACCGCAGGCGGCTAAGCGACGCCACCGTGACGCACACCATCGGAGAGGGAGCGGATATGAATGGTCGAAATCCAATCTTCATTCACTACGTGCACGACATGGGACGGGCACGGCGATTCTACGAGTCCGTCTTTGAAGTTTCGCCCTCGTTCTCATCCCCGGGCTGGACCACGCTGAACTTCGGCTCGTTTGAGTTGGCCCTGCACATCCTCTCACCAGATGACATGGACGAAGCGCCGCTGCCTCATGCCGGACTCAATCTCGAGGTCGACCGGATCGAGGAAATCCAGTCATTGATCGAAAAAAACGGCGGGACGATGATCGAGCTTCGAGAGGCGGATTCCAGCGTTCCAGACCGTGTCGCCACGTTCCGCGATCCAGAGGGGAACGGCTTCGAGCTCCGGCAACACGTGGGTTTCCCGGTCTGACGCCTGAGCGGCTTGTGCCACAGTCACGAACGCTTCCGGACGTTCGACTTGATCACCCGATAGGTATCGAGGACTTCGCTTGCAGCGGCAATGAGGGGTTGCGGATCCGCAGCAAGACTTGTCCGACTCGCGGCTTTTGCCGGTTTGACGAGACTGCGCAGGGTGCGGACGGCGGATCGATACTTCCGAATCATAGCGGCGGGAACATGGCTGCCTGCCGCTGTCGCGTGTTTCAGCGCGGCATCGCTGAGCTTTTCAATTCCGTCACGAAGGTCATTCCCGGTCCACGGCGTCTTCGCCAGCAAATGGACCGTGCGGTCTACCACGCGCACGGCGGCTGTGGTACCGGCAGGATGATCCCAGTGGGCAAA